>Ga0210410_10000388_pt1 | contig 51603 bp, 46 predicted proteins | sample IncBWC4MmetaG_FD_161058 | JGI IMG/M metagenome (GOLD analysis project Ga0210410, IMG submission 161058) | Forest soil microbial communities from Barre Woods Harvard Forest LTER site, Petersham, Massachusetts, United States - Inc-BW-C-4-M | ecosystem: Environmental > Terrestrial > Soil >...
GAAGGTGCCCGACGCGGGCAGGCTCGTCGGCTTGATCCACGCCTCGAGCGAGATCGCGTTCGTGAGGTTGAGCGTCGCTGAGGACGGGATCGCGACGTGGCCCGAGCTGCCGTTGAACGCGGCCGCCTTGTCCGGGTCTGCCGGCAGCAGCGAGGTCTGGCCGAGCGTCACGCCGCCCGCGTAGGTGCCGGCGCTGCCGCCGGCCTGGTTCGCCGCCGTCGTGCCGGAGGACTCGCCGAGCCGCCACCAGCCGACCGGTCTGTCGGCCGCGACGACGCTCGCGTACGAGGTCGGCGGCGCCGCCGCCTGCGTCGTCGCGGACGCGACCGGTGACCACGCCGAGCCGTTGCTCGCGTTGACCGCTCTCACGCGGTACCAGTACGGCGTGCTGGCGGCCAGGCCGGTGTCGGAGTAGGACTGTGCGCCGGCTCCGAGCGAGATCGACGTCGGCGCGCTGAACGCGGAGTCGGTGCTGCGCTGGAGCACCTGACCCGTCTCGGCGCCCGCGTTGTCCGCCCACGCGAGGTCGACCTGCGAGGAGGACACGGGCGTCGCCGTCAGGCCGCTCGGCGTGCCGAGCGGCAGCTGCGAGGCGCGGTAGTGCGCCGCGACCTGCGCCGCGCTCAGCGCCTTGGCATACACCGACGTGTCGTCGATCGTGCCGGCGAAGAACTGCTGCGTGCCGTCCCACGAGCCGATTCGCACGCCGCCGATCGTCGCGTCCGCGGCGCCGGACAACGCGGCCGACGCGACTTGTCTGCCGTTGACGTAGAGCTGCTGCGTCGTGCCGTCGTACGTCCCGACCACGTAGTAGGTGCCGCCCGCGGCGATCGTGCCCGCCGGAGCCTGCAGGCGCCGGCTGACGCCGAGCTGCATGATCGTGAACTCGAGCGTGGGACCGTTCAGCTCGAGCGCGTAGGAGCCCGTCTTGGCGACGATCGAGCGGAAGCTGCCGGCCGCCGGCAGGCTCGAGGGCTTGACGAACCCCTCGAGCGTGATGCCGGTCGAGAGGTCGAGCGAGCCGGACTGCCCGATGCGCACGTCGTTCGTCAGGCCGTCGAAGCCGACCGCGGTGTCCACCTGGTCGCTGCCGATCAGGCTCTGCGCGCCCAGCGTCGGCGACCCCTCGTACGTGCCGGGGTTCGCGACCGTCGCGTCGCCGGCGATCGTCCCGCTTCTCTCGCCGAGCCGCCAGTAGGACACAGGGTGGTCGCCGATCACGGTCGCCGCGTAGGAAGCGGTCGCCGGCGTCGAGACCTGCACCACGTTCGACCACGGCGACGAGGCGCCGCCGGCCACGGACTTCGCGCGGTACCAGTACGTGGTCCCCGCCGTGAGGCCGGTGTCGGAGTAGAACTGCTGGTTGGGGCCGATCGCGATGTCCGTCGGCGTCGAGAACGAGGCGTCGGCGCCGCGCTCGATCACCTGGCCGGTCTCGCTGGTGGAGTTGTCGAGCCAGCCGAGGTCGACCTGCGACGTCGAGCGCGCGGCGGCGGTCAGGTTGCTGGGTGCGGCGAGCGTCGCGGCGCTGGCGGCGTCGAAGTGCGCTCTGACCTGCGCGGCGCTCAGCACCGTGCCGTAGACCGCGGGCTCGTCGATGGTGCCGCTGAACAGCTCAATGCTGCCATCCCAGGAGCCGATGTAGATCGGGTTGGTGGTGACCGTGGCAGGGCCGCTGAGGGGGGCGGACGCGACCTGCGTGCCGTTGACGTAGAGGCGCTGGGTCGTGCCGTCGAACGTGCCGACGACGTGGTAGGTGCCGCCGACGACGATCACGCCGGCGGGCGTCTGCAGGCGGTGGCGGATGCCGGACTGGATGACGGTGAACTCGAGTCTCGGCCCGTTGAACTGCAGCGAGTAGGACTCGGCCTTCGTCAGCACCGAGCGGAAGACGCCCGAGGCCGGCAGGCTCGTCGGCTTGATCCACGCCTCGAGCGAGATCGCGCTCGTGAAGTTGAACGCGACGACCGGCGGGATTCTCACGTTGCCGGTTGCGCCGTCGAACGCGACCGCCTTGTCCGGGTCGGAGGGGAGCAGCGACGGCTGGCCGAGCGTCACGCCGCCGGCGTACGTGCCGTTGTTCAGGCCCTCCTGGTCGGCCGCCGTCGTGCCCGAGGTGTCGCCGAGACGCCACCAGCCGACCGGGTTGTCGGCCGCGACGGTTCTGCCGTAGGCGGAGGTCGGCGGAGGAGGCGGCGGCGGCGGGTTGTAGGTGATCGTGTCGGTGGCCGTCGGACCCCATTTGCCGCTGTTGTCCTGGAAGACGACGGAGACGGTGCGCAGCCCGGTCGCATTCGAGCCGCCGGTCGACGGGTCGGTGAGATCCCACGAGATCGTCTGCGGGATCGAGTCGTACGACGTGTTCGTGTACGTCTTCCAGGTGTTGCCGTCGTTCGAGACTCTGAAGAGTCTGACGCCGCTGACGTCGTCGCGGCCGAGGATGTCCAGGCTCACCGCGCCGGTGCTCGTGCTTCTGTCGACGTGATTGATCGTGACCGTGCCCGACGGCGGGTCGCTGTCGAGGAGCTTTCCGCCGGAGACGGTGAAGGTCGTGATCGCGGAGTTGTCGTCCTGGCTCTCGCGCGAGGGGTCGGCCTTGTTCGGGCTCTCGTATACGAGGTTCAGCGGGTCGGTGACGGAGCGCAGCACGTACGTGCCGTCGGCGAGCGTCCCTTGGCCGAGGTCGATCCACTGCTGGAAGCGGTAGTAGTCGTACGTGTCGCCCCAGCCGGGAGAAAGCCCCTCGCGGATCAGGTTGTTCGAGTCGGGCAGGCAGTTCGCGGGCGGGTAGGCGGGGGGCCAGACCGCAGCGAGCACGGATGTCACGAACTCCTCGTCCTCGACGCAGCTTGTCGTCTTCGCGCCGATGATGTCCGGGCTGCCCTGCGTCTCACCACTCGCCACCCAGGCGTCATACGCCGCCTTGGTCCACAGCTGGTACTCGCCCCAGTGGTCGAAGTGGTAGTGCTGATGGATCGCGTGGTAGTAGAGCGTGCTGCCGGTAAGCGCGATGTCGACGTGCCCGCCCTGGTCGTCGTAGACGCGCTGGTAGGCGGGCCCGGACGGCGGGTTGAGGCTCGGGTCGATCGTCGCGCGGAGCTCGAGCGGGCCCTCGCCCGTGTTGTAGACCGTGTTCGAGAAACGCAGGACGTTGTGCAGGTCGCCGGACGAGTTGACGCTGACGTCTGTGCGGTCGAAGCGCAGGTTGCGCGGCGGCAGCGTCTTGAGATTCGGGTAGAGCAGCGTCGCGGCATGCGCCGCCGCGGGGCTCACGAGCAGCAGGGCGAGGATGAGGGATGTCAACAAACGTGGACGCATGTGCGAGCGGGTCACGATGCATGACCGCTACACGGCTTGTCAAGGCGGGTGTGGACGACGTTGGACGCAAATGGACGCCTGCGGCTGACGCCGCTCAGCGTCCAGTTCGCGATATGACGCCGGCCAGGCGCTTCAGCCTGCGTCCGGCGACGGCGCGCACCCACGCGAAGCCGGGCCCCGGGTCGCGCGGGTCGAGCAGGCCGAGCTCGCGCGCCCTCAGGTATGGACGCAGGAGCCGCAGCAGCAGCGCGGGGCGCTTGTGCGGCGGCGCCTCCGCCAGCAGCTCGCGCACGACCGCCGCATCGAGCAAGGGCACGACGATGCCGACGCCCGCCCGCGGCGCCGGCGGCGGATCGAGCGCGCGGCCGGCGAGCACCGCGACGAGCCGCCGGCTCGCGTCGGCGCCGCAGGCGTCGCCGAGCCCCCACTGCGCCGGCACGCGCACGTTGACCTCGATGAACCAGCGCTCGTCCGTGTCCGGGTGGCGCTTCGTCTCCACGCCGGCGACGCCGACGAAGCCGGCGGCGTCGAGCACGCGTCTCGCGAGCGCCGTCGTCTCCGGCAGCGGATCGGAGAAGCCGACGGCGGTCGCGCCGAAGCCGCGCGGCGACTGACGCAGCTTGCGGCAGCCGAAGCAGACGGGGTAGCTGCCGTCGGCGAGGCGCACGACGATCGCCTCCTCGACGTCCGCGTCGCTGCCTGGGACGTACTGGCACAGCAGCATCCCGACGCCGTCGCGCAACGGTCGCTCCACGCGCTGCGCCGCCTCCGCCGCGTCGCGCACGACGAACACGCGCTCCTCGCCGTAGCGCCCGCGCCAGTCGTGCGAGAAGATCGGCTTGACGACGCACGGCCACGGCGCCTCGCCGGCCAGCTCGTCGAGCTCCTCGACGCTGTGCACGACCCTCGTCCAGGGCACGTTGACGCCGGCAGCGCGCGCGATCCCGTCGGCCGTCTGCTTGTCCATCAGCGCGAGGTGGCCCGCGCCCGACAGCTCGAAGGCGAGCACGTTGGCGGGGACGCGGTCCGCCGCCTTCGCGAGCAGCTCGCTGCCGCGGTCGGTCATCGGGAGGACGGCCAGCTGCCCGTTCTCCGATGCCAGACGCTCGATCGCCGCCAGCCACGGCTCGCCGTCGCGGTCGAAGGGGGCGATCACGCGCTCGACGCGGCGGCTGCGCGTCTCCCAGTCGTGACCGGGGGCGACGACGTTCGTGACGCGCGCGCCCGCGCGCACCATCGCGCGCGAGAGCGCCAGGCCGGAGCTGTGCGGCTCGAGCACGACGACGTGGGGCCAGGCGCTCACGGAGCGGCGGATCATACGCCGCGCCGCAGCAGGCGCCGGAGCTGCGCCTGCTGCTCCTGCGGCAGGCGGCGCGCGAGTCTGCGGGCGGCAAGGCGCAGATGCTTTGGCGCGAGCCGCAGACGGATCAGCGGGTAGCGCGGACCGGGCGGGAACAGCGTCCGCCACGCGAGCGGGCAATTCTCGTCCGACAGGCGCCACTTGTAGTCGTGCGCGCCGCCGCCGAGGTCGGCGCTGCGCGCGCCGCTCGCGGCGGCCGCCTCGAGCGCCAGCAGCATCGTCTGCGTGCCGGGCGCATGCTTCGCCCACGCCGGGTCGAAGCCGCCGCCCCAGAAGCCGACGGCATCGCCGGCGCGCAGCACGAGGTCGGCGGCGATCGGGCCGTCCGGTCCCTCCAGCAGCGCGACGGCGAGCCGCCCGTCGTCGAGCGCGCGCGCGGCGGCGCCGATCACGCGCCGCGCCTCGGCGCCGACGTTGGAGCCGCCGCGCCGCTCCCAGCGCGCGTGATGAAGGCGCAGCAGCGCGTCGACCGCGGCGTCGTCGGCTGTGAGCCGGCCGTGCACGCCCTCCTCCTCGAGTCGTCGCGCGACCCGCCGCGCCTCCTTGCGGAACTTGCGCTCGCGGCGGGCCATCCACGCCTCGTAGCCGTCCGCGAGCGCGATCCCGGGCGCGTCCATCTCGACGTCGGTGCGCACGCGCGGCCGGCGCCCGCGCCCGGGGCGGGGCCAGCCGTCGGCGACGAGCTCGGGCCACGGGTCGCCGGCGTCGATCCCTTCGAACACGACGCTGGCGGGCGGCGGCGTCGCCGCGGCGAGCCCGGCCGCGATCGCGGCCGCCACCTCGCGCTCGCGCCCGGAGCGCGCGAGCGGGCCGAGGCGGTGGCTGAAGCCGGCGCCGAGCAGGCGGTATTCGGCCAGCCGCAGCGGGCCGACCTGCGCGAAGAAGGGACCGACGCCGACGAGCTCGCCGTCGTCGGTGCCGTCGAGCACGAGAACGACGCGCAGGCGCGCGTCACCGCTGCGGCCCTCGCGCCACCAGGCGAGCATCCACGCGGGCGCGCAGAAGGGGCGGCCGGCGGCGGCGGCGAGCGCGTCCCAGGCGTCCAGGTACGGGGCCAGCTCGTCGTCGCGCTCGACGACGAGCAGGCGCAGCGCGGGGGACGGCGGCGAACGCACCGGCGGATAGTATGCGGCCGCCGTGAGCCGCGATCGCATCGTCTCCATCCAGACCACGAACGAGCGCGGCGGGGCGGAGTACGCGAACGTCGACCTGCTGGAGGCGCTGCGCCGACGCGGGCACGACGTGCTGCTGGTGACGAACGTGCCCGACATCGCGGCCAAGACGCAGGTGCCGGTCGCGGCGATCGACCTCGGCCCGAAGCTTTCGAAGCGCAGCGTCATGCGAACCGCCCTCGCCGCGCCGCACACGGTGTGGCGTCTCGCCCGCGCGCTGCGCGCCGCACGCCCGGTCGGCGTGACGTTCCTGCACTTCAAGAAGGAGCAGCTGCTGTGCGCGCTGCTGCCGCGGCAGCTGACCGGGCGGATCGCATGGGCCGAGTGGGGGCCGGTGCCGCCGAGCCTGCGGCGCGGCCTGCCGCGTCTGCTGTACGCGTGCGCTGCGCGCCGCGCACGCGCGATCATGGCCGTCTCGGAGGGGACGAAGCGCACCGTCGTCGGCGCGGGCGTGCCGGCCGAGAAGGTCGTCGTCGTCCCGAACCTCGTGGACGTCGACGACGTGAGCTTCGATCCCGAGGCGCGCGTGCGGCTGCGCGCCGACTGGGGCGCCGGGCCCGACACGCTCGTCGCCGGCTGCATCTCGCGCTTTCAGCGGCGCAAGCGCAACGACGTCGTGATCGACGCGATGGCGCACGTCGACGGTGACGTGCTGCTCGTGATGGCGGGCGAGGGCGACGAGGAGCCCGCGCTGCGCGAGCGCGCCGCGTCGCATGGCGAGCGGGTGCGCTTCGCGCCGAACGTGCGCGGCCACGTCGAGGCGTTCCTGTCGGCCTGCGACGTGCTCGTGTTCGCGCCGAGCCCGACAGAGGGCGCCCCGCGCGTGATCGTGATGGCGCAGCTCGTCGGCGTCCCGGTGATCGCGACCGACCCGGAGGGCGCCGACGAGCTGGTGCCGCCCGGGACGGGCATGATCTGCGCGCCCTCGCACGACCCAGCCGCGCTGGGCGCGGCGCTCGCCGCCTACCGCGACGACCCCGAGCGGCGTCGCCGCGAGGGCGCGGCCGGCCGCGAGGCGACGCTCGTGCGCCACGACCCGGAGCGCACGCTGCAGGCGGTCGAGCGCGCGCTCGGGCTGCGCGCGTAGCAGGCGGGCCCGGCCGGCGCGTCAGCCGCGGTCTCAGCCGCGGCCCGCGACGCGCGCGCGCAGCTCGCGCACGCGCGCGACCCGCTCGGGCGGCAGCGCGCGCTTGAGCGCCTCGCGCGCCTGAACGCGCGCAACCGTCGGCGCCACGCGCGCGAGCGTCCACGGCATGCGCGCTCCCGGCACCACGAGCAAAGTCCAGCAGACGGGGTCGTTGCCGTCCGCGAAGCGGCGCTTGAACAGCTGATCGCCGGGTCCCCAGTCGAGCCGCCGGTCGCCGCGCGCGAACGCGTCCTCGATCGCGTGCAGCATGCACGCGTTCGAGACGCCGATTCTCGCGTGGCGCTCGTCCCAGCCGCCGTTGATCGAGGCGACCTCGCCGCCGGCGGCGGCGAGCAGCTCGGCGGCGACCGGCTCGCCGTCGAGCTCGAGCAGGTAGAGGCGGAAGCGGCCGTCCGCGAGGTGGGCTCGCGCGACGTCCTCGTAGACCGCGGTCAGCTGCCGCTGGCGCACGACGATCGCCGACTCGCCGCGGCCCTCCCAGCGCGACGCATGCAGGCGCATGAACGTCTCGACGTCCTCGCGCAGCGTCGCCTCCGTGCTCATGCGCGTGGCGCCGCCCGCCGCGGCGACGTCACGGCGCAGGCGCTTCATGCGCTTGCGGAAGTGCGAGCTCTTCGTCGCGATCCACGCGTCGGGCGAGCCGGCGGCGAGCGAGACGACGTGCGAGGCCTGCACGTAGTAGCGCCGCACCGGCGGGCGCAGCGCTCCCGGCCAGCCTTCGGACAGCGCCGCCGGCCAGTGCGTGGCGACCGGCCCCGACTCGAGCGCGATCACGTCCGCACGCGGGGTCGCGCGCGCGAGCGCGCCGGCGACCGCTGCGGCGGCGTCCCACTCGCGCCCGGGCAGCGCCAGCGGACCGGTGCGCGGCATCGCGCCGCCGAGCATCCGCAGGTCGGTGCGGCCGGCGCCCTTCGGCTCGGCGACGAACGGCGCGATCGCGACCAGCTCGTCGCCATCATGTACGGCGACGACGCGCAGCTGCGCTCCGGGCGCCGGCAGGTGGCGCCAGAAGGCGAGCATCCACGCGGGGGAGCACAGGGGACGGCCGCAGACGACCGCGAGCGCGTCCCAGGCGGGAACGAGCTGTTCGAGGCGGTCGGTATCTACGACGACCTCTGCTTCGAACCTAGATGCCACGCGCGCCGCAGTCTACGGGTCGATTCCCCGGCGGCCACCGGTCAGCCGCCTGAGTTGCGCGACGCGCTCCTCGGACAGCCCGCGCAGTGCCAGCGCGCGCACCTGCGCGCGAGCCACCGCGCGCGAGGAGCGCGCCGCGCTCAGCGCCAGGCGCCCCGTCGGCGCGAGCAGCAGCGCCCATTCGAGCGGCGCGTCGCCGTCGGCGAAGCGCCGCTTGTAGGACTGCTCGCCGACGCCGAGGTCGAGCCGCCCGCGGCCCTGCGCGAAGGCGTCCTCGACGGCGTCGAGCAGGCACAGCAGCGACGGCTTGAGGGCGGCGTGGCGCTCGTCCCAGCCGCCGTTGACGAACAGCACCGTGCCGCCGGCCTCGATGAACAGCTGCGCGCAGATCGGCTCGCCGTCGAGCTCGAGCACGCGCAGCGCGAGCCGCTCGTCGTCGAGCAGCCGCTCGCCCGCGTCGACGATCGTCGCGGCGAAGCGCTCGCCGAGGTCGACGAGGTTCGAATGGCCTCTGCCGTCCCAGCGCGAGGCGTGCAGGCGCACGAACGCGGCCGCGTCATCCGCGAGCGTCGCGCGCGTCGCCAGCCGCGAGACGCCGCCGGCCTGCGCGAAGCGTCTGCGCAGGCGGCGCATCTGCTGGCGGAAGTTCGAGCTCTTCGCGGCCATCCACGCCTCGAACGACTGCTCGCGCAGCGACACGAACGGGCTGCCGTCGACGTGCGTGCGCCACAGCGGCGGGCGCAGCGGCCCGGGCCAGCGCTCGCGCAGCGCGGTCTGCCATTGCCCGTCGACCGCGATCCCCTCGAACAGCAGCGCGTCGGGGCGCGGCGAGGCGCCGGCGAGCGCGCGCCCGATCGCCTCCGCGACCTCCCACTCGCGGTCGCGAACCGCGAGCGGCGCGAGCCGCGCCGTGATCTCGATCCCGGGCAGACGGTAGTCGACGCGCCCGCCGCCGCCGGGCACGACGTAGTACGGCGCGAGCCCGACCAGCACGCCGTCGTCGCGCACGGCGACGCTGCGCGGGACGGCGCCGGCCGGCGCGACGTGCCGCCACCACGCGAGCACCCATGCCGGGCTCATCTGCGGCAGCGCGTCGGCGACCGCGAGCGCGTCCCACTCGGCCTCGAGCGCCGCGAGGCGCTCGATCTCGGTGACCAGCTCCGCCTCGAGCATCCGCGCGCCTACGACCGCTCGCCGCGCTCGGCCGCGATCCGCGCGGGCGACTGCTCCAGCGCCTCCTGCGGATCCACGCGCGGGTCGATCGCCTGCATCGGCGCGCGTCCCTTCAGCACGATCTCCTGGTACTCGTCCTCGGCGTCGGACTGCATCACGATCGCGCCGCCGACGCCGAGCGTCGCCTGCTCGCCGTCGATCACGATCGTGCGGATCACGATGTTGAGGTCGACGCCGCCGCTGAGCCCGAAGTAGCCGATCGCGCCCGAGTAGACGCCGCGCGCCTCGCCCTCCAGCTCGTCGATGATCTGCATCGTGCGCTTCTTCGGCGCGCCCGTCATCGAACCTCCCGGGAAGCACGCGCGCACGCAGTCGGGCGGCTCGACGCCCTCGCGCAGCAGCCCGCGCACCGTCGAGACGAGCTGGTGCACCGTCTCGTACGTCTCGACGTGCATCAGGAACGGCACGTGCACCGTCCCGACCTCGCACACCACGCCGAGGTCGTTGCGCAGCAGGTCGGCGATCATCAGGTTCTCGGCGCGCGTCTTCTCGTCGGAGCGCAGCTCCTCCGCGAGCCGCACGTCCTCGGCCGGCGTCTCGCCGCGGCGGCAGGTGCCCTTGATCGGCTTCGCCTCCGCCCAGCGGTCGCGGCCGATCGACAGGAAGCGCTCGGGCGAGGAGCTGAGCACGGCCGCGTCGCCGACGCGCAGGTAGGCCGAGAACGGCGCCGGGTTCACGCGCCGCAGCGTGCGGTAGAGCGGCAGCGGGTCGGGCCGCGTCTCGGCCGTCACCTTGTTGGTGAGGCAGATCTCGTACGTCTCGCCGTCGGTCAGCTCCCGCTTGCAGCGCGCGATGTCGTCGAGGTACCGCGCGTGCGAGCGGCTGAGGCGGAAGTGGACGGGCGGGTCCTCGCGCTCGGCCGCGAGCCGCTCCCAGTCGGGTGCGCTCACCGGCGGGAGCGAGACGAGCCGCAGGCTCGTGTCGCGGATCCAGCGCTCGCCCTCCTCGACGCCGTCGGGGTCGGCGACGCACAGCACGTACGTGATGCGCTCGACGTGGTCGAACGCGATCAGGCGGTCGGCGAAGACGAAGGCGGCGTCGGGCATCGCCGACGCGTGCGCCGCCGCGCCGCCGCAGTCGGCCTTCAGCTCGTAGCCGAGGTAGCCGACGAAGCCGCAGTTGAAGTCGAACGGCAGGTCGTCGGAGACGTAGCGCAGCCGGCGCGTCTCGCGGCCGAGGTAGTCGAAGATCGACTCCTCGGAGGTCTCGACCACGCCACCGCGCTCGACGCGCACCGCGCCGTCGGCGACGTCGTACGTGACGACGGCCGACAGCGGTCCGCCGGGCGCGCCCATGAACGAGAAGCGCGAGCGTTCGTCGAGCTTGCTGCTGTCCAGCCAGAAGGCGTGCTCGTCCTCGCCGTAGAGGTGCACGAACGCGCGCTCGGGATCGATGAGCGTGTCGAGCCGCTTGACCCGCAGCGTCAGCCGCGGCCGCGCCTCCGCGCGCCATTCGCGCGCTCGGGCGGCCGGCGCCGCCGGGGCGGTGGCGCGCCGCGTCGCCGCGCTGCGGCCGTTCCCGTGGGCCGCGGCGTGCGCGGCCGTCAGCGCGCCGAAGTTGGCGAGCAGCCGGCGACCGTACTCGGTGCTGATCGACTCGGGGTGGAACTGGACGCCCCAGCGCGGGCGCGTGCGATGCGCGACCGCCATCAGCACGCCGTCGCTCGTCCACGCGATCGGCTCCAGCTCCGCGGGCAGCGGCTGCCGGACGCACAGCGAGTGGTAACGGACCGCCTGGAACTCGCGCGGGATCCCGGCGAACAGCGGCGACTGCTCGTGCAGGACGGCGCTGAGGCGGCCGTGCATCACCTCGGGCGCGTGCACGACCTGCGCGCCGCTCACCCAGCTGAGGCCCTGGTGCCCGAGGCACACGCCCAGCAGCGGGACCTCCGCCTCCGTGATCGCGCGTGCGCAGACGCCGAAGTCCTCCTCGCGCTCCGGCCGCCCCGGGCCGGGCGAGACGACGACGTTGTCGAACTCGAGCTGCGCGAGCTCCTCCCAGCTCGCCTCGTCGTTGCGCACGACGATCGGCTCGTCTCCGTTCGCCTCCGCCAGCAGCTGGAAGAGGTTGTAGGTGAACGAGTCGTAGTTGTCGATCAGGAGGGTCTTCATCGCGGGTCACGCGAGATCCTTGCGCAGCACCACAGTAGAGCGCGACCTCCGCGGCGCGTCGGCGACTGAGCGCCCGGGTGCATGGGCCGGTTCGGCGGCGACTCCGGGCAGGGTTGGACGGCTGGTGGCGACCGGCCTTCTGCTTATAGCATCGGCAGCGCGCAGCGACGACGTGCAGGCGACCGTGCAGCGCAGCCGAATGGCCGACTCCCCCCAGCCAGATCCCGCGCAGGGCGTCTTCGAGACGCTGCTCGTCGTGCGCGGTGTCCCGTGCGAGCTGGACGCCCACCTCGAGCGGCTGCGGGCGAGCCTGCGCAGCCTCCACGACGTCGCGCTTCCCGCCGCCGCCCGCGAGCTGGCGCTCGAGCGGGCGGGCGGCCTCGCGCTCGGACGGCTGCGGCTGTCGCTGACGCCGCGGGGCGACGGCGCGCCGCGCGTGGAGGCCGTCGCGCAGGCGGTCGACCGCGTGACGGTCCTGCCGGGGTGGGAGCTGGCGCTCGACCTGCGGTCGGTCGCCGCCGACGGCTGGCGCGGCGCGCACAAGTGGGCCGACCGGCGCCTGCTCGAGCGGCTCGACGCGCAGGCCGCGCCGGAGAGCGCGCTGCTCGTCGACCGCGAGCGCGGCGTGCTCGAGACGACCTGCGCGAACGTGTTCGCGGTCGGCGAGGACGGCGTGCTGCGCACGCCCCCGCTCGACGGCGGGGTGCTGCCGGGCGTGACGCGCGCCCGCGTGCTCGCGCTCGCTCGCGCGGCCGGCGTCGCGGTGCGCGAGGAGCGCCTGCGGACCGAGCAGCTGCTGCTCGCGCGCGAGCTGTTCGCGACCGGCTCGGTGCGCGGCGTCGAGCCGGTCCGCTCGCTCGACGGGGTCGCCGTCGGCGGCCCCGGGCCGGTCACGGCGGCGCTCGCGCGCGAGCTGCGCCTGCAGTGGCTCGGCGGCGCCGTCGCCGTCTGAGCCTACGACGCGGCCCTCACGCGCTGCGCGCGCAGCGCCCGCAGCTCGTCGACGTCGATCACGCGCAGCGCGAACAGCCCCGCGACGTACACCACGCCGCCGACGATCCCGGCGGGGATCAGCCCGAGCGGCGCCGCGAGCGCCATCGCCCCCGTCATCGCGGCGGCGACGAGGACCGTCGCGAGCAGCCGCCACGGCTTGACGCGCAGGCGCAGCGCGAACAGCGCGGTGCCGAGCATCAGCGACATCGTCAGCACCTCCGTGATGACCGTGACCCACGCCGAGCCGAGCGCGCCGTAGCGCGGGATCAGCAGCACGTTGAGGCCGACGTTCGCGATTGCGCCGATCGCCGAGTAGATCGCGAGGCGCCAGTTGAGGTTCAACAGCGGAGCGAGGAAGCCCGCCAGCGAGCCGAAGCAGATCGAGACGAACGCGATCATCAAGATCGGCAGCACCGCTGCCGTCCGTGCGTAATTGGGTCCGTACAGCAGGTGGACGATCTGATCCGAGAGCGCGATCGTGATGGCGAGGATCGGCAGCGAGATGATCGCGAGCAGCTCCGCCGCGCGTTGCACGAGCCGGCGCACGCGGTCCGGGTCGTGGGCGTGGACGGCCGACAGCACGGGGAAGAACGACGACATCACCGCCGCCGGCAGGAACAGCAGCGGCGACAGGAAGCGGTACGCCGCGCCGTAGAGGCCGGCCTCCGCCGCGCTCGAGAGCTGCAGCAGCAGCACGGCGTCGATCTGGTAGTAGATGGTGATCAGCAGGCTCGCGATCCCGAGCGGGACGGCGACCTTCATGAGCGGCTTCCAGACCGCGCGCCCCGCGCGCCACGCGATGTGCGCGTGTCGGCGCGTCGCCCGGAGCTGCAGGGCGCAGATGACGGCGAGCACGGCGATGTACGCGACCGCGAACGCGTTCACGGACGCGCCCGTGAGGTAGAAGACGACCGTCACGCTGAGCCACATGACGCTCTGCAGCACACTGAACGAGAGCGCGAGCCCGGCGCGCAGGCGCGAGTTGAAGACCGCCATCAACGCGCTCCCGCCGCTCGAGAAGATCGTCAGCGTGAGGATCCACGCGGCCACGTGGCCGGTGTTGAGGAAGATCGGGATCGTCACGGCGCACAGCACGACGGCGACGACGGACAGCAGCAGCCGCATGCCGGCGAGCGCGCCGAGCCACTCCGACTCGCGCTCCGGCTCGGCCGACATCCGCTGCATCGCGACCGTCGTCAGGCCGAGGTCGGTGATGACGCCGAAGATCCCCACGTAAGCGCTCACGGCCGTCCACACGCCGAAGCCCGAGCGGTCGAGCGTGCGCGCCGCGAGCGAGACGGTGACGACGCTCATCGGCATCGAGACGAGCCGCAGCAGCACCTGCGTGCTGATGTTCGAGGCGATCGTGCGACCGCCCGCCTCGCCCGCGTCGCCGGCGCTCCCGCCGGACAGGAAACGGCGAGGGAGCGTTCGGATCCGGCCGGGCATGTGTGGAATACTCTCGCAGCCTTGCGCGTCCTCGTCGTCCTGCCGTTCCCGCCACTCGTCGAAGGCGGTGCGGCCTCGCGGTGTGCGATCGGCATGCTGCGCGGCCTCGCGGCTCACGGCGTCGACCTCCGGATCCTCGCCGCGGACCTGCGCCACGACTTTCGCGGGGAGTCGCCCGAGGACCTTCCGCTCGAGCTCGTGCGCACGCCCCATCCCAGCCGCCGGCGCACGCGCTGGCTGCGCTTCACCCAGCCGCACGCGGTGCTCACGACGACGACGTTCGCTCCGCTCGTGCGGGAGCGTGCACGCGAGGCCGACGTCGTGCACTTCGTCGAGCTGGCCGCCGCATCGCTCATTCCCTTCGTAGATCGGCCGGCGGTGGCGCAGATCCACTGCCTCACGCGCCGCGACCGCGACATCCGTCCGCTGTGGACGAGCGACGGGCGCGTCGCGCACGAGCTGCTGCGCGCGGAGCGGCGCGTGTTCGGCGAGGCGAGATGGCTGCTGGCGAACTCCCGCGAGGTCGCCGAGCCGCTCGCCCGGCTCGCCCCGCGCGCGCATGTGGCCGTCGCCCCGCTGCCGCTCGACCCCGCGACGTACGCCCCGCGCGCCGACCTCGCCGCGCCGGTCGCCGGGCTGATCGGGATGGCCGAGTGGCCGCCGACCGCGAATGCGGTCGAACGACTGCTGACGCGCGTCTGGCCGCGCGTGCTCGAGCACCGACCGGGTGCGCGTCTGCTGCTCGCCGGCGTCGGCATGGAGCACGCGGCCTTCTCGCACCTGCCCGACCTGCCCGGCGTCGAGTGGCGCGGCACGGTGGACTCGGCGACCGCGTTCCTGCGCGAGCTCGGAGTGCTGCTCTACCCGCTCGATCGTGGCAGCGGCGCGAAGATCAAGGTGCTCGAGGCGCTCGCGCTCGGAGTCCCGGTGGTGACGACGCCCGACGGCGCCGAGGGGATCGGCGGTCGTGGCGGCCTCGTCGTCGAGAGCGCGGACGACGCGCTGGCCGCCGCCACGGCCGACCTGCTCGGCGACGACGCCGCGCGCATGGCGGCCGGCGCAGCCGCGTACGACACGTTCACCGAGCATCACGCACCGTTGCCGGCGACGATCCCGGTGCTCGAGCTCTACGAGCAGATGGCGGCGGCCGGCGCGGCGCGGCGGGCGCTCGCCTGAGACGCCGCGTGCGCCTGCTCGCGTACACCGAGTCGCGCCAGGTCGGCGGCGCCGAGCTGGCGCTCGGCTACCTGCTCGGAGCGCTCGACCCGGCGATCGAGGTCGGCGTGCTGGCGATCGACGAGCCGGTCGGCGCAGCGATCGCCGCCCATCGCCCCGGCACGGGCCTCGCCCTCGTGCGCCCCCCGGAGGGCACGCGCGATCGCACTGCGCTCGCGCAGCACCGCCGCGCGATCCGCGCCTTCGCGCCGGACGTGCTGCACGCGAACCAGGCGTGGCCGTGGGCGTGCGGCTACGCCGAGCTCGCGGCGCTGCTGACGCCGGGGGTGCGCATCGTCGCCGTCGACCACCTGCCGGTCGGCGGGGGGATCCCGCGCACGCGCGTGCTCGCGCGGCGCCTGCTCGCGCGGGGCCTCCACAAGCACGTCGCCGTCGGCGAGCGCGCCGCGCGCGAGGTGGAGCAGCTCGTCGGCCTCCCGCACGGGTCCGTGCTCGGCGTCGCGAACGGCGTTCCGGCGGCGCAGCCGGACGCGGTCGAGCGCGCGGTCGCCGGCCCGATCGTCGGGTCGCTCGGCCGCCTGACCGAGCAGAAGGGCTACGACGCGCTCGTGCGCGCGCTGCCGGCGCTCGCGGATGCGACGCTCGTGCTCGTCGGCGACGGGCCGCAGCGCGGCCCGCTCGAGGCGCTCGCGGCCGAGCTGGGCGTCGCGGATCGACTCGTCGTGACCGGCTGGACGGCGGAGGCGCGCCGGCACCTGCCGACGTTCGACGTGTTCGCGCTGCCGTCGTTGTGGGAGGGTATGCCGCTCGTGATCCTCGAGGCGATGCACGCGGGGCTGCCCGTGGTGGCGAGCGACGTCGGATCGGTCGCCGAGGCGGTCGCCGACGGCGACAGCGGCTACGTGGTGGCGCCCGGCGACGAGCAGTCGTTGCAGGAGCGGCTCGCAGCGCTGCTCGGCGACGCCGCGCTGCGGCGCCGGCTCGGGGACCGCGGCCGCGCGCTCGCAGCCGAGCGCTTCACCGCCGAGGCGATGGCGCGCCGCTACGAGGCGGTCTACGACGCGGTGCGGGGAGGACGCCGATGACGCCGCGCGAGCGAGCGGCGCTGATCCTCCGCGTCGTCGCGATCGCGACCGTCGCGTCGGCGTTCGGCAGCGGATGCGGAGCCGCGGCGCAGCCGATAGTGCTCGCGCCGCTGCAGCCCGGCGCGCCGTCGCTGCGGATCGGCGTCGTCGCCAACACGCTCGACGACGTGGGCCGCTCGCGCGCCGCGGAGCAGCGGCGCGTGCGCGCGCTGGGCGTGCGCTGGATCCGCGAGGAGCTGCGCTGGCCGACGATCGAGTGGGCGCCCGGCGCCTACCGCTGGCGCTCGTTCGACCGGCTGCTCGCCGACGCGGCACGCAACGGCCTGCATGTGCTTCCGCTGCTGCTGGGCTCGCCGCGATGGGCTGCGTCGTCGTTGCTGGCGCTGCCCGACGACCCCCAGGCGTTCGGCGCCTTCGCCGCGCGCGCCGCAGCCCGCTACGGGCCCGGCGGAAGCTTCTGGCGCGCCCATCCGCAGCTCGACGCCCGCTATGCCCCGCAGTGGTTCGAGCTGTGGAACGAGCCCTACACGGAGCGCTACTCGACGGGCGGCGTCGACCCGGTGCGCTACGCGCGGCTGGTGCGGGCCGCGATCGAGCAGGGACGGGTGGCGAACCCGCGGGCGCGCTGGCTGATGGCGGGCGAGCTCGACTACGCCGACGCGAGCGGCGCACCGCACGACTGGCTCGCCGCGATCGACGCGGCCGACCCGCGCCTCGCCGCCGACGTCGACGGGATCGCGGTCCACCCCTACGCCTTCGTGGCGCCGACCGACCGCGGCGGCGTCTCGCTGCGCTACCGCTTCGACCGCATGGCGGCGATCGTCCGCGGGCTCGCGCGGCGCGGCGCGCCGAACACCCCGCTGTGGATCACCGAGCTCGGCTGGAGCACGTGCGGGCTGCGGCCCGACTGCACCTCCGAGCACGACCAGGCGCAGTGGCTCGCGGACGTCGCCGCAGCGCTGCGGCGCCCGCCGCTGGCAGGCCACGTGCAGGCGCTGTTCGTCTATCACCTGCGCGACTTCCCGGGCCGCGGGGGGGACGATCGCGAGGCGCACTACGGCTTGCTGCGCACCGACGGCAGCCGCAAGCCGGCGTGGGGCGTCGTGCGGGCGCTCGCGCGGCAGCGCGTCGCGACGGCGCCTACGCCGGTGCCGCGAGGAAGTTCCAGATCGGCTCGGTGAAGACGGCCTCGAAGCGGTCGCGTGTGTAGGGGCCGTCGCCCTCGAGGTCGAAGATCCGCAGCCCGCATCCGTCGAGCAGGTCGAACACCTCGCCCGGCTTCGAGCCGTAGAGGTCGGCGCCCCCGACGCCGTGCTCGAAGATCACGTAGGGACGATGGCGGGCGAGCGTCTCTGCCGCACCGCGCATCACGAGCAGCTCGGCGCCCTCGACGTCGATCTTCACGAGCGAGGGGACGTAGCCCTCCGGCAGCGCCTCGTCGAGCTTGTCGAGCCGCACGGTGAAGCGCTCGACCTCGGCCGCATGCGCCGGCAGGTCCTCGCGCTGGCGCAGCCCGCTCATCGCGGGCGCGTTCAGGACGTGCGTGAACTCGGCGTTGCCGGCCTCGTCGGAGCAGGCGGCGTTGCGCACGTCGACGCCGGGGTAGCGGGCGGCGAGCTGCTCCGCCAATCCCGGGATCGGCTCGTACGCGACGTGCCGGCCGTCCGGGGCGACGGCGAGGATCATGTCGAGCGTGTCGCCCCGGTTGGCGCCGACGTCGATCGCGTTGCCATCGCGGCGCAGCGCGGTCGCGAGCACGACGCGCATCGCATGCTCGTCGCGCAGCACCCGCCGCATGCCGGGGTCGAACGCCGAGCGCGCTTCGCGCACGTGGCCGAGCAGCGCGCGCGCCTGCTCCTCCCGCCCGCTGCGGACGACCGCGGACCTGGCCGAGCGGCGCAGCGCAGCGGTGGTGGTGCGGAGCGGCGAGGCCATGGGGGCGCGGATGCTAGTGGTTCGAAGGGACGCGAGCGGTTCTGCGCCGTCTATCGGTACCGACTGGCGTTGTTCGTTGGCTGACACTAGTATTCCCCGGTATACGGGGGGTACGGTGTACGGCCGCCGAGCGGCCGCCGTCGCCGGAGACGGATGGAGGGGCGATGGCATCGCGCGAAGGCTGCCGCGAGGCGGCGCGACGGCTGCTGCGCCGTTCGCGTCGGCCGCGGCCGTCGGTCGCCGGCGAGCGGACGCCGTGGCGGGATCCGCGGGCGCGGGCGTGCTGCGCGCTCGCCGTGCTCGCGATCGGAGGCAGCCTGGCGCTCGTGCTCTCGCGCCCCGAGCAGCGCCGTTCCGGGACCAACGGCGTGTTCGGCCAGGCGCGCTTCTTCGTCCCCGGCGGGATGACGGCCTGCCAAGGGCGGGAGCTGCTGCCGGCCCACACGGCGGGACTGGCGATAGCGGGACTCACGAGCGTCCCCCCGGTCGTCGTCGTGCGCCGTGGCGGACACGTGCTCGACCGCGTCGGCTCGACGATCGACGTGCGCGACCAAGCCATCCAGGCTGCGATCGCGCCCGAGGGCCGCGACCTCGACGGCGTCGAAGTCTGCCTCGCGCTCGCATCGCTCGCCACGCTCGCGCGGGGTCCTACCCCGCCGCACTCGGCGCCCGTCACGATCGGCAGAGCGTTCGTCGGCAGCTCGCTCGCGATCACCTATCTCCTGCCGGGCCAGCGCTCCTGGTGGGCGCACGCCGGGACGGTCGCGGCGCGCATGGGCCGCGGACGCGGCGACTGGGGCGGCAACTGGGCGGTCTGGTCGATCGTCGCACTCGTAGGTGCCTCCCTCCTGCTGGCCGGCTGCATCGCGCTGCGCACGCTCGTCTCGGATCAGCCGATGCCGAGGATCGCCGGGGCGATCATGGCCGTCGCGGTCCTCAACGCGGCCGCGTGGTCGTTCATCACGCCTGCGTTCCAGGTCCCGGACGAGGCCGCGCACGTCGCCTACGTCCAGTCGATCGGCGAGACCGGCAACCCTCCGACGGCCCCCCCGTCGTTGACCATCTCGCCGGAGCAGGCGACGGCGATGGCCGACACCATGTTCGGCAAGGTCGGCGCAGCGACCTACGGCACGTCGGTGTGGCTGCCGTCGCAGCAGCGCCGCCTCGTGGCTGACCTTCGCCGTCCGCTCTCGCGCCGGGAGACGATTCGCTCCGGCGAAGCGGAGCCCGAGCCGCCGCTCTACTACGCGTTGGAGGCGATCCCGTACCGCGCGGCGACGCGCGCGACGCTGCTGGACCGGATCATGCTCATGCGGCTGCTGTCGGCGCTGCTCGCGGGGTTCACGGCGCTCTTCTCGTACCTGTTCGTGCGCGAGTGCCTGCCCGCGAGACCCTGGGCATGGACCGTCGGTGGGCTGGGCGTCGCCCTCACGCCGATGCTCGGCTCGATCTCGGGCGGGATCAACCCGGATGCGCTCCTGTTCGCGCTCACGGCCGCCCTCTTCCTCTGCATCGCGCGGGCGTGGCGACGCGGCGTGACGCTGCGATCGGCGCTGGGCGTCGGCGCGCTGATCGCCGCTGGGATGCTGACGAAGGTCAACTTCTACGGAGTCGTCCCGGGAGCGCTGCTCGGGCTCGCGCTGGCGGCGCGCCGGACCGGGCTGGCGCAGGAACGTCGCGTCGTCCATCTGGTGGGCGCCGCCGTCGTGCTCGCCGCGACCTTGTTCGCCGTCGGGGCCGCGTTCGATGTGCTCGCATGGCATCGGCCGTTCCTCGCCGCGCGCCCGGTCGCACCCGAAAGCCGTGTCAGCCTGTGGAGCCACCTGGGCTACGTCTGGCAGGTCTTCCTGCCGCGGCTCCCCTTCCAGCCGCAGACGTCGCTCACGGAACCGGGTTACATCCAGCTGTTCCAGACCTTCGTCGGCGCATTCGGCCAGCTGGTGGTGTGGTTCCCACGCTCGGTCTATCGCGCGGCCGCCGTCGGGCTGCTGCTCGCGGGACTGCTCGCGGTGAGCATGGTCATGGCCGACCGGCGGGAGCTGCGGTGGCGCCGTGGCGAGCTGCTCGGCTACGCCGCCATGGCCGGTGGCCTGCTGCTGCTCGTCGGTCTGTCGGCCGATCTCCGGCGCAACCTCATCGGGATAGTGCAGGGCCGCTACCTGCTTCCCCTCTTGCCGCTGTTCGGCCTGCTGCTGGCACTCGGCGCGCGCGGCGCCGGGGAGCGCTGGGGCCGATCCGTCGGCGTCGCGATCGTCGCGGCGGCGCTCGCGTGGAGCCTGTTCGGCCAGCTCCTGACGATCGCGTTCTTCTACGGCTGACGGCCGCCGCGCCCGCCGCCGACCGCGGCGCGCAGTGCGCGGCGCAGGCGGCCGAGCGTCACGACACCGCGCAGCACGCCCCCGCCGTCGAGCACCATCATGGCGCCGAGCGTGCGCAAGCCGTCGGCGTCGAGCAACGCGCGCAGCGACTGGTCCTCGTCGATCCGCCAGCCGCCCGACTCGTCGGCCTCCATCAGCTCGCGCACGAGCTGCACCGGCCGCCCGCCCTCGACGGCGTCGCGTGCGCCCTGCTCGCGCAGCACGCCGACGAAGCGCCCGGCCGCGTCGACGACCGGGAACCACGGCCAGCGGTAGCGCAGGAAGAACTCGTCGAGCGCCTGCACGGCCGGCAGCTCCTCGGGGACGCTCACCGGGTCGGCGTCCATGATGTCGGCCACGCGCACGTCCTCGAGCTGCTCGGTCAGCGTCGTCTGCGCGAGCAGCGCGCGCGAGGCTCCGCCGATCATCAGGCCGACGAACACGAACCACAGCCCGAGCAGGCTCGCGAGCCCGATCGTCATGAACAGCCCGCCGCCGATCAGCAGCGCCGCGAAGCCCTGGCCGAGCCGCGCGGCGACGCGCGTGCCGCGGTTGCGGTCGCCGGTCGCGCGCCACACGAGCGCGCGCACGATCCGCCCGCCGTCGAGCGGGTAGGCGGGGATCAGGTTGAAGACGAGCACGATCACGTTCATCGTCACGAGGAAGCCGATCGTCAGCAGCACCGGCGTGACGTGCGCGCCGGTGGCGAGCAGCGCGGCGTCGACGAAGCGTCCCGGCCCGATGATCGCGAAGCCCACGAGCACGCTCAGGACGACGATCGCGAGCGTCGCGAGCGGACCGGCCCCGGCGACCTCGAGCTCCTCGCGCGGGGTGCGGCTCTCGCGGCTCATCAACGCGAACCCGCCGAGCGGCGAGATCGTGATGCCGGCGACGTCGATCCCGTGGCGCCGCGCGGCGAGCGCATGGCCCAGCTCGTGGATCACGATCGAGGCGAACAGCAGCAGTGCGCTGGCCACCGCCGTCAGGTAGGCCGTCGTGTCAGAGCTGCCGAGCGTGTTCCGGAACGAGCCCGACAGCCAGAAGATGACGAGGAAGAGGACGACGAACCAGCTGACGTCGACGCCCACGCGAATGCCGAGGATGCGCGCCAGTTGGATCGATCCGGGGCGCCCGAACATGGTGGAATGGTCGCACAGCGTGCGCGGTCCACGGCCGTGCTCGTCCATCCGGCCACCTGACCCGACGAGGACTGCCATGAGCGACGCCCTGACCGAGCTGCGCGAGCGACTCGCCGAGATCGCCGACCTGAACGCCGCCGGCGGCCTGCTCGGCTGGGACCAGCAGACGATGATGCCCGCGCGCGCCGCGCCGCAGCGCGCCGAGCAGCTCGGCACGCTCGGCCGCATCGTCCACGAGCACTTCACCGACGACGCGATCGGCCGCCTGCTCGACGCGGCCGAGCCGTCGGCCGCGGGCGACGACTCCGCGTCGGTCGACGCCGCGCTCGTGCGCGTGACGCGCCACGACTGGGAGAAGGCGCGTCGCGTCCCGTCCGACCTCGCGGCCGAGCTGGCGCGCGCCGGCGCGCTCGGGCACCAGGCGTGGGTCGACGCGCGCGAGCGCTCGGACTTCGCCGCCTTCCTGCCGTTCCTCCAGCGCAACGTCGAGCTGAAGTTGCGCTACGTCGAATGCTTCGACGGCTACGAGGACCCCTACGACGTGCTGCTCGACGACTACGAGGAGGGGATGACGAGCGCCGAGGTCGACGCGCTCTTCATCGAGCTGCGCGCCGGGCTCGTGCCGCTGATCGCGGCGATCGCCGAGCACGCCGACGCGGTCGACGCCACGCCGCTGCACGGCGACTTCCCGGTCGACGGGCAGCGGGCGCTCGTGGGCGGCGTACTGCGCCAGCTCGGCTGGTCCGCGGACGGCTGGCGGCTCGACGAGGCCGCGCATCCGTTCGCGACGAGCTTCGGCCCCGGCGACGTGCGGCTGACGACGCGCTACGACCCGTCGTATGTCGGGATGGCGCTGTACGGCGCGATCCACGAGTTCGGGCACGGGCTGTACGAGTCGCAGGTCGACCCGGCGCTCGCGCGCGGGCCGCTCGGCGAGGGCGTCTCGCTCGGCGTGCACGAGTCGCAGAGCCGCCTGTGGGAGAACGTCGTCGGCCGTGGTCGCCCGTTCGCGGGCTGGCTGCACGGGCAGCTGCGCTCGACGTTCCCCGAGCAGTTCGGCGCGGTCGACGCCGAGGCGTTCTACCGCGCCGTCAACAAGGTGCAGCCGTCGCTGATCCGCGTCGAGGCCGACGAGGCGACATACGGCCTGCACATCATCCTGCGCTTCGAGCTGGAGCGGGCGATGATCGCCGGCTCGGTCGCGCTCGCCGATCTGCCCGAGGCGTGGAACGTACGCATGAAGGAGTACCTCGGCGTCGCGGTACCCGACGACGCGCACGGCGTGCTGCAGGACGTCCATTGGTCGGGCGGCGACATCGGCTACTTCGCGACCTACGCGCTCGGCAACCTGATCTCGGCGCAGCTGTGGGGGCGGGCTCGCGAGGACCTGCCGGAGCTCGACGACGCGCTCGCCGCGGGCGACGGTTCCGCGCTGCGCGCGTGGCTGGGGGAGCACGTGCACCGCTTCGGGCGCACCTACCCGCCGCGCGAGCTGGTCGCCCGCGCGACCGGAGGCCCGATCCGGGTCGAGCCGTTCCTGGCGTACCTGCGCGGGAAGCTGGGACCGATCTACGAGCTGTGACCTGCTCAGAGCAGCGGCCGGTGCCGCTCCACGATCGCGGCGAAGTCGATCCCCGGCGGGAGCGTGCCGAACTGCAGGCCGCCGTCGCCGGCCAGACGTGAGGCGCAGAAGGCGTCGGCGACAGCGCGCGGGGCGTAGCGGACGATCAGCGACCCCTGCAACGCCAAGGCCATCGCCTCGACCACCCGCCGCGCGCGCGGCTCGATGTCAACCGTGTTCGCCAGCTCACCGCGCAGCCGCGAGACGTGCGCGTCCAACCGCGGATCCGCGCCGGCCGACTCCTCCAGCTCCGCGAACAGCGCCGGCGCCGCCTCCGGCTCGCGCAGCAGCGCGCGCAGCACGTCGAGGCACATGACGTTGCCGGAGCCCTCCCACACGGAGTTCAGCGGCGCCTCGCGGTAGAGCCGCGGCAGGCCGGACTCCTCGACGTAGCCGTTGCCGCCGAGCACCTCGAGCGCCTCGGCGACGTGCGGCGGGTTTCGCTTGCAGACCCAGTACTTCAGCACCGCCGTCGCGATCCGCTTGAAGGCTTGGGCGTCGGATCCGGCCCCGCCCGCCCGGGTGGGATCCGATGCCTCGTCGTAGGCGCGCGCCAGTCGCATCGCCGACAGCGTCGCGGCCTCCGACTCGACGCACAGGTCCGCCAGCACGTTCGCCATCAGCGGCTGCTCGATCAGCAGCCGGCCAAATGCGCTGCGGTAGGCGGCATGGTGGGTTGCGAGCGAGACGGCCCAGCGCATCCCGGCGGCCGAGCCGACGACGCAGTCGAGCCGCGTGTGGTTGACCATCTCGATGATCGTCGGGACGCCGCGCCCGGGCTCGCCGACGCGCTGCGCGTAGGCGCCACGGAACTCGATCTCGCTCGATGCGTTCGAGCGGTTGCCGAGCTTGTCCTTGAAGCGCTGGAGCGCGAACGCGTTGCGCTCGCCGTCCGGCCGCCAGCGCGGCAGCGCGAAGCACGTGACGCCCGCGTCCTCGACCTGCGCGAGCACCAGGAACAGGTCGCACATCGGCGCCGAGGTGAACCACTTGTGCCCGACGAGCTCGTAGTCGAGCGGGCCCCCTCCCTCGACCGGCCGCGCGACCGTCGTGTTCGCGCGCACGTCCGAGCCGCCCTGCTTCTCCGTCATCCCCATGCCGCAGAGCGCGCCCGTCTTCTCCTCGGCTGGGATGTCGCGCTCGTCGTAGCGCGTCGAGGTCAGCCGCTCCTCCCATGCCGCGAGCAGCTCCGGCTGGGCGCGCAGCGCCGGCACGGCGGCGAACGTCATCGTGATCGGGCAGCCGTGGCCGGCCTCGACCTGCGACAGCGTCAGCGTGCGCGCGATGCGCGCGGCATGCGCGCCCGGACGATCCGTGCGCCAGGGCAGCGCGTGCAGCTCGTGCTCCACGGCCGTGCGCATCAGCGCGTGCCAGGCGGGGTGGAAGGCGGCCTGGTCGACGCGGTGGCCGAAGCGGTCGTGCGTGACGAGTCTCGGTGGGTTCTCGTTCGCCTCGAAGCCCCAGCGGATCGCGTCGCCGCCGGCGACCTCGCCGACGGCCACCGCCTCGTCATGGCCCCAGCCGGCGCCCTCACGCGCGAGCGCCTCGACCAGCGGGCGGTTCTGCTCGAACAGGTTCAGCCCCTCCAGCGGAGGCGGCTGGTTCGACACCACGTGCGTCGCGTGCGACGCGCGGAACGGCGCGACTGCCATGCGAGACAGTCAAGCAGGCCGCGCGCCGCTCGGACGCAGCTCGGCGCGGCCGCGGCCAGGCCTGGCCGCGGGCCGCGCCCGATCCGGCTCAGCCGATCGCGACCTTCAGGTTCTCGTCGATCGCCGCGAGGAACTCCTGCGTCGTCAGCCATGGCTGGTCCGGGCCGACCAGCAGCGCGAGATCCTTCGTCATCAGGCCACGCTCGACCGTCTCGACGCACACGCCTTCGAGCGTCTCGGCGAAGCGCGTCACCTCGGGCGTGTCGTCCATCCGCCCGCGGTAGGAGAGGCCGCGCGTCCACGCGAAGATCGAGGCGATCGGGTTCGTCGAGGTCGGCTTGCCCTGCTGGTGCTGGCGGTAGTGACGCGTCACCGTGCCGTGCGCGGCCTCCGCCTCGACCGTTCTGCCGTCGGGCGTCATCAGCACGCTCGTCATCAGCCCGAGCGAGCCGAAGCCCTGCGCGACCGTGTCCGACTGGACGTCGCCGTCGTAGTTCTTGCACGCCCACACGTAGCCGCCCTCCCACTTCAGCGCGGAGGCGACCATGTCGTCGATCAGGCGGTGCTCGTACGTGATCCCGGCCGCCTCGTAGTCGGCCTTGAACTCCTGCTCGTAGACCTCCTGGAAGAGGTCCTTGAAGCGGCCGTCGTACGCCTTGAGGATCGTGTTCTTCGTCGACAGGTAGACGGGGTAGCCGCGGTCGAGCCCGTAGCGCATCGACGCACGCGCGAAGTCGCGGATCGAGTCGTCGAGGTTGTACATCGCCATCGCGATGCCGCTGCCGGGGAAGTCGAAGACGTTCAGCTCCATCGGCTCACCCCCGTCCTTCGGGGTGTAGGTGAGCGTGAGCATCCCCTCGCCCGGGATCAGCGTGTCGGTGGCGCGGTACTGGTCGCCGTACGCGTGACGGCCGATCACGATCGGCTTCGTCCAGCCGGGAACGAGGCGCGGAACGTTCGAGATGACGATCGGCTCGCGGAAGATCACGCCGCCGAGGATGTTGCGGATCGTGCCGTTCGGCGAGCGGTACATGCGCTTGAGGCCGAACTCCTTCACGCGCGCCTCGTCGGGCGTGATCGTCGCGCACTTCACGCCGACGCCGTACTGCTTGATCGCCTCGGCCGCCTCGACGGTGACCTGGTCGTCGGTCGCGTCGCGGTGCTCGATCCCGAGGTCGTAGTGCTTCAGGTCGACGTCGAGGTAGGGGAGGATCAGCTGCTGCTTGATGAACGTCCAGATGATGCGGGTCATCTCGTCGCCGTCGAGCTCGACGACGGGGTTCTTCACCTTGATCTGCGTCATGGGTATGGGTTCCTCGTGGGGAGGCTTCGGGAGGGCGGGTTGTAGCATCGCCGACCGATCTGCCGCATACAGGAGATGACCACGTGACTGACAAGACACCCGTCCGCGTCGCCGTGACCGGCGCCGCCGGCCAGATTGGCTACAGCCTGCTGTTTCGCATCGCGAGCGGCCAGCTGCTCGGACCCGACCAGCCGGTGGAGCTGCGACTGCTGGAGATCACCCCTGCGCTCAGAGCCGTCGAGGGCGTGATCATGGAGCTCGACGACTGCGCCTTCCCATTGCTCGCCGGCGTCGAGGCGTCCGACGATCCGAACGTCGTCTTCGACGGCGCGAACGTCGGCCTGCTCGTCGGCGCGCGCCCGCGCAGCAGAGGGATGGAGCGCGCCGACCTGCTCGAGGCCAACGGCGGCATCTTCAAGCCGCAGGGCCAGGCGATCAACGCGCACGCCGCGGACGACGTCAAGGTGCTCGTCGTCGGCAACCCGGCGAACACGAACGCGCTGATCGCCGCGAGCAACGCCCCCGACGTCCCGCGCGAGCGCTTCCACGCGATGGTGCGGCTCGACCACAACCGCGCCATCAGCCAGCTCGCGGCGAAGACCGGCGCCGCCGTCGCAGACATCACGAACGTGACGATCTGGGGCAACCACTCGGCGACGCAGTACCCGGACGTCTTCCACGCGCAGGTCGGGGGTCGCAACGCCGCCGAGCTGATCGGCGACCAGGCGTGGCTCGAGCGGGACTTCATCCCGACCGTCCAGAAGCGCGGCGCGGCGATCATCGACGCACGCGGCGCCTCGAGCGCGGCGTCGGCGGCGAATGCGGCGATCGACCACGTGCGCGACTGGGTGCTCGGCACGCCGACGGGCGACTGGGTTTCGATGGCGGTGCCGTCGGACGGCTCCTACGGCATCGCGGAGGGGATCATCACGGGCTTCCCCTGCACGACGCAGGGCGGCGAGTACGCGATCGTCCAGGGGCTCGAGATCAACGACTTCTCGCGCGAGCGCATCGACGCGACGGTCGCGGAGCTGCGCGAGGAGCGCGCCGCGGTCGAGCAGCTCGGCCTCGTCTAGGACCTGCGCAGCCGGACCCGCGCGGCGAAGCTGCGTCGCGCGGGTCCGATGAGCGGCTCAGGCCGGGTGCCAGCCCTTGCCCTCGCGGCGGACCCTGCCCTCGTCGGCGAGCTGCGGAAGGACGCGGTACAGGTAGTTGGGCTTGATGCCCATGTGGCTCGCGAGCTCGGGGATCGTGATGCCCGGCTGCGCTCGCACGAGCTCGACCGTCTGCGAGGCGCGCGTGTTGTCGCCGCCACGCCCTCCCCGCGGGCGCCCGCGACGCCGCGTGCCGTTCGTGGCGGCAACGGAGCGAGGACGCCCCGCTGCGGCCGCACCGCTCACGTCGTCGAGCGCGGCTGAGGCAGCCTCGAGCCGATGGAACTCGTCGATGAGCGGGCGCAGCTGCTGCAAGCGCTCCTCGATCTCTCGTACTTTCGCGTCAAGAAAGTCCGCCACGTCTGCCTCCGGTCCCCTGTGGTTCGCCGCTAATCCATCGATAGCCTAATGGGAGACGGGGACGTCCAGTCGCGTCCTTGAAAGAACGCATGAACGTTCATCGCGTGAACGGCACGTATGCGAATTGCTGTTCATCGTCGTTCGAGTCCCCGGTGGCGCCGTATGCACCGTACGGCGCATCGACCGTTTCGCATCCTAGCGGAGCGTTGCGTCGCTGCAAGCGTCCTGGGCCGCACGCTTACTCAGCTTCGATGATCTGCTTGAGTCGCTGAAGCGAACGCTGCGCCTCGCGTTGCGACAGGCTGCCGACGAGCACGCGGCCCGCGACGGCGCCGAGCGCGCCGCCCGGCGCCTTGAATTCGTTCGTGTAGTCGAAGAGCGTTTTGCGCTCACCCTCCGGCTGCAGCTCGTAGACGATCGATGCACGTGAATGAGCGGGGCCCTGCCCTTCCCACACCGCGCGCCGCGGCGGGTCGACGTCCACCACCGTCCACAGGACGTGCAGGTGCGCTCCGCGCAGGTTCAGCGTCTGCTCGAACGTCGAGCCGCGCTGCAGCCGCGGCGGCACGTCACTCACCTGGCGATGGATCGTCACCCAGTCGGCGAGGCGCCGCGGATCCATCACCACGTCCCACACGCGGGCCGGGGGCGCGTCGATCTCGATCGCGCAGTGCACGCGTGTCATGCGCGGCACCCTACTCACCGCTGCGTGCAGGCAGAGTCGCTCCTTTGAACGAGCGCGTGCAGTCGACTCACCGTGCGGCCAGCGGCTCGCTGCGCTCCCACTCGCCGAGCGCGTGCTCGATCGCGGCGTCGAGCGAGTGCAGCCGCACGCCCAGCAGCTCGGCGGCCGCGTCGTCGCGCGGCAGCAGGTCGCTCGACAGCCCTGCCATCAACGGGCCGACGAGCTCCGCCTGCTCGCCGGCGATCGCCGCCGCGACGGCGCTCGTCACCGAGGGAGCGCCCGCCCACCCCGGCGGGTCGAAGCGCACGAGCGGACGCGCGAGCAGCAGGTGGTCGCGGATCCGCGCGATCAGCTCGCCGTAGCTGACGACGTCGGGGCCGGCGACGTCGAACGAGCGGCCGGCGGCGGCCGGCGCGGTCGCGGCGCGTGCGAGCGACTCGATCACGTCGCGCTCGTCGATCGGCTGCGTGCGGTGCGTGCGCCATGCGGGCAGCGCGACGAGCGGGAGGCGCTCGATCAGCCGCACGAGGAAGCGGAACGAGCGCGAGCCCGCGCCGATCACGATCGAGGCCCGCAACGCGACCGAGCCGGGCACCGCCTCGAGCAGGACCCGCTCGACCGCGAGCCGGCTCGCGAGGTGGGCCGAGGCGGGGGCGCCGTGGGGGACGAGCCCGCCGAGGTAGACGATGCGCTCAACGCCCGCCGCCTGCGCGGCGGCGGCGAAGCGCTTGGCGGCGATGCGCTCGCGGTCGCGGAAGTCGTGCGGGTCGGCGGCATCCGTGTCCGCGGCCGTGACGGGCTCCATCGAGTGGATCAGGAAGTAGGCGACGTCGATCCCGTCGAGCGCTGCGTCGAGGCCCACGCCGCCGATCGCGTCGCCGACGACGAGCGGCACGTCGACCTCGACGCGGCGCGGATCGCGCGCGAAGCCGCGCAGCTCGTGCCCGTCGCGCCGCAGTCGCGGCACGAGCCGCGCGCCGACAAAGCCGCTGACGCCGGTGAGGAGGATCCGCATGGGCCTCTTAGCATGACGACCGTCGTCGTCGCGGCCGCCGGCGGGAAAGGCCCGCAAAATGCGGGGCGTTTGCGTCCGGCTGGCTCAAAGATTGCTGTTTTGCAGGCATTTCTTGCCACAGGAGGAAGTTCCTGCGATTTGCGGGAAACGACGTTGAGGTGCCGGCCCAGGTCCGCTTTCATTGCCGCCTCCTGAGGGACGGGCAACGGTCGAGGAGGTCGAACGGCGGGATGGCAAAGGGTCGTGGAGGTACGCGCAAGGTGAGCTGCGAGGACTGCTTCTTCCGGAAGAACCTGCTGTGCGCGTTGCCGGACGACGAACCCTGCGCGACCTTCCGTCCGGCGCACCCCGACGGCCTGCGCCCGCCGCGCCAGCTGCGCTTCCAGTTCCGCCAGGAGCGCCGCACGCAGTCGGTGTGGGCCTTCCCGACGGCGCAGGAACAGGCCTCGCTCCACGCCTGAGCGGCGTTTCGCGGGCCGGGAGGCCGCCTGGCGGCGTCCTCGGGCACTCGAAGTGCGACGCACTCCTTCGGCCCTGCGTCCTTGCCAGCCGGCCTCCGGACCTCGCGAAACGGCGCGCAGCAATGTGACCTGCGTCACCCCGGCGGCGTCGCACGGTTAGCATCCCGCGCGTCGTGGGAGCACCACTCTCGTGAGGATCACCGTGCTGGGCAAGTCGCCGGCCTGGCAGGACGCGGGCGGAGCGTGCAGCGGATACCTCGTCGAGGCGGGGGATCGCTGCCTGCTGCTCGACTGCGGCAACGGCGTCTTCGGCAAGCTGCGCGCGGCGCGCGACTTCACGCAGGTCTGCGCGGTCGTGATCTCGCACCTGCACGCCGACCACTTCATCGACCTCGTGCCCTACGCCTACGCGCTCGCCTACTCCCACCAGGCGCGCGCGGCCGGCAGTCGCCCCGCCCTCTACGCCCCGCCCGGAGCGCGCGAGACGTTCCGTCGCATCACCGGCGCATGGCAGGCCGAGGAGCTGATCGAGGACGCGTTCGACCTGCACGAGTACGACCCGGCGGCGGAGCTTGCGCTCGACCCGATGCAGCTGCGCTTCCATGAGGTGCCGCACTTCATCCGCACGCACGCCGTCCAGGTGCGCGAGGGCGGCAGCAGCTTCACCTACGGCGCCGACTGCCGGCCGAACGAAGCGATCGTCGCGTTCGCGCGCGACACCGACCTGCTGATGCTCGAGGCGACGCTCGAGCAGCCCGAGGAGGCAGGTTGCCGTGGCCACCTCACGCCCGCCGAGGCCGGCGAGCACGCGCAGCGCTCCGGCGCGCGCCGGCTCGTGCTGACGCACATGTCCGGCGACCACGACCTCGCGTGGGCGCGGGCCGAAGCCGTGCGCACGTTCGGCGGGCCGGTCGAGCTCGCCCACGAGGGTGCCGTCTACGACGTGTAGCCCCAGCGGCTGCGACCGCGAACGGGGTAGATTGCGAGCGATGCCTCCGGAGCGGGACCTGTTCGCGAACTTCGAGCGCATGCGCCGCGAGATGGACGAACTGTTCGGCGACGTCTTCCAGCGCTCGGGCATCGCGCCGCGCAAGCGCGCCGGCTTCTCGCCGGCGGTCGACGTCGCGTACGCGGACGACCCGCCGCGTGCGATCGTGACGGCCGAGCTGGCGGGGATCGACGTCGACCGCCTCGGCCTGGAGATCCAGGGGCGCGAGCTGATCCTCTCCGGCGAGCGCCGCGCGACCCCGCCGGAGGGACGCGTCTACCAGCAGGTGGAGATCGAGCACGGTCCCTTCCGGCGCGTCGTGCAGCTCGGCGCCGACGTGCGCGCGGAGGAGGCGAAGGCCGTCTACGAGGACGGGCTGCTGCGCGTCGAGCTGCCGCTCGCGCAGCCCGAGACGCGCCGTCACAGCGTGCCGATCGAGGTACCGAGCCCGGACGCCCACCCGACCGACGATCCCCACTCGCCCCGCGGATGATCGAGGTCGGCAGACCCGGCGGCGCGCGCGAGATCGAGGTGCCGACGCAGCCTGGGCTGCCCGCGACGCTCCCGGTCCTCCCGCTGCGCGACACCGTCACGTTCCCCGAGACGCTCGTGCCGCTCGCCGTCGGTCAGGAGCGCTCGATGGCGCTCGTCAACGACGCGCTCGGCGGAGACCGCATGATCGCGATGGTCGCCAGCCGCGACCCGGAGGTCGAGGCGCCGGGTCCCGAGACGCTCTACGACGTCGGCGTCGCGGGCGTCGTCGCGCGCATGCTGAAGGTCCCCGACGGCACGCTGCGGATCCTCGTCCAGGCGACGCAGCGGATCAGGGTGACCGGCTTCGCGCAGACCGAGCCGTATCTCGTCGCGCAGGTCGAGGAGCTGCCGGACGTCGGCACGCGCGAGACGCCGGAGCTGCTCGCGCTCGTGCGCAACGTGCAGGCGACGTTCTCGAACATCGTCGAGCAGGTGCCCTATCTGCCCGAGGAGCTGCACGTCGCGGTCGCGAACCTCGACGACCCGGGTGCACTCAGCCACCTGATCGCCGGCGCGCTGCGGCTCAGAACCGAGGAGAAGCAGGCGCTGCTGGAGGAGCGCGACGTCGCGCGGCGGCTGCGGCGCCTGTCCGAGGTCCTCGCCCGCGAGCTGGAGGTCGTGGCGCTCGGCTCGAAGATCCAGTCGCAGGTCCAGTCCGAGCTCGACAGAACGCAGCGCGAGTACTTCCTGCGCCAGCAGCTGAGAGCGATCCAGGACGAGCTGGGCGATGGCGACGAGATGATCGCCGAGGCGAACGAGCTGCGCGAGCAGCTCGACGCGCTCGAGCTGCCGGAGGAGGCGCGCAAGCAGGTCGACCGCGAGCTCGCGCGGCTCGAGCGGCTGCCGCCGGCCGCGGCCGAGCACGGCGTGATCCGCACCTACCTCGAGTGGATCGCGTCGCTGCCGTGGAGCGCGCGCACCGAGGACAACCTCGACCTGCGGCACGCGCGCAGAGTCCTCGACGAGGACCACTACGACATCGAGCAGGTCAAGGACCGCATCCTCGAGTTCCTCGCCGTGCGCAAGCTGATGGCGGGGCGAGCGGGCGAGGACGCGCGGACCAGCAGCTCGATCCTCTGCCTCGTCGGACCGCCGGGCGTCGGCAAGACGTCGCTCGGCAGATCGATCGCGCGAGCGCTCGGGCGCAGATTCGAGCGCATCAGCGTCGGCGGCATGCGTGACGAGGCGGAGATCCGCGGCCATCGCCGCACGTACATCGGCGCGATGCCCGGCGTGATCGTGCGCGCGCTGCGCGACGGGGGCACGCGCAACCCGCTGTTCATGATCGACGAGATCGACAAGATGGGCGCGGACTTCCGCGGCGATCCGGCGAGCGCGATGCTCGAGGTGCTCGACCCCGAGCAGAACGCGACCTTCCGCGACCACTACCTCGACCTGCCGTTCGACCTCTCCGACGTGATGTTCGTGACGACCGCGAACACGCTCGAGACGATCCCCGGCCCGCTGCGCGACCGCATGGAGGTGATCCAGCTCGCCGGCTACACGGAGGCGGAGAAGCTGGAGATCGCGCGCCGCTACCTCGTCCCGCGCCAGATCGAGCGCAGCGGCCTGACGGCGAGACAGATCGCCTTCAGCGACGCCGCGCTCAAGGTCGTGATCGCCGAGTACACGCGCGAGGCCGGCGTGCGCGGGCTCGAGCGCGAGCTGGGCTCGATCTGTCGCAAGGTCGCGCGCCAGGTGGCGGAGGGCAGAGCGAGACGGAAGGTGACGATCAGCGCGGCGCGGGCGCGCGCGCTGCTCGGCAAGCGCAGAGTCTTCGGCGAGACGCGCCGGCGCACGTCCGAGCCGGGCGTCGCGACCGGGCTCGCGTGGACGCCGGCCGGCGGCGACGTGCTGTTCGTCGAGGCGACGGCGATGCCCGGCAGCGGCAAGCTGACGATCACGGGCCAGCTCGGCGACGTGATGCGCGAGTCTGCGCAGGCGGCGCTCTCCTACGTGCGCTCGCACCCGCCCGACGGCACCCCGGAAGACTGGTTCGCGAGACACGACCTGCACGTGCACGTGCCGGCCGGCGCGATCCCGAAGGACGGCCCGAGCGCCGGCGTCACGATGGCGACTGCGCTCGTCTCGCTGCTGAGCGGGCGGCCGGTGCGCTCGGACGTCGCGATGACGGGTGAGATCACGCTGACCGGCCAGGTGCTGCCGATCGGCGGATTGAAGGAGAAGGCGCTCGCCGCGCAGCGCAGCGGGATCCACCACGTGATCGCTCCGGCGCGCAACGCGCAGGACGCCGACGAGATCCCCGCGCACCTGCGCAGGGACCTCGAGCTGCACTTCGTCTCGCGCATCGACGACGTGCTCGAGATCGCGCTCTCCCCGCGTCGCGCGCGCCGTCGCGCAGCCGCCTGAGCTGCTGGCCGAGGGAAGAGTGGCGCCCCGGCCCAGGCCTCCGGGGCGCCGCCGCCTCATCCCCCTCGCGCTGCGAGGCGGGTCGAGCACTGGACGGGCGAAAAGAGGAGAGCCCGTTCAGTACTCGCACAAAACGATACTAAACACCGCTCTTCGTAGGAGAGACTCCAGTGATCGTGTGTGGAATTCCGCCGATCGGAGGTCAGGCTTGCGTCGCTCATGCGGACGCCCGATCCCCAGGTGGCCACCTTTGGACGTGTCATCCGTCGCGCACGGCGAGATCGCGACATGAGCCAGGAGGCGCTCGCCGACGCGGCAGGCCTCGGCGCGAAGCACGTGAGCGAGATCGAGCGGGCGAATCGCGACCCGCGCCTGACCACGATCCTGAAGCTCGCACGCGCGCTCGGGCTGAGCCCCGGCGAGCTGATGTCGCTGTACGAGGATCAGCTCCGCCGTCCCTGAGTGCAGCGCCTCGTCATGGGCGTCTGGCGGCGTGGGTCACTGGGTATGCTCGCCGCACACCGAGCAAGCGAGCGCAAGGGAGCACCGCGCATGGCAGCACGTACGAAGCAGGCGAGGAAGGCGGCGAGCGCCGCGGCCGCGACGACGAGCCCGTGGGTCCAGCGGCTCGCGGAGGACGAGGACCTGCGCGACAACTTCCGCGTCGCGTTCGAGGCGGCGAAGGATGCCTACGACCGCATCTCCGACGGCAAGAGCCCACGCGAGCTCGTCGACGACAAGAAGCTGCAGAAGGATCTCAAGCAGGCCGCCGACGCGCTGAAGGGCGCTGGCAGCGCGCTGAAGGAGGGCCCGAGGAAGCACGCGAAGAAGAAGGGCGGCTTCGGACGCAAGCTGCTCGTGCTGGCGGTCGGCGCGGCGATCGCGCTCGCGCTGAGCGAGAGCCTGCGCGCGAAGGTGCTCGACGCGCTGTTCGGCAAGGAGGAGGAGTTCGACTACGGCTCCACCGCGCCGAGCGCGCCCGCGGAAGGCGCCTCCTAGGCGCACCGCCGCTCGCCTTCGAAGCTCCGAGGGGCGCCCGTGGGCGCCTCTCGCCGTTGTGGGCCGGCCCACGCCAGGTGCCGAGCACGGCCGCCCGCAGCACCGGGCGGCTGGTCAACCGACTACGATCGGGCGATGGCCGTCACGACTCCGACTGGATCCCACCCGCCCAGCTCCGCCGCGAGCGCCCGCCCGCTCGAGAGCGACAAGGCGAAGCGCATCGTCGACGCGATGCGCGAGAGCGTCGCGGCGCGTGGCGCTGCCGGGTCCACGTTCGACCACGTCGCGCGCGAGGCGGGCGTCTCACGCGGGCTGCTGCACTACTACTTCGGCACGAAGGAGCGCCTGCTCGTCGAGGTCGTGCGGCGCGACGCGGAGATCCGGCTCGCCGCGCTCGGCGCCGCGCTCGGCGACGCTCGCACCGGCGACGACTTCATCGACGCGCTCGTGCGCAGCCTCGAGGACCTGATCGAGCGCGATCCCGGCTTCGTGGTGCTGATGTACGAGCTGTTCACGCTCTCGCGCCGCAACGACGAGATCGCGGGCGAGCTGTCCGCGCTCTGCCGTCAGACGCGCGAGACGCTCGCCGTCTCGCTGGCCGCCAAGCAGGAGGAGGGGGTCGTGCGGCTCGGCGGCGACGCCGAGGCGGTCGCCGGCGTCCTGCTCGCGCTCGGCGACGGCCTCTCGCTGCGCTTCCTCACCGAGCCCGACGTCGATCCGGGCCCGACGCTTGCGGCCGCGGTCGCCGCGGCACGTGCGCTGATCGCCGACGCGGCGTAGGACCTGTTTCAACATGAGGTCGAGGTGGATGGCGGTGCCATCCGGCCGGCAGTCATCTTGAAACGGGTTCTTCGAGCGGTCCGCGCGGCGGCGGCGCTCAGCCGCGGCCGCTGATGAGGCTCCAGGCACGCTGCAGGCGCTCGTGGAGGGCGGCGCCCGTGTCGTCCTTGACGAGATCGTCGGCACCGAGCTCGAGCGCAGCCGGGTTCTCGCCCGGCTCGTACAGCTGATCCCACGCGACCTTGAGCAGCACGCCGCGCTCGTAGATCTCGCCGACCTGGTCGGCATCGGCGAAGCGGTGCGTGTGCGGTGCGTGCAGCTTCGCCACCACGATGCCGTCGAAGACGTCGAGCTGGGCGTCTGCCAGCACGTGCGAAACCGAGCCGACGTGCGCGCCGCTCGAATCGATCACGAGCGTGCCGATCGTCACCGCGATGTATGAGGTGCGGGCTCCGAGATCGTCCATCGCCGGAAGCTTAGCTCCCGGCACACCAAGATACGGTGCAACAGCACGCCCGTCCCGGACGAGCCGTGAGACTCAAGCCAGCTTCGGCGAGCGCCACGCGGCCCGCAGCCGCCGCTCGAGCTCGTCGCCGAGCCCGTCGATCGGGAGGCGCACCTGCTCGAGCGAGTCGCGGTCGCGCAGCGTGACCGTGCGGTCCTCGAGCGTCTGGTGGTCGACCGTGACGCCCCAGGGCGTGCCGATCTCGTCCTGGCGGCGGTAGCGCTTCCCGATCGAGCCGCCCTCGTCGTACTCGGCCTGCATGCGTCGGCGCAGGTCGGCGTAGATCTCGCGCGCGACCTCCGGCTGGCCGTCCTTCTTGACGAGCGGCATGACGGCGACCTTCACCGGCGCGAGCTTCGGGTGCAGGCGCAGCAGCGTGCGCGTCTCGCTCTCCAGCTCCTCCTCGTCGTACGCGTCGACGAGAAACGCGAGCGTCGCGCGGTCGGCACCGGCGGCCGGCTCGATCACGTGCGGGACGTAGCGCTCGCCGCTCGCCGTGTCGACGTACTCGAGCTTCTCGCGCGCGTGCTCGGCGTGCGCTCTGAGATCGAAGTCGCCGCGGTTGGCGATCCCCTCCAGCTCCGACCAGCGGGCGGCGCCGCCGACGGAGTCGGTGGCCGGGAAGAGGTACTCGACGTCGCTCGTTCCGGACGCGTAGTGCGACAGCTCGTCCGACTCGTGCGCGCGCAGGCGCAGGTGGTCGGGGCGGATCCCCAGCTCGGTGTACCAGCGCTCGCGCTCGGCGAGCCAGTGCGCGAACCACGTGTCTCTGTCGTCCGGCGGCACGAAGAACTCCATCTCCATCTGCTCGAACTCGCGCGTGCGGAAGACGAAGTTGCCGGGCGTGATCTCGTTGCGGAACGACTTGCCGATCTGCGCGATCCCGAACGGCGGCTTTCTGCGCGAGAACTGCAGGACGTTCTTGAAGTTGACGAAGATCCCCTGGGCCGTCTCGGGGCGCAGGTAGACGGTCGCACCCTCCTCCTTCACCGGCCCGACGGTCGTCTCGAACATCAGGTTGAAGTCGCGCGCCTCGGTCAGGTCGCAGTCGGGACCCTCGCCGGGGTGCTTGGAGGGCTTCTGCCCGCACTGGAGCTGGTCGAGGTGGTCGGCGCGGAAGCGCTTCTTGCAGGTGCGGCAGTCGACGAGCGGGTCCGTGAAGCCGGCGAGATGGCCGGAGGCCTCCCACACGCGCGGGTGCTGGATGATCGCGCTGTCGAGCGCGACGACGTCGTCGCGATCCTGCAGCATCGCGCGCCACCACTCGTTCTTGACGTTCGTCTTCAGCAGCACGCCGTAGTGGCCGTAGTCGTACGTCGAGCCGACCCCGCCGTAGATCTCGGAGGAGGGGAAGATGAAGCCGCGCCGCTTGCACAGCGAGACGATCTTGTCCATGGTCACCGCGTCGCCCATCGCGGGCGGACTCTACCCGGCGGTGGGCGGCTCCGGCACCCCGAGGGCTTGGCACTCGGGCCATGGGAGTGCCAGTCGAGCGGCTATGCTTCCCGGGCGATGCCGATCTACGAGTACCGCTGCGACAAGGGTCACACCTTCGAGGTGATTCAGCGCATGAGCGAGGACGCGCTCGACACCTGCGAGGTGTGCGAGGGGCCTGCCGTGCGCGTCCTCCACGCGCCCGCCGTCCACTTCAAGGGCTCGGGCTTCTACAACACCGACTACGGGACGAAGAAGCGCGCTCGCGAGAAGAGTGCTGCGGACAGCACCGACAACGGCAGAGCCAAGACCGGCGGCGAGAGCAGGAGCGGTGACAGCAGATCGTCCTCCACGTCCGATGGCGGCACGAAGAAGGCCGACGCCGGAGCGGCGAGCAGCGCTGCGTAGCGCTGCACTCGCGCTGACTGCCGGCTGCGTCGTGCTTGCGGCGCTCGCGGGCGCGCCGACGGTCGCCGTCGCGCAGTCCACGCCCTTCGCCTCCGTCGCGGCTCGGGCAGCACGCTTCACCGGCGAGGTGACCGACGCCCTGCGCACGCCGACGCATCGTCTCGCCGCGAGCGCCGGCAGCGGCCGAGCGGTCGCCAACCTCGTCTTCGTCGACGCGCGGCACGCGCACACGACCGTGCGCGCCTGCGTGCTACGCCGCGACGTCGCGAGGGTGCGCACGTGCTTCAACTTCAAGACCGCGGCCGCGGGCGTCGCGACCGTCACGCCGCTGCACTTCCCGGTCGGTCGCTACGGCGCGCGCTGGTGGGTCGCCGGCGTGCCTGTCGCGAGCTGGCGCTTCGTCGTCGTCTGAGCGCGTACTACCCGCCGAGGAAGCGCCGCGCCGCCGCCTGCTTCTCGGCGTCGGAGACGACGAGGCCGGAGCCGCCGTCGGGCAGCGTCTCGAAGGCGGACGGTCTGAGCACCTCGACCGGCGGCGAGCCGCTCGTCGCAACCGCGCCGAAGAAGCCGAGCAGCGTCGGGCCGCCCATGTCGGTGTGCATCGTCTTCGGGGTGTACCAGGAGACCCACGGCAGCCGCACGAACGTCATCGGGGACAGCACGCTGCCCTTCATCGCGCTGAGGATCTGCTGCTGGCGCTTCGCGCGCGTGAGGTCGTCCTCTGCCGGGTTGCAGGCGTTCTTGCGCGTTCGCGCGAGCGCGAGCGCCTGTCTGCCGTCGAGGTGGTTCGTGCCGGCAGGGAGGTCCAGGGTGATGCCACCGTTCTGCTGCCCGCCGTTGATTCTCGAGCACACGCGGCCGGTCGTCACGTCGACGCCCCCGAGCGCGTCGACGAGCTTCGGGAAGTTCGTGAAGCTCACCTCGACGAGGTGGTTGATCGGGATGCCGAGGTACTGCTCGATCGTGCGGATCGACAGTGCCGCGCCGCCGAACGCGTATGCGGCGTTGATCTTCTGGCGGCCGTGGCCGGGGATGTCGACGATCGTGTCGCGCGGGATCGACAGCCGCGCCGCATGGCCGCCGCCGACGCGCCACAGCATGATCGTGTCCGAGCGGCTCGGGCCGCCGGGGTTCGCGCCCGGCTCCTTCGAGCCGGCGGGGCGCGCGTCGGAGCCGAGGATGAGGATCGTGTTCGCCGAGGTGAGCGGGAAGCCGGCTGATCTCAGCGCGGCCTTCGCCTCCGCCGAGACCTTGCCCTGCTCGACCTGCGCGCTGACGAGGAACAGCACGAGCGAGAGCGCGAGCCAGCCGGCTATCGCGAGCGCGATCCACAGCAGCACGCGGCGGAGCGTGATGCGGCCGTCGCTTCCCCGCAGGTGCGGACGCCGGCGGGGTCGGCCTGTGCCGTCGCGCCGCCCGCGGGGGCGCGTGTCGTCGCCGCCGCCTGCGCCGCCGGCCAGCTCGTCGAGCCCGGCGTCCTCGCCGCGCAGCCGTTCGCGCAGGCCGCGCGGCCTCGAGCGGTAGCGCGTGTACGAGGGCGGCGGTCCCGAGGCGGGCGGATCGCGCGGCGGGCCGGCCTGGCCGGCCCGGTGGACGCGGTACGCCGGACCCTCGCCGCGCCGCGAGACGTCGTCACGGTCATCAGCCATGCCGGTCTATAGTGGCCGAGATGCCGCCGGAGTGCGTTATCGGGGTCGATCTCGGCGGCACGAAACTGCTCGCCGGCGTGGTCGACGGCGACTTCAACGTCCACCATCGCGTGCACCGTCCGGTGCACGGGCTCGACCAGCGCGAGCTGCTCGACGTCGCCGTCGAGGCCGTCGAGGAGGCGCGCGCGACGACCGCGACCGAGGTGAGCGCGGTCGGCTTCGGCATCCCCTGCATGATCGACCAGCGGCGCGGGATGGCGATGCTGGCGGTCAACCTGCCGCTGCACGACGTGCCGTTTCGCGACGTGATGGCCGAGCGGCTCGGCCTGCCGGTCGAGGTCGACAACGACGCGAACGTCGCAGCGCTCGCCGAGCACCGCGCCGGCGCGGCGACGGGCGCGAGCGAGGCGGTCGTGCTCACGATCGGCACCGGCATCGGCGGCGGGCTGATCCTCAAGGGCGAGGTCTACCGCGGCGCGATCGGCGCCGGCGCCGAGCTCGGCCACGTCACGATCGACGTCAACGGCCCGCCGTGCCAGGGCAACTGCCCGAACAACGGCTGCCTCGAGACGCTCGCGTCCGGCACCGCGCTGGCACGCGAGGGACGTCGCATCGCCGCCGAGCAGCCCGCCTCGGCGCTCGGCCGCGCGCTGATCGAGGGCCGCGAGATCACCGGCGCGCTGATCACCGAGCTGGCGCACGACGGCGACACGGCGGCGGTCGACGCGCTTGCGCTGATCGGCCGCAACCTCGGTGTCGGGATCGCCAGCTTCCTCAACGTCTTCAACCCGGACGTCGTCGTCGTCGGCGGCGGCGTGATCGCCGCAGGCGAGCTGCTGCTCGCGCCGGCGCGCGCCGAGGCGGCGCGGCGCGCACTGCCGCCGATGCGCGACCACGCGCGGATCGTCCCGGCGCAGTTCGGCACCGAGGCGGGGCTCGTGGGGGCCGCCGCGCTCGCGCTCGAGAGCACGCGGCGGAGCGTCGCCTAGTGGTGGTCCGCCTCCGAACGCGGTGCCCGGAACGGCGGGCCCGGATGACCGCCATGCGGCGTCCTCGGTCGGGGCAATGGCGCTGCCATTGCACCCTCCCTGCGTCCTTGCCTGGCGGCCCCCGAACCTCGCCGTTCCAAGCCCCACGTCCGGAGCCGAACCACTGATGCCCGGCCGCCTGATCGTCTGCCCGACGCCGATCGGCAACCTCGAGGACGTCACGCTGCGCGTCCTCTCGGCGCTGCGCGAGGCGGACCTGATCGCCTGCGAGGACACGCGCCGCACGCGCACGCTGCTCGACCGCTACGGCGTCTCGAGCGAGCTGGTGAGCTACCACGAGCACAACGAGCGCGAGCGCGCGACCGAGCTCGTGCGGCGCATGCAGAGCGGCGTGAACGTGGCGCTCGTGTCCGACGCCGGCATGCCGCTCGTCTCCGACCCCGGCTTCCTGCTCGTGCAGGCGTGCGTCGCCGCGGGGCTCGCGGTCGAGGTGCTGCCGGGGCCGAGCGCCGCGCTCGCCGCGCTCGTCGCCTCCGCGCTGCCGGCCGAGCGCTGGCGCTTCGCCGGCTTCCTGCCGCGCAAGCGCGGCGAGCTCGAGCGCGCGTTCGGCACGCCCGAGACGCTCGTCGCGTTCGAGTCGCCGAAGCGCGTCGCCGCCTCGCTGGCGGTGCTCGCCGAGGTCGATGCCGAGCGGCCGGTCGCCGTCTGCCGCGAGCTGACGAAGCTGCACGAGGAGATCGTGCGCGGCACGGCCGCGGAGCTGGCGGCGCGCTACGCGGAGGAGTCCCCGCGCGGCGAGGTCGTGCTCGTCGTCGGCGCGGCCCCGGAGGTCGACGCTCCGCTCGCCCCGGCGCTCGATGCCCTGCAGCGGCTCGTGGACGCGGGCGCCAAGCCGCGCCCGGCGGCGACCGTGGTGGCCGAGCTGACGGGCGTGCCGGCGAACGCGCTCTACAAGGCGCTGACGGACGCACGGGCCGAGTAGCCTCCGCGCCTGTGTCCTACTACGTCACGACCCCGATCTACTACGTCAACGCGCAGCCGCACCTGGGCCACGCGTACACGACGATCGCGGCGGACGTGCTGGCGCGGCACATGCGCCAGCGGGGGGAGGAGGTCTTCTTCCTCACTGGCACGGACGAGCACGGCGAGCCGGTCGCGCTCGCGGCTGAGCGCGAGGGCGTGACGCCGAAGGAGCTGGCCGACCGCAACGCCGCGCGCTTCGAGGCGCTGATGCCGCAGCTCGAGGCGAGCAACGACTTCTTCATCCGCACCTCCGACCCGCGCCACGCCGAGCGCGTGCAGCAGGTGATGCAGCGCGTGCACGACAACGGGCACACGTATCTCGGCACGTACGAGGGCTGGTACTGCCCGCGCTGCGCCGACTTCAAGTCCGAGAACGAGATCGGGCCCGACACGACGTGCCTCATCCACAGAATCCCGCTCGACCGCGAGCAGGAGGAGAACTGGTTCTTCCGCCTGTCGACGTTCCAGGAGCCGCTGGAGAAGCTGTTCGCCGAACGGCCGGACTTCGTCCTGCCCGCCGCGCGCTTCAACGAGGCGCTGTCGTTCGTCACGCAGGGCCTGCGCGACGTCTCGCTCTCGCGCGGCAAGCTCACGTGGGGCGTGCCGGTGCCGTGGGACCCGAACCACGTCTTCTACGTGTGGTTCGACGCGCTGCTCAACTACTACACGGCGCTCGGCTTCGCGCGCGACGCCGATGGCGAGGACCTGACGAAGACGTTCTGGCCCCCGTCGGTGCACCTGATCGGCAAGGACATCCTCAAGTTCCACGCGATCTACTGGCCGGCGCTGCTGATGGCCGCCGGGCTGGAGCTGCCGCGCCGCCTGTGCGTGCACGGCTTCCTGCTGATGGACGGCGAGAAGATGTCGAAGTCGCTCGGCAACGTGCTCGACCCGTTCGCGGTGATGGAGCAGTTCGGCACCGATGCGCTGCGCCACTACTGCTTCCGCGAGGTCTCCTTCGGGCAGGACGGCTCCGTCTCGACGGCGGGCTTCGAGGCGCGCTACGAGTCCGAGCTCGCGAACGACTACGGCAACCTGGCGAGCCGCACGCTCGCGATGATCGCCCGCTACCGCGAGGGAAGGGTGCCGCAGGCGTCGTTGGATCCGGAGCTGATCGCGTCGTTCGACGGGCTCGCGGGGGAGGTCGCGGAGCTGCTCGACCGCGCCGAGCTGAGCCTCGCGCTCGACGCGGTCTGGCAGCGCGTGCGGCGGCTCAACCGCTACGTCGAGGAGCGCGCGCCGTGGGTGCTGGCGAAGGACCCCGCGCAGGCGGGCGCGCTCGACGAGACGCTCGCGTCGCTCGCCGAGGGGCTGCGGGTCGTGACCGTGCTGCTGTACCCGTACATGCCGGCGAGCACGACGAAGCTGCTCGCGGCGCTCGGGCGTCCGGAGCTGGCCTACACGGGCGCCGCACCGGCGGCGACCGGCTGGGGCGGCGAGGTCGCATCGCTCGAGCCGCTGTTCCCGAAGCAGATGACCGGCGGAGCGGCGCGATGATCGACAGCCACACCCATCTCACCTCCTGCGCGCCGCCGCCCGAGCAGCTCGTCGCCGACGCCGAGCGGGTCGGCGTGCGGCGGATGCTGACGGTCGGGACCGACGGCGACTCGTGCCGCGCGGCGCTCGCGATCGCGGAGGACCACCCGCAGGTCTACGTCGCGGTCGGGCGCCACCCGAACCACGCGACCGGCTTCGACGCCGCCGACCTCGCCGAGCTGCAGGCGCTCGCCGCGCACCCGCGCTGCCGCGCGATCGGCGAGACCGGCCTCGACTTCTTCCGCGACGCCGCGCCGGCGGCCGACCAGGCCCGCGCCTTCTCGGCGCAGATCGGGCTCGCGCGCGAGACCGGCAAGCCGCTCGTGATCCACACGCGCTCGGCCGACCAGGAGACGCTCGACCTGCTCGGCGCCGAGGCCGGCGACGTGCGCGTGATCCTCCACTGCTTCTCGATGCCCGACCGGCTCGACGAGTGCGTCGCGCGCGGCTACTGGATCTCGTTCGCCGGCAACCTGACGTATCCGCCGAACGGCGCGCTGCGCGCGGCAGCGGCGCGCGTGCCGGACGATCGCGTGCTCGTCGAGACCGATGCGCCGTACCTCACCCCGCAGGCCGTGCGCAAGGAGCGCAACCAGCCGGCGAACGTCACGCTGACGGCCGAGGCGCTCGCCGCCGAGCGCGGCGTCGCGTACGAGCAGCTCGAGGCGCAGGTCGAGCGCAACGCCGCCGAGCTGTTCGGCTGGTGAACGGGCGGCGGGAGCGAGAGTCGGGCGCGACGGAGGCAGGCGCCGCCGTGGGCGGGCCGGGCGAGCTGCCGACCCAGCCCTCGCTGCGCCGCCTGCGCGCGTTCGGCGTGAGACCGAAGCGGGATCTCGGGCAGAACTTCCTGATCGACTCGAACATCCTCGACGTGATCGCGCGCGCGGCCGAGCTCGGCGCGGACGACGTCGTGCTGGAGATCGGCGGCGGGCTCGGGGTGCTGTCGGAGCACCTGGCGGCGCGCGCGGCGCACGTGCACGTCGTGGAGCTCGACCGCTCGCTGGAGCCGGCGCTGCGCGACGCGCTCGACGGCTTCGACAACGCCTCGCTCCACTTCGCCGACGCGATGGCGCTCGACCTCGCCGCGCTGCGGCCGGCCCCGACGAAGGTCGTCGCCAACCTGCCGTATGGGATCGCGGCCGGCGCGATCCTGCGCACGGTCGAGGAGCTCCCGAGCGTGACGAGCTGGGTCGCGATGGTGCAGAAGGAGGTCGGCGAGCGCCTCGCCGCGCCGGCCGGCACGTCCGCGTACGGGGTCCCGTCGGTGCTCGCGCAGCTCGCGTGCGACGTGCGCGTCGTGCGCGGGATCTCGCGCCAGGTCTTCTTCCCGGTGCCGAACGTCGACTCGGTGCTCGTCGGCCTGGAGCGGCGCGGCGTGGCGCCCCCGCCCGCGCTGCGCGCATTCGTCCAGGGCGCGTTCGCGCACCGTCGCAAGGCGCTGGCTCGCTCGCTCGCGCTCGCCGGCGTGGCGTCGCGCGACGACGTGCGGGCCGCGCTCGAGGCGCTCGGGGAGCCGGCCGACGTGCGCGCCGAGCGGCTCGCGCCGGCGCGGCTGCGCGAGCTGTGGGAGACGGTCCGGCAGGCGCGCGCGACCGGCGAGCCGGAGGCCGGCGCATGACGCTCTACGCGCTCGCCCCCGGCAAGGTGAACCTCTGCCTGTTCCTCGGCGCGACGCGCGCGGACGGCCTGCACGAGCTGGCGTCCGTGATCGAGCCGCTGTCGCTCGCCGACGAGCTGACGCTCGAGCCGCTGCCCGGCGGGGCGCTCGTCGCGGCGGCTCCCGGCGTCGGCGATGCGGGCTGCTCGGCCGGCGAGGATGAGATCGTCTGCGCCGGCGTGGAGGGACCGAACCTCGCCGGCGAGGCGCTCGCCGCCTACCGTGCGGCGAGCGGGTGGGAGGGCCCGCCGCTGCGGCTGACGATCGTCAAGCGCGTGCCGGTCGCGGCCGGGATGGGCGGCGGCTCGGGCGACGCGGCAGCCGCGCTGCGGCTCGCCGCGCACGCCGCGGGACGGCCTGACGACCCGCTGCTCGCGACGCTCGCCCCGCGCCTCGGCGCCGACGTCCCGTCGCAGGTCGCGCCCGGCCCGGTGCTCGTCGGCGGCGCCGGCGAGGACGTGCGCCCGCTGCCGTCGCTGCCCCCGCACGGCGCGCTCGTGCTGCCCTCGCCGCGTGCGCTCGCGACGCCGGACGTGTTCCGCGAGGCCGACCGCCTCGGGCTGCCGCGCGACGCTGCGGAGCTGGCGGAGCGTCGCGCGGCGCTCGACGCCGCACTCGCGCCGCCCGCCGCAGGTCCGCTGCCCGCGGGCGGCGGACCTGCGCCCGTCCTCCCGCTCGAGCTGATCGTCAACGACCTCGAGCCGGCGGCGCGCTCGCTGTGCCCGTGGATCGACGGCGCGCTCGCGGCGGCCCGCGCGGCGGGCGCCGACCATGCACTCGTGTCCGGCTCGGGCCCGACCGTCGTCGGGCTCTTCTGGGGCGACGACGGGCCCGCCGCGGCCCAGCAGGCCGCGGCCGCGCTGCGCACTGGCTTCCCCGGCGCCACGGGCGTGCGCCCGGTCGACGCCGCGTTCGCGCAGGTCCGCGGCGTATGGCACGATGACGGCCGCCCATGAGCCACGACGCGGTCACACAGCTCGTCGCCATCTGCGCCGGGATCGCCGGCGCCGCAGCCTTCGTCGGCCTGGTGATGGTGCCGGTCGTCTCCTCCTACCAGCGCGCGTGGGAGCGGGTCGTCGCCGGCCTGCTGTCGCTGTGGGTGCTCGGCGCGTTCGTCGGCCTCGGCGTGCTCGCCGGCGCCGCCGTCATCTACTACTGGCCGCGGCTCTTCTGAGCCCGGCTCACGGCCTGTGTAACACAGGAACTGTGAGGCTGTGCTACCGTCGTCGGCGTGAAGAACATCACGGTCACGGTCCCCGACGACGTCTACCGCGAGGCGCGCGTCCGCGCCGCCGAGCGCGGCAGCTCGGTCAGTGCACTCGTCGGCAGCTTCCTCCGCTCGCTGTCGGACGACGAGACGGAGTTCGCTCGTCTGGAGGCCCAGCAGCGAACGGTCCAGCAGCGGATCGGCGACTTCCGCGCACGCGACCGCCTCGACCGCGACGAGCTGCACGAGCGTGCGGTTCGCTGACACGAACGTCCTCCTCTATGCGATCTCACGGGATCCGGAGGAGCAGGCGAAGGCGCAGCGGGCGAACGAGCTGCTCAAGGGACGGGACCTGGCGCTCTCGGTCCAGGTCCTGCAGGAGTTCTACGTGCAGGCGACGCGCGCGAGTCGACCGGATCGGATCGCTCACGACGACGCCGTGGAGCTGATCGAGTCCTTCCAGCGCTTCTCCGTCGCCCCGATCACGGCGGACGTGATGCATGCAGCGCTGGCGACGCGTGATCGCTTCCAGATCTCCTACTGGGATGCGGCGATCCTCGAAGCCGCTCGCTCGCTCGGATGCGAGGTGGTGCTGTCGGAGGATCTCGGCGACGCGGTCGACTACGCCGGCGTGCGCGTCGAGGACCCGTTCCGCGAGCGCTGACTCTGCTGTCGACGCTCCCCGCTGTGGCGGGCGCGAGCCGGGGGCGCCGTACAATCCGATGATGTCCTCGCAAACGCGCGGCGAGCCGGCCTCCGTGCCCGACCTGCGGGCGCTCGAGGCGATCACGGAAGCGGTCGCTGCCGGCGCCGGCCTGCCCGAGATCGTGCGTGCCGCTGCGCGCGCGCTCGACGCGAGCCTCGTGCTGATCGACCGCACGAGCGTCGTGCTCGCCGTCGCCGCGCGCTCGCCGGCCGAGGAGCGGGCGCTGCTGCGCGAGGCGGAAGGCGTCGAGCGCGTCGAGCTGCGCGTGGCCGACACGGCCGTCGGTCAGCTGCGGCTGCGAGGGCGCGAGGGCTCCCCCGACCCGGCGTTGCTGCGGTTCGTCACGACGCTCGTCGCCTCCGAGGTCGAGCGCGTGCGCGGCCCCGAGCGCGCCTCCGAGGCGGCTGCGGCCGAGTTCCTGCACGCCGTGCTCGCACGCGAGATCGCCGACCGCGACGACCTCGTCGCGCGCGGCAAGGAGCTCGGCATCGCGCTCGACCGCGGCGGCAGCGTCGTCGTCGTGCGCGCGCATGCCCGCACGACGGTCGAGGACGACTGGCGCACGCGGCTGCTCGCGCTCGCCGAGCGCGGCGCGCGCTCGATCGCCCCCGGCGCGATCGCCGCCGCCACCCGCGAGGGCGATGGCGACGAGGTCGTCGTGCTCGCGTCCGACACGGACGGCGAGGCGGGGCGGCGCGTCGCCGCGACCGTCCTGCGCGAGCTGGAGGCGAACCTCAGCGGCTTCGCCTTCGCGGTCGGCCGCAGTCGCGTCGCGCGCGACCCGGTCGACCTCCACCGTGCCGGCAACGAGGCGCTGCTCGCCGCCAACGTCGTCGAGGGAGATCAGGACGAGGCGCTGCTCGCCTACGACGACACCGGCACCTACCAGCTGCTGCTGCCGCACATGAGCGATCCCGCCGAACTGCGCCGCTTCTACGACGAGACGGTCTCGAAGCTCGTCGCCTACGACGAGCAGTACGAGACGTCGGATCTCGTCGGCACGCTCGAGACGTTCCTCGAGTGCGACGGGAACGTCAACGCGACCGCGGCGCGCCTCATCACGCACCGTCACACGGTTCGCTACCGCTTCGAGCGCGTGCGCGAGATCACCGGCCTCGACGTCAACTCCACCGACGGCCGCGAGAAGCTGTCGTTCGGCTTGAAGGCGATGCGCGTGCTCGGCATCGCCGCGCCGCGCGGCCCGGCGTCCGAGCGTGGCGTCGCCGCCGGTCGGGTACGCCGCGAGGCGACCGAGCGGCCCGCGCCGCCGCGCCGGCCGAACGGGTGAGCGGGTGGTCGGCGACGCGCTGGACGAGCAGTCGGAGTGGCGTGCAGACGCGTCCGGACACGCGTCCGTCGCGCACCTGATCGACCGTCGCGGCCACTGTCGCCTCGCCTACGAGCCGATCGGGGACCTGGCACGCGGGACGATCTGCGGCTACGAGGCGGTCGAGCGCTTCCCGGACGCCGTCACGCCGGAGGCATGGCGCACGGAGGCGCTGCGGCGCGGCCTCCAGCCGGACGTCGACGCGTTCGTCGTCGGCTCGGTCCTGCAGGCGCGCGAGAGCCTTCCGGACGGCTGCTTCCTGACGGTCAACATCCGCCCGGCGGCGTTGGTGCGCGAGCCGGTGCGACGTGCGCTCGCCCGCGCCGAGACGCTCGACGGGCTCATCGTCGAGCTGGTGCCGCGCCTCGCCCGGCGCGACGAGGGGCGCTTCGTCGCGGCCGTCGGCGAGCTGCGCGGCGCCGGTGCTCGCTTCGCAGTCGACCACGTCGGCGGCGAGGACGGGGTGCTGCGGTTCGTGGGGCTCGTGCGCCCCACGATGGCGAAGCTGGACGCGGCGCTCGTCGCCGATCTCCATCGCGAGCCGGCGAAGCGCGCGCTGCTGTACGAGATCGAGCGCATCGCGACGCGCTTCGGCACGACGCTCGTCGCGCTGGGCGTCAGCCGGACGGAGGAGCTGGACGCGCTGCTGCGGTTGCGCGTGCCGCTCGCGCAGGGCCCGCTGATCGGCGTGCGCGCGAAGACGCTCACGCCGATCGCGTTCGCCCTGAGCCGCTACGTGCGCGAGCGGGGTGCGGCGATGCTCGCGCCGGGTTCGCTCGCGCCGCTCGTCGAGGCGGCGCCGGCGGTTGCGAGCGACGATCGGGCGGCGGCGGCGTTCGCAGCCGAGCCGCGATTGGAGTGGGTGGTGGTGCTCGACGCGCGCGGGCGGCCGGTCGGGCTGCAGCAGCGGGAGGCCTGCCGGCGCGGCGACCCGCCGATCGCAGAGCCGCTCGTCGTCGGCGCGACGAACGGCCTGGCCGAGGTGGCTCAGCGCGCGATGCTGCGCCCTGCGGCGACGCGCTTCCACCCGCTCGTGTGCTGCGACGCCGGCGGCGCCTACGCGGGCATCGTCGAGCTCGAACGGCTCGTCGAGGCGCTTGCGCACGCCGCCGACGTTCCGCCCGAGGGATGACGGCGCTACTCGACGTCGCGGATGTGAGCGCGGACCGCCTCGATCAGGTCGTCCGGCACGTGCTCCATGCCGTGATCGTCGTGCGCATGACGCGCCACCTGCGCGAGCACCCCGGCCTCGCTCTCGGCCTCGAAGCGCGCGGTGCAGTCGGGGACGACCACCGCGCAGCGGAACTCCTTCATCCTGCCTCCTCTCCGGCGGGAGCGGGACATCCTACGGGCGCGCGACCGCGTGTGCGCGGGTTCGGCTGACCTCGTCGGGTCTACTCAAAAGATCAGTAGTCTCGCGGGCGTCGGCCGTCAACGAGTCCTGGAGAGCATCACGATGGAGGGAAGGTTCGTTCGCGCTGTGACGTTGTCGGCACTGCTGTGTGTGATCACGGCGTCGTCGGCGTCGGCGGACCCGATTCGCGTGCAGAGCACGACGGACACCGTCGATGCGGGTCTGGTCGACGGTCTGCTCAAGCCGCTCTACGCGCAGGCGCACCCGGGGGACACGCTCCAGTACACGGCGGTCGGCACGGGCAGAGCGCTCGACAATGCGAAGAACGGGCTCGGAGACGTCGTCATCACGCACGCGCCGACGCTGGAGCAGCAGTTCGTCACCGACGGCTGGTCGCTCGAGTCGGCCGGTCGCGCGATCTTCTACTCCGACTACGTGATCGTCGGTCCCACCGGCGACCCGGCGGGGGTCAGGCTGACGGCGCCGCACGACGCGATCTCGGCGTTGGAGGCGATCGCGACCGCCGGCAGCGGGGGCACGGCGACGTTCGTCTCGCGCGGCGACAACTCCGGCACGAACGTGCAGGAGCAGCTGATGTGGGGCCTCACGAGCACCGTCGCCAAGCAGGCCGCGAGAAACGCGAATGGTGCAGCGGGTCGCTTCGAGCCGAGCGACGGCGTCGGCGGGTACCCGGCGTGGTACGTCCAGTCGGGCAAGGGCCAGGCCGGCAACCTGGGGGACGCCGACGTGTGCGCGACCGCGAACGGGGGCTGCTACACGATGGTCGATCGCGGCACCTACAACCGGCTGCTCGACAGCGGGACGATCACGCACCTCGCGATCGTCAGCCAGAGCAACGCGGCCGAGGCGCGCGGCGGCAAGGACCTGCTCGTCAACCCGTTCAGCGTCTACGTCGTGAACCCGGCCAGAGTCGGCGGCGTCGACGTCGCGGCGGCGCAGCGATTCGTCGACTTCCTCACCTCGCGGCAGTTCCAAGATGCCGTCGACACGTATCCGACGACGACCGACCCGGCGTTTCACGCCGACGCGTTCCCGTCGGTGGCGCTCACGTCGCCGTTCGCGGCGACGGCGAGCGCCGGGGCCCACGTGACGCTGAGCCTGCGACTCGCCAACCGCCAGCCGGGCGCGCCGGTCGTGAACGGCATGCCGGTCCAGCTGCAGCAGTCGACGGACGGCGGGAGAAGCTGGGCCGACGCCGGCGGACCGCAGACGACGGACGCCTCCGGCGCCGTCACGTTCACGCCCACGATCGCGAGCACGACGACCTACCGCGTGAGCCTCGGGCGCTTCCAGGCCACGAGCTGGAACGCCTTCAGCCCGAGCACGCAGGACCTCGGCGTCGTCAGCGTCGTCGCCCCGCCGGCGCCGAGATCGCTCGTGGACCACACGAAGCCGACGGTGCGCAGGCTCGCGCTGACGCGCACGCGGCTGACGCTGACGATCAGCGAGCCGGGCACGGTCAAGGCGACGATCGCGAAGCGCACGGTGCGCCACGTGAGGCGCCACGGGCGCTTGCGCTTCGTCGTGACGTTCAGGACGGTCAGGAGCGCGACGCGCAGAGCCGCGAAGGCCGGCGTCGTCACGCTGCAGTGGCAGCGCAAGCTTCCCGCGGGCACGTATCGCGTCACGCTGCGGGCGACCGACCTCGACGGCAACGTCCGTGTCGAGCGGGTGGCGCTCAGGATCACCGCGGACAGGTCGATTCGTCGCTGACTCGGATCACCGTTCCCGCTCGCGTGATCGCCGGGCGGGGCGGCGCCCCTTCCCGATGCCTCCAGCTCGCCTCCCACTCCCTGCTCCGACCGCTCGGCGGGTGCTGGCGGTGGGCGCGAGCGCAGCGGCGCTGGCCCTGTCGTCCGCGCCCGCGGGAGCGAGCGGGGGCGTGCGCACGACGGTCAACGGCGACCCCGGTCCCTATCTGCCGCTCGCCCTGTTGCACGACAACGTCGACGTGCAACGCACCACGCTGGCGACGACGCGCAAGCCCAGCGGCCAGGAGGTGTCCGAGCGCCACGGCGGCACGTCGGCCAGACGGCTCGTCGAGCTCGCCGGCCTCGACCCCGCGCACGTCATCACGATGGCGATCGACCGGCCGAACGCGACGGCGGGAGCTGTCGTGCTGACGAGATCGGAGATCGTCGACGGCTTCGTTGGAGATCCGCGCGGGATCCACGAGGCGACGTTCGACCCCGACTACAACCTCGATCCCCTCACCAGGCTCGGCACCGAGGTGCACTTCTTCCGGCCGCTGAG
>Ga0210410_10000389_pt1 | contig 51549 bp, 45 predicted proteins | sample IncBWC4MmetaG_FD_161058 | JGI IMG/M metagenome (GOLD analysis project Ga0210410, IMG submission 161058) | Forest soil microbial communities from Barre Woods Harvard Forest LTER site, Petersham, Massachusetts, United States - Inc-BW-C-4-M | ecosystem: Environmental > Terrestrial > Soil >...
TGGAACATTTCGTTCAACAGTTCGCGGACTCCATGGGCAAAACAATCGAAACCATCCCTGAGGAAACCATGCGTGCCCTGGTTGGCCATTACTGGCCCGGTAACATTCGAGAGTTGCAAAACTACATTGAGCGCGGCGTCATTCTTTCCAATGGTGGCGTCTTTGAACCAGGGCCGCTCGAGACCTGTGAGCCGCCGGAGCCAGAGATCGTCAACCCGACACTTGAAGAAAAGATACGTGGAGAAATTATTGCAGCCTGCGAGAGCGCGAAGTGGAGGCTCGGTGGTCCGGAAGGAGCAGCCGCCAGACTCGGCTTAAAGCGCACCACGCTGTTTCACAAGATGAGGCGCCTTGGTATTGCGCGACCTGCGCGTCGGGCGGTCGGTGCATCTTTCAGGTGAGTCGGGCTGAGGTGGCTGCAGAATTATCAAATTCGCTTCAAACATTGGGAGTTTGCATGCTCAAAATTCTGAGGTCAGCCAATGGTGGAGTCGTCTTCACGCTCTGTGGCCGAATTGAAGCAAAAGATGCCTAGTCCTTACCTCCGGCCGGCGCCAGTCGACTCGTGCATCTCCGGATCCGGTTCTGTGCCATTGTCGTTCGCGACAGCTGCGGCAGCCTTCCCAGGAGCTGAACTTAACCTCAGCAGACCAGTGGCTGGGGATACAAAAACGAGGGAATTTGAAAAAGTTGCCACGTGACCTGTGAACCGTCCTCTCTGCACATCGAATTCTCTCAACTGAAATTGCAGCATGCCCATATCAATGACTTCGCCTGTAATGCCTGAAACCTGTACTCGGTCACCAATTCTGATTCCCCGCTTTCCAACCAAAAGAAGAGAGCCAAGACTAGCGAGAATGACGTTTTGCAGTGCAAGCAGGAGCCCAGCGCTGAGAAGTCCTAAGTAGGTTGCGACCGACTTCAAGTCGGAAGCGAGGACGAACAATATGACGACGGCAATAGCGAATAGAATAAGAAAGCGGTGGATCATACTTATGAGTCGCTGCCGATTTGGATCTTGCACACCCCGGAGTGCCAGCCGACGCGAAATCTCACCCATTCCGAATAGCAGACCGACAATCAGCGCAACAATGAGTAGGCGGATCACCAATTTTTTCCATGCTTGCCTGTATTGGCTGGCTACCGCTGTTCGCCAGCGCAGCAGGCGTGACTTGTACTCTTCAAGCAACGCGTTTTGCTTATCAAGTGCCACGATGGCGGGAGAAAAGGCCTTGAGTTCGAGTGTAAGCACATCGAGTTGGGACTTCTGTTCACGCAATAATGAAAGATTGCTGGTCTGCAAATTGCTTGTGGCGGCGCTCTGAAGAACCCGAGTGATGAAACCGCTCATTGGGGTCCGCAGATCCTTCGCGGAGAGCGACAAGTTATCAGTGAGACGCATCTTTTCGTCAACCACGCGAAGCTTGCGGTTTAGCGCAGAGACTTCCGACCCCAGTTCGAGGAGGCTGGTCTCGCGCCAGCTATTGCTGATTCTGGAATTTGTCTCCGCCGCCGGCAAGTTCGTCAAGGGAGTCACAGGGTTGCTCAGCTCGGGTATTGATTGTGTAAGATCGTTAATGGTCGAATCGAGAGTTACAGTGTTGGCTTGAGCTGCCCTGGCAGTCTGTACGAACTCAATTAAATCATTAACGGCCTGCGACACAGCCTGCAAAAGTTCTAATCGGCTCTGAGCATCGTCGAGGGCGGCTTTCAGCTTCTTGCGATCGGCCTTGCGAGCCGAAGCAATTTGTTCGTTCAGGTTTCCGATGTCCTCACTTATTTTTTGGCTTACCTGGTCATTCCGATTCTTCAACTCGATAAAGTGCGCAAGGCCCGCAGAAGCGGGAGCCGCCGGTGTCGCGTGCGCGTCGTGCGGAGAAGTGGCGGTCTTTGCCAAAGTCGCATCCACCTTGGCGAATTCGAACGAGAGTTTGACAATCTGGCCTTCAATGGCTTGATTGTCATTGAGAAACACCAGGTCTCGCGGATCGCTTGCGACCTGCCGTTCGGTGTACACATGGCGGTACCAGTTCACCGATTGCCAGAGGTATCCGATAACTTGTGCGTCCGACGGGACTTGACACGAGCTTTGTGAGGTATCAGCGGAAAGTCCGCGAACCATTGCGGCCGCTAAAATTGCACAACAGGTTGCAATGCGCACACTTGATTTCATGTTATTGGCTCTGCTAGACACCGCTTGCCACAGCGCCGACTGGGTAAGTATTGGCTCGAGCAAGCATGAGGTCGGCCGACGCAAGCGAGTCATTCTGGTGTGCGGCCCATCGCATGAATGAACTCGTCGTGCGCTTCCGAATAATCCAGCTGTGATTGCAGAAGGAGCGCCTTCGCATCGTATTCCTGGGCGGTTGCCATAGCGGCTTGCGACTTCAGCGCGGCCCCGCGCAACAGTTCTTGTTGCAGCACGCGGCTCGACTCGCTGCGCAGAGCCAAAACCTCTTCGGACACCTTCAGCATCTCCTGTGTCCTTTCTAGCTTGTTGTATGCAGTTTCGACTGCCAGCTCGACCCCATCCGTCAGCCTAGCGAGGTTTTCTTTGGCTTGAGACAACTGCGATTGGCGCTCATGCAGCACGGCTCGCTTACGCCCGCCATCAAACAGGTCATAGCCCAAGTGGACTCCAAACGTGCCAAAGTTATTAGCCAGGAACGGAACATTATCCTGATGGCTATAGCGTGCGAACGCCTCGACATCGGGCACCCAGATATCCGTCTTGGCCAAACGGATTGCAGCTTCGGCTTTCTCCATCTCCGCACGCGCCTTGCGGATTTCCGGATGCGAATCCAGTGCGGCTTTGACACATTCTTCGTGAGAGCAAGCCTCCTGGAATTCGGAAACCGTGGGATCAAGGTCCAAGCCGGTGGTCAGAGGGAGCCCCATCAAATCATTGAGTTTCAACTTGAGATCTGACAGTTGAAGATCTGTCGTGAGTAGTTCTTGCTTCGATTGCAAGGATTGCGCGCGGCTCTCGATGGATTCCCGTTCCAAGGCGCTGCCGAATTTCACCTGTTGGATGCGCTCGCTCTCCAGGTCCTGAGACGCCTTTATCCGAGCCTCAGTCGCGCTGCGGCGCGCCTGTGCAATCAAGATGCTGTAGTACACCTGATGCACCGCAAGCGCTACGTCATTTTCGGTAAGGTCTGCTTGCTCGCGCGAGGCTTTTACCTCCGCTTCCGCGATCTCGTTTGCATGCTTGACCTTTAGTAACGAAGTCAACGGTTGCGTGATCTGGGTTCCGCTGGTCGTGAGGCTGCGTCCGCCTTGGTTGATGATGGTGTTCGCGGCGGGAATCGGTGTTCCCCCCGGTGCGCTCAGGCTGCCTTCCCTGAGCTGAACCAACTGCGTATCCGTCAGGCGCGCGAAACTGGTGTCGTTGCGTATGGATGGGAAATAGGAACTCCTCGCGGCTTCCTTCGCGTGTTGTTTCTCATCGACCCCGAATTGTGCGATTCGGACGTTGTGGTTGTGCTGCAGCGCCAACTGCACGGCCTGGTGCAAAGTAATTTGGCGTGCGGAAGGAGTATTGCTTGTCTGTCCAAGAGCGAGCGAACCCGAGATCGCCACGGTGATTGGCAACAGGCGCAATTTCCACTTCATGGCTTCGTCTCCTTAACCGGCTGCATCGTGCTGAGATCGCCGTAGTTCAGCGGCGACTTGTGCAACAGCGCAGTCAAAAGAAGCCCGAGAACGCAGGACCACGCCACAAGAAGGAACCCGTCGTTGAGGCTCAAGGCGTACGCCTGAAGACGCAGCCGAGCTGCGATTAGATCAGCAGCACGGGCGCCCGCGGCAGCCAGGCCGGATGATTTCGCGTAAACGCCAGCGGCCATGGCCTGAAGATTTCCGTCGGTAATCCAGTTTCCCCGGACGACGTGCAGACCCAAAAGGTTGGAGTGCAGCTTCTCGCGGTCGGCAACAAAGTGGCCCATGTATATGGCCCCAGCGGTTCCACCAAATAGGCGGATGGTATGGAACATCGCGGAAAACGTCAGGATCCACTGAGGTTTCGTTAAGCCCCCCGTGAAGATGCCCTGCAGGATGATGCATCCCACCAGGCCTACGAGAGATACCGATTGTCCAACGCCCGTGAGTAGCTCGGTGCGATAGTAGTTCGCCGCCGACCAGGTAGTCGTGTACTGGGAGTTCAAGTAGACGGAGAACGCTGTGCAGGTCAAGCCGGCAGCCAGCAAGAGACGAGGGTCTAGTTTGCGCAACATCAGGAGCCCCGCGGCAACCGCAATCAGCAGGAGGGGAAGAGCGCTCCAAATTACAGCCGGCCCGATCTGATCGGCTTCGAAGCCCTTAATGGCGAGCGACTGTGGAATCAGGATGATGGTTCCAGTGAGAGTAAACCGAAACCAGAACAGCAGACTGCCCAACAGTATCGTGTTCCATTTCCAGAGATAAGGGAGCGCCACCAGGGCGTTGGGACCGAGTAGTCGCCGTACCAGCGCGCAAATTACGAGGAACGAGCCGGACCAAAACAACCCGTTGAATACGCCGGAGCGCCACCAATCGAGCCTCTGTCCTTGCTGGAGGGCGGTAAATAGCAGGGCCAATCCGGCACTCAGGTACAGGAACCCGACGAAGCTGGGTACAGTCCCGTCCTTCTTTCGGGCGGGCGGTGCCGGAACCCCGAAATAGATACAGATCATCATCACCGGCGCAATCAGGGCCGAATTCCAAAACATCCAGTGCCATGAGAGATGGTCGCGGTACCAGCCATAGAGTGATGGCGCAATATTGACGGCCCCATCGATAAAAGTTGCATAGACCCCCATGGTTATAGGTAGGTATCGCAGCGGACTCGTGCGAAGTGCAGTAGTCAGGGTGAGCGGATAAAAGGTGCCTGAGGTCAGCCCGGCGACAATTAATGCTGCAACCAGCAGACTATAACTGTGGATAAGCGGCAGATAGATGCATGTCGCGGTGAATATTCCAGCCGCAAATAGAAGGACACGCCGTGGCCCGAGCAAACCTCCGAGGTAGACGCTAAAGGGCCCGATAAACATGAGGGCCGCATTATAGGCGCTGTCGAGCCATGCTCCCTGGTCATAACTAATGCCGACGTGGCCCCTGAGATCTGCGAGCCCCATCGTAAGCATGCGACCGGTGAGCGTGACGAGCCCAGCGCCAATGATGACCCCGATAATCCCCAACAGCGATCGGGTCGAGACTTCCGAGGGGATTGCCGCAGCCGTAACACGCGCAAGCTCCGCCGGGGTGAGTTGACGAGTTGTAATCGCAGTAGCAGCCATGATGTTGGTTACCGTCTGGTGTGGACTGAGGCAATTACAGAAAGACCTGGCCGCAGTTTGCTGGCCAAGTTGCCATCGTCCAGGCCGATCTTTACCGGAATGCGCTGCACGACTTTGGTGTAATTTCCTGTAGCGTTGTCCGGCGGCAGCAACGCAAACTGCGATCCGCTCGCGGGAGCAATCTCGAGGACTTTGCCATGAATGACCTGGCCGGGATATTCGTCAATGCAAAGCTCAGCGGGGTCACCGACTTTCACGTTTGTTAGTTGGGTCTCGCGATAGTTCGCCTGGACCCACTTTGTGACATCGACAAAAGGAATCACCTGCGTTCCTGGAGAGACGAGCTGTCCGGGGCGAACCTGGCGCTCACCAACGGTGCCGTCTCCCGGCGCAAAAATCTTGGTATAGCCGAGGTTCACTTGTGCGACAGTGAGCGCGGCCTGTTTGGCATGAAGGTCGTCAATGAGCTGCACCTGCTGGGACTGCAAAACCACCTTGGCGCGGCGCTCAGCCTCGGCCGCCGACTCGTTACTGTGAAGCATCGCCTGTGCTTCACTCAGATCAGCTTCCCGGCTGGCCAACATAGCCGAAAAGCGCCGCTCATCGGCGACTACCTGCTCAACCTTCTGCTGCGTTGTTGAATGTGTTTCGAATAGGCCCTCTTGTCGTTTGCGTTCTTCTTGCGTCCGCACCACGTCCGCTTGTACTGCTTCTATGCCCGCCTGGGCCGCTGTGATTTGAGCGTTCGCCTGGTCGATACCGGCGAGGGCCCGCTCGATGCGCGCATCCTGGAGCTCGCGTTGGCGGCGATTGTTTTCGATGGCGGCTTTTGCAGCTTCGACTGCCGCACTCGCCTGGGCAACTTGCGCCTGGTAATCGTTGTCCTCCAATTCGACCAGCAGGTCCCCCTTATGCACCTGTTGATAGTCAGAGACGTGCACGGTGCTAACAATGCCGGGCACCTTGGTGCTCAACGGTGTAAGGTCACCGCGAACGTAAGCATCATCGGTGACCTGTTCGACCTTGCCACCCTCCCACGCGTTCCAGTTACGGGTTATGGTCGTCAAAATAACCAGAGCGAGAATCACCACGAGAACAGGACTTGCGTACTTTCTCCAGCTGGCGCCACCGCCATGAGCAGTTGGGGCCACATCGGTCTCCGCCTGCACCGGTTTTGCTACCGGTCCGGCGGATCCAGCAGACACTGGCGAGGCCGACATTAAATTACTCCTTGAGTAGCAAGGGTTCTCAAAACGCAGAGGTTCCTATTAGCGTTCAGCTGCTCGTTGGTATGTTCAGGAAACGTCTTGAGTACTTCTCCCATCACTGAGTTAACGATGCGGTATGGCACGTCAGGCTCCTTTGCACGGTGAACATCAACTAGCTCCTGTGTTGAACTCGCAAGTTTGGGCGGCATTGGGCGCAAAGCCCCCTTTGCCCGCGGTGCTTAATACCGCAAGCGGTTTGCCAATCGATGTGGAAGGACATTTTTGCAAGATGCTGACGGTACAAGTGGTTCCGATAGTGCAGTGTTTAGGGTTGGGACCGACCGAGTCCACGTGCCAATCGTTTAGCGCCGTGCGTTACATGATTGACGCCACAAATATGCGAAACGATATTTGAGAATTCGGCCGCCGGAAGGGGTCGTCTTACGAATTCGAGCCAGAAGAGCCCGCTGCGCCTGATCCAGAGCTCTCGTCTTGCACGAAAGAGCCGCGCCTTGAAAGTCACAGAGGAAATACGAAGCAGTGCGCAAGCCTCTTGGCCCGACACCGGAGCTGTAGATGTAACGGACTTGGCTGAGATTCACGACGACGCGCGCCGTGCGGTGTGCCCGTCTCTCGCCCAACACCGAGTTGCGAACTTCATGGGAGTTTGCAAAATCGCTGTCTCCTGAGAGGTCAAAGATCGTTGTTTTGTCGTGGCGTCGAGCCGAAATGTGCATCGAATGTTTTCCCCCAGTTGTTGGGCGTTGTCAGATACTCGACCAGTCGAAGACGGTTTTCTCCTTTTGGCGGTCATCCACCTCTCCTTGGCAATGAAATTCAATCGTTATCAGCGACGTGAACCACCATGAGCGAAATATCATCGGTCGGAGGCCCGTGGCGCCAGGCAGCTACGCCATCGAGAATCGCCTGTTTCATTTCCTTGGCAGGCAGGGAGGACGACTGACGGACAATTTCCTGAACGCCTGGGATGCCCAACATTTCTCCCCTAGAATCAAACGCTTCGGTAATCCCGTCGGTATAAAGGACGATCCGATCATCGGGCTCGATCTGCACCTCTAGACTGGTTGTGACATCGACGGCCTCGGGCAGTGCGCCAAGAATCATGCTGCGGGACTCGATCAGAATGGGCTCTTGGCCCCGGCGTGCGAGCATTGCCGGTGGGTGGCCCGCCCCGGCAAAAACCATGCTGCGTCGATGCGGATCGATCCGGGCTGCTGCGACAGTCACAAACATTCCTGACCCCGGGATGTCTTCGATGAGAAAGCGGTTCAGCTTCCCGAACATATCGGTGAAGGGTTCTCCACTTCGCAGATGTGCCGTGGTCTCCGAGTAAATTCGATTCGCGATGAGCGCCGCACCGATACCGTGACCAGAAACATCACAAACGAGCAAGTTGAGTTGGTTTTGGTCGGTCGTGTTCAAAAGAGCGAAGTCCCCTCCGATCGAGCGCACGGGATGATAGAAGACATCGACGCTCAGGGTGTCCGAGACCATGGATCGCGGTGTAAGGCTTTTCTGGACCCAGGCTGCGAGTCGCAGGTCTTCTTCGATCTCCGACTGGCGCGCCTGGAGCTTCTCGTTGGCAGACCGGAGTTCCTCTTCGGCGCGAACCTGTTCTGAGATGTCGGTGAATGTGACGATCCCAAATCGGCGGCCGGAATTTTGGAACGTACGGGAGCTGATGATCACGGGCATCCGGCCGCCGCCGTTTCGAGGGAGGGAAAAAACATAGCGGTTGTGCCCGGCTCGGAACGCAACGGCTATTTGCTCCTTCAAGAAATCCCGTTCTTGCGAAGAATAGAAACGTGAAGGGTCAAATTTGCTAAGTTCTTGTCGGCCAATTCCGGTCATTTCGAGAAAGCGGGAGTTCGCAAAGAGCATTCGATGATGTTCATCTGCGATGATGACTCCCTCGTTCAGAACTTCCAGTACGGTCTCCATCTGTGTGAGCCATTGGGGCTTTGCCATGTCGATCAAGTCGTTCTGGGGTGCGGTCATTTGGCGCCTTGAGAAGAAGGGATGGATTGGATCGGTTCCGTCATGAAAAACGCGCTTTCGCTGGGCAAGGTCTCGGTTAGGGTTGCCGGGAAAGTTTGAATCTCATCGTTTGCAGGAAAACGTGAGGAACGTGTCGCCTTGTCGCGGCTAGAGGCGATTGAGGAACGAGTGACCTGGTTGATCAAATGTTGTCGGGCCCGGAAGAGGCGCGCTTTGAATGTTGTGGGCTTGACTCCCAATTGGGCGGCAGCTTCCACGCATGACAATTCCTTGTAGTAGGTCAACATAAACGCCTCTCGGAGCACGGGACTCATTTTCTCGACGAGCGCATGAAAATACTGAAACGTTTGTTCTCGGAGATAAACAGTTTCCGGGTCGGGTTCGGAGGCCGGAATCCTTTCGATCCACGAAGTGTCGTCGCTTGCGGTGGATTCCGGAACGGAGTCGAGCCGGGAGTTTCTCCGCTTTCGGTGGATCATCAGCGCCGCGTTCAACACGATGCTCGTGAACCAGGTCTTGAGGGCGGATCGGCCCTCGAATGTGCGCAAGTTTCGGTACCCCGAAAGAAATGCATTCTGGACAGCGTCTTCGGCGTCTTCTCTATTTCGCAGAATGGAATATGCCTTCGCTATGAACCTCGAACGTGACGCGATAAACATCTCCTCAAATACTCGCCTTCGCAGGGCCTCCGCGTGAGACTTCACAAAGCAATCGGTGAGGTCGATTGCCCTCCCGCAAGAAACTGACCGCACATTCCTTTTTGGCGTCCTTAAGACGGGCAAAGCCGTGCTGGACTCAGGTGCGCTGGTGCGTCCACTGACACTTGCGGTTCGGGATGCGTAGGTCACTTGCGAGCTCCATTTCTCTGGCCTTCACGAAGCAATTGTGTGCCCAAGGCGGATTTCGCTGTGCAACCAGCTATGTGTTTTTGTTTTCAACGAAACCGAGATACGGAGGCGCCGGCACGGAGTCCGTTCCGCGACAGATCTTCGACAGCGTATGTCAATCCGGAAACGCGAAAAGTACGTAGTGGGTTCGTACAAGCCTCGACTATTTGCTAATTGGTCTTGCTTTCAAGCATTTATTGACGAAGCAGGTTGTCACGCCAAACGGTCCGCAAAGTGCCCTCCTTCGTTAAGGGAGTGATGCGGCATATGAGCACGAACCTGGTAATCAGCGACGAAAGGAGCGCCCCAGCGAGATCAAGGACTATCGATTCGAAGCCCAACCGGACATGGATAAAATTCCTGCCTTTGGTGCTTTTGATATTGATTGAACTCGGAGGAATGGCTCTCCTCTACTACAAATGCGAGCACCCGGAGGCGTTTTTGATCTTCTGCGACCGCTGATCATTTCGGTACTCGAAACCATTCGGGGTGGCCCGGAGCGCGAGTGTGGACTGCTGTTAGACCGACTACGTGTGTGATGAGGGTCGAAGAAAAATCTGCGACGAAGGAAACCAGGATCCTCATGCCCTAGCCGATAAAACCGCAAACTGCTCTAGGCTCCCGCGGCTTGTTGCGATCTAGTTATCCCACCTCGTGCGTGTGCGCCACCGGAGCGGAAATCATCGAAAGAAAATGGCTGTGGACGGTCGGATCTCCTGTTAGTTCCGGATGAAAGGTGGCGGCCAGGATGTTTTTACTCTGCACCAACGCGACTTTTCCATCGTGGCGGGCGAGCACCTGCACCAACGGCCCAACCGCTTCGATGATCGGAGCGCGGATAAAAACCATCTCCAGAGGTTCTTTCTTTAGTGCGCTCCCCCCGAAGGAAACCTGGCTGGACATCTGCCGGCCGTAGCCGTTGCGAACGACGGTCACATCGAGAAGACCGAGCGAGGGTTGAACGGGGTTTTGCACGCGCTTCGCGAGCAGGATTGCGCCGGCGCAGGTGCCGAAGATAGGTCTGCCCGTTGCGGCAAACGCAAGGATTGCTTGCAGCAATCCTTCTTGCTGAAGAAACTGCAATTGGGTCGTGCTCTCGCCTCCCGGCAGAATAAGCCCATCGCACACGTCCAACTGTGCTGCCGTTCGAACTTCCCTCGTCTCCACGCGCAGTCGACGCAATTGCTCCGCGTGGGCTGCCGCATCTCCCTGTACCGCGAGAACTCCGATCTTCATGATCCCTTTTCCCCTCTCACAAGCATTGCAGGGCTTACCAGCCTCGAGTGGACAGCAAATCCCTCTCCTCCAGTTGGCGAACATCGATGCCCGGCATAGCTTCGCCCAGCTCTTCATGCGCTTCGAGCACGGCCTTAGGGTCTTCAAAGTGGGTCGTCGCCTTGACGATGGCTTTCGCGCGAGCGTCCGGGTCGCTGCTCTTGAAAATCCCTGAACCCACGAACACGGCTTGGGCGCCCAGCCTGCGGACTAGCGCGGCATCCGCAGGTGTCGCGATCCCCCCAGCCGAGAAATTCGGCACAGGCAGCTTACCCGTCTTCGCAACCTGACAAATCAAGTCGAGCGGGGCGCCTAGTTCCTTAGCCTGGTGCATGAGTTCGTCAGCACGCATCGTGGTCAGCTTGCGCATTTGGCTGACGATCGTGCGCATGTGGCGGACCGCTTCGACCACGTTACCGGACCCTGCCTCACCTTTCGTGCGGATCATGGCGGCGCCTTCTGCGACGCGGCGAAGCGCTTCACCTAGATTGCGGGCACCGCATACAAATGGCACCTGATAGTCGTGCTTCCAGATGTGATTTTCTTCGTCCGCCGGCGTCAGCACTTCGCTTTCGTCTATGAAATCCACTTCGAGTGCCTGCAGCACGTCAGCTTCGGTGAAATGGCCGATACGGACCTTCGCCATCACCGGAATCGTCACGGCTTTCATGATTTCTCGGATTACCTTGATCGACGCCATCCGCGCAACGCCGCCTTCCTTGCGGATATCGGAAGGCACGCGCTCCAGCGCCATCACGGCACACGCGCCTGCCCTTTCGGCGATGCACGCCTGTTCGGCGTTGGTTACGTCCATGATGACGCCGCCCTTGAGCATTCCGGCCAGCCCGACTTTTAGGCGCCACTCGTTCAAGTCCGTCGCTCCGTTCGTGCAGATGTCTACTTCCTTGCTGTCCATCTCACCCTCCTGTCAAACTTGCAGTCTCTCAAAGCGTTGAAAATCCGTGTTGCGCTGTAAGCCGCGGCGATCAATCTCGCGATCCACATCTATTTGCGTGCGTCCGACCAATTTCTGAAATTCCATCTGTTGTGATTGACCACCATAGAGTCCACATCCTCAGGGGCGAAAGGGATATCCCGGTAGCCCCGGACCTCGACAATATGGCCCTCACTGATGGTGACCTGGTTAAACCATCGGCCGTCCTTGAGCCTCACGGCGACAATCTGATAACCCATCCCGGTCTCTTCCGCTTGCCTCAGGTAGCCCAAGAACGTCCTCGGAACGGGTACTAGATTTTTCATAACAAACCCTTCAGGCACACGTTGCGCTGTCCGTGTATCCAGCTCGCTTTTTCAACGTGGCAGCAGACCCGGGTCCCACGACCCGAGCTGCTTGCCACGCGATTGTCCTCCTCTGGTTGGCTATGCGGTCAGCACTTAGCCGACGTTTTGTGCGGGTCGTGGAGCTTCGGCGGCGTCGCGTTGCCCCCGTGCTGTTCGAGATAGTCGCAGGCGCGCAGAATGTCATCGGCCAGGATTTTTGCGACCTCGTGGTTAAGGTGAGGGCGAACGACAATCCGCAGGCAGTTGACTTCTTGCGCGTCCGCCGGCATGGAGTAAGCGGAAAGGATCCAACCGCGTTCGCGCACCTTGTTGGAGACGTCGAACTCGTTGTATCGAGTCACCGACTTATCGAGCGTTAAGGGTACGACCGGGATGCGTTGGGTTCCGTTGAGCACCTGGAACTTGCCTGACTGCGTCAGCCGATCGCGAAGGTATTGCGCATTTTCCAGGGAGTGCTTCATGATTCGTGTAAATCCTTCACGTCCGAGTCGCAGGATGGCGTAGTACTGCACCAAGACGTTCGCGGAGCTCTTGCTGAAATTGAGAGTTCCAGTGGGAGCTTCGCCTCCCAAATAGTTCACGTAGAACACCAGGTTTTCGTTGAAGACCTTGCGATCCCTGAAAACCACCCAGCCGAGGCCAGGCGGCACGAGGCCGAACTTGTGCCCAGAAGCGTTGATGGACTGGACCCTTGGCAACCGGAAATCCCACTGGTAGTCCGGATAGAGAAAGGGATTTACGAAACCGCCAGAAGCGGCGTCGATGTGCATGGGAATGGAGATGCCGGTCTTTTTCTCGTATTGATCCAACCAGTCGTGAATTCCCTGGATATCGTCGTCCTCGCCGGTAAAGGTCTGTCCGGCGATGGCAACCACACAAATGGTGTTCTCGTCGACGTACTTGTCCAAGTGCTCTGCCGTCAGCCGGTAGTTCCCAGGTTTGAGCGGCACGATACGTGGCTCCACATCGAAGTAGCGCAGGAATTTTTTCCAAACAACTTGAACGTTCCCCCCGGTGACCATATTGGGTCGGCTTGCGTCTTTGCCCGCCTTCTTCCGCGCTTCCCGCCAGTTCCACTTGTGAGCTAAGCCCCCCAACATGCACGCCTCGGAGGAGCCAACAGTGGACGAACCATAGGGTTCCGCCGACTTGGGCCCGTTCCAAAGATTGTGCAGCCAGCGAACACAGGCGAATTCGGTGTCCTTTGTGTGCGGGTACATATCCGGGTCCGCGAAGTTCCGGAAAGCGCCTGCGGCGTAAATCTCGCGAGCCTCCGGCTCCGTGAACGTCGTAACAAAGGAAGAAAGGTTAAGCATCGGGTTTGCGTCGGTCCAGCATTCACTCTCCACGATTGCCTGTGCGGCTCGTGCCGCCATGCCTTGTTCCGGAAAATTCTCGGGAATCGGAAAGTTAAACTGATCGTACGGCGTGTCCTTCTCGCTGCGGTTGGGTAAGGCCGTTTGCCGCTCTGTTGGGATTATTTTTGTCGCCATTATCGACTGCTCCTTTGTTGTAGAAGTTTTTTGCTCATAGCCAAGCTCGCATCCGCACGAAGTGTCCTGTCGCAAGGGATAAAAAGGTTCGCGCCGCGCTTGCTCAATAGCTCTTACGCAATATCCTCGCCAAACCGCCAAATCTTTTAATCGATGGAACGCACGCCACTTAGAGCGAGGAGTGGGTTTTGTCCTCAGCGCCGGCCGTTGGGCGAGATGAAGTCTCGACAAAATACGTTAAAGGCTTCACGTTCTCGGTCCCCACTCTGAAAAGAGATCTACGAACGGTTCCACGAGCCATATGGCGGCGAACGACTTCAGCACCGCCAAAATCGTAACGTCTGTCGCTAAACACTTAACACATCAAACTTCCTATCTGCGGATGACGCCAGCACGGGAAAAGCCAGAAGTTGGTTCCCCACGGGCGCCTCTGTATCTGAAAACAGCTGACTAGTGTTCACGAATCATGCACTTGGGAGGCGACAGAAATTCCTGCTCTCTCCTGTGTGCTTCCTAGCAGCGCGAGTTTCACGGTTTGGCAAGACGATTGCCCTGTCTCCAGCGAACAAAAGTTCGGCTGGGAGCAAACGCATGAATCGCATTGACGAAATACGCAGACTGTCTGTGACTCTCGAAGAGGAAAAGCAATTCGAAAAGCTCAGTCCCTTCGAGCTAAAGAACAAACTGATCGATCTCGCCGAGGAATCGTCGCGCAAAGCAGCACGGACGATGCTGAATGCCGGACGAGGAAACCCCAACTGGATTGCCACGACGCCGCGCAGTGCTTTCTTCGCGCTTGGGAGTTTCGCACTCCAGGAATCGAAATCCGTGTGGGATCGGCCGGACCTCGGGGGAATGCCGAAAAGAGATGGCATCACGAAACGATTTGAGCAGTACGCCACGGCGAATCCGAGCCCTGCCGTTGATTTCCTGCAGCGAGCCGTAAAGTATGCGACCGAGAAACTCGCACTTGACGCCGATGCATTCCTCTATGAGTTGGTCGACGGAATCATTGGCGATCAGTACCCCGGCCCGGACCGCATGCTCGTCCACGCGGAGAAAATCGTTCACGAGTATCTGCTTCAAGAGATGAACGGTGGCACGCGGCCGGCTGGAAAGTTCGATCTGTTCGCCGTCGAAGGCGGCACAGCCGCGATGTGCTACATCTTCAATTCGCTGGTGGCGAATCAGTTCGTGAAGCGCGGCGACAAGGTCGCGCTGGCCACCCCGACATTTAGTCCCTATATCGAGATTCCGCAGCTCGACCAATTCGGGCTTCGCGTGGTTGAGGTCCAGGCCTCGGAGGTCGCGGACGAAAATGGACGGCACACTTGGCAGTATCCAGATGCGGAAATCGACAAGCTGGTTGATCCGGATATAAAGGTCGTTTTCTTCGTCAATCCCAGCAATCCCCCTTCAACTGCCATCCGACAGCAGACGATGGATCGCCTCGGCGACCTGGTGCGCTCGAAGCGCCGAGACCTGCTCATCGTCACAGACGACGTCTACGCCACGTTTGTGCCGGGATTCCGATCCTTAATGGCAGAGCTGCCGCAAAACACCATCGGGGTCTATTCGTTCTCGAAATATTTTGGCTGCACCGGCTGGCGCCTGGGAGTTGTGGCCATTCACGAGGATAACGTTTTCGACAGGCGCATCGGACAACTGCCGGCGCAAGACCAGGCGGCCCTAAACGAACGGTATAGCTCCCTTGCATTGCATCCCGAGAAATTGAAGTTCATCGACCGCATGGTGGCTGACAGCCGTTGTGTTGCCCTGAATCACACCGCCGGGCTTTCCACACCGCAACAGGTACAGATGGCCTTGTTCTCGCTGTTCGCTCTGATCGATGAAGCGGGCGCGTACAAAAATCTGACCCAGCAAATCGTGCGCAACCGTATGCAAGAACTGTGGCGGGGCATGGGCGTCGACCTGCCGGTGGATCCGCTCCGCGCCGATTACTACACGACGCTCGATCTTATGGTCTGGGCCAGGCGTACTCACAGCCCCGAGTTCGTGCAGTTTTTGGAAAAACACTACCACCCGTTCGACGTGTTGTTCGCTCTCGCGGAGAGATATTCCACCGTGCTCTTGAACGGAAGCGGTTTTGAAGGCCCCGAATGGTCGGTGCGTGTTTCTCTCGCGAACCTGCCTGACGCAGCCTATGCGGAGATCGGGTCGCAGTTGTCGGCCATTGTGCATGGCGCCTTTGAGGCCTGGCAGGCTCAGGGGAAGAAATAAGGGGGTGATCTTCCCTCTCAAGTTTCAGTCGAAACCGGATGGTACGGACAAAAGTGACGAAAGAGAGAAATCTGATGAACGGTCGAACAAAAGCAGGATTCGCGCTTCGGGTGCTAGCCATTCTTTCCTTGGCGCTGCCTTTAGCTGCTCAACAGCGCAAGCCAGACATCGTGATTCTGGCAACCGGCGGCACAATCGCTGGTGTCGGGGCGACCGGAACGCAAGCCGCTTACACGTCGGGCGCCGTAAGCATCGACGCCATGCTGGCCGCTGTACCCGGCATCAACGACTTGGCCAACATCAAGGGCGAACAGATTTCCAACGTCGGCTCCCAGGACATGACTCTGGACATCTTGCTCACGCTCTCGAGACGGATCAATGAGTTGCTGCGGCAAGACGATGTCGACGGCATTGTCGTCACACATGGCACCGACACGATGGAGGAATCTGCGTTCTTTCTCAATTTGGTGGTCAAAAGCGACAAACCGGTTGTGATGGTTGGCGCAATGCGACCCTCGACAGCTGTCAGTGCCGACGGCCCACTGAACTTGTACGACGCAGTGGGTGTGGCTGTCGACCCCAATGCCCGAGGACGCGGCGTGTTGGTGGTGATGAACGATTGGATCCACGCGGCCCACTCCGTCACCAAGACGAGTACTACTGCCATTCAAACCTTCTTGTCCCCCCAGCGCGGACTTGTGGGCATTTCGGCCTACGGCAAAAACGATTTTTACAACTCGCCCAAGTGGCTGCACACCACCACGAGCGAATTTGACGTAACGACGGTCAACAAGCTGCCACGCGTCGACATTCTCTTCGCCTACGAGGATATGTCTCCGGATCTGATCGACGCCAGTGTCGCGAACGGCGCGAAAGGGATCGTTATCGCAGGCGTTGGTGACGGCAACATGAATAAAGCTTCCCTGTCGGCGGCACGCAAGGCCGCTGAGAGAGGGATTGTGATTGTCAGAAGCAGCCGTGTCGTAACCGGCCAAGTCGCCCGGAATGTCGAAGTCAACGACGATGAGATGGGCTTTGTGGCCTCGGACGAGTTGAACCCCCAAAAAGCGAGGATCCTTTTGATGCTCGCACTTCTCAAGCCGCGGTCCACAGCGGAAGTCCAGGACCTGTTCTATCGCTATTGAAACGTTTTCTAACGCCTCAGACCAAAGGGTAGTTACAAATTTCGGAGAATTCGAAAAGTCGTGAGAGGAGATGAGTAAATGCACTGGATCGTACAAACGCTTCATACCTATCCGGAAATCGCCTTGTTCCTATGCCTGGCGATCGGCGCACTGGTGGGCTCGTGGAAGTTTAAAGGGTTTTCACTGGGTGTCGTGACCAGCACCCTGCTGGCAGGAGTCCTCGTCGGACAACTGCATATCGTGCTCTCACCAAACGTGAAATCGGTCTTCTTCCTGATGTTTCTTTTTGCTGTGGGTTATAGCGTCGGACCACAGTTTTTTCGCGGCCTGCGCAGCGGCGGACTAAAACAGGTCCTCTTTGCGGTCATGCTGTGCGTGACCTGCCTCTTGTGCACGGTGCTGGTTGCCAAGGTTCTGCATTACAACCTCGGTCTCTCCGCGGGCTTGCTTTCCGGCGCATGCACGATTTCGGCTGTCCTCGGTGTGGCCACCGACAGCATCAACCAGCTCGGGCTAGCCGCTGATCAGAAGAAAGCGCTGCTCGACGCCATGCCGGTTGCGTATGCGGTTACCTATCTTTTTGGAACCGCCGGCTCGGCTTGGTTCCTCGCAACGATCGGACCAAAGCTCTTGCGCGTCAATCTTCCGAAAGTGGCGAAGGAGCTGGAATCAGAAATGGGTGCAACTGAAGCTGAAGCTGGAGTCTCGTCCGCGTACTCCCCTCTCCTGGCACGAACCTATCGAGTGACCAACCCGAAACTCATCGGGAAAACGGTTGGCGAGGTCGAAGGCCTGGTCAAGGAGCAGCGGATTTTTATCGAACAGATTCGGCAAGGCGGCACGATCTCGCCCGCGAACCTCGATACCGTAGTGAAGGAAGGAGCCGTACTCGCGGTAATTGGGCCCAGAGAAGCTGTTCTTTCACACGAGCAGCAGTTGGGGCCCGAAGTGAACGACCGCGAACTCCTCAGTTTCCCCGGCGAACTCCTCGATGTAGTGGTCACCAACAAAGAGTTGGAAGGGAAGACCATCAAGCAGGTTCTCGATTCTCCGCTCGGCAGTAAAGGACGCGGCGTATTTCTCCGCAAGCTCACGCGCGGAGGCGTGGAAATGCCTTACGGTCCCAACAGCAAACTGGACCGGGGCGACGTCCTGACCCTGCAGGGAGCAAAGCGAGAAGTGGAGGCCGCCGCCAATGCCGTGGGCTATGCGGATCGGGAGACGGAAAAGACCGATGTTCTCTTCCTGGGTCTTGGCATCGTCGCCGGCGCGCTCTTCGGCGCATTAACCATTCACCTGGGTGGCATTCCGCTGAGCTTAAGCACTAGCGGCGGTGCGTTGATCGCCGGATTGATTTGCGGGTGGCTGCGAAGCACGCACCGCACGTTCGGGCGCATCCCTGCTCCGGCGCTCTGGGTATTCAACACAATCGGTCTTAACGCCTTCATCGCCGTCGTCGGATTAACCACCGGGCCCGTTTTCATCAAAGGGCTCCGCGAAAACGGCCTGAGTCTCTTCCTTGCCGGGATCTTCGTAACCACCGTTCCCTTCATTGTGGGAATTCTGGCCGGGAAATACATCTTCAAGATGCACCCAGCGATTGTGCTCGGCGCTTGCGCCGGTGCGCGAACAACCACCGCAGCCCTTGGCGCAATTCAGGAAGCCGCCGGCAGCAAGACCCCTGCCTTGGGCTACACGGTTACCTACGCGGTCGGAAATACGCTCCTGATCATATGGGGCGTCGTGATTGTGCTGCTAATGAAGTGACATTTGAAAACAGGAGCTATGGGAGCGCCCGTCATGAAGAAGAAAAACAAAATCAGGATTGCAGTACTTAGCATTGTGCCGCTGCTTGTTCCGGCCGCACTCGTGGCACAAACGCCGGAGCAGGCGCCCACGGCCAGTGAATTGCAGAAGCAGTTGGAAGAGATGCGCACCCAAATGAACAAGCTACAGAAGCGCATCGACGAGGTGGAGGCAAAGAAGCCGGCCGAGAGTGCCAGCGGAGCGCTTCCACCCACCACATCACAACAGCCGGCGGCGATCCCACAGGGTCCAACCTCTCCGCACGTTGGCGAGGCGACGGCGACTTACGATACGTTCTCCGAGGATTCCGTTGCGGCAGCGCGGTACAATAACGTCCCGCTCGACCCAAAATACCACGGCTACTTTTATTTGCCGGGCACGCAGACAATTCTGAAAATCGGCGGGTATTTCAAGACCGATTTCATGTACGACCCGAAGCAGGCCGGCAATCCCGACGAATTCGTAACCTCATCTATCCCAGTCCCGGGCGTCCAGGGAGTTCACAATTCGAATGTCTCGATACGCCCGACGAGACTCAGCCTCGACTTCCGCATCCCTACCAAGCTGGGCGATGCTCGCTTCTATGTCGAAGGAGATTTCTTTGGCACGACTTCGACCACGCCTCGGTTGCGTCATGCGTACGCCCAGGTGGGGAATTTGCTGTTGGGGCAGACTTTTACGAACTTCATGGATCCCGATGCGAGCCCTGACACCCTGGATTTTGAGGGACCAAACGGACTAGTTTACGTGCGCAGTCCGCAGATCCGCTACGGGTTCGCTGTCTCGAAGAGAACGGTCCTGTTTTTCTCAGTCGAAAAGCCCTCTTCGGATCTGGCCTTCAAGACGACGACGCAAGTGTCCTCGCAACCGTATTCGCCGAGTCCCGATGGTACCGTTCGGCTGCGCCAGGAGTATGGTCGCGGCCACTGGCAGGTCGCATCGGTGTTTCGTTCTGTTGGAGCATATCTGCCCAATGGCCATACCGACTCGGTTTTCGGTTGGGGCGTCAACGCCTCCGGAGCTCTGCGCATCTTCGGCCGGGACAATATCATCGCCGAGGGGACGTACGGTCATGGCGTCGCGCGGTATATCCAAGATACGTCAGGTCTGGGAATCGACGCCGCCGTAATTTCCACCGCGAATCCTCATTTGAAGGCAACACGTGAAGTGGGAACCGAAGTTGCCTACCAGCACTACTGGACGAAAAACTTGCGGTCAAACGTGGTCTATGGCTATGTGCAAGCGCATAACACTGCCTTTCAGCCTGGATCGGCTTTCCACAAGAGCGACTACGGCGCTGGCAACTTGATTTGGAATCCGTTTGGATCACTGAATGTTGGCGCCGAGTTTCTCTACGGGTGGCAGGTGTTGAAGAACGGGCAAGAAGGTAACTCTCCCCGCATTCAATTCAGCGCCAAATACAGCTTCGTAAAAATAGACCGCGACAAGAAATAACACACCCTCTCAGCGATTACGCGGTTAGCGTAAATTTTCGATTTGTTCGGAATGTGAAACAAGGAGAATGAGCATGACAAATCTTGCATTTCGCAAAAGTATCCGCATCCTCTTGGCATCTGTGGCGCTGTGCAACTTTGCCGGGAGAGCCGTGGCCCAGAATCGCAGCCCGGTCGCTCCAACCGAGGAAGCCCTCCAGAACACTCTCCGAGAGGCCTACACGAAGTTCAAGAATGACACCGGCGGGAAGAATGCGGATTACATTCCTTACCTCGCGCACGTTGATTCGAATCTGTACGGAATCGCAATTGTCACTACAGATGGAAGGATCTACAAAATCGGCGACGTGGATTATGCCTTCTCCATACAGTCTATATCCAAGGTCTTCACGCTAGCCCTGGCGATGCAGGAGCAGGGGGCGGAGCAGGTCTTCAAGAAAATCGGCGGCGAACCCACAGGTCGTCCATTTAACTCGATCCCAGCCGTCGTAGATATGCCGACCCACGCTGGCAATCCCTACGTGAATGCCGGAGCTATCGCCACCACCAGTCTGGTCGCGGGCGCCGACGTAGACTCGAAATGGAACAAGATTCTGGCTTTCTATAGCAAAGCCGCTGGTTCCAAGCTTTCGTTGATTGAGGATGTATACAAGTCAGAGTCAGCCACCAATACGGGCAACCGAGCGATTGCCATGCTCCTTGCAAAGTACGATCGCATTTATGCTGATCCGTTGGAGTCCACCGACATCTATACTCGGCAGTGTTCGGTGGGGGTAACCGCGGAACAGTTAGCTGCCATGGGTGCAACACTGGCCAATCACGGCAGGAACCCACTTACCGGAGAGCAAGTTATAGATCGCGAGAATATTCCACATATCCTGGCAGAGATGATGATGGCGGGCTTGTACGATGGCTCGGGCGGTTGGGCCTGGCACGTAGGCGTTCCGGCAAAGAGCGGCGTAGGCGGCGGCATCATGGCAGTGGTTCCCGGCAAAGGGGCCATAGCGGTTTTCGCCCCGCCGCTCGATGGAGCCGGTAACAGTGTTAAGGCACAAGAGACCATCGCGTTTGTAGCCGAGCAACTTGGCATCAACCTATTTTCGCCTAGTTCAGTGGGCTTTGATTAGCCCAGGGGCGAGTCGACCAGACCCGCTTGGTTGAAATCAATACAGATGGATGGATGGAGCTAATTATGAGCAAAGAATTCAAAGACGGCGACGGCGAGCCGAAGAAATTAAAGAACAAAGTTTACATGAAGGAGTTGCGCAAACTCCAAGAGAAGCTTTGCCATCTTCAGGAATGGGTGAAGTTCAATGGACTGCGCGTCATTATCGTTTTTGAGGGGCGAGACGCTGCCGGCAAAGGTGGAGCGATCAAAGCGCTCACCGAAAGACTCAGCCCGCGTGTTTTCCGGGTGGTAGCGTTGCCCGCGCCGTCCGACCGCGAGAAGTCGCAAATGTACATACAGCGCTACATTCAGCACTTCCCAGCTAAGGGCGAAGTCGTGATTTTTGACCGTAGTTGGTACAACCGCGCGGGCGTAGAGTACGTGCTCGGCTTCTGCACCCCGGAACAACACGATCACTTCCTCGAAGTCTGCCCAGACGCGGAGAGATACATTGTGAGCAACGGCATCCAACTCATCAAAATCTGGCTTGAGTCCAGTGACAAGGAGCAGAAGCGCCGGTTCGAAGCGCGCATCGAGGATCCGCTCCGCCAGTGGAAACTCAGCCCGGTGGATCTGCTTTCGCGTAAGCTCTGGTTCAATTACTCTCGCGCCCGCGACATGATGCTCAAGGCCACGGACACTAAAGAAGCGCCGTGGTACATCCTGCATTCCGACGACAAAAAGCGCGCTCGGCTGAACTGTCTCGCCCACATTCTTAATCTGATCCCTTACAAGAAAGTGAAGCGCGAGAAGGTGAAGATGCCAAAGCGCTCGATGAAACACGCGTACGACGACCATAAGTCGCTCGAAGGTCGTCGGTTCGTGAAGGAAAGATACTGATTGATGAGAGCCGTGCTCCAACGTTGGTTGTGGTTGGCGATGTTGTCGCCTGCGGGAGCCGTACTTGCTACTGAGCCGGAACACGGCCTGCCGCAGTCCGCCGTCAGAATTGAGCATTGGGGCGGCTTCATAACCAATTCCATGGTCGTCAGCTGGATCGTCGCCATTGTCTTGATCATCTTTACCAGAGTCGCGACGCGGGACATGAAGGGTGTTCCTGTGGGGGCTCAGAACCTTCTAGAGTGGCTGGTCGAAAGTCTGTACGGGTTTTTGGAGAGCATCATGGGCCCTCACTTGGTCAAGCGGACGTTTTGGTTTCTAGCGACTATCTTCATCTTCATTCTCTCAGCGAATTGGCTTGGCCTGATTCCCGGCGTTGGCACGATTGGATGGGGATATCAGACTCCGAACGGGTTCGAGGTTGACCAACCGCTATTCCGCGGCGCGAATGCCGATCTGAACCTGACGTTCGCCATGGCAATTATCTTTTTCGCTTGCTGGATCTTCTGGGCCCTGCAGGAGCTTGGTCCGATCGGATTCGTGAAAGAACTATTTGGGCCAAAGGGAGAGACAAGCGGGTTTCTAAAAGTGCTCATGATCGTCGTGTTTTTCGCGTCCGGCTGCCTGGAGATCATCTCCATCATGTTTCGGCCGATCTCACTCGGTTTTCGTCTCTACGGCAACGTCTTTGCCGGAGAGACCATGCTCGACACCATGGCTCAGTTGAAGCCCGGCTTCGGCTGGTTGCTGCCCATTCCGTTTTACTTCATGGAGTTGTTGGTGGGCTTGGTGCAGGCGTTGGTTTTCATGTTGTTGTGCGCTGTCTTCACGCTGCTGATCTGTCAACACGAGGAAGCGGCACCGGCGACGGAACCCAGCACTTAACAATGAATTCCGCCAGCTTGACCGTGTTCAATCGCGGGAGCCGGCGAGATAGCAAAGGAAGGTACGGCATATGTTTGCATTCGTGTTGGCAGCGGAGTTAGTCGGAAGTATCCACGTTGGTTTGGCCGCGTTGGGCGCGGCTATCGCCGTGGGATTGATCGGCATGAAAGCTTCTGAAGCGGTGGGGCGTAATCCCGGCGCATCCACGAAGATTATGGTCCAGGCGATTCTGGCCATCGCCTTCGCGGAAGCAATCGTGTTCTATGCCTTGTTCCTAGTGAAACTGTAACGACTGGAAGGGCGCAGAGCTATGAATGTATTTATTTTATTGGCCGCTGCCGAGAGCGATGGCCAGGTCGCGCAGATCGCCCGTACCTTCGGCGTGGACTGGTCGCACTTGCTGGCGCAGATCATCAGTTTCTCGATCGTGTGCGCCGTCCTCTACAAGTTCGCCTACCGGCGTATCCTCGCGATGCTGGAACAGCGGCGTCAACAAATTGCACTAGGTATCGCCAACGCCGAAAAAATCAAAGCGGAGTTGGACAAGACCGAAAGCCAGCGACTGGAGGTGATGGCGCAGGCCCATATTCAAGGGGCCAAATTTATCGAAGATGCCCGGGCTGCAGCGGCTCGCGTGGAGCAAGACGAAACCAAGAAGGCTATTGCCGCTGCCGAACAGATCATGACCAAGGCGCGCGAAGCCGCTGTGCAGGACCGCGACCGGATGCTGGTTGAACTCAAACGTGAGGTCGGCAATCTCGTGGTGCAAGCCACGACCTCGGTCACCGGAAAGATTCTCACCGCGGAAGATCAGCGACGTCTGGCCGAGGAAACTTCCAAGCAGATTGCGGTCTAACTATGAAAATCACCAAAAAAGCGAAGCGCGAAGCCAAGCAACTGTACCGCTTTTGCTTGGTGAACGACTTGCTCGACGAGAATCGCGCCCGGCAAGTCGCGCAGCGAATCCTCGCGACCGGTAAGCGGGATTGTCTTTCCATTGTCACGCATTTTCTGCGGTTGCTGAAGCTTGACTGTGCCCGACACACGGCCACTATCGAGAGCGTCACCCCCTTGTTGGCCGATCTACAGTCTGCAGTGCAAGCGGGCGTGGCGCATCGATACGGACTCGGCCTAACCACCAAGTTCGTCCAACGCCCGGAGTTGATTGGTGGCATGCGCATTCAGGTGGGATGCGATGTCTATGACGGCAGTGTGCGGGCCAGACTGGAAGCATTGAAGAGAAGTTTTTGACCAAGGTGACTATGACAGACCTACTAAAAGAAATTCAGGATCAAATTGCGGGCGCTAAAACCACGGCTGCAATGAAAAACGTCGGCGTCATCCGCGAGGTTGGCGACGGCGTCGCCAGGATAGAAGGATTGAGCGACGCCATGCTCAACGAGATGATCGACCTCGGCGATGGCATTACCGGCTTGGCGTTGAATCTCGACGAAACCGAAGTCGGTGTCGTTATTCTCGGCGACTATACGGGACTCAAAGAAGGCGGCGAAGCCCGCACCACCGGCAAGCTTTTGCAAGTGCCCGTGGGCAAAGGTCTGCTAGGCCGCGTCGTGAACTTGCTTGGCGAACCCATCGATGGTAAAGGCCCGATCAAGAGCGACAAGTCCTACCCGGTGGAAAAGACCGCGCCCGGTATTATCCGTCGCCGCTCGGTCACCCAACCGGTGCAAACCGGAATCATGCCGATTGATGCCATGATTCCGATTGGCCGCGGCCAGCGCGAATTGATTATTGGTGACCGTGGAACCGGTAAGACAACGATTTGCATCGACACGATCATCAGCCAGGCTCGCCTCAATAAAGCCGCTGAAGTGGCCGGCGACAAGGATTACCGGATGCTCTACTGCATCTACGTCGCGATCGGCCAGAAGCAGTCCACCATCGCGCGCGTTATCTCAGTTCTCGAAGAAACTGGCGCGATGCCATACACAATCGTTGTGGCGTCTCCGGCCTCGGACTCCGCGGCCAACCAGTATCTGGCGCCTTTTGCCGGGGCCGCGATGGGCGAGTGGTTCATGGATAACGGCATGGACGCGTTAATTGTTTACGACGACCTGTCCAAGCAGGCGGTCGCGTACCGGCAAGTGTCGCTTCTGTTGAAGCGGCCGTCGGGTCGCGAGGCGTATCCGGGCGATGTGTTCTACCTGCACAGTCGCTTGCTCGAACGCGCGGCGCGTGTTGGCGAGAAGTATGGCAACGGCTCGCTCACAGCTTTGCCCATCATCGAAACGCAGGCGGGCGACGTTTCCGCCTACATCCCTACGAACGTTATTTCGATTACCGACGGGCAGATCTTTCTCGAAACCGATTTGTTCCACCAAGGTGTCCGGCCGGCCATCAATGTCGGCATCTCAGTTTCGCGCGTCGGATCGGCCGCGCAACTCAAGGCCATAAAACAAGTAGCCGGACAACTCAAGGGTGATCTTGCGCAGTTCCGCGAGTTGGCGGCGTTTGCGCAGTTCGGGTCGGACCTCGACGCCAAGACGCAAGCACAGATCGATCGCGGTAAACGCATCATGGAGATTTTCAAGCAGAAGCAGTACAACCCGATTCCGGTGGAGATCCAGGTGATCATTATCTGGGCCGTGCAAAACGGCTATTCGGATCAAGTGCCCGTCGAGCGGGTCAAGGAGTTCCAGAACAAGCTGACGGAATACTTTACCACTCGCAAAGCCGAGCTGATCGCAAAGATAGGGAAGGAAAAAGCCCTCAGCGATGCGTTGAAAACAGAATTGAAAGTGGCCGCCGATGAATTTAAGCAGACCTGGAAATGAATATTAAATGGTGAGTAATGCTCAGTACACGTGAACTCCGCCGGCGAATAAGGTCAATCAGCAGTACAGCGCAGATCACCCGCGCCATGCAAATGGTGGCGGCGTCGAAGATGCGTAAGGCGCAGCAGGCCACGCTGATGACGCGGCCATTCGCGCGACTGCTCTATCGCATCCAGCGGTACGCCGTTACGCACGCTCATGATTTCACACATCCTCTGCTGGAAGTGCGTGAGGTTCGCAAGCGCGCGGTGATCATTGTCGGCACCGACAAAGGGTTGTGCGGCGCGCTCAACAGCAATCTGTTTCGAGTGGTTGCGAAGTTTGATCCGGCAACGACCATTTTCATCACTGCCGGCAAGCGGGCGTCCCAGTTTATCGCACGGACTCACCGAAAGTTGGCGGCCGAATTTAAGTTCGGGGATACGCCACGATTCGACGATGCCCGTCCGATTGCCAACTTTGCTCGCGATCTATTTTTGAAGGGTGAGGTCGATGAAGTAACAATCGTCGCAACGCTTTTTATCAACACCCTTTCACAGAAGGCCGGGGTGGTGGAGTTTCTGCCGGTTGGCGAAATTAAAGGACTGAAGGTTCCTGGTGCGGAATCTGAAGCGGAGTTGGCCTCCGACACCACCGGGGTTCTCTTTGAGCCCAGTCCCGAGGAGGTTCTCTCGTTTATGTTGGGGCATTATCTCAACATTTTCATTTACCGGGTTTTGCTGGAAGCCAAAGCCAGTGAACAAAGCGCCCGCATGGTGGGCATGAAAAACGCCACCGATAGTGCCACCGGGCTGACCAAGGATTTAACTCTCGAATATAACAAGCTGCGTCAGGGCAATATCACCAAAGAATTGCTGGAGATTGCCGGCGGCCAGCTCGGAAATGAATAGCGAAAGAGTGCCACATGAATAAAGGCAAAATTGTTCAAGTCGTCGGTCCGGTCGTGGATATCGAATTCACGGAGCTCTTGCCGGCTATCTACAACGCGTTGACTGTCGAGTTTAAAGTCGATAGCGAGCCGTTCAAGCTGACACTCGAAGTCCAGCAGCATCTCGGTGATCACTGGGTACGAACCGTCTCCATGTCCGGAACCGAAGGTCTTAAGCGTGGCTATGAGGTCATCGACACCGGCGCACCCATTTCCGTGCCCGTCGGGGAAGGGGTGATGGGGCGAGTGTTCGATGTGTGCGGCAACCCGGTTGACGAACGCGGGCCAGTCAAGGCAGAGAAACATTACACGATCCACCGCCCGGCTCCAAAGCTCGTTGACCAATCGCCCTCGCCGCAAGTTCTCCCCACCGGCATCAAGGTTCTCGACTTGATCTGTCCTTTCTTGAAAGGTGGCAAGGTCGGCGCATTTGGCGGTGCTGGCACCGGCAAAACGGTCATCATCATGGAACTGATTAACAATATTGCAAAGCTCCATGGCGGCGTCTCGGTGTTCGCGGGCGTCGGCGAGCGCACCCGGGAAGGGAACGACCTCTACAATGAAATGTCGGCGGCCGGAGTTATCAAGCAAGATGACCTCGGCGCGTCGAAAATTGCTCTCGTGTATGGACAGATGAACGAGCCTCCCGGCGCTCGCCTTCGGGTCGCCCTGTCCGGTCTTGCCATGACGGAATACTTCCGTGACGAGAAAAATCAGGACGTACTCCTGTTCATCGATAACATTTTCCGGTTCTCTCAGGCTGGATCGGAAGTGTCGGCATTGCTCGGCCGCACCGCCAGCGCTGTGGGTTATCAACCGACGCTCGCTGCTGAAATGGGCGTACTCCAGGAACGTATTACTTCGACGAAGAAGGGCTCGATCACCTCGTTTCAGGCGGTGTATGTACCGGCCGACGACTTAACCGATCCCGCGCCGTCCACTACGTTCGCGCACTTGGATGCAACCATCGTTTTGGAGCGGTCGATTGCGGAGTTGGGAATCTACCCGGCCGTGGACCCGCTCGCCTCGACTTCCCGAGCTCTCGCCCCGGAAATTGTCGGCCAGGAACATTACGACGTCGCGCTGGGCGTGCAGCGGGTGCTGCAGCGCTACAAAGATCTGCAAGACATTATCGCGATTCTCGGCATGGACGAACTTTCGCCCGAGGACAAGACCGCAGTATTGCGCGCCCGCAAGATTCAGCGCTTCTTGAGCCAGCCCTTCACTGTGGCGGCCGTGTTTAGCGGCCACGAAGGCAAACAAGTCCCGGTAGCCGAAACGGTGCGGGGGTTCAAGGAGATTCTCGAGGGCAAACACGACGACGTGTCGGAAGGCGACTTCTACATGAAGGGCGGGATTGACGAAGTTAAAGCGAGCTGAAAAATGGCCAACACGGTAAAGCTTGAAATCGTCACTGCGGAAGGTCCGGCGTACTCCGAAGACGTGGAGATGGTCACATTGCCGGGCGTGACCGGCCAATTCGGAGTGTACCCACAACACGTTCCACTTATCACCCAAATGGTGCCGGGTGAAATCATCGTGCAGAAGGACGGTCGCGATACCTTCTTTGCGACCGGCGTGGGACTCATCGAAATCACTGGCACTAGCGTCGCGATACTCACCGACTTGGCGGTTCAAGCCGACAAGATTGACGAAGCCAAAGCTGAAGAAGCCCGGCAGCGCGCCGAAGCGCGGCTCAAGGAAAAACTTTCCGACCAAGAAGTCGCCCACATCAATGCGTCGTTGGCCCGCTCTCTGGCCCAGTTGCGCGTCAAGCGCCGGCTGCACAAATAGGGAGACTGCCATGCCGCCAGCAAACGATCACGTCGCGCCCGCCCGCTTCCCTATCCTGCAGGGGTTGCTCCCGATCACGGCCGCGAGCATCCCGGCGGAAATACTTGCGGGTATCACGCTTGCCGCCATCGCCGTCCCAGAGGTGATGGGCTACACCAAAATTTCCGGCACGCCCGTGATCACCGGTCTCTACACCATGCTCATCCCCACGGCGCTTTTCGCCCTGTTTGGCTCTTCAAGGCACTTGGTGGTGGGCGCCGATTCAGCGACAGCGGCCATACTCGCCAGTGCTCTGGTCGGAGTCGCTGCCACTGGCTCGGACCAATACTTGGCATTGGCCGGCGTCCTTGCGTTGATGGCTGCGGCTTTCTTGATCCTGGCGCGTCTTATGCGCCTCGGATTCCTCGCCGACTTCCTTTCGCGCACCGTATTGATTGGGTTCCTGACCGGAGTCGGCATTCAAGTTGCATTCGGGCAAATCGCAGGCATGCTGGGCCTCAAGGGTGGCGGCCACGGCACGCTGGGGAAGCTCTGGAACAACCTTCTTCAACTTAGACAGGTAAACCACTACGAGCTGGCGATCGCGTTCAGCGTGCTGCTGGTAATCGCTGGCCTCAAGATAGTTTCAAAGAGAATCCCGGGCGCCCTGATCGCTGCGATCGGCGCGCTGGTCGCAAGTTGGGCATTCGGACTGAACAAGCTAGTGCACGTGATTGGAGCCGTTCCGAGGGGTCTCCCACACCTCGGTCTCCCCAAGGTCGACTGGAGCTGGCACGTAATGGCGACATTGCTTCCCACGGCCTTTGCGATGTTCGTGGTCATCCTGGCCCAGAGCGCGGCGACCTCGCGCGCCTTTGCCACGCTCTACGACGATACTTTCAGCGAGAATACCGACCTGGTAGGTCTGGCACTGGCCAATATTGGCGCCGGACTATCCGGCACCTTCGTTGTCAACGGAAGCCCAACGAAGACGCAAATCGTTGACAAAGCTGGCGGTCGCAGCCAACTGTCGCTCCTGGTAACGGTGGCGATCATTTTGTTAATTCTGGTCTTTTTTACAGGGGCGCTCGCGTATATGCCGGAAGCGGCGTTGTCGGCCATCGTTTTTCTCATTGGAATCGGCCTCATCGATCTCGTTGGGATGCGCAGAGTTTTTGAGCAACGGCGCTCGGAGTTCTGGTTAGCCTTAGTAACTACGCTGACGGTCGTGATCGTTGGCATCGAACAGGGAATCCTGCTTGCCATCGTGCTGTCACTTGTTGATCACACCCGCTATGGGTATCGACCTAAGAACGCAGTGGTCGTGCCGGGCGCATCGGGCGGCCGGCATTCGGAGCCAGTGGCCACGGCTGCTCAGGCCGCGCCCGGCTTGATCATCTACCGATTCACACACAGCTTGTATTACGCGAATTGCCAGCAGCTGTCGGATGAGGTCTCGTTTCTCGCGAACACCGCGGAGCCGCCCCTGCGCTGGCTCTGCCTCGACGCATCCGCGGTGGACGATGTCGACTACTCCGCGGCGGAGACCCTCCGGTCGGTTCACGCGAAGTTGAAGGAAAGAGGAATTCGCCTGATCGTTGCCGAGATCATGGATGACGTCAAAACCAGAACACACTACCGGTTCCGGGAGCTACTTGGCGAAGATGGCCACTACGACAAGCTTGAGGACGTTCTGAAGCAGTACCGGCAGCAGTTTAACGTCGCAGCTCCTTCCAAGCGGTCAGATAAGACTCCGGGAGTTGATTTAGGTGCGTAACGACCTATAAACAGTTCGCGTTGACTGTCGTCTTCTGGGCCCCACGATGTGCGACGGGGAAGATGATGTAAACATGTCGAAGCGGGGTATGACGACTTTGAGTGGGTTGAGTGGGTCCTAGCAAACGAAAGAGACCGCCGAATGGATGCAGTGGGACCGCATCGGCAATCAGTCGACTCTCTTGCGTCTGGCCCCAGACGGCAAGGGCGCGGTTTGCGCTAGCAATCTGCGTATGTCTCGTGCCGCTTGCTCTGTGCGCGCAAGAACCCTCGGAGCCCGATCTGCGAAAGATGGCAAGGAATCCCTTCGCCGATATAATCAAGCTCCCTCTCGAAGTCGATATTGACTTCGACGCCGGGCCGTACCATCGCGCGGCGGCCGATCTCCAGGTCCAGCCACTCATTCCAATCCGGGTATCCGAGGAATGGCTGCTAATTCCACGCATCGTGGCGACCGGCATAAATTACGTTCCGGACGTGACGCGAAAGAGCGGTGGGACGCTGGGTTTAGGCGATATTGTCCCTACTTTCTACTTTACGCCCGTGCACGTCCGCAGACTCGTTTGGGGCGTGGGGCCCACATTGTTGATTCCCACGGCCACGGACAGCAAACTCGGAGCGGGCAAATGGGGACTAGGCCCCGGATTTGTTGTGCTATCACAGCCGAAATGGGGCTCGGCCGAAATCCTCGTTCAGAACATCTGGTCGATCGCTGGAAATACCAAACGGGGCCCGGTTAACCAGATGCAACTCCAGCCCACGTTCTCCTACAACCTAGGGGACGAGTGGTACCTGACAACGAACCCAACCATAACTGCTGACTGGACGCAAGTTCCCAGCGACCGCTGGATCGTCCCCATCGGAGGCGGTGTCGGAAGGATCTTGAAACTCGGCCGGCAGCCGGTCGATGCGAACCTCACGATCTATCGCAACGTTGTTCGCCCGGCGAGCCAGCCCTCGTCTTTATGGCAGTTGAGCCTCCAAGTCACTCTTTTGTTTACAAAGCACCGATAGAGCGTCGATGCTTTACTCAGGAAGCGCGAATCAACTCATCAGCTGACGAGATCGCACTATAGGATGGGGCCCCTTTTATGATGGAATCTAGCCAGTTATCTCCTCGAACAGATACGGCTGTGTTGGTGCAGGGTTACTGCGGGCAGCAAGATAATCGTGCGCTGAAGAGCACGACACGAAGAAAGTCTTAGCTTTGTCTCCCAGAAAGCCTCTTGAGGGCAGTGACTCTCGCCATCAGCACAATTCGAGTCCAAGTCATGTCTGCCTCCGTTCAGAACCAGTGTTTGCGCTTGAAGTACAGCAGCACTAGCGCAGTAGATGCCAGCATCAAGCCAAGGGCAAAGAAAGTGCCGTGCGGGCGGCTTGCCCACGGCATGGGAAGATTCATCCCAAAGAATCCGGTGATGACCACCAGCGGCAACGACACCGTCCCCCAGATGGTGAGGATCTTCATGACCTCATTGGTCCGATAGGCCGCCGCGGCAAGATAGAAATCGAGTAATCCGGTCAGCAGGTCGCGATAGTCTTCGACCCGGTCGACGGTGCGCAACAAGTGGTCGTGGACATCGCGGATGTAAGGATCGAGATCGTCGCCCAACAAGCTACGCTCGTGGCGAATGACGGTGTTGACGACCTTGCTCATGTCGGCGGCGATGCGGCTGAACTCGATCAGCTTGCGCTTTATGTGAAACTTCATGTGAAAGATGTTGCGCAGCATTGTCGGATCGGGATGTTTGAGCAGTTCGGACTCGACGTACCTCGCCTGTTCGCCTATGTTGTCGAGGACGGAGACGTAGTCGTCCACCGCCGCGTCTACCAAGCGATAGAACAGCTGGTCGAGGCGGGTGATCTGGTTTTGCTGTGCGACTTGTTGCACCTTACGGATCGCTGCGCAATCCCGCCGGTGTACGGTGATGAGGAAGTCCTTGCCGAAGAAGATGTCGAGATCGTCGAAGTCAAGCTCGTCGCCCGCCTGCTGCACGTGCTTCAGGATGGAGAAGATGTACCCGCCGTATTCGTCAGTCTTGGCGCGCTGAGGACGGTGGCGGCAGTCTTCGATTTGGAGTTCGTGGAGATGTAAGCGTTTCGCGAGTTCGTTCAGGGCGGGCGAATTGGGATCGGGGATGTTGAACCAGGGAATTCCTGGCAGGGGTTGTTGCGCTTCGGTCATACGTTAACCAGAATATCTATATCGGGATCCTTCTTACAGGCCTTGGCGCCCTTGGCACCGCGCCCGCCGTCTTGCAAGGGCGAGCGCAGTCAAACCCAGCAAATTCTCCGCCACGCGAATGTCAGCACGACGATGAACATCCACGTGAAGACAGTGAGTATCAAGGCATTCCGTTAGCCAAACGCCTGGCCCTTTGTTTTGTTGAAAAGCCGTTGAATTGAGGAAAACGCGTGGCAAATCCTTAACGACTTCGTTAAAGCATCGTCTCTCGTTACGGCTTGGTTCCGGAGCTTGGCCTGCGTTGCTGCTCTTTGAATCCCTGCCTCGCGCTTTGTCACTCCCATTAAGTAGCTCCCCCTTCGCGAGTTGCGCAGGCCCTCCTGCTCGCTTCTGTCCTGCACCTCGCAAACCGAACATTGGAACGCAACATGCCTTTAGTACGGGGAGGAGGGTTTATGTTTGCCCCGGCGCTAGAGTCCAAAACACACTTCCCCCTTTTGACTCGCCGGCCGTGCCAGTTACACGTCACCCTCCGCGATCTCCCCAGCGATACCGCGCCTGCCGCCCTACCGGCGAGGGCAAAACTTGAGCCTCTCCCTGGCGATGGTGATCACCGAGGTGCGCGTCTCGCCTTCAACCGAAGAAATCGCACAAGAGGAGTTCAAAGAGCTCGAACAGCAACGCGTTCTCGGGATTGTTCCCAACGCCTTGAGTATCGGCTATGGCGTATATGAGGTGCGACAAAAAATAACGAGCGCTTCACATCCAGGGGCGATCAGCGTCGAGGAAGTTAGCTCCCTCGAGGCATTCAAAGGCGAGCTCTCTTTCCCTGACGGCGATTTGGGTTTGCTCGGTTCCTAATCGATGCTAGGCAGGGCGTTTAGATTTTTGTTTCATTTGGCGCTTAACCGAAGGGCTGGGAGTTCGGGTACTACCTGAACACTCCGAGGAAGCGGTGGGGATCGGCGCAAATCTGGAGTCCATAAGGTGGCGGGAATGGCGGGCCAGGACTTGGAATCTCGTTCTTCTGCCGACGACATGTGAAACCACGCGCCAATCCCAAGCCCGATGGTATTTCCGTGCCCGTTGCAGAACTGTGGGATTTGCATTCAATTTACAGCCCGAAAGAGACTGCTGGTCTGAAATAGGAGAGAGAGCTAATGCCATCTGAAAACCGTCTGCTGTTTGATTTTACGGACATCCTCTATATCCGGTTCCAATGCAAGAACTGCGGGTCTATCAGTAGCGTCACGCCTGATGATTGGAAGAAATTATTTTACGCATGCCCTAATTGCGAAAAACAGTGGCTTCAAAATCTAAGTGCAGAGGAAAGAACATTGCAATCCTTCAGCAAAGCACTAGAAGAGTTGCGCAAATTGGACAATGGCCGCTTCTCGATTCAGCTTGAACTAGGCGGTTAATTTTTCAAGCGTCAGTACAGGTGCCGTGACCATATGCCGCAGAGTATCGAAGAACAAATCGGAACGCTTTCGGCGGTTAAAGCGGAAGCTCATCTCTTCGAGGTAAACGGGGAGATGTTTTGCGGAAATCTTGTGCCACGTTCCAGTGATTCTGCGCTTCAAGAGCGAGAATGCAGATTCGACGGTGTTCGTGTGAGTATCCCCGTCTAAGTACTGGCCCTTCCTGTGAGTGATAGTCTTGTAATTCTTGATGCCAGCCTTCCGCATGGCGATGGTGTTGGCCCAGAAATCATCGGTGAAATTCACTTCCACGTATTCGCTGATATTCTCGCGAGTGTACTTGGCGAGAGTGCCGGGTGGTCTCGATAGGTCGATGCAACCTGAGAGAGCCGACCTGTTGGCTGCACTTGCTCAAAACCTAGCCAGGGTAGTGTTTCGGCTGATCTAGCATGCCGAGTGATTTTAGCCTTTGTTTTCCGTACTAGTTGGGTTCGAGCTGAGTGTTGCGTCGACCCAGTGGCGAGGATCTTTACGTGAGTTCCGCCAATATCAATCGCGAGAACTTTCATTTGCTGGATTCCTTTCCGTCCGAGTTGTGCGTGAATGACCCTCTGTTATCCGGCGGCCTTCTTGAGGACGGCCGATTTCGACTCAATCACACCCATCAACTCATTCCAGGATTTCACAAAGGACTTGGCGCCTTCGTCCTGAACCCGCGCGGCAAGGGCATCAATGTCGATGCCAGCTTTTGCGAATTGCCCCAGCACTTCTTCGCAGTCTCCGCCGTCGGCCGGCATGATGGATCCGAGTTCGGTATGCGCCGCCAGAGCGTCAAGTGTGGCTTCGGGCATGGTGTTGATGGTGAAGGGTGCTGCCAATGCCTTGACATAGAGGACGTCCGAGGCTTTTGGATCTTTGGTGCCGGTGCTGGCCCAGAGCAATCGTTGTGGTCGGGCACCCCCGTTGTATATGCGCTGCCAACGGGGAGAGCTAAGCAGCGTCCGGGCAGCTTTGTAGATCCGGCCAGCTATAGCGATACCGAGACGGTTGGTCAGCTCGGCCGGGACCTTTCCCGCTACGGCCGCGTCCCAGCGGCTGATGAACACCGAAGCAACTGAGCCGACATTTGGGTTCAGGCCGGCGTCCATTCGCCGTTCAATTCCGCGCAGAAACGCTTCCCCCGCAGCCAAGTACTGCTCACGATTGAACAATAGCGTGACGTTCACGGAGATTCCGGAAAAGATTGCCTCTTCAATCGCCGGCAAGCCTTCTTTCGTACCTGGAATCTTGATGAATAAATTGGGGCGCGCAGCTCGAGCAAACAGTTCCTTTGCAGCCGCTAGCGTTGTCGCTGTGTCATAGGCAAGCAACGGAGACACTTCCAGGGAAACCCAGCCATCTACGCCGTTTGAACGATCGTAGATGGGCCGGAAAATATCGGCGGCACGACCCAGATCCTCGATGGCCAAATCAAAGAAAAGGGCTTCCGCGGATTTGCCTTTCGCGAGATCCTGCCGGATTGCGGGATCGTAACTGGGGCTGTTTTTGATGGCGTGATCAAAAATCGTGGGATTGGAGGTGAGGCCCGTGACCGAAAAATCGTCGATGTAATTCTGCAGCTTGCCCGTGTTGAGCAGGTCGCGGGTGATGTTGTCGAGCCAGATGCTCTGGCCCAGGTTGTGCAGCAATTGCGTTGCTCTCATTGTTTCACCTCAGAGTGTTTTGAATCCAAACCGGAGGATTCCGTACACTGTGAATTCTCCATGAAATCTGCGAAGCCGTGCTCCAGAAGGTCGCCGATGTGCTCAATCGTCAGGTCTGCCGCGGGAAAGGCGGCAACAATCTGGGGATCGTTTGCGAAATTGCCCTGGCGCGGACAGACCGTCGTGACCTGATCGCCCCAGGCTTTTCTGACAGCATCCAGGATCCGCAACTTATCATCGATTAGAACGTAGTGATCCGCAGGATAGCGACGCCGGACATCGTCCAGTGCTTCTTCCTTGTGAATGTAGATCAGCACCTCTCCGTCAACAGCGGCGGAAATACCAGAGCGTTCCACCTTGCGTGGTTGGAATACCACATCGCCGTCGGAAAGGATTACGGTCCGCCCCCTGGTTCGAAGGCGTGCCAGAACATCCAGTGCTTTCGGGTAGAGGCGGTCGGCAAAAGGATAATCGAGCAGGAAAGACGACATCGCCAGCAGATGGACTTCATGGGGATGTTCCACGCGATACTGCTGAAGAGCGCCTAGATAATCACGGTATCCTAGCTTCTTCATCAGGTCTTCTTGAATGACCCAATAGCGGTCGCGACAGGCCTGACCGTATTCCGACTCCAGATGCCGCTGAAGATCCTTTTGAATGCGATCGTTGTCGAGCAGCGTATCGTCGACATCTACCAGAAAGACCACGGGATAAGCTGCTTGCTTCACTAACTTCGCTTGTTTTGTGTTCGTCATCATTCGTCTCTAACTGCTATTTCAACCGACTCCCTGTTGCAGAACTCTGGTCTAATTCCTTCTCGTAATGTTGCGTATCATTCTAAGATCCCCTGGCGCTATGGAGATTTCTAACTGCCAGAAGCTTGGAGGCTCTCCGTCAGGGACATGGGTTGTGTCGAGTTCCCGGCCAATCTTGCGACCTCAGCTTGCTCCTGACAGTGAATGCAGTGGCTCGCCCAGGGAACCGCTTGCAATCGTTTCAGGCCGATAGCGCCTTCACATCCGGCGCAAATGCCAAAGCTGCCATCGTTGATGCGCTCCAGTGCTCGCTGAATCAAACGCAGGCGGCCGCGGTTCTGGCTGGCGCGCGCAAACAAGGATTCCTTCAAAGCAGTGAAACAACAGAGGTCGATCTCGTCGGGAGGAAGCGCGCCTGCGAATTCCGGTATTTCCTTTTTGGCTTTCTCGAGCATGTGTAACAGTTCGCTTTGCTGCGCTTGCAGTCCGCGTTTGAACTGCAAGCGAAGGCGCTTGTCCAATGGGGAATTGTGCGCATTCATAGTCTGGATTTGCCTCTCTTTCACGTAGCCCACAGCAATGGTGCGGACTCAGCCTTTTTAGGTGGATGGCCGGCTCAGTTCACTTCGCTGAACTGCGGAAGAGAACTGCAGCCGTTTTGCAGCATGGCCAGCGCAAGGGCGCTCAGGTCTGGATCTTCGGACTGAGCGGCGCGGATGAGTTCACTGGCGGCGTCTTGTTGTCCGTACCTGCACCACATCACCCCACATAGGAATACGTAATCGCTGTTCATGTTGATCTCCAACTAGATCCGAGATAGAGCACGAGGATTGCCAAAGGCGGGGTGTCACGATTGGCGTGGAAGTCGCAGTCAACTCTATTTTTTCAGTTGCAGGCGATGTGCGGCGTCATGGCGACTTGCTTTCGACGGTGTCGATTTGTCAACACAACTGTTAAGAAGCTGACCTGCGGAGCAGGTATACCACACAGTAGGATACGGCGATGTGATTGGCGTTTCGCGACCGGCTCGGATGATTGCAGCGCTTGAGGCAGTCACGGGTGTGTTCTACGTCGCAATCACGGTAGTTGCCTAGTGGCTGGGTACCAGCAGAAGGATCGCGAGAGGATCTAGAACCTACGATAGGCGTGTTGATGCAGAGAGCACCACCAGGAGTGGCTGTGCTACCCGGCGACGACCAGCGAATCAAGGCTAGCCGAACCCGCCGAACTCTGTATCTGCATCGTTGAATGGTTCGCACGTCCACGGTTACTCGCGGATATGGGCGCAGACCACCCACGTGGATTACCTTGGCGCACTTTGGGGTGTCCCAGCTGTAAGAGTAAGCGTATCTACAGAGGAGGAGTTGCAAAGCAGGCGCTGTCGAAGTCAACTTGACGGCAGCGGTGTTTGAAACTGCTGAACTGTACTGCGTTTCTACAGGCTAGCCAAAAAGATCGCTGATTGTAGAATTGGTTTCCCAAGGCGAAAACAACGCTGTCGTTGGTGCACTCTAGGCTGCAAATGGGGTCATTAGGTGCAAATGACAGGGTGCTAAGTTGTACGAAACAAATGAAACGTGCTGAGTACAAACAGGGCAGAATGCATTAGCAAACCGCCACCTTAAGCGTTCATTGAATACCGCAAAATGGCTCGAACATTTCGTGAAAATGTGGGGTCCAAACTGGGGTCCAACTTGCCCATTTTGCGGAGCCAATTTCGCGGTTAAACGGTGCAGAATCAACGGTTCGTGTGAAATTTAACAGCCGAATGCTCTACCATTGAGCTACCGGGGATCATCCTCATTTTCTGATAGTTGCGCGCAATTTTCAAGGGACGAACTTGTGGGGACATCATTTGCCAAGATTGCAGAGAACGACGGAAGCAGAATAATTCTCAGTGATTTACGCGAAGTAGAGTATTCGGTTGCGCCTCGATTGCTCTGGAATGAAGACTTGAGTTTCTGGAGACGTTCCTATGGCGTCGCACTTTTCCGCCGCACAAGTGAGTTAGTTGCGAGTTTTCCGTGATCCGAGCAGAACGGGTTTTTGTGAATTCGCAGAGCCGATACCCTGATGCCCAACCAATACCTGCGCGATTTCCGGTAAACTGGCTACCCAGCGAGGGACTGTTACTTGGACAAACTTAGGTGGTATTTTCATCAGAGTTTCATCGCGCTCTTCGTTTTTTTGATTGCGGGGTCCGCAGTTGCCCAGTCTGTTCCTCCGCAACTCATGGACAGCCTCAAATGGCGACTCATTGGCCCATTCCGTGGAGGCCGAGTAGTGGCGGTCGCGGGAGTCCCGGGCGACTCGACGACCTTTTATTTTGGCGCGGTTAATGGTGGCGTCTGGAAGACTACGGATGCTGGAACTGTCTGGAAGCCAATCTTTGACAAACAGACTGTGGGCTCAATCGGGGCCATCGCGGTGGCACCGTCTGACTTCAGGACGATCTACGCCGGAACTGGCGAGTCGGATATTCGCTCGGACTTGTCTTCCGGAAATGGCGTTTACAAATCCAATGATGGAGGCTCCACGTGGACGCACGTAGGTTTAGAGGATACGCGCCAAATTAGCCGAATTTTAATTGATCCGCGAGATCCGAACGTTGTCTATGTGGGAGCTCTCGGCCACGCATACAAGGCAAACGAGCAGCGGGGGGTTTACAAATCGGTTGATGGAGGGGCGCATTGGACCAAGGTCCTCGATAAAGGACCGGAAATCGGGATTTCGGACTTGGCGATCTGCCCGGGTAATCCGCAGTTGTTGTTCGCTGGCGCTTGGAATGCACATCGTCCTCCGTGGAGTACCTATGCTGCGATCGACGGAGCCGGTGGCGGGCTGTACCGGTCTCAAGATGGCGCGAAAACATGGTCTCGCCTCAGCAATGGTCTGCCCGAAGGTGATTGGGGACGCATTGGAGTGGACGTTGCGGCAGATGGTAAACACGTTTACGCACTAATTCAGGCAAAGAAGGCAGGGTTGTATCGCTCCGATGATGGTGGCGATACTTGGACTTTGGAGAACGCGGATCCTCGTCTCACCAGCCGTGCGTGGTACTTCAGCAGAATCACCGTCGACCCGCAGAATCGCGATGTGATCTACATCCCAAACGTCGCTCTTTATCGATCCGTCGACGGAGGAAAAACGATTTCGATTCTCCGCGGGGCGCCGGGCGGAGACGATTATCACCAGATTTGGATCGATCCCAAGAATTCCAACAGCATGGTTCTTGGAACGGATCAGGGCACGACAGTCAGCCTCGACCACGGCCAGACCTGGAGCACATGGTACAACCAGCCGACGGCACAGCTCTATCATGTCGTCACTGACAACCAATTTCCCTACATCGTGTACGGCGCCCAACAGGATAGTGGAAGCGCTGCCGTACCCAGCCGCACCGATCACAGCCAGATAACTCCGCGGGATTGGTTTCCTGCAGGTGGAAGCGAAAGCGGATACATAGCGCTCGATCCCAAGGATCCGAACATCATCTATTTAAGTGGAACCTACGGCACCGTCGCTCGCTACAACAGGCTTACTGGATTCAGCCAGGATGTTACTCCCTGGCCGGTGCCAACGTTTGGTTCCGAGATTAATGTGCGGAAATATAGAGACCCTTGGACTCCCGTGCTGCTATTTTCGCCCGCGGACTCCACGACGCTGTACCTTGGGACGCAGTATGTGATGAAAACGGTCGATGGTGGTCTGCACTGGCAGCCCCTCAGCCCCGATCTGACCGGGGCAACACAACAGCCGGGACACAAATCGTAAAGACCAACGACGATCGAGAACGCGAAGGAACGAGGCTATGGCGTAGTGTTCACGATTGCGCCATCGGCTCTCAGCCGCGACACCATCTGGGCAGGAAGCGATACCGGACTCATTCATCTGACTCGCGACGGCGGGAAAACCTGGAAAGATGTCACGCCCACCGGCCTGACAGCCTGGAGCAAGATATCGTTTATCGAAGCTTCGCACTTCGATGCCGCGGTTGCATATGCGGCTGTCGATCGGAGCCGGTTGGACGACCAGGCGCCTTATCTCTACCGAACACGAGACTATGGAGCTAGCTGGCAACTAATTACGAAGGGCATCGCGGACAACTCTTTCCTGCGCGGCATTTGCGAAGACACGGAGAGAAAGGGACTGCTGTTTGCTGGAACGGAATTGGGGGTTTACGTATCATTCGATGACGGCAGCGATTGGCAGTCCTTGCAATTGAATCTGCCCGTCACTTCCGTTCGCGATCTCACGATTCACGGCGATGATCTGGTCGTCGCTACGCACGGCCGCTCTTTCTGGATCCTGGACAACATCACGCCGCTTCGGCAGGCGTTCGATGCCGAGAAGGATAAGGGATTCTGGCTTTACCGTCCCGCGGCAGCGTATCGCATCGACAACGACTCCTTCACGGGCACCCCACTTCCACCGGAAGAACCAACTGCTGAGAACCCACCCACCGGCGCGATCATGGACTACCTTCTTAAGTCTTCCGACAGCAGCGTGATACTCGAGATCATCGATTCACAACAGAGGCTCGTCCACAGATTCTCATCAGAAGGCAAACGTCCGGAAAAACACCCGTCACTTCCCATTGCCGAGCGCTGGTTCCCCAAACCGGAAGTCCTCGAAACGAATCCTGGAATGCACCGCTTTGTCTGGGGTCTTACTTGGGGCAGTTCCGGAGGACCCGGCGTGGATGAAGAAAGCGAATACCGCAATCCCAGGGGTCCTAAAGCTGTGCCGGGGATCTACACGGTGAGACTCACTGTTGACGGAAAGCCGCAGACTCAGCCTCTAAAAATCATCATGGACCCGCGATCTTCAGCCACTCCCGAGATACTTCAGCAGCAGCTGCAACTCGGTCAGCAGATATTTGCCGAAACCTTGGAAGCGCGCCGCGTGCTCACTGAAGTCGATTCGCTCCGGAAACAACTTTCCGAGCTAGAGCAGAAGGTTAGCGAGAAAGATTCGGCTATTAAGTCTGCCCTAGTGGATGCTGAAACTGTAATTTCCAAGATTGAGACCAAGCCGGCAGACAGTCCGGAGCAGCCTACAGGTCTGCGGGATGCGTTCGCCGATATGGCGTCGGCGCTGCGCGTCGTCGAAAGTGGAGATCGCGCCGTGCCTTCGCAAGCGATTGCCGTTTACGACGAATCCAACCATCGCGTCAAAGCAGCCATTGCAGAATGGAACGAGTTCAAAACAACTCAACTTCCCCGCCTTAATCAGAAATTGGCCGGAGCACATCTCGCTCCGATCGCTATCTCGGAAATCGAACAGGAAGTCCAATTTCTCATGTCACGTTAAACCGTTTTCGCCTGGTTTGCGATCGGTATGGGACGCTCCCTCTTCCGAGCGTGCCCGCAAGACGCCGACATCTGAAGTGAGTCGCAAAGGGATTCTGCCTAGAAAATCGGCGTTGTGATCACGCGCTTGCGAAACAAGCCGATGCCTACGAGGCCTGCTGCCAGGAGCAAAAGTGTTGCGGGTTCGGGCGTTGCTACTGTACCGACGGGAGACGCGGAGACGATGGATGAATAGGAGCTAACCGTGGGGCTTGCGGAGTCAATGTTGATGAGCAACAGACTGTCAAAGCCCGTGGGATCGGCGCTGGCGACGAGGTTACCGGTTGGGTCGGCAATGTAAATTGCGAACTGATCTGGCGCCGGCGCACCAGGAGCAAAATTTGTCGTCAGATTGAGCATGAAAGAGATCTGGCTGCCAGCGGTAAAGAAACCGGCAAACTCGTTTGTGAATTGATCGCTCACCATCGTTGCACCATCTGCGAGGTTGGTCCCGAACGTCACGTCGCCAAACGTATTCAAGGTGTCGACCAGGCCGCCGGTACCGCCCGTGCCAAAGGCAAAGGTGCTGAGCGCGGCGGTATTGCCACCAGAGGCAGGGGCATTTCCGTCCGTTAGCACAAAGAAGATCTCGGACGGGCCGCTCTGCCCAAGCGTTGAAGTGTCAACCGAGACATTGAGCGAGAGGCCGTCGGCACGCGCTCCCGCTGGCGCTAACAAAAACATCAGGGCCGCGAGCAGGGTCAGTACACAGCCAATTTTTCTTATCATCGAATGCTCCTTCTTTCGAGTCTCGCGATGTTCAGGCCTTTATTTCTTAGCACGCTACTCAGTTCCTTAAGGAGCACCGCTTCCCGCCGTCACACTCGTGCTGAAGGTAATTGCAGCCCTGCTGGGGTCGGCGAAATAAAGCGTTACTTTTACCGCCCCACCAGGTGCAAGCGAAGCAGTCGGCACACTAACATACGGAGTTCCCGCTGCCAATGTGCATCCTGCTGCGGTCGTGCCGGACGGGTTGAGTAGCGAAGCATTGGTACTCAGTCCGCTGATCACCAGTGCCAGCGGGCCTGGAATCGCTGTGGCGCCGTTATTCGTCAGGGTAAGCGTTCGCGCGTATTGGTGCGAAATCGGATTGTATTGGAAGCCTACACCGAAGCCTGAAACCCCAATCTGGCTGCTCACCACCGCCTGGCAGGGCACATTCACGTTCGGCGCGTCGGTGACGTTAATGTTCTCACTGATAGTCGGGATGGTGACGGTTGCCGAGGGTGGGTTCAGCAGGAGGGAGTTGCTGCCCGCGGCATTCAATTGAATGGTCTGCGAATAGTTGTGCGCGCCGATTGCTGGCGAGCTCGGGGGATTACTCAAGGCGGCGTTGTCAAAGAAAACGATTGATCCGCTTGTCGGTGCTCCGGGCCCTCCCGTGTAGACAATCGTGAAGACACATTGACCACCGCTCGGTAGCGAACCAGACTGTGGTCCAGAACAGACTGCTGCGATCAGCTCGAAGCCAGCCGAAACCTGCGGAGCTCCACTGAAAACGAGAGGCCCTCCGCCAACGTTTGAGAGGGTAAGCGTCTGCGCCGATCCGAATCCCGTGGTGTTGCCGAAGCCCAGGCTGGAATTAGAAAAAGCAGCGGCCGGGGGCGAGAAATTGCCCAGTAAGGGCGTCACGAAAACCTGATCGCTTATCGTGATCGCTTCGCTGACCGGAATGTCGGTGAACGTCGGGGAGTCACTCACCGTAATGTTTTCCATGATCGTGCCAAGGTTGACCGTAAGAGAACTGAGAATGTTGAGATTGTAAAAGGCGATGAGGGGATTGGCGGTTTCATCGTAAGAGAGACTGAATGGATTCGCCAACGCACCCGCCAAGGTTGGAGTAACGGTGAGAGTAATAGTAGCTGAGGAGCCCGAAGGTAAAGTGCCAATGTTGCAGGTCACCAGGGCGCCGGGCGTTGGGGTTCCATTGCAACCTGTACCGGTCGTAGTAACGCTCAGGAGCTGAACTGAGGACTCCAGTTGATGGGTAAATGTTAGATTGGTGGCGGGGCTGCCGGGTGTGCTGTTTGCAAGAGTGATCGTATACGTGAAAGGAATTCCGACGGCTAGCACTGCGGGAGAACTGGCGAAATTGATGGACACATTCGCCTGCGAGGCAATACCTGCACCGTTTAGAGTAATGGTCTGCACGTATGATCCGGCGCCTGTACCCGCCACATTCGGGGCATTGCTGGTGGGCGCGTTGTCGTAGATAAGCAATTGCGCGTCAGCGGTTCCGATGGCATTTGGCGTAAACGTAACATTGAAGGTACAGCTGTCTCCCGTGGGAATAGAAATCTGGCCAATTGCGTTGCTGTTGAATACGCCGTTACTGCACTGATAGAAGGCGAAGGAATACTGGTTCCCCACGTTGTTGTTGAGCGCAAGGTTGTTCAACTGGAGATCAACCCCGCCCGTGTTTTCGAGAATCAGCTGTTGCGTTGTTGGCGCGCCACGCGCGATCCCTCCGAAGTTCAAGGTCGGGGAAAGTTCGTACTGGGCGACAGGATTTCCAGAGCTAACTGACGAGCCGTTCAGCAAAACCGAGAACCCCAAAGAATTGTTTACCAGCACGTCCGCAGTGCCATCGCCGTTCACGTCGATCGCTCGAATCTGGTTTGAATTTGGTCCCGAAGCAAACGCCTGAACTGGAGTTGAAAGCCCTCCCTTGCCATCGCCGGGAAAGATGTACACGATACCGCCAACCGCTGCGGCAACATCCAGGGTGCCGTCTTTGTTGAAATCGGCGATGTCGATTTGCGCCGTGTTGGTGATGATGTCCTGGAAACCCAGCACGGTGCCGTACAGTGGTACAGCGCCGAGATCGGTGAATGTTCCCAGATTCCCCGGCGTGTTCAGCAGGACGTGGATGCCGTCGCTTGCGGAGATCACCACATCCAGCAAGCCGTCGCCGTTCATGTCCGCCAAGGCGACGGAGGAAACGCTTGGCGAAGCGACATCGGAAGGCTGTGAAAAAAGAGGTTTGGTTTGTGGCGGGCCGAAAGTTCCATTGCCCGTGTTCGGGATAATGGCTGCCCCCACGAGTGTACTCGCACCCGTGACGGCTTGGGTGCCCGAGCAAGACTCGCCACCATTGACCACCACAAGATCTGGAACGCCATTCCCAAGCAGGTTACCCGCCGCGAGTCCGACGGGGTTTACAACCGGCGAAGGAATATAGATGGGCAGTTGAAAAGTTCCGTCACCATTGGAGAGGAAGACGTAGATGGCGGACTTCGTATTCGCGTTGCAGTTTTCCGGATACGCGACCACCACGTCCTGATGGCCATCGCCATTTACGTCGACGGCGATAATTGGTGGGCGCGGGCTGTTAGGGGAAAAGCCGAGGCCCGGAAAGTGGGAATCGCCGCCGAGGTAGCAGTTGTTCGGGGGCGTCGGCGTCGGGGCTCCAAAATATCCCTGACAGTTAGGTGCCAAGGTGAAATTGAAGGGTCCCGTGGTGTTAGCTCCCTGATTCTCCAGCAGAGTGATGCCCCGCGAAGTCACAAGGACAATGTCTGGGCCATGGTCGAAGAATCGGAAACTGCCTGCGACTAGCGCGTACCCAGCCGATGCCCCAGAGGTGATCGAACCCACACCTTGACCCGACAGAATACCCAGATCGATGACCGTGGGTGGCTTCGCATATCCCGGCGGAGTCGCTGTCTTGTAAGCATTCTGAAAAATAGAAACGGTGCCAGCGAAAGTTGATTCATCTTGCCCGAGGACGGCTACATCCGGAACGCCCGCGCCATTGAAATCAGCCACCGCAAAGCCCCGCTGTGTGCCCGTGGTTAGAAAGGGAGATTGCGCGTAGAGTGGAGCGAGCTGAGGCTGGCCCGTTGTGGGATCCACCAGATAAACCGCCACCGATCTGGTTTCATCCACTTGTGCAAACAAAGGGTTGAGTTGCACAAAAACGCCGGCGTCCACCAACACCCATTTTCCCAATCCCGTCGAGAAGCCGGCAGCTACGCCTTGTCCCGCGGGCCCAAAGGGTCCGATATGGGAACTCGTCGTCGAGCCGGGGTTCAGGCTGATACCCAAATTTTGATTGGTATCCAGGAAGGCGAAGTCGGGAATCCCGTTGCCGTCAAAGTCGGCCGAGGCAAGCGCGAGTCCGATGGGACTAGACGATAACCCGGCAAAAGTGCCCACGAAGGGTGTTGCGATGCCGATGGCAACACCACCCACAGGTGCATATTGCAAGCCTTGCGCCCCGATACCAACCAGAGACGCGCTGCCGTTTCCTAAAACGTCCGCCAAGGCAATATCCGAAAAGTTTATGGGCGCGGCCACTGCTACGGATGGGAGGAAAGTTAGGCCGACCGGCTTGCCAGATTGTAAGAGTGCTGAATCCGTTTCAATCACGCCGACATATTGCGTAAAAGGGCCGGTGCTGGCGAGGAGCGCCAAACTGGTGGCAGTTTGCCCCGGAAGATTTCCCGCCACGATCGTTCCATAGAGTATGGGGGCGCCCAGGAACAGTGGCTTCACCGAGTAGCTTCCGTAGTTGAAAAAACCGCTCTGGCTGGTGATCGAATTTACGCTGGCGGCGTTAAGGTAAACGGTGATGGTACCGGCGGTGGCGCCGCTAGCGTTGCCAACGGCGATGTCGTCGAAACCATCGTTGTTGAAATCGGCCACTGCAACGGAAGTTATGCCGGTGGGGTTAGCCAAGCAGGTTGGCGGTTGAAACGTTCCGTCGCCATTTCCGTAGAGCAACACCACGCCGCCGGAGGCGCAACCAGGAGCCTGATTGACCGCCACGGCAATCCCCAATGGCGTGCCTGGTCCGTTGAAATGGCCCACGCCGATGGTGTGATTTGTGGCGAATGGCTGGCCGGAAATGGTGCCGATCGTGTAGATGTTGCCTGCGGTGAAACTTCCGTCTTGGTGGCCGATGAAGATTTGTACCTGCGAACTGCCCGGCAGAAGGGGTGCATACTCTACGACGGCAAAATCCAGCAGGCCGTCGCCATTGAAGTCGCCCAGGGCCACGGCATTGGGAATCGAGAAGAGAGCGTTAGTGCCGCCGCTATAAGCCTGCGGCGCCTGGATGAGCGTTGGCGCCGGACCTTGCGCCATTGCCGCTCCGGCAACCAAGCACCACAGACCAAGCAACACTCCGCCGCAGCCGAGGCGGCAAAAAGCGGACGCCTTGTCCATAGTGGATTGGCAAATCATAAGCTCAGCCCCTCTGTCCTGGTGCACCGCATTGGTTTGCGCAATTTTTTACAGCCACTCTTCCCATGTCCCAGCCATGAAGTTGGCGGGAGCGATAAGCACAAAATCACACTGACTCCCGACAGCAAATCGCTAGTTGCCGGAGGAAAATGTGATCGCCACGGTGACCGAGACGGATTGGCCCGAAGCCACCACCGGGATTGACGTGGAGAGTGTCCTCGACGTCAGTGTCGCGGTTCCCGCTTGTGCACCAGCTAGGGTGCCGGCAGGGCTGCCACACTGAAATGGCGTTTGGGGCAACGGCAACGCGAGGCCGGAACCGCCCTCGAGTGGGTTTGCGGATAGTGGGTTCGCGGACGATACAACAGGAGGAGCACCGCAGTAGGTGATTGCAGTCGTAACGAAACCGATGGCTCCGGCCTGTGTCGAAGTGACGCTTCCGCTCAATGTGAAGCCGTTGATAGCGCCAGAAACTGCGGCGCTTGGACTAAAAGCTAGATTATTTGAACACGGTCCGGAGCAACCTAGAGAACCCAGCAGCGACATACGAGAGTCCACGATATAGCAAGCCGTACTCGTTGAAATCCCCGTTATTGGATTTCCAGATGGATGGGGGCACACACCGCCTCCACCCGTTAAATTCGGACCGGCATCAAGCATGATCTGCAGTCCGGCAGGAACGAACGTACCTCCCAACAACCCTGTCAGCGTGGTCGCTCCTTGTACGCTGTCTAGGGCATTCTCAAATTCATTGTGTGAAGCAACCGAACCGTCTGGGTTCTTCACTGTGATGGTCCAGTGTCCGTGAACTGTGATGCCCTCGTGCGAGCCCTTTGAAATGGACTGTTCCCTTCGCGCTGCTGCCTCGTTCGCGTCCGCAATCGCAGGATTGCCGTTCGCTCTAGCCTGGCCGTCAACGGCAGGCGCGGCGGCGGATTTCACATTCAGGGATGCAGCCGGTGCGGAGTTTGACTGCGCACGGCTGAAGGGGGCCAGGGAAAGCAGCAAGGCGAGAAGGGCGGCTAGCAGCAGGCCTCGCCGGGCGATTTGTGCGCGCAGTTCGTGTTTACCGTTCATCTTCATGATGCTGTGTCTCCTTCGTTGTATCTTTCCATTGCCACTTCAAAAGTCATGTACTTCCGGGATTCGCGTGCCGCTGCTTTCTTGCGCAGGCGTTCGCGCTCGGCTTGCAACACCGAGGCGAGCCACTGTTGAAATTCCGTTTCATTGCCGATGGGAGCGGGCCGTTTCATGGGTGGTCAAGTGCGGGAACAGTGTGCGGGAGTGTGCGAGGAACGCTACGGAACGTCAATGTACGGAGGAAAATTTAGTTGTGTAGTAAGTCTTAACGGGCAGCCGCCTGATAAGAAGAAGGTTACTTCCGTTTGGCTGACTGGACATGCAAGTACTGGTTCCATGCTACACTCTGCCCAGTCCCCGGGTTTCCTTTGAAGGAACTTCATGGAGCAGGCACCCAGTTCGCCAATGCTCAGGTTCGGTCCTTACCTCGTGGACCTGGCAGCGGGGGAAGTACGCAAGAACGGCTCGCTGATCCGGCTGCAGGAAAAACCCTTGCGCGTGCTTGCGCTGCTGGCCGAACGGCAAGGCCAGCTGGTCACCCGCGAGGAACTGAAAAAGCACCTGTGGCCCGAAGACACCTTTGTCGATTTTGAAACCGGCCTGAATACCGCCGTCAGCAAGCTCCGCGACGCCCTTTCCGATAGCGCGGAAACTCCCCGTTACATCGAGACCATCCCCCGCCGCGGCTACCGGTTCCTGGTAGTGGTGGAGAAGTTGGGCGGAGTTATCAAGACTGGGCCAACTTCTCCCGTTGTGGTGACTGCTATCCCTGGCACGCATGTCTCCTCGCGCGCGGAGTCGGCCGAGGAAAGAGCGGGGCCCGCTGGTGGCATTTCGGAGGGAGCAGTACGTTCGTTGCAGGGCCACCCAGAGAACTCTTCTTCAAGTCGGGCGGCGACAAAGCCACTGGACTGGAAAATCGTTGCGGCTGCGAGCGCGTTGATTCTTGCACTGGCGACGGCCGGCTACTTCGGGTACAGGAAGTTCTGGAGGGAGAGGCCCGATCCTGCGGTTTCGATTGCCGTGCTGCCGTTCACAAATCTAACTGGTGATTCCACGAAAGAGTACCTGTCCGATGGCGTCACCGAGGAGATGATTACCAGCCTGGCGCGAACCGAAGGAGGGCAATTGCACGTGATTGCGCGCACTTCGGCGATGTCGTACAAGTTGTCGCGCCAGACGGTGAAGCAAATCTGCGAGGAGTTGGGTGTGCGGTACGCCCTGGAAGGAAGCGTCCAATCCGAGGGAGAGCGCTTGCGTGTGACGGCGCAATTGATTCGTTGCGAGGATCAAATTCACATATGGGCGGATACGTATGACGGGGACTCCGGCCAGATACTGAAATTTGAAAGCAGCCTGACCGATTCCGTCGCCCAGACGCTGTCGCTTAAATTGCTGACTGGAAGAAAGCCGGAGTACGTCCCAAAAAACGCGGCAGCTCACGACGCGTATCTGCAGGGCCGGTACTATCTTTCCCTGCGATCGAAGGAAGGGTTTGAAAACGCACTCCAGAGTTTTGTGTCCGCGATTTCCGAAGATCCGCACTATGCGCGTGCCTATGCTGAACTGGCAGTCACATACAATTTGATGGGGCAATATAACTGGATAGGGACGAACCAAGCGCATGGACAAGGCAAAGCAGCAGCCCTGCAGGCGGTGGAGGCCGATCCTAATCTGGCTGACGCGCATGCGGCAGTGGGATTCAACAAATGGTTCTACGAGTGGGATTCCGTGGGAGCGGAGAACGAACTGCTCCAAGCCATCCAACTGGAGCCCAGTAACGTGGACGCACACCACTGGTACGCAATGGTGCTGATGACCACCGGGCGAATTGACAATGCCGAAAAAGAAATGCGCATAGCCTTGGCGCTGGATCCCAGGGCGCTGATCCTGCGTACCAATCTCGGCTGGGTGCACTATATGGGGCGGAAATATCCTATTGCGCTTCAGGAACTGCAATCGGTTGCCCGCGACAATCCCGGTTTCCTGACGGCTCATTACAAACTCTGGTGGACCTACTCGGTGACGGAAGACTTTCCTCGTGCCTGGGAGGAACTTAAGGCGATCGTTCACGTGATTTCGACGCCTGAAAATGAGAAGAGAATTCAGCTGGCTTATGAAAAGGAGGGATACGCGGCGTCGCTACATGCCCTCTCCACTTCCGCCGGCACGGTTTACGCGGGAAGTATGGTCGATGCCGCACGCTGCATGAATTTTGCGGGCGACAAGGTGGAAGCGCTGAAATTCCTTCAGACCGCGATGAATCGGCATGAGGGATGGATGATTTTCGTGGAGAACGACCCGGCGTTTGACTTGCTACGCTCTGAGCCCGAATTCTCCAGGATGCTGCAGGAAGTCCATGCTGTTTCAACTCGAGGCCGCTGAGGACTTCAGTTTCAGGACAGTATTGAGAGGCTGAACTTATGTGCGCGGTGCAATCCACGCCCCGGAATCGAACTTATATAAGGATGAGTTTACAGAACCGTGCAGGATGGACCGACTAATCATCGGGGGGAACGCTCAGAGTCGGGCGGCTTGGTCTAGGAGCGTTCGACCTTGGGAGTTGACTGAGCTCCCAGCGGTTCGCAGAAAGGATCCATCGGAATAGGCGCGTACTCGACCTCGATGATCTCGAGATGCTCCGTCTTTCCTGGCGCAAACAGCTCCACGCGGTCGCCGGGGCTCGCCTTCATCAGCGCATTGGCCAGAGGCGAGCGCCAGCTGATGTAGCCACGGTCGAGGTCCACCTCATCGATGCCGACGATCGAGACGACGTGTTGGAGGCCGGCGGCGTCCTTGTAGGTCACAGTTGCGCTGAAGAAGACGCGCGTAGCGGCTGACCGCGGACGCGGAGCGGCGGGATCGACGACCACGGCAGCGTCAATGCGTTTCGTGAGAAAGCGAATCCGCGAATCGATCTGGCCTAACCGTCGCTTGCCGTAGAGGTAGTCGGCGTTTTCACTGCGGTCCCCGTTACTGGCGGCCCACGCGACGACCTCCACCACCGCGGGCCGCTCGCGCTTCAGTAGGAACACATGCTCCTCTTTCAACCGCTGCAATCCGGCGGGCGTGATGTAGTTTTTGAGGGTCGGCCCCGCTGGCTCCGGCCGAGGTCCTCGGAGTGGCCGCTTTTCTCGCATTTGCCAATCTGTCATGGGATTTCGTGTACTTGTGGGTGACCCAATCTCGGAAGGTCCGCGCCTCGGTCCCGCACGGTGAACGTGACGTGTGCGGGCTAGATGTCGAATGATACATCGGTCTTTCCTGTGGCACTCTTCGAAAATGCAGTGACCCGTCCGATTGCATATCAAGGCGAGGGAGTATGCGGTTCACCTAAACGATGAGCCGATGAGCTGCCCATTTCCAATGAATTGTTTGTGTTCGACTTGTAGGCTCACACTGATTCCGGGCGGATGGTCGGCTATACGGAAGTACTCCAAGATGGGCACCCGTGCGGATCAGTACCCGGAAGTCGGCTTGTAGGAAGTGATCGCGATTGCTCCCGTTGACGGGCAACTCCGAAGTAATTCACTTGGCCGAAAAACGCGCTATCTGTAGAAATGGTTTCCCAATGCGAAAAGAACACTATCGCTGGA
>Ga0210410_10000390_pt1 | contig 51428 bp, 41 predicted proteins | sample IncBWC4MmetaG_FD_161058 | JGI IMG/M metagenome (GOLD analysis project Ga0210410, IMG submission 161058) | Forest soil microbial communities from Barre Woods Harvard Forest LTER site, Petersham, Massachusetts, United States - Inc-BW-C-4-M | ecosystem: Environmental > Terrestrial > Soil >...
GGCTGGGGCTGGCCGTATTGGGGTTGGCCCGGATACGCGTATCCGTACGGATATGGGTACGACCCGTGGTGGCCGCCGGCTTATTACGGGCCCAGCTATGATCCCTACGGCGATTCTTACGACGTCCCTCCGCCCGCCGATCCTCCGCCTGACGACTCGTATCCAGACTATCTATACCGGGACAACCGGAACAGGAATGCTCCGCCGCCGAGCGCGGCGCCCAGCCCCCCCACCGACCGGCCCAACGACCGGAACGACTCGCCGCCGGACGCCACACCGATGGATTCCAGGGCGCCGTCGCCGGATCCCAACCGTACGCCGACCGCGAATGGTGTGATCATGGCCAGCGCAGCGGCGTTTCGTTCGCCCGCGGCGGAGCCTGCTGCGGCCGCACCGCGGCGCGAAGTGTTGAACGCCATGCGCGCGTTGCACGAAATGCCGCCGTTTGCGCGCGAGCGGGAAATCGAGCATGGGCGGTACAGTCATTTCTCGCCCGAAGAGCGGGAGATGCTGAGGAACGTGGAACGGCGGGTGGCCGCGCCTTAGGTCTTGAAAACATCTTGGGTGGCCCAATCCTTTGCGCCGTTGGTTCACGCAAAGGGTGAGGTCCCTCTTCGCTCCGCCCGCCTCCCACTCGCTCCGTTCCTCCCTCTAGAATCACCATCCAACCCCTAATTTCGACCGTTCCATGGATATCGCTTCCGTTATCGTCACGTTCATGCTAACATGCCGCGTGTTAACTCGCCTCACTCTCGACTCGCGCTCCGATCTTCCCCCGTTTGTTCCCTCATACGAGGGACGCGCAAATGCGAACTTCTTTCTTATCAATCGCTTGTGCGCTTTTGACTCACTCTTTTGCGCAAGTAAATCTGACAACCCCTTTGCATTCATATTGTTCCGCACTCTTTTGCACAAGCGTATTTCACAACTCCTTTGCAATCAATTCGTTCCGCACTCTTTGTCAAAAACACCGGGGGTAGGTACCCCCATCCTCCCTCTGCCTCTGCGTGCTTTGCGCTCTGCGTGCTCTGTGATCTCTGCGGTGAAATCCTCTCCTGCTCCGTCCCATGTTTCTCGCCACTCGTCGCTCGCCACTTTCCTTCCTTGTCGTTCCGTTGAGCGCCCGTTGTTTTTCAACGAAAAAAGCTCTCTATCTCTTTTCTCTTCATGCCATTACGCGACAATTTCCTCACTAACAGCAGGGGATACACCCCTACCCCTCCTCCCATATCCTGTCTATTCTCTCCTCTGTGTCTCCGTGCCTCTGTGGCTATCCCAGACTTCGCCTCTCGCCGCAAATGCACCATCTGGCGTACACTTGGATATGCCGTCCTCCGGCAATATCCCGCTCAGTTTCAATCGCGACCGCACCCAGCGGATGTTGGACGCACGCTTCGAGGAACTCCTTGTCAAACTCCTGGAAAACAGGCCGTCCGAAGATCCCTGGCCCGTCCGGCGCGCTTACGAGATTGCCACGGAGCGCCATCGGGATCAGGTTCGCAACTCCGGCGATCCCTATCTCACCCACCTCCTCGAAGTAACCCATATCCTCGCGGACATGCGTCTGGACGCCACCACGCTTACGGCCGCCTTGCTCCACGACGTCATCGAAGACACGGAATTTCCCATAGCGCGCATCGAAGAACGCTTCGGCGTGGAGGTCGCGCGCCTGGTCGAAGGGGTTACGAAAATCGGCCGCTTGAACATGCTCGCTCCCGAGGCCCGCCAGGCCGAGAACGTCCGGAAGATGCTCCTGGCCATGGTTAACGATGTCCGCGTGGTTCTCGTGAAGCTCGCCGATCGCCTCCACAATATGCGCACGCTCGAGTATCTCGAGCCGGAAAAACAGCAGCGCATCTCGCGCGAGACCCTGGACATTTACGCTCCCATCGCGCACCGCCTGGGCATGAGCGTCATTCGCGGAGAGCTCGAAGATCTTGCGTTCCGTTATCTCGAGCCCGAAGCTTTCCTCGCCCTGCAAAAGGAAGTCATCGAAAAAACTCCCATTCACAAGAAATTTCTCGAAGAGGTTCAGGGTACCATTCGCACAAAACTGGTGGAGAATGGAATTCCCGCCGAGTTGGAAGCCCGCGTGAAGGGCTTATGCTCGCTGCATCGCAAGATCCTGCGTCAGGAGCGGAGTCTCGAGCAAGTCTATGACCTGCTTGCCGTGCGTGTCATCACGGACAACGAACGCAATTGCTACGCCGCGCTTGGCGTCATGCACCACATCTGGCGGCCGGTGCCGGGACGTTTCAAGGATCACATCGCCATGCCCCGCCCCAATCTTTACCAGTCGCTCCACACCACCGTGATTCACGCCGGCCAGCCCTTCGAGGTGCAGATACGCACGCAGGAAATGCACCGCGTCGCGGAAGAAGGCGTGGCCGCTCACTGGAAGTACAAGGATGGCAAGCCCTCTTCCGAAGACGACGAGAAGCGTATCGCCTGGATGCGGCAATTGATTGAGTGGTCGCAGGAGCTGCAGGAACCTGGGGAATTCCTATCCACGTTGCGAATCGACCTGGTGCAGGGTGAAGTTTACGCGTTCACACCCAAGGGGCGCGTCCTGGAGCTGCCCCGCGGCGCCACGCCCGTGGATTTTGCTTATGCCGTTCACACCGAAGTAGGGCACCAATGTGTCGGCGCGAAGGTGAATGGTCAAATGGTCTCCTTGCGGCACGAGATCATGAGCGGCGACGTGATCGAGATTCTCACCCAGAAAGGCCATGGGCCGAGCCGTGATTGGCTGAGTTTTACGAAGTCCTCGCACGCGCGCAGCAAGATTCGCCATTGGATCAACACGCAGGAGCGCGAAGAAGCTACCGACATGGGCCATCGGCTTCTCGAAAAAGAAGCCCGGCAGTTTGGCCGCAGCTTGAAGAAAATTCCCGAAGCGGACCTGCTGAAACAGGCTTCCGATCTTGGACTCTCGAAAATCGAAGATCTGTACGCGGCCGTGGGCTTCGGAAAATATTCCGCCCGGCAGATATTGACCAGGGTGTTGGGGGAAGCGCCCAAGCCGACTCAGCCGGAAACAGACGATTCCAAGCCCACGCTGGTAAAAACCGTCAAGCGCATGCTTGGTTTTGGCGAAGCGCCGCTCGTCGTCAAAGGCCACGACGATCTCTTGGTCTACCGCGCCAAATGCTGCAATCCCATTCCCGGCGACGACATCATTGGCTATATCACGCGGGGCCGCGGCGTGGCCGTGCATACCCGAGCCTGCCCCAACGTGCAAAATCTTCTCTATCAGACCGAGCGGCGCATCGCTGTCGAGTGGGGCGGCGGCACGGCCGCCACGTTCCCCGTGCAGCTCCTGATCCGCGCCAAGGACCGGCCAGGAATTCTTGCTGAAATTACCGCCGTGATCAGCGGCGCCGGCTCGAATATCCGCGTCCTCGAAAGCCGCCCCGACCGTTCGAACGCGCGGATTGACGCCAGCCTGGAGATTGCCGACCGCCGCCAGCTTGAGGCCATCCTCGCAAACATCCGCAAAATTTCCGGCATCTACGGCGTCGACCGCGTTTACCAGACCTAGTCCTTTTCACGAGTTCCACCGACCGTCGACCGCGTGGACGGCTGGCGGCTCTGCGGCTCGCGCCGTACCAGCAAGAAACCGGGCCTTCTTTGTACCTGTCCTTGCGGCGGGTATCGCCCAAAGCACACCTCGTAGAGAGGCCGTTTGCACCCGCTACAATGAAATTATGTGCCGCCATTCGCATCTGCTGCTTCTCGGGGTGTGCGCCCTTCTTGCGGGCGGGTGCAAGAAGCACCTTCTGACGGACTATCGCCCGCTCGATCAGGCCGGGATGTATTTCAGCAACATCGAGGAGCTCAAGGGGATGAACACTTCCGATCAGGAAGTGGCGCAACTCGTAAAGCTCAAGCAGGCCGGCATCAGCGATGAAACCTGTGTCGCTCTCCTTGGCGCCGCTCACGCGCATCAGCACCCGTTCACCAGTGGGGATCCCGCCGCCAGCCTCGCCCAGGCCGGTTTCAACGAGGTTGAAATTCTCACTATTGCGCGCGCCGACCAGCTCGATAACCTCAGCACCGATGCCGTCACCTTGAAGCTGGTAGGACTCTCCGACGCCACCGTGCAAGCTGTTCTTCACCGGCGCATCCAGGGGCTGCGGACGCTCAATAGCGCGCAAATCGGACGTCTCAAGAACACCGGGCTGACGGAAAAGCAGATTCTCGAGCGCATCAATGCGGGCATGACCGACGCGCAAGCCGAGAAAGAAATTGTCGCCCGCGAGAACGCACGGAATCAGACAGGCTTCGTTCGCGTCCACGGCCGCCGGTCGCGTTGACGTCCCGCAGCCCCATCGGGCTGGTCCAATTTGTGCCCCGCTGTGCGGCTGCTGCCTTTTGCTTCTATCCCGCTCCCTCGCTACAATCGAAACGTTTTGCAGGCACCCACGCATCCACGCTTTCTTCTTTTCCCGCTTCTTGCCGTTGCGGGACTCGGTTCGGCGGGTTGCGTCGCCGCTCTTGGCCCCGGATACACCATTGAAAAACAGGAAGTCCGTGTTCATTTCGTGCCTGATCCCCAACCGAGGATTCTGCTGGAAGCGGAATACCAGCTTCGCAACACGGGCAATCAGCCGCTCTCTTCCCTGGAACTTCGCCTCCCCGGACGACGGCGCTTCCACGTTGGTTCAGCGCGCGCTGATTGGGATGGCGCCGCGCTCGCATTCGAAAACGAACCGTCAAATCCTCGCGAAACGCTTCTGAACTTCTCCCAACCTTGGCCCGTTTCCGCCCGCCACACCTTGAAACTTTCGGCGGAAATCGTCCCGCCTTCTCCCGGCGAAAATAATTTAAGCTTTGCATCCGATGCCTTCTTCTTGCCCGCGCAGGGCTGGAGCCCGGAACTTCTTCCTTCCAGCGGGCTCTTTCCAACCGGCGGTGTTCCGCCGTCCAGATGGGATCTGCTCGTGCGCGTCCCGGACAATTTTATCGTGCACTCGAGTGGCAAAGTCATGAAGACCTCCCGCGCCGGTGGAGAGCTTGCGATTCGCGCCACGCAGCAGCCACAGGATCCTTATCCATTCGTTGTCGCGGGACGCTATCTATCGATGTCCCTCGACTCCACTAACCAGAAAGTCTTTCTCTGGACGCGCGCGAAACAGGACGCTGTCAATCTCGGCCCGACGAGCGAAGCTCTCCTTCGCGCTACCCACGCCTTCGACTCGAACTTCGGCGCCCGCGCTGAGGGTTCCCAGCCGTTATGGATTGTCGAGTGCCCCGTTATCGAAGGGTGTTTTTCACGTCGCGATTCAACTTATGCCCAGCTTGTTGGAGTGGCGGAAGAGCCGGCATCGGCGGAAATGATCTCGATGGATACCGTTGTCGTTGACATGAGCGGAGGCGCCCCGAAGCTTGCGAGAATCGTTGCGCCATCGCTCGCCGCTAGCTGGCTCGGCTATGGTCAGAATCCTGGCTATTATGAACAGGGTCCGCCGCTCTATGCCTTGCCTGCGTATGCCGCCTCCGTGGGTCGCGAGGCCGTCGAAGGCCCGGCCATTCGCGAAGAAACGATTCGTCATGTTCTAAGCGCTATCCCTAATACCCCTGAACCTCACAAGACTGAAGAACCCGCCGTCCTTCGCGCCAAGTGCCTCTTGTTTTTTTATGCCCTCCAGGAACGTTATGGCCAGGAGAACTTTGGCAAAGCGCTCCGTCATATGTTGGAGGCCCGGCGCGGCCGCGGCTTTAACCTCAGCGATCTCATCTCCGCTCTCGAACAGGAGACTCATAAGAACGTCGCTGAATTTGTCCGTTTGTGGGTGAAGCACCCCGGCGTGCCCGGCGAATTTCGCGGTCGCCACGAAGGCGCATCCACGGCGGCCAGTTTTGCTCCCAAGGAGCCCAAGGAGGATGTCCCATGAAAGACGTTGTTCACACAGATCGCGGTCCTAAGCCCATTGGACCCTATTCGCAAGCCATCAAAGCGAACGGGTTTCTTTATTTAGCAGGGCAGGTGGCGCTCGACCCAAAGACCGGCGAGATGGTCGGCTCCGATATAAAGCAGCAGACCGAGCGCGTCATGGAAAACATGAAAGGGGTTTTGGAAGCGGCGGGATCCAACCTTCACCATGTCGTCAAGACCACTGTTTTCCTAAAAGATCTCAACGATTTTGCCGCCATGAACGAAGTGTACGCCCGCTACTTCACCTTGGCGCCCCCTGCGCGCTCGACCGTTGAGGTTTCCCGGCTGCCCAAGGACGCGCTGCTCGAGATTGACGTGATTGCCGTTCTCTAATCGGGGTTTGCAATACCTAGGGCGCCTTCGTTGGCCTGGAACTGATTTCCATTCGAAGGTCTACGGCTTGTCTGGACTTTCAAACATCTCATCCAGAGCAAAATAGGTCGCCACTGCGGCCCCTCCGGTCATTGTTAAATAGGCGTGGTTTTTACCGGCTTTGCGCGGAAAATCTTTCGTCCCAAACCCGCGCGATTCTTGCGGCTCGGGCAACGCGTCTGAATCGAGAACCACTCGGTATGCCTCGCCCTCGGGGATGATCTGTGTCTCGCCGTCAACCGTAACGGTCAGCGCTCCCCGGCTGCAGCGCACGATGAACTGCTTGGGAGTTTCAATGGAAACCTGCCCGACCGTCGGCACATCATCTCTCGGCCGGATCACCGCCCTTGATGCAAGCAGGATAAACGCCTTGGCTATTCCAGTCGAGAAGACAGCCGTGCCGGAGGATAGCTTCGCAAAAGGTGCGCCATCCGCGTGACCGAGCATCGCGCTGCTCGACCCTGCAAGCAGAAGACGCGCGGCGCCCGCCCGGATCTGAAGATTTCCGTTCTGCTCCGTGCTGAGTATGTCGCCGCCAAACACCGTCGTTCCGGCTGATGCCGGCGCCGTTCCCACGTGGGCGCGTGCCGCGGATAGTATGGCGCCCACAGGCGAATCAGCGGCACCCGAAACCGGTGGCGAGAACAATAGAAATGAAAGGAATCCAGCAACACTTTCACGCCAGAGCGTCATTGCTTTCTCCGCAGGATTACTGTAAGTATACTACACACGTTGGGAAAGATAAACTTGCTAACGAATCCCGGACCAGGGCGAGCTCGCGTATTCCCGCGGGGATTGCTGGCAGCCGCGCGCCGCCGCTGTTACAATGCCTGCACGAGCATGGCTGACTGGAAACAGATTACCGCGCGCATTCGCCGCGCGCGTACAAGCAAGGATCCTGCGGGACAACTCTCCAACCTTTTCGAGAAAACCCGCGACGCCATGGTTGCGTTCGAACTCGCCCGCTACTTCGAAACGGCTGGCTCGAATCCGGACGCGGTGAAATGGTACTCGACCGCCGCCGAGCGTTTCCGCCGCGCCGATTGGAAGACCAAGGCTCAGGAAGCACTTGTGCGACTTGGCGGCGCCGCCGAAATCACACCTCAAGAAAGTGCCCCGCAGCCAACGGGCGATTTCGCCTTGACTCCACCGTCCTTCGAGCCAGAGCCTGCGCAGGCTCTCGAACTTCCTTTCGAGGTCGGAGAGTCCGCGTCCGAGCCTGCCGCCGCCCTCTCCGAGGGTTCGGCGTCGCAAGCTCCTGTGGGAGCGCCCGTCGCAAGGCGTCGCCGCGGGCGACGTGGTGGCCGTAATCGCCGCAAACCGGGCGTTGCCAAAGAGTTGGCCGCCGCGCCCTCACCGGGCGCTCCGGAGCGCGCCGCTCCCCGGCGCGGATTGCCTCCCGCCGTATTCGCCCAAACCAACGAGCCTGTGCCTCCGCACGTGGTCGACAGCCGAGCCATCCCTCGTTTGCCGGTCGAGCCGGCTATTGAAGCAGGTGCGGTCGGCCCGAAGGGCCGCTATGGCGATCCCGGACTTTCTTCGCGCATCTCTCTTCTCGAGATGCAGTTTCGCCGGCTCCTGACGTGTCCCCCGGCAAAGCTCAACGACGCCGATCACGCTCCCGTAGGCCCGGGCGTTTTCCTGTTGAGCGATTCCGACCTCACCACGTACTACTACGTCGAGCCGTGTCAGACCCTGCGCATCGCCATCGGCAACTTGTTGCGCGGCGGCACGAGCCGGCGCGGCGGCGACTCCATCAAGCCTCGCCTCGCCGAGCATCTGGGAATCGCGGAGTCGCGCGTCACAAAATATTTGGCCGACCATTGCGTGGTTCGCTGGCTCCAGCTGGACGAAGGCGCTTCGCACTTCGCCCATTTTGTCACCGCGATTCTGCGCCCCTCTTTAAACGACTAGGGCGTTGCAACGTTTGGAATCTCACTGCGCGGAATTTTTCCAGAATTGGCTACGAATTTTCCCACTTTGTGCAAAACTGCTCCGCGTGCACCCTGAAAGTAACCCTCTCCCCAACCATCCCTCACTACCATTCACTGGCCTATTTCCCCGTTCAACCCTCATTTTCGACCATTCGCCGTAACCTGCTAGCCCCCTCCCTCCTTTCCCTTCAAACTATAGGTGTCCAAAGACTTATTGGACGTATCTGTTCGATATGGTACGGTTTTAACGAGCCCGGGGGGCTGTATTAGGGCTCGCTCATCATTAAAAAGTATTGGGCGTAGTTTTGTTCGCAACTTTCGAAAGCGAGGGTAGAGGTTTATGCCGAATCAAGTAGGCACGCAAATTTTCAGGACGTTCGACTGGGCGCTCTGCAAGGCTGCCGGGATCACGTTCGACACCATCCAGTACTTCAACAAGCGCAATCCCAACCCGTCCGTCACTCCGCAGTGGTCGGAGAAGCCGCTCCTCAAGTCCTGGGAAAAGACCAAGCCCACCCTGGGCTGGCCTCGGCAGACCGACTCGCTCTGCCCCGGCTGCGTGAAGGAAGCCCGCGAGGCCATTATCGCCGGCAAAAAAGATTGGCGCGACCTCATGCACGAGAAGGTCGGCGAAATTAAAGCCCAAATCATCGAACGCGATGGCGAAGTCTGGATGGTCAAGGACTGCCCCATCCACGGCCACTACGAAGACATGATGGCCATCGATTCCAAGTTCCTTGACTGGATCGAAAAGCAGTTCCCCGGCCGCGACATTCCCGCGCACAACGATGAAGATCTCCACAAGCACGGCTCGAGCACCGTGCGCTACGGCCGCGGTTCCGTTCTCACCGTTGACCTCACCAATCGCTGCAACATGATGTGCGACCCCTGCTTCATGGACGCCAATCAGGTCGGCTACGTCCACGAACTCGGCTGGGAAGAGGTCAAGGAAATCCTCGACAACGCTCTGAAAATCAAGCCGCGCCGCCAGATGTCCGTGCAGTTCTCAGGCGGTGAACCCACCATGAGCCCGCTGTTTCTCGATGCGGTCGCTTATGCGCGCAAGATCGGCTACAACTCTGTGCAGGCCGCCACCAACGGCATTGAATTCGCCAAGAGCAAGGAATTTTGCAAGAAGGCCTTCAATGCGGGCATGCGGTACGCCTACTTGCAGTTCGACGGCATCGGCAACGACGCGAATAGCCACCGCCAGATCGGCAACCTCTTCGACGTCAAGCTCCGCGCCATCGAAAACATGCATGAAGCGGGCATTGAAATCGTTCTAGTTGTGACCATCGTGAACAACGTCAACAACGATCAGGTCGGCACCGTCGTGAAGTTCGCGATGGAGAATCCCAAGAAAATCGCCTTCGTGAGCTTCCAGCCGGTTTCGTTTACCGGCCGCGACGAAGACATCACTCCGGAACGCCGCCTCCGCCAGCGCTACACCCTTTCGCACCTTGCCAAGGACGTCAGCAAGCAGGTCGGCAAGGTCGAACCCACTCGCGACTGGTTCCCCATCTCGTTCATCAGCACCTTTGCGGGCTTCGCGGACATGGTCAAGGGCAATGAATCGCAGTGGGGCTCGCTCTCCTGCGGCTGCCACCCGAACTGCGGCGTCGGCACCGCGCTCATGATCAACAAGGAGACCAAGGAGTGGGCGCCTGTTCCGCGCTTCCTCAACGCCACGCAGTTGACCAAGGATGTCACCGCCATCACCGACGCGGCGCGCGGCAAGACCTTTTCGAACTTCATGATGGCCATGGCCCTTCTCAAGAATTACCACCCGTTCCAGGGGCCCAAGGGGCTGAAGCTCTGGGATCTTTTCAAGAAGTTTGACAAGACCTGGGCGCTTACCCCGAAATCCACCACGAAATACGGCCGCACCTCCCCGGACCGCGACTTTAACGACGCCATGAAGCGCCGCCAGACCGATCCGTGGAATTTCCTTTTCATCGCCGGCATGTGGTTCCAGGATCTCTTCAACTACGACTTCCGACGCACCGAAATGTGCATCATCCCCTACGCCACGCAGCAGGGTGAAATCTCCTTCTGCGCTTACAACACCGGTGTGGGCTGGCGTCAGATTATCGAGAACATGCACAAGAATGCGACCGTCGCCGAGTGGTACAAGACCCATGGCAAGCATGAGATTTACGCCAAGGGCAAGACCGTCAACCTACAGAGCTACGAACACTCGCTGAAGATTGATTCCAATGACGCCTCCCGCGTCCGCCACCTCGAACACGACATTCCGCAGACTGCCGCCGAAGAAGATCGCGCGCGCCGCAAGAAGGCCTACGAAGAGCAGGCCAAGGTTCGCGCCATCTACGAAGAGCTTGTGCTGAAGAAGCCGCAGCCCACCGTCGTGCAAATCGGCACTGTGCAGGATATCGCCAAGGCCGTCCCGGCGAATTTTGCTAATGCCGGCAAGCCGGTCTCCATCGCTCCGGCAAATGGCAACGGGCATTCGAACGGCAACGGAGCCATCGCTCCCAAAACTCCTGAAAAGGCCGCCGAAGCCGTCGCCGGCGACTAGCTCTTTATTATCTTGGATTTGACAGGCTTCGGTCCTCCGGAGCCTGTTTTATTTTTGGAGGGCAATTTTCCGCCCGGCAGGACTGGTATAATGAAACGAACAGATTCGAGGGATGCCATGCCGATCTACGAATACATCTGCGACGAATGTGAGACGCGCTTCGAGCGCATCGTGATCAACCGCCAGCAGGAGATCGCCTGCCCCAAGTGCGCCAGCAAGAAGGCCAGCATTCAGCTATCGGTCTTCGCCACCTCCAATGGCTCCGCAAACGGCTCCTCTGCCAAGACATCCACCTCTTCTTTGGGGGGTGGCGGAGGCTGCTGCGGAGGTGGTTGCGCCTGCCACTAGCCGCGATGTAGTGGCGGGTCTTCAGACCCGTGCATTTCATCCACTCTTCCACGTTCCCAAACTCGACTTTTGCCGCGACACATCCCTTCTGCTACATTGCGATTGAGGCTTTATGTCCATCAATAGCCCCGAACAACTCGAAAAACTCCGTGCCTGCGGCCTCATCGTTGCCAAGGCTCTTCGCGCCATGGCCAAAGAAGTCCGCCCCGGCATAACCACCGCCGAGCTCTGTGAAATCGGCTCGCGTGTTCTCGCCGCTCATGGCGCCCGCTCTTCCCCTCCAATGGTTTACGGTTTTCCCGGCGACGTCTGCATCAGCGTCAACGACGAAGTTGTCCACGGTATTCCCGGTGACCGCCTTCTCCAGCCCGGTGATCTGGTCAAGCTCGATCTCACCGCCGAGAAGGACGGCTTCCACACCGATTCCGCCGTGAGCGTCGAAGTTTCTCCAGGCTCCACAAAAACGTGGGAACTCGCCCATTGCGCGGAAAAAGCCTTTCGCCAGGCGCTCGGTGCCGCAACGGTCGGCAATCGCACCAAGGACATCGGCCGCGCCGTCGAGCGCGAAGTCCGCCGCCGCGGCTTTTCCATCATCCGCGAACTTGGCGGCCACGGCATCGGCCGGACGATTCATGAACCGCCGTCCGTGCCCAATTACGCCGATTTTTCAGCCCAGCACAAATTGACCGAGGGACTCGTCATCACTATCGAACCGATCATTGCCGCAGGGTCAGGGGAAGTTTCGCTCGATAAAGACGGTTGGACTTATCGCACCACCGATCACAGCCTCTCTGCTCACTACGAGCACACTGTCGTCATCACGCAGGGCCAGCCTCTCTTGCTCACGGCCGCCTGACATCACCGTCTTAATAGTTATGCTCTCAAGTCACACGTCTTTAGCCGTTTTTGTCAGCGCTGCACTGGTGCTTCTGATGATTCCCGGTCCGGCGGTGTTTTACATCATGGGTCGCGCCATGGGCCAGGGGCGCGCGGCAGGCCTCGTCTCCGCGCTTGGCATCGCCGTGGGCACGCTGATCCATGTTGCTGCCGCGGTTGTGGGCCTTTCGGCGCTGCTGATGTCCTCAGCGGTCGCGTTTAGCGTCGTGAAGTACCTTGGAGCAGCCTATCTGATTTTTCTCGGCGTGCAGAAGCTGCTCAACAAGGATTCTTTTGCGCCGTCCGGCGCGGCTGACCGGACACCTTTGCGCCGCATCTTCGCACAGGGCATCGTCGTGAATATTCTGAATCCAAAGACCGCTCTCTTTTTCTTCGCGTTTCTGCCGCAATTCGTCGATGCCTCCCGCGGAAGAGTCCCGGGCCAGATTTTCTTCCTGGGAACGCTCTTCGCGCTGATGGGCGCTACGACCGACAGTCTCTGGGGCCTCTTCGCAGGAACCCTTGCGCGTTGGCTGCGCGGCAATTCCCGGTGGACCCAGGCTCCTCGCTACGTCTCCGGCGGAATGTTGATCTCGCTCGGCGTGGCCACCGCTTTCGCCGGTTCCAGCGCCAAAAAGTAGCCGCCCCCGCTATACTCTGGGTGCGAATCCGTTCGTTCCGGGGGCGCTCATGAAATTTGCAAAGATTGTGTTTTGGATTGCCGGCATCTGGGGCGTGCTGGTTATCACCCCGCTCTACTTCTTGTTCGATTTAATCAGCCGCAACGATCCGCCACAAATTACGCATCCAGGATTCTTTTACGGGTTCGCAGGAGCCGCGCTGGCTTGGCAGATTGCGTTTCTCTTTATCGCGCAGGACCCCGCGCGCTTTCGGCCCTTGATGATTCCTTCCATCCTCGAAAAAGCCAGCTACGGTGTTGCGGTGCTTGTATTGGTTTTACAAGGCCGAATGCACCCATCGGATCTCGTCTTCGGCTGCACCGACTTGTTGCTGGGGATTCTGTTCGTGGTCGCTTACTTCAAGACCCCGCCTCGCACCGTCTGAGCTTAGTCGTGCCGCCTATTGCGGTCGCGAGTAGCGCCGGATGTTTTCCGGTATCGGAGTTTTCGGGCTCCCGCGAGGATCGCGCACCGGCTCTCCGGCCGTCCACTTGAACGGAATGACCCCCGTCCACCCTGTGTCGGCGTACTCTTTGTCGTCATCCACTGAGAAGCCCGTGCGAACTTTCGCGGAAGCTTCGACCAGCGGCACGGACAGAACCATCGTGCCCTTTAGTTCCTGTTCGCTGGGCGGGCGCACGGTCGCCCACCGCCCGCGAATGACGTATTCGACGAAATCGCGCATCGCCGCGCGCTTCGCGTCTTCTCCCTCAACCTGCTCGGCCTTGGCCATGACCACCACCGAGCGGTAGTTGACGGAGTGGCCGGTCGCCGTGGGGGAGAGCACGATGCCGTCCAACAGCGTGACGTTCAGGCAAAATGGCGCGCCGCTCCCCAGCGTTTTCATCAAACGGCTCGCCGTCGAGCCATGCAGAAACAGTTTGTCGCCCACGCGCACGTAATTCGTCGGAACGACGAACGGCTGGCCGTCCACTATGAACGCGACTTGGCACACAAAGGCCTCATCGAGAATTTTGTATATCAATTCGCGGTCGTACGTCCCGCGGTCGGGTTTGCGCCGGACTTTCGTTCGTTCGGTCGGTGTAAATTGGCTCATGAACGCAGACTAGCGCCCGTCCGGTCTCTCCGCAAGCGCCAATCTGGCTTATTAACGCTGCGCCCCGCAACCGAGGGTGCAGCGCCGCATTTTATTTGGGCGCCGGCTTCGCCGCTCCGCGCACTACGCGGAAGCCGATGTATTCCGGCGCGGGCGTGCAATTCGATTTCGGATCAGCGGGGCAATCCGCGCTGCCGCCGATAACTTTTCCCTTGCCGTCGCGCGTCAGCACCCATTCGGCAACATTGCCGCCGAGGTCGTAAATCGGCTCCTCGTCCTCTTTGCCTTGGCCGCGGAAGCTGCCTACTTCTTTGAGCAGCGGCAATGTGGAGCCCAGCTCTTTTGCTTTTTCGCGCATTCGCGTCGCATCTTCCGGATTCACGGCATATCCGGCCCAGTAGTCCAGGCTATTCTCGCCCTCGCGATTCTCGTAGAAATCTTTGACCTCGTCTTCATACGGCACGCGCCAAGTCTGGCCGGTCAGTTTGCTTAGCCAATCCGCGTACGCCTTGGCGTTTTCCAGAGTGACGTTGTGTACAGGCACGTTGCGCGCCGTGACGTCCGCGAAGACCGTATTCTTGAACTCTGCAAATTGCGCCATGGTTACTTCAAAGCGGGCAATTTCCAGATCGGAGCGCTTCACGACTTCCGGAAGCAGGACCGACGTTGCCGCCTTTCCCGAACCCGGCTTGGTCCATAGCACTCCATACTGAGCGTGATCGCTCAGAACGTTCTTGCGCCGCAGTAGCTCTCCCAGCGGTGAGTCGCTCTTGAACGCTTCGTTTTCCGGCTTCGTGGTCTTGAACAAATATTTGTCGAACCACGCGGCTTCTTCTTCCACCTTGTGCATCTGGTGCGTCAGCTTGTTCGGGCCGTGCGGTTCGCCGGGGAACACGACGAATTTCACGGGTTTTCCAAAATATTCGAGCGCCCGGAAAAACGACCAGCTTTGCGCGGGTGGCACGTTGCGGTCCGCGGAGCCATGGAAAATCAGCACCGGCGCCTGCACCTTGTCCATTTTGAAAAAAGGCGATTTTCGAATGTAGAGTTGAGGATCCTCAAACGGCGACTTGCCGAAATAATAGGTATCAAACGATTCGCCGAAGTCCACGTTGCCCCAGTCACTGATCCATTCCACGTCGCCTGCACCGACGCTCGCCGCTTTGTACCGCGCCGGATAGGTCGTAATCAGGCTGATCGACAGAATCGATCCGTTCGACCAGCCGAGCGTCGCCACGCGGTCGGGATCGACTTTGCCTTGCGCAATCAAGTAGTCGACGCCCATATTGATGTCCGGCGTCTCCAGGTCGTAATACTTTCCGCAGCAGATGGACTCGACCCATTTCAATCCGTAGTTTCCGCTGCCGTGATAATTCGGCCGCAGGATGAATGCCCCACGCTGCGTCAATAGGTTGTTCGGGTAAGCCCATTCGTCGTCCCAGAGGTCGGAATCCCAGCCCGTCGGCCCGCCATGAATCGCGGTAATGAGCGGATACTTTTTCCCCTGCTCGTAATTCGTTGGGTAGTACAAAATTCCTTCGACATCTTCGTTGTTCGATCCTTTCCAGCGAATCACCTCCGTTTTAGCAAAGACGCGCCCTTTCGCCAGGCCATCGTTCAGGTGTGTCACTTGCACGGGCGCGGAAATTTTGGCGCCGTCCAGTTGAGCGCGATACGCTTGCGCCATCGTGTTGGCGGTCGAGTAATCGTACACGATGGTTTTGGCGTCTTCGCTCACGTCAAATCCGCGAATATTTTTCACATGCTCGCCCTCGAGTGGTTGCCGCTTCCAGCTCCAGCCCGCCGCGCCTTTTTCCGCCGTGTAACGCGCCAGCTCGGAATGGCTTCCCGCCGCGAGTTCAGCCAGGAAACCTCCCGGGACCGTTCGCACCACGAAGCCAAGCCCGTTCTCCCAATCAAGCGGAACCTGCGTGATTTTTCCGCTGGTGACGTCGTAGTGGTAGAGCAGCCGGATCGTCGCGGTCAGAAAGCGCGCGTCTGTGGAAAACGGAGCTGCGGCGTAAAAGCCGCTGCTGTCCTGTGACCACTCAAAATCGGAGGGACGTATCCGCCCCTCGGTGAAAATTTGCTTCTCCGATCCATCCCCCAAATTGTGAAGAAATGTCACTGGCGGAATTTTCTGATCGAATTCGTAGTGCAGGCTCCGCAAGTGTTCCGCGACGGCGTATTTTCCGTCCTTCGAGACGGCCCAACTTTCGATCTGATCCATGTTGTTCGTCAAACGGGTGATTTTTTTGCTCTTCACTTCAATCTTGTAAAGCCGCACGGGAGGCTCATGCTGTTGGTCGTCAACGATTTGCGAATCGTCCTTCTTTTTCTTTAGCTCCTGCTCGTAGAGTGCGGGATCTTCCTGCGCGCTGTAAATCAGTGTCTCCTTGTCGAGCCATTCGAACCGCTGGGGCCCGCGTGCCAATTCCGTGAGCGCCCACGGCTCGCCGCCGCGCGCGTTGATCAACCAGATTTGCACCGGCGCGGTGTCCGGCTTGGGCTTGGTCCGCGCGCGGCTGCTGGTAAACGCGATCATCTCTCCATCGGGCGACCACTTTGGCTGAAAATTATTGTCCGTTCCCTGCGTGAGCTGGATCTCGCGGTTCTCGGTCAGGCTCGTAAGATACAAGTTCGAGTAGCGCGCGTCCTTTTCCTTGTCGCCCGAAGATTTGACCCATACCAGCGACTTGCCGTCCGGCGAGATGCGAAATTGTCCGGCATATTCCTCATAAACGAAATCTTCGGCTTTCCACGGTTCCCGCTTTTCCGGGGTTTTCTTTTCGTCCGCGCTCGTGCGATGCAGGGGATGCAGCATGGCCGCGCACGCGACTAATCCCGCAGCGAGAATTTCCGTCCAATACCCTGACTTTGTCATTGTTGTCATCTCCATGGTTCCAATTGACGCGGCGATACGCCGCTCCCACACCCCTCGGCGAATCGCACAGCATAGTCCAATTGACGCTTCTTGTGAATCGTGTACTCTGAGATGCGCCTCCCGGCCCCCGAGGTCAGGACATGAATGCCGCGAAACCCATTTTTACTCGCGAAACCTTCCGATTTTTCCGTGAGTTGGCCGCCAACAACCGCAAAGCGTGGATGGATGCCAATCGCGAGCGCTACAAGTCCGCGGTTGTGCAGCCCTTTCGCCGCTTGCTTGAAGAGCTTTCGCCCGAAGTCTTGGAGTTCGATTCCCGCTTCGATACCACCGGCCGTAGCGGCGCGAATTTCTCCCGCATCAATCGCGACACCCGTTTCGCGAAAGACAAGACGCCCTACCGCGCCCAAATGTACCTGAAATATTCTCCGCAATTTCCCGGTGACGGCGAGACCGGCCAGCTGTATACCGGAATATCCGCCGATACTGTTACCGCGGGTTTCCGCATCTACTCCGGATCGAAACGCAAGGAATCGGCGCTGGGACAAATTGCCGAGCCGCGCGCGCTGGCTGATCCACGCTGGCTCGCCCGGCAGAAAAAACGTCTGGCGCGGCGTTATGAAAGTTATTGGTATTCCGCCGTGAAAGGCGAATGGACGAAGCACAGCGGCTGGCCTGTTTCACCCGACGACTGGAAGAAGCTCCAAGGTTGGGTGGTGCGCCGCAAACTTTCGCCGGCAGCCGCGACGCGCGCGTCTTTTCCTCGCGACATCGCGAAAATCTTCCGCGATCTTTTCCCAATTCTTCGTTTCACTTCACTGCCCGGTGCGTGAGTTCTTTTTCATGCGAGTACATATTTCTCTTGCATCTATGGAACATTGCAGTTAAATGGAATTATTGGAGGTGAGGCGACAGGATTCGATCTTTGAATCCCATTCCAACGAAGATGGAAGTTCTCCTTTTTTTCGGTCTTTTCCTTGCGCTCGCCCTTTGGTCTCGTTTCTATAAAGCTCTTTTCCACGCCCATTCCTTTCATCCAAGTAAGATGCATCGGACTCTTTTGGCGACTTTCCCGGTTGCCTGCGTGTTGTGCATCGCCGTGGTCTTATGGAGATGGAGTTCCCCCGATGTGCGATCCAGCAAGGAATGGATTTTTCTGTACACGATGAATGGTGCGGCATGGTTATGCCTCGGACTCTGCCTCTTGTCGCTTTTTGGAGTTGGCGTGCGCGAAGATGTCTTGGAGCGACAAAACCCGGCGGCTGCCTGGGTCGTTTACGGCACACTGATCAGCACGACATTTTGCTACGCTGGGGCCAATATCGGAACCGGACCTGGGATGGAAGTTGTACTGTTTTGCGCCGCGGTTGCGACCGCGTGTCTGTTCGGCTTTTGGTTTTTCCTGGAGCGCCCTTTTCAATTGGCAGATCGAGTGACGATTGAAAGAGATGAGGCAGCGGGAATCCGCATCGGCGGCTGGGTTGCAAGTCTTGGGATGGTGTTTGGAGGCGCGGTTGCCGGTGATTGGGAATCGTTGGGAAAGACACTACGGGATTTCATCGATTACGCGTGGGTAGCGCTTCTTTTTCTCCTCGTGGCGGTCGTGATCGAGTGGTTCTACAAGTCGCAGCAGGAAAACCCCTGCAGGGGGACCGCCGCTGCTATCGCTGCCGCTTATATTCTCGCAGGGGCGGTCTACGTGGTGTGGCGGGGCATGCCTTGATTGCCTCTGCCCTCCACGCTGGAAGCAATTTGCCGTTCGACGCCTGGCTGTCTTTGCAAAGGAGAGCGATCTTTGACTTCTGCAAGTGGGACATCCAAAGTGAGGACCATTCCGTGCTCGCGCCGTTCCCATTGCTACTCGAATGCGAGACAGCGAGCTATCTTAATCGAACGGCCGAAGCACTTGCTCGTGAAGCTCTCGCCGCAGAAAGCGAAATTCTTCGGTCGCCAAATCTCATTGAACGGCTCGGTCTTCCCCTCGCCCTGAAAAACATATTGCAAGCACATGCGGGCAACATGGGAAGTAAACAGGATGTGCGCGTCATGCGATTCGACTTTCATCCCACGCCAGCGGGCTGGCGCATTTCCGAAGTTAATGCCGATGTGCCGGGGGGGTTCATTGAAGCGAGTGGATGGAATACACTGTTCGCAAAGAATTGCTCGGGAACATCAGCGCCGCCCGCCACTTCGGAAATTTACGCGCGCGCGATCCGCGAAGCCGCCGGACCGAATGGATTGGTGGCGTTTGTCCATGCCACCGCGTATAGCGACGATCGCCAGGTGATGCAATTTCTGGCGCGCCGCTTCGCTGGCTACGGAATGCGTACGTGCTTGCTGAGCCCGATCCATCTCCGTTGGAAGGACGGATACTCTGAGATTTCCGCGAGTTTTCCTTCCGGCCGGCCAGATGCAATCGTGCGATTCTTCCCGGCAGAATGGCTGCCAAACCTTGCGACCGGTGAACGTTGGAAGCCGTACTTCCAACCGTCCCAAACACCTCTGAGCAATCCAGGATCTTCCATTATTCTGCAGTCGAAACGATTTTCGCTCATCTGGGACGAGCTTCGCACGGACCTTTCTGTCTGGCGAGAATTACTTCCAGAAACGTACGAGCTGTCTGAGATTGGAACGAGTGTTGACGAATCTTGGGTCTTGAAGCCCGCACTCGGACGGGTCGGAGAAGGGGTCGGAATTCGCGGAATCACTCCTGCTGACAATTTTCAGAAGATCGTTCGGGAGGCCAACCGTCGGCCACATACATGGGTTGCTCAAGAACGGTTTTCTATTCTGCCGCTGCGTGCGGATAGTGGCGAAAAGTATCCCTGCATCGGTGTATTTACCATCGGCGGCAAGGCTGCCGGCTTTTACGGCCGAATTTCCGATAGCCCGATCATCACGCAAGACGCACAGGATGCCGCCGTGCTGGTGAAGTGTGTGCCCGAAGGAGGATGATGTGACGCCAGAAGAACTATATTCCTTGTGGGCGCCTAAGGATTCCGCGTGGTCGCAATGGGTTCTCCCAGTTCCGTTCGCTCAGTTGACGTGCCCGGACAGCGTGTCAAATGACACTCCACCTTCATTCAATTTGGATTGGCTTCCTCTTGGAAATCAAGGGGATTTGGGGATTGTTGTGGACCTTCCCGGGGGCGATGCGATCTATTACGGGTTAGCTCTTCTAAATCGTGGCTATCGCCCAGTTCCGGTTATCGACGGATCGCCTGGACCTGACCAGCATGTCACTTTGCTCCCAGGCAGTTCTGTTTCCTCAGGTGAGCAGTACAAATCGGCCTGCGTCGTGGACATGCGCGAGATGCTTCTCGCGCTTTGTCGAGGAGCAGAAAGTTTGCGCATGACGCGTCTCGCGCCCGATGCACCGCCCGCGTTCCTGCTCGATTCCAAGAGAATGGGCATAGTCCCTTACGTCATCGAGTCGGTATTTGACAACCGCTGGATGGCCTTTCCGCAGGATTTTCCATCGGGCCATTTTCTCAAGAATCGCGGGATTCGCCGAATTGTCTTGGTGCACGATACGTTTGTGAAGGACCCGCAGGAGGATCTTGCGCATGTACTGTTGCGCTGGCAGCAAGAGGGAATTGCGATCGAGAGCAAGTCTGCGCATTTTGGCGATACGCCTATCCCAATCCAGGTGAGCCGACCGTTTCGCTTTCGCGCTACATGGTATCGTGTTCTTGCCACTTTGGGGTTGCGGCGGAACGATGCAGGTGGATTCGGCGGTTACCCGCCCGATCCATCCGGAGCGGGATGACCGGGAATCATGAAACCTTACTTGGTTGCCCAATAGCGCCCTGGAGACAAAGGTCGGAATCCTTGTTGAATACCGACCTTCCGAAAGTGAGGAATCGAATGCCCAGCTTCTCCGAAAAGCTCAACACGCGACGCAAATTTCTGGGAATGCTTGCGGGAAGCCCTCTCCTTGCAAGCGCAGGATTCCTTTACGGTCCGTTGCTCAAACTTCTCGTTTCGGATTCCGCGGAGACGACACATGCACTCCACATGTTGGAAGACATTCAACAGGGAGCCGACCTCATCTCGAGTCCCGAACAAGCCATCAATGTGATGGATTTCGAACCAGTCGCCAGAAAAGTCCTTCCTCCTGCGCATTTCGGCTACCTCGCCACCGGCGTCGACGACGACGCCACCGTTCGCCTCAACCACGAGGCCTACTCCAAGATTGAGATTCGCTCGAGGCGTCTTGTGGACGTCAGCAAGATCGACATGTCCGTGCGCTTGTTCGGAACCACGTGGACGTCCCCGATTGTGATCGATCCGGTGGGCGCCCAAAAGGCATTTCATCCTGAGGGGGAAGTTGCGGTGGCCAAGGCCGCTCGCTCCAAGCAGCATCTCCAGATTCTTTCCAACGTTGCCACTTCTTCCGTCGAGGACGTAATCGCCGCGCGCGGGGCGCCAATCTGGCAGCAATTATATTTGTCGGATGTTTGGGAGGTTTCACGCGCTACCGTCAAGCGTGCGGAAACAGCGGGGTGCCCAGCGCTTGTCGTTACCGTGGACCTCCAGGACGCTAGCAACCGGGAGACGTTGTTCCGATCGAAGCGATTGGACTCCCGGAAATGCAGCACGTGTCACGCGGACGGCTTTGGCGGCTTAGTCCAGCGCATACCGGCGTACGACAATCTGGATGTCTCGAAGGCAACTTCGCTTTACGCGCCGAACAATACGTGGGACGTAGTAAAGCAGTTGCGCGACTTGACCACCATGAAGCTCGTTCTCAAAGGCATCGTCACGCGCGAGGACGCGCTACTCGCCATCGAGCACGGCGTCGACGGCCTTATCGTTTCGAATCACGGCGGGCGAGGCGAAGAAACGCTCCGGCCAACGATTGAGTGCCTGCCGGAAGTGTTGGAAGCCGCCGCGGGGAAAATCCCCGTGCTGGTCGACGGAGGAATCCGCCGCGGAACCGACTTATTCAAAGCGCTGGCGCTCGGCGCCGTGGCGGTGGGCATAGGACGTCCTTACATTTGGGGCTTGGCGTCCTTCGGGCAGGCCGGCGTCGAAACGGTACTTGAAATTTTACGTCGCGAATTGAAGACCATCATGCGCCAGGCCGGCACGGTTTCCATTGACAAGATTACGCGCGCCAGCGTCGTGGAACGCTTTCACTAGACCCGGCGGAATCTGTACATTCGCTTCAGTTAAATCACCACGCATTGTGGAGCGATTGACGCTGGTTGTGGACTCGCATAGGATGCCCCAGTGTCTTGCATGACCCAGCAAAATAGCTACGATGGAGCCCGCCGACGATGAAGCGTTTCTTTTCTCTACCAAGTCTCGCGATCTTATTATTTTCCCATGCTAACGGCGCCTTTGCCCAGCAGCCCGCGCAAAATCCCGCAGACAAGCCCGCTGAAAAACCGAAAGAAGAAAAGAAAATACCGCCTCCGCCCGAAGAAAAAATCGTTCAGTCGAAGCATTCACTGAAAATTGCTGGCCAAGAGATCAAATACACTGCGACCGCAGGCACGATTTTGTTGAAACTCGAGGACGGCACGCCCAAGGCCAGCATTTTCTATGTGGCCTACACCAAGGATGACGTGAGCGATGCCGGGCAGCGGCCCATCACGTTCAGCTTCAATGGCGGCCCTGGTTCTTCGTCGGTGTGGCTGCATCTCGGCGCTTTTGGCCCACGCCGCGTGCAGATGGGCGATGCGGGCGCGCTTCTTCCGCCGCCCTACAAACTCGTGGATAACGACGCCTCGCTGCTCGACATCACCGATCTCGTTTTCATCGATCCGGTTTCGACGGGCTACAGCCGTGCCGTGCCCGGCGAACCGGAGAGACAATTTCACGGCATTGATGAGGACGTGAAGTCGGTCGCCGAATTTATCCGCCTCTACGCCACGCGCAACAAGCGCTGGGCGTCGCCCAAATTTCTTGCTGGAGAGAGCTATGGCACGACACGCGCCGCGGGGCTTTCCGGATATTTGCAGCAGCGCTTCGGCATGTATCTCAACGGCATCGTTCTCGTCTCATCCATCCTGAATTTCGAGACCGCCGAATTCGACGCCGGCAATGACCTGCCGTACATTCTCTACTTGCCGAGCTACACGGCCATCGCCTGGTATCACAAGAAACTTCCCGCGGATTTGCAGGGCGATCTGCAAAAAGCACTCGACGAATCGCGAAGATTCGCTGCCGGTGAGTACAATGATGCGCTGATGACTGGCGACAAACTTCTGCCGGAGCGCCGGAAAGAGATCGCCGAAAAACTGGCGCGCCTCACCGGGCTTTCCGCGAATTTCGTGGACGAGTGCAACCTGCGCGTGCGCCTGGGACGCTTCACCAAAGAACTGCTGCGCGACCAGCGCCGCACCGTCGGGCGGCTCGATGGCCGCTTCATCGGCATCGACGCCGACTCCGCCGGCGCGAGCCCGGACTACGACCCCAGCATGGCCGCCATCATCGGGCCATACACCGGAGTGCTGCTCGATTACGTTCGCAACGATTTGAAATTTGAAAGCGACCTGGCGTACGAAATTCTCACCCCGCGCGTGCAGCCCTGGAGCTACGCGGCCTATGAAAATCGCTACGTGAACGTCGCGGAAACGCTGCGCAGCGCTATGACGCAAAATCCTTTCTTGCATGTATTCGTCGCCAAGGGCTGCTACGATCTCGCCACGCCGTTCTACGCCGCGGATTACACCTTCGACCATCTCGGCCTGGATGCTTCGCTGCGTGACCACCTCAGCGGCGCCTACTACGAAGCCGGGCACATGATGTACGTTCACGCGCCTTCGCTCGCCAAGCTGAAGCAGGACATCGCCAAATTTATGAGCGCGAGCACTGCGGCGGGCAAAGCGAAATGAAACGCATTCTCGGGATTGTCATCTGGACAATGGTCGGCATTTTGGGCGCTGGCGCGCTTGGCGCAATCGCCCTGGTACGTGGCGAAAAACTGAACGCGATATGGTTCGTGCTCGCGTCGGTGTGCTGTTATCTCGTCGCATTTCGTCTTTATTCCGCGTTCATTGCCGCGCGCCTCCTCGCGCTCGACGACACGCGCGCCACGCCATCCGAGCGCAGGGATGATGGCCGCGATTTTGTTCCCACCAACAAGTGGGTTCTCTTCGGCCATCATTTCGCGGCCATCGCCGGCCCCGGGCCCCTCGTGGGTCCGACGCTGGCGGCGCAATTTGGCTATTTACCCGGAACGCTCTGGCTCATCGCGGGCGCAGCCTTCGCCGGTTGCGTGCAGGATTTCATCATTCTGTTTTGCTCCATCCGCCGCGATGGAAAATCGCTTGGCCAGATGGCGCGCGAAGAAATCAGCAGCCGCGGCGGATTCATCGCGCAGCTCGCCGTCCTGGCCATCATGATCATCCTGCTCGGCGTGATTGCGCTGGTTATCGTCAACGCGCTGAAGTCCTCTCCCTGGGCGACGTTTACGCTGTCCATGACCATCGTCATCGCGCTGCTCTTGGGTGTGTATTTGCGATTCCTCAGACCCGGCCGCGTCCTTGAAGCATCGTTCATTGGCCTCGCGCTCGTTTTGTTCGCGGTCGTGGCGGGCCGCTGGGTAGGCGATTCACCATCCTGGTCGCACATCTTCACTCTGAGCGGGGTCGCTCTCGCATTTTTACTCATCATTTACGGCTATATCGCCTCGACACTTCCGGTTTGGCTGCTGCTTGCGCCGCGCGACTATCTGATTGCCTTCATCAAAGCAGGCGCGTTTTTCATTCTGGCCGCGGGCATCCTCATTGTCAGGCCGCAAGTCTTGATGCCGCCCCTCACCCGGTTCATCGATGGCACGGGCCCCATCTTTGCCGGAAAAATCTTCCCCTTCTGTTTCATCACCATCGCTTGCGGTGCGATCAGCGGCTTTCACTCGCTGATTTCCTCGGGCACCACGCCGAAAATGATTCTGCGCGAGACGCACGCGCGCTTCATCGGCTACGGCGCCATGTTGCTTGAATCTTTCGTGGGTGTAATGGCCATGGTCGCGGCTTGCTCGATGACACCGGGCGTCTATTTCGCCATCAATAGCCCGGCCAGCATCGTGGGTTCCACACCCGCTGCCGCTGCCGCCACCATCAGTGAATGGGGCTTTCCCCTCCAAGCGCAGACGATGACGGACCTTGCGCGCCTCGTCGGGGAGAAAACTCTTCTGAATCGCACCGGTGGGGCGCCCTCGCTCGCCGTCGGCATGGCGCAGATTTTTTCGAACACCATCGGGGGCGAGCGCCTGCTCAGCATCTGGTATCACTTTGCCATCATGTTCGAAGCGCTTTTCGTACTCACCGTGCTGGACGGCGGCACGCGCGTGGGCCGCTTCATGGTGCAGGAACTCGGCGGCCGCATCTGGAAACCGTTCGCGCGAACCAGCTGGTTTCCCGGAATACTGCTTTCGAGCGGGCTCATCGTGGGAATGTGGGGCTACTTCCTGTATCAGGGCGTGATCGATCCGTTGGGGGGAATCAATTCGCTGTGGCCGCTCTTCGGCATCGCCAATCAATTGTTGGCGGTGGTCGCGCTCGTCCTGGCCACGACCATCTTGATGAAAATGGGGCGTCTCCGCTGGCTTTGGGTGACCATCGTTCCCATGACCGCGCTCACAACCATCACCATGACCGCCGCCTACGCAAAAATCTTCGATGCGAATCCGCGCATCGGTTTTCTCTCCGGCGCCAATGATTTGGCCGCGCAAATCGCGAATGGCTCGATTCCTGCCGCAAAGATTGCGGAAACGCAGCGCCTCATTTTCAACCTCCGCCTCGACGCCGCGGTCACGATGACCTTCGCAATTATGATTATTTTGATGATTACCGAGGCGATGATCCAGTGGTACGGCCTTCTTGGCCACCGACGCGCGTCGGTATTGCACGAAACGCCGTATGTGGCCACGCGGTGGGCCGCCAACTATTCCGGCGCCGCGCATGGAGACGACTGATGAGTCGCGTTTCAGTTTTTGGTGGGACAAGCTTCAGCTTGTCCTGTTTTATTCGCTGGATTCGCCATGCCACGCGCTCCACCTGGCGTGGCCTGCGGGAATGGTGCGGCGATGCCGCCTACGAACGCTATCTTCGCTCCGCACGCGAACGATCAGGCACGCACGATCTGCTGAGTCCCACTGACTTTTACGTCGAGCAGCTCGATCGCCGTTATTCGCGTCCCAACCGCTGCTGCTGAGGGCCTTGCTTCTTTCTATTGTTTCGTTCGCGCTCACACCGTAGAATGTGGATAATTCTTGCGATTTTTTCTTCAGCTGGAGGCACTTATGGCCATCAATCAGGATAAACTCCACGAGTTTCTAGGCAAGGCGATTGTCGATTTTGGCGCTACCTTTAATGCGGCATTGATTCGCATCGGGGACAAACTCGGTTTATACAAAGCCCTTGCAACCGGTGGACCGCAGACTCCTGGAGAACTTGCCAAGCGCACCGGCACCGCTGAGCGCTATGTTCGGGAGTGGTTGAGCGCGCAAGCCGCCGGCAGTTACGTTACTTACGATCCCTCGACGGGTAAATTTCATCTCAGCGAAGAACAGGCTTTTGCCATGGCCGATGAATCGAGTCCGGTCTTCTTGCCCGGAGCCTTTCAACTGGCGCTCGCTGCTGCAAAATCCGAGGAGCAGCTTACGGAGAAATTCAAAACCGGAAAGGGCATGGGCTGGCACGAACATCACCCGGAGCTATTCGTCGGAACCGAGCGCTTTTTCCGCCCGGGTTATGCCGCCAACCTCATAAGCGCTTGGATTCCATCTTTAGAAGGCGTCGACCAAAAGCTCAAGAGTGGCGCGCGAGTTGCCGATGTCGGCTGCGGCCTCGGTGCATCGACAATTTTGATGGCCAAATCCTACCCAAAGTCCGAGTTCGTCGGCTTCGATTATCACGACAAGTCAATCGAAACCGCCAGGCAGCGCGCGAAGGAAGGTGGAGTGGGTGGCCGCATCCGCTTCGAGGTCTCCATGGCCAAGAATTATCCAGGTAAGGACTACGACTTCGTTACGTTTTTCGATTGCCTCCACGACATGGGCGATCCTGCGGGGGCTTCGGCCCACGTCCACAGCACGCTCAAGAAGGATGGCACTTGGATGATTGTCGAACCCTTCGCGGGAGACAAGCTCGAGGATAACCTCAATCCTATTGGCCGCGCGTTTTACGGAGCGTCCACCCTTCTCTGTACTCCCGCTTCGTTGTCTCAGGAAGTGGGCCTTGCGCTGGGCGCGCAGGCGGGAGAGAAACGCATGAAAGAAGTCGTCACGTCCGGGGGCTTCACAAGATTCCGGCGGGCCACGCAAACCCCGTTTAATCTAGTGTACGAAGCTCGCCCCTAGCCTCCGGCGCGTGACCGAAGAATCTAAAATTCTTCTTCGTCTTCGGCCGAACGCTTCAACACTGTTATTTTGTGCGTGATTTTCACGTTGTGATTGCGGATCCCGGCGAGAATCGCGCGCCGCACCTCCGCCGGCAACTGTTCCGGAGCGAACACTCCCGCTGAATCGCGCGGAAAATTCTTGATGAACAGCGCGGCGGCATGCGCCGTCGCGTAGGCTACCGGAGTCGTGTAGAGTCCCTGCTGGCGAATCTGGTACAGCGTAGGGAAAAGGCAATCGCTGCGGATTAGTAAATTCTCATCGTGCTTGGCCCCGCGCTTTACTCCCTGCACAAGCACCGCCGCCGCAAAGCGCGCATTCTGCAAAACACCTTGGCGGATGAGCTTGGCGATCTTCCGCGGCGAAGAGGTTTCCGGAAAATGAAGCTTGGCCATTCCTTGCGAACGGCGGAGTTTTCCCTGTTTGTGCCAGCGTCGTAGCCGGTCAATCTCGTTACCGCCGATTTTTACGTCCATCTCGCGCATGGGAATGAAATTCGGCAAGGTTGCCACTTCATCCTGCGCCGCCAGCACCACCCGCGCGGCGCCGACGGGTTCGGCAAAACGAAATTTCTCAATCTCCGAAAAGCGCTTGCCCAGCAGGAATTTTCCGTCCCGGTAAATCCGCGGATGCGACACGGCCTCGTCAAATGACACGAGCGGCGACCACTGTGAAATCGGATCGTCGCTCTCGCTGCTCTCATAGAGACGAATGTGCACGGCCTCCACTTCATCGAGCAGGTCCGCCGCGCGCTTGACCAATAAATTCGTAAGTCCCGGTGCCGCCCCGGTGTTAATCAGCGCGGCGCGGTTTTTCTCTTCGAACCGTCGCGTATAGCGGAATTGCTCGGCCTTGAACGGATTACGTCTGAGGTGGGAGCTCAGGTCCACGTAATGCGCGCGAAGACGCAGCGCCGCCCGCAAGACAATTTCATTGAAGACGGAGGCCGAAGCGTTGACGATCAACTGGCAGCCTCGCGCCGCGCGCACCACTCCGCGCAGGTTTCGCGCGTTCACTTCCGTAAGCGGGATAGTGCTCTTTTTGCCCAGAAAGCGCCGCGCGCGTTCCAAATCGCGGTCGCCACACCAGACCGTATGTCCTTGTTTCTCCAATAATTGTGCGAGAAGGGAGCCGGTCGCCCCAGCCCCCAATACGAATATCCGCATAACGTCGCAAAACTCTATCACAGACCTGTCTACGGGCTGTTGGCGAATCGCTGGGTGGGCTAGACCTTTGCGGGATGGCGGGGTGCAGGAGCTCCGCGCAACATGCTTTCGGTGCTCAAATCCTCGTCCAAATCAGGCCAATGGATGCCGTAGCCGCCCCCCGCGATCTTCCAGTTGTTGCGTTGGTCGACCGATGCATACAGCAGCTTGGGATACCACGTCAGAGGCACACTGATAACCCGGCCGTCCATCAATGAGACGCACAACGAGTCCGAAGTGAAGCTGACCTTCGAAACTCTTTCGTCAGCCGTTAGTGCCAAAATAGCCATTCCAAGCCTCAAGTATTGCTTCAATCCTATCAAGTTGCCACGAATTGCGCACAAAATCGTATAGGCGTACACTTGAGTCGAATACTCCGACCTCTGCGGCCTACAGGAGAGCAAACCCACGGCCCCAGTGGCGATGCCCTGAGAAGTCTTCGGGACTCAGGGCTCGGGTGGAAACGCCCGGGCCTCCCGTTTATGGTGAACCCTTCGGGGCGAACCGGTGCTTGGAAAGGAGCGACTTCGACGGAAATGTGCAGTTTTTCGTCGTGCGCCCGATTCCAAACATCGAATCGGGCTTTTGATTTTTGATGCCATGACGCTTCACGACAAATTTGGGCGGCAAATCACCGACCTGCGCATCTCGGTTACGGATCGCTGCAATTTCCGCTGCGTTTACTGCCGCTCCGCCGACCCGGAAAATTATCGCGACCACGACGAAATCCTTTCCTGGCCCGAACTCGACCGCCTTGCGCGTATTTTTCTGGGCCTGGGCATTCGCAAAATCCGCATCACCGGCGGCGAACCGCTCGTTCGTGAAGGCGTCGAAGAATACATCGCGCGGCTCCACGCCCTCGGCGTCGAAGACCTCTCCATGACTACCAACGGCCATCTTCTCGCGGAGCGCTGCGAGCGCCTCATAAACGCCGGCCTGCACCGCATCAACATCAGTCTCGATTCGCTCGACCCCGCGAAGTTCGAACGCATCACCCGCACCAAATCTTTCAACACGGTAATGAATAGCATCGACGTAGCGCAAAGCTCGCGGCTGGCTCCGGCCAAGGTAAACGCCGTTCTTGTGCGCGGTCTCAACGACGACGAGGTGGAATCCTTCGCCGCGTTCGCCCGCCTCCGCGGCCTGATCATGCGTTTCATCGAATTTATGCCGCTCGATGCCGATCGCCACTGGGCCCGCAGCTCAGTCGTTCCCGCGGCTGAGGTTCACGCCCTCATCCACGCGCGCTGGCCGCTCGAGCAGATTCCCCATGAGCGCAACGAGACCGCCCGCAAATATCGTTTTGCCGACGGCGCGCCCGGGGAGATCGGCCTCATCGCGCCCGTCACGCAACCCTTCTGCGGCCACTGCTCTCGTATCCGCTTGACCGCCGACGGCAAGCTGCGCACCTGCTTGTTCAGCAAGGAAGATCACGATTTGCGCGCCCTGCTTCGGAAAGGCACCTCCGACGACGATCTCGTGACCTACATCCGCTCTGTGGTCGACGACAAAGAAGAGGGCCACCGCATCAACGAGCCTGATTTCGTCCCACCCTCTCGTACCATGGTCTTTATTGGGGGATAAGGGGTAAGCTCACCAAATCAAAGGAAATCTCATCTAATCCATAGGGCTGGCTACAGGTGCCGGACCAGTAGAGACAAGTTCCCCATGAGCGCGCTGAACACCATTTCGAAGTCGTCCACGCTGATCGGCATTGCGCCGCCACCGACCGTGCGCGCCCCCGAAATCGAAAAGGGCGTTGGCTGCGATTTCGACAGTTATCTTTTGACGCCGGATAATACGCTCGACGAGCGCATTGCCTCCGCGAAAGCGCTTCTCGGCAAAGACGTGGTGATTCTCGGCCACCATTACCAACGCGATGAAGTCATCAAGTTTGCCGATTTCCGCGGCGATTCCCTCAAGCTTTCCTCCCAGGCCGCGCAAGCCGACGGCCGCTTCATCGTTTTTTGCGGCGTACATTTCATGGCGGAAAGCGCGGATATTCTTCGCCGCGAGCATCAAGTCGTCGTCCTCCCCGATCTCAACGCCGGCTGCTCCATGGCGGATATGGCCGACATCGGCCAGGTCGAAGCCTGCTGGCGCGAACTTTCCACTATCGGTGATCTGAAAATAATTCCCGTCACGTACATGAACTCCACCGCCGCCATTAAATCCTTCACTGGCGAACACGGCGGCTCGGTCTGCACCAGCTCCAACGCCGCCGCGGTCATGAAATGGGCCTTCAGGCAAGGCGAAAAAGTTCTCTTTCTCCCCGACGAGCATCTCGGCCGCAACACCGGTTTCCGCATGGACATTCCTCTCGAACAGATGATCGTGTGGGATCCTTACCGGGAATTCGGCGGCAATTCGCCCGAAGCCATTCGCAACGCCCGGGTCATTCTTTGGAAGGGCTACTGTTCCGTTCATCAGCGCTTCACTCCGCGGCATGTGGAACGTGTCCGGCGCGAGCATCCCGGCATTCGCGTCATTGTGCATCCCGAGTGCCGCTTCGAAGTCGCGCAGGCCGCCGACCAGATCGGTTCGACTGAGGGCATCATTAAGGCCATCACCGCGGCTCCCGCGGGCAGCGAATGGGCCGTGGGCACGGAGATTCACCTGGTCAATCGCCTCACCAAAGAGCTTAAAGATCGCAAGGTAATTTCGCTCGATCCCAGTGTCTGCGTGTGCACCACGATGTTCCGCATCACGCCGGTACATTTGCTCTGGGCGCTGGAAAATCTTGGCGCGGGAAATGTCGTGAACCGCATTTCGGTGGATGAACGCACGCGCCATTACGCGCGCGTGGCGCTCGACCGCATGCTTAGTTTGCGTTAGCATCGTTAGAAGAGCGGCGCGCCGCGGCATAAACACAATATGGCCGACGAAGACAACGAACAGGGACAAGACGCCCCGGAGCCGGCGCCCCGGTTGTTTACCCTGAAGGAAGCGGAAACCACTTGCCGCGAGCTCGAACCGTTTCTCGTTGAGGCCATGGAATCGCGCAAGAAACTTGCCGGCCTGGACAAGCATCTCACCGCCGTTGCAGCGCGCATCATGATGATGGGCGGCGTGATTGTACCTTACGAAAAATTATCGCTAATTCGCGCGGAACACAGTCAGCTCGCCGAATCGCTCAAGTCCACTCTCGGCCGCATTCTCGAAACCGGGTGCATAATCAAGGATCTGGAAGTCGGCCTGCTCGATTTTCCTTCACTCCTCAACAACGAGGAGGTTCTTCTCTGCTGGAAACTCGGCGAAGACCGCATCCGTTTTTATCATCGTCACGACGAGGGATTTTCCGGCCGCAAGCTCCTCGATCCCCGCGACCCTGGCCCGGGCGATGTCGTCCAGTAGCATTCTTGTAGTGGCCGGTCTTCCGCGCTTTTGGCGTCCCGGCCCTGCCGGGAAGACCGGTGGTTTGTGTGTGTTGTCATCCTGAGCGAAGCGAAGGACCTCAACTTTTCACATTTCACAAACTCCAACTGTGAGCTGCCTTGACTGACCATCCCGCAAACCGCCTGAAAAATTCCGCCAGCCCCTATCTTCGCTCCGCCGCGCACCAGCCGATTGACTGGTACGAATGGGGCGACGCCGCATTCTCGCGCGCCAAATCCGATGACAAACCCATCCTCCTTGATATCGGCGCGGTCTGGTGCCACTGGTGCCACGTTATCGACCGCGAAAGCTATGAAAACGCCGAAATCGCGAAAATCATCAATGAACATTTCATTCCCGTGAAAGTCGATCGTGACGAGCGCCCCGACGTTGATTCCCGCTACCAATCCGCCATCAGTGCCATTTCCGGACAAGGCGGCTGGCCTCTTACCGGCTTTCTTCTTCCCGACGGCAAGCCATTTTTTGGCGGCACGTATTTTCCTCCCGAGGACCAGATGGGCCGCCCGGGCTTTCGCCGCGTGCTTCAAGCCGTAGCCGATTCCTACAAAAACAAGCGTGGAGAGCTCGAGCGCGCCGCGAACTCACTCGCCGACGCCGTCGCGCAAGGCGAAATGTTTACCGGCGCGCGCGCCGATTTTGATTCCGGCGTTGTCGACGCGCAAATCAAATCCATCGTCCAGCTCTTTGACGTCAAGAATGGCGGCTTCGGCCGCTCCCCGAAATTTCCCCACTCCTCCGCCATCGATCTGGTCCTCGAGCGCTACCAGCAAACCGGGGAAAAGCATTTGCTCGCCATCGTCGAAACCACGCTCGAAAAAATGGCTCGCGGCGGCGTCTACGACCAGCTCGCCGGCGGCTTCCACCGCTATTCCGTCGACGAGCGCTGGCTCGTCCCCCATTTCGAAAAAATGTCCTACGACAATTCCGAACTGCTCAAGAATTTCCTTCATGCTTCGCAGGTCAGCGCGAAGCATGATTGGGAAGCATCATTTTCTGACACTGCTCAAAGTATCGTGCTTTGGGTCATCTCTGTTCTCTCGGATCAGGAAAACGGCGGCTTCTACGCAAGTCAAGATGCCGACTACTCACTCGACGACGACGGCGATTATTTCACGTGGACGCTCGATGAAGTCCGCGCCGTCCTCACACCTGAAGAAGCCCGGGTGATCGAACTTTATTACGATGTCGAAGCTCACGGCGAAATGCACCATAACCCTGCCAAGAACGTCCTTTGGATCGCGCGGGGTTTTGAGGGAATCGCCCAAATGCTGAGCCGCGATCCTTGGGATATTGTCACTATAAAGAGCAACTCGGAAGCAAAGATGCTGAAGGCGCGCCTTCAACGTCCTACGCCATTCGTTGACAAGACAATGTATGCGTCATGGAACGCGATGTTCATCTCCGCATTTCTGGAAGCATCACACGCGTCCTTCACGCCATGGATCGCGGAACAATGCCGCACTTTTGCGCTAAAAACTCTCGACCGCATGCTGCGCGAAGTCTGGACCGAAACCTGCGGCTTCGGCCATCGCATCGGCGGCCCCGCACTCGATGGCTCACTCGACGACCAGGTCTTCGGCGTTCTCGCGCTTCTCGATGCCTACGAAACCACGCTCGACTCGCGATACTTCACCGCCGCGCAGAAAACGATGGACTTAACGATCGCTCGCTACGGCGATGCCGAAGGCGGCGGTTTCTTCGACCGACCGTCCGACGCTGCACCCATGGGTGGCCTCGACGTGCGCCGCAAACCGTTCCAGGATTCCCCCACGCCTGGCGCCAACTCCGTCGCCGCCATCGCCCTCGTTCGCCTCCACGCCTTTACTGGCGACGAGCGCTACCACGCGTTCGCCCGCAAAACGCTCGAAGCCTTCGCCGGAATCGCCCCGCAGTACGGCCTCTTCGCCGCCACCTACGGCCTCGCTGCCACGCTCTTTGCCAATCATCCACTGCAAGTCGTCATCACCGGCGCAGCCAACGATCCCGTCGCCCAAGCTCTCGAGGAAGCCGCCCAACGCGTCTACCGTTTCGGCAAATCAGTCCTGCGCGTGACGCCCGGCACCTCGCTCACGCATCTCGCCGGTGCGCTCAAGGAAACTTTGCCCCATCTTCCCACCGATAAACCTCTTGCCGTGGTCTGCTCCGGCCAAACCTGCCTCCCGCCGACCAGCGATCCCGCCCAGCTCACCGCTCTCCTCGAAAACGGCGCCGCCGGCGCCGCCACTTCCTAGTGAGTGTGAAACTTCCTGTAGGGGCGCAGCACCGCTGCGCCCTGGCGTTAGTTCTACACAGACGGCGACCCTAATTTCGCCGCAAATAAGAACGGGCGCGATGCTCGCGCACCGCGCCCCAAAAAAATTTAACCTTTCGCCGACAATTCTACTCGGCCGGTTTTTACCAGTCACTATTCACTCCTACTTCTTCGGCCTCGATTCCGGCGGCACCAAACCGGCCACCCGGTAGTACACCACGAGCTGTCCGTAATGCTCTCCCGAGTGCTCGGCGAAGCCGTACGCAAAGTCAATCACGCGCGTCTTCTGATTCGCAAACGGATCGACGATCTGGGAATTCATTCCCGCATCGCCTTTCGCTTTGATGGCAGCTGCGCCGTCGGCGAAGGATTTCTTCACGTACGCGGCCACTTCCGCCTTGCTCTTGAGTTTGTCTTTCGAGAAATCTTCTTGCGCGGGCGGCTTCTCTCCCTTCACCAGGTTGGTGAAGAAATAGTTCGTGTCCGCCACGTGCAACAGCCCTTCCCGGAAGCTGCGTTGCTCCGGGTTTGGTTTGAACTCGTACTTGTCCTCGGGGAAATCCTCGGCCATGGCAATCAGCTTTCGCCCGATGTCATTCCATTGCTCGAGAACCGCCTGAGACGGGCTGGACGCCGGCTTTGGCGGTTCTTTCTTCGCCGCTTCCTGAGCAAGCACTGGAATCATTACCAGACCCATGGCCAATGCAAGACTGGTCACCCTCACCCACTTTGTCATGGTTTCTCTCCTCAGTTTCGCCCCGGTCGAGCCGGGTCGCTTTCTTCATCAGACGGCCCTCCCGGCAAGACGTTTCCCGCTCCCTACCCGGGTATAACGCCTCCCGCGGCCCTCCATCTTACGCACGATTGGCGTTCGGGTCACACAAAATCACTTCTGAACCCAGCGCATGGTAAGCTGGATCTTTAACGTCTGGGGGCAAATCCGCGTGAATTGGGGCTGGCTGCTGCTGCGCATCGCCATTGGTCTCGGCATTCTGACACTTCTCTTTCTTTCCCAACGGTTCTGGTATCGCGCCCTGTGGCGGATATCGGCAAACTGGGGGAATACGGCCATCCGGATGGTCATCCGCTCCGTCTATACGCTCGCCCTGATACTTGTCATATTTGCAACCGCCGACGGCATGCGCATGAGCAAGGGTCACCTCCTTCCTCGCGCGTCTTCCATCGCCGTTCTCGCGGGCCTGTGGTTTTTCAGCGCTCTTTTTGCTTATCTCGCCGTCCTGTCTGTCCGGGCAATTGACCGGCTCTGGTCGTTGTTGCGGCCCAGGTCGCGCAATACCCTGCCCCAAGCCCGAACTGCTGCTCCGGTCGCCGGAAAATCCCCGGCTGCCGCCGAATTCGTCCGCGATCCCTCGCGCCGGTACTTTTTCCAGAGCGCCACCGCAGCTGCGGGTGCCGCGCCATTCCTTTGCGCTGCTTATGGATTTGCCTCCGAGCGGTTGCGCTACACGGTTCATCGAGTGGAAATTCCCGTCGCTAACCTCACCCCCGCCCTCGACGGAATGAAAATCGTTCAGATCAGCGACATTCACATGAGCGGCTACATGCCTCGCGAAGAAGTGCGCCGCGCCGTGGACATGGCCAACGAGCTCGGCGCCGATCTCGCCGTGGTCACTGGCGACTTCATCACCGGCGCCGGCGATCCGCTGGCCGACTGCATCGACGAAATTCGCCAGTTGCGCGCGCCGCTGGGCGTTTGGGGATGCAACGGCAATCACGAAATTTACGCCCGCGCCGAAGCGACGTCCCAGATCCTATTTGCGCAAGCAGGCATGAAGCTTCTCCGGCAAGAAAACGTCCAGCTTCACTTCAAAGGCGCTCCATTCAATCTCATCGGCGTTGATTATCAGCGCGAAAGGACTCCTCGCGGCCAGAAGGTCCAGGCGCTCGCACATCTCCAGCCGCTTGTTCGGCGCGATATGCCGAATATTCTTCTCTCGCACAATCCCAATTCCTTCAATCGCGCGGCAGAACTCGGTATCGAGCTTTCGCTTGCCGGGCACACCCACGGCGGACAGATTCAAGTGGAAATTCTCGACCATCGCCTAAGCCCGGCTCACTTCCTCACCGATTACATTGCGGGCCTCTACCAGCGGCCGCTGTTCACGCCGTCGCAAGCGTTGGTCACAAAGCCCCTGCTGCCTGCTTCGATTCTGGAACGCCCGAGCGCATGCCTCTATGTAAACCGGGGTCTCGGCACCGTTGGCGCTCCCGTCCGCCTCGGCGTACCCCCCGAGATCACCCTCCTCACCCTGCGCCGCGCGTAACCCCACAACTGTAAGTCCTCGCCAGATAACCGTTTGGCGGCAGTTCCTTCACTCGTAGTACCGATGGACCACTCCCTGGGAGAAGATGGACGTGGTATTACTCCATGGTGTTGCGTTCCTCATCAGATCGGGCTGACCTGAACAGTGCTCCTCCGTTTGAGTTGGCAGCAAAGGAACACCAGGAAGATGCCCTTTCCCCTGCGGCCACTCGCCGCAGCTTCCTGGGGCTACGTGTTTGGATAGTTTTATCGGTTGTTCTCGTAACGGTCGCTGCCTTTGCAGCGCTCCGGGGCCGTCCCAGTTATGCCCTGACGGCCTTTGGGGATATCACTCAACTATTGTTGGTATGCATGGCGGCAGGAATCATGGCTGCCAATGCTTTCGCCAGTCGCGGGCCAGTCCGCGTTTTCTGGGCGCTCATGTCTCTGGGTTTCACGATCTGGGTCTCCAGTCTCTCGATGTGGGTCTATTTCGAAGTGTGGCTCCACCGGACAGTCCCCGATCTCCCCGCGAGCGACGTGCTGGTTTACGTAAAGATCGTGCCGATGATCGTGGCGATCGGGGTAGCGCCTCATCTCGACCACACCCGGCGCCCCCGTGTGCTCGGATACCTCGATTTGATCCTGCTTCTCGTCTACTGGCTCTATCTTTATGTGTTCTGGGTCCTCTGCTATCGCCTCGCGGTTGTTGACCAGGGGCTCTACAACTTTCACTTCGACGTGATCGATGCCCTCGGAAACCAGATTTTTCTGATGTTTCTCGGGTACACGGCCGTGCGCGCCACCGGTCCGTGGCGCACGCTGTATTTTCACTATTTTGGCGCTACTGCTCTCTACGCGCTGAGTTCCGTCCTCAGTAACGTCGCCATCGATTACAACACTTACTATACGGGCAGCCTGTACGACTTACCTGCTGTTGCCGCGCTCGCCTGGTTTGTGGCTCTGGGAATCGCAGGTTGGAATTTGTCTCACCCTAAGTCCGCTTCGCCGTTATCCACGGCTGAACCGGCTTCAAGCTCATCGAAAAAGGTCGTTTTTTGGCCCTCTCGTCTGGCCATGTTTGCCACGCTTTCCACTCCGCTCATCGGTGTAGTCCTGATGTTCTCGAATGAAAACCTCGATGCCATTCACCGTTTTCGGATTCTCGCCACCCTCTTCACCATGCTGATCATGACGCTCCTGCTCTTCCTCAAGCAAGACCTGCTCGATGTCCGCCTGACCAAGTCGCTCGACGAAGTTTCCCACGCGTATGCCGATCTTGGCCGCTTTAAGGACCGCCTGATTCAAAGCGAGAAGCTTGCGTCTCTCGGCAAACTCGTGGCCAGCGTTGCGCGCGAGCTGGATAAGGCCATGGGTGTCATTGCCACGTACACCGCTCGCATTCTTTCGACAGACGCCACTGGCCAGGGAGTGCGCGACTTAGCCGTTAAGATCGAACAATATGCGCAGCGCACCAGCCTCTTGGTTCAGAAAATGCTCGGCTTTGCCCGCGAAACCCCGCTCGAGAGCGGGCCGGTGCATGTGGGCCCCTTGATCGACAGTGCGCTCAAATTGAGCCGTATTTCGCGTTACGCGCACATTAAAGTAGAGACCCACGAAGAAGAGAACACCCTGGCGGTCAAGGGCGACGCCAGTCAGCTTCTCCAGGTTTTCCTGCACATTATCGGCAATGCGGTTGACGCGATGGGACGTGGAAAGCCCGGGATATTGAGCATCACGACGCGCGCGAAGAATCAGCAGATCGAGATCGAATTCGCCGACACCGGCCCGGGACTTCGTGAGCCGCAGCGCGTGTTCGATCCGTTTTACACCACCAAGCCGGTCGGCAAAGGAACGGGCCTCGGGCTCAGCACGTGTTACGGCATCATCCATCAGCACGGCGGGGAGATTCTGTGTGGCAATCGTCCCACCGGCGGCGCGGTGTTTACTTTGGTGTTGCCGGCGGTGAGTAAACCCGCGGAAGTGATCCTCGGCTAGTCTTTCATCTCGGTTCGAACGGTTGACGTGGAGGAAGAAACGGAAGTGCTTGGCAAAAACAGCTCTGTCTGGCTAAAAGTCGCGTTGATTCTGGCTGTCGTCCAGATTGCGGCTACCTTGCTTCTTCGCGATCGCTATCTGCTCGCGATTGTGGGCGATGTTTTTCCGTCTCTATTCGTATTCATGGTCTTGCTGCTTTTTCGATCGAACTATCGGCGGGCCATAGGATCGCTGCGCTGGTTTTGGTTGCTGAACGCGATCGGATTTGGCTTGCTGCTCTGTTCTCAATTGTTTTGGGTGTATTTCGACGTAGTGGTCCGAAACAACGAGGTAAATCCGCTCGCCGGTGATGCCCTTTCTTTCCTGACGCTCATTCCCGTCCTGGCTGCTTTGGCTCTTCGCCCGCATTCGGAATCGGCCGCGCGCGGTTTGCGTTTGCGCCGCATGGATTTTCTCCTTCTGATGCTTTGGTGGATTACTCTCTATGCGTATTTCGTTCTTCCTTGGCTTGTAATCGCGAAAAATTCTGAACAGTATGACCGCGCGAACTACATTCTGCTGCTCGGAGAACACCTTGCCGTCATCCTGGCCCTCGCGATCTTGTCCTGGCGCACCGTGGGAGAATGGAGAAAATTTTATGCGAGTTATCTCGTCGCGGCTTGCATTTTTGCCGGCGGAAGTTTTCTCCAGGGTTTCGCGTCCGCGCACAATCTCTACTACACCGGAAGCTATTACGATTGGTTTTACGGCCTCGCCTTGATCGGATTTGTCTCCGCGAGTCAGATGGCTGCAAAACTCACGCCCTTGCCGCCTGCCGCCGAACCCGCGCAGGGGATGCGCCGGCTCTGGTCCGCGCGCTTGGCCATGCTCGCCCTGATTTCTCTTCCGGTCCTCGCAATCGCCGGATACCTTTACGGTCATGCTCCCGAAAGTGTTTTGATTTTTCGCCTGCGCTTGATCTTTGGCGCGATGCTTCTGCTCGGCTCTTTCGTCTTCTTCAAACTCCATGAATTGGATCGCGAGCTCGTGCGAATGGTTAATCTGACCGAATCCTCGCTGGAAAGCTTGCGGATCGTGCAGACGCAGATTTCTCAATCGCAAAAAATGGTCGCGCTGGGGCGCCTGGCTTCCGGCGCGGCCCATGAAATCAGCAACCCGCTCACGGCTATCCTCGGCTATTCTGAACTCCTGCAAGAGAATCCCGCCCTTACCCCTGAGGGGCGCCAGTGCGCCCTGGGAATCCAGCAGCAGGTTCACCGCGCGCAAGCCGCTGTCAACAGCATGCGTGACCTGGAAGCACAGTCTCGCGCGGCAGGGGCGACTCCACCCATGGGATTTCGTCCCTGACGCAGCTTGGTGAGCCAGGATTCCGGATTTCTCCTCCTGCTGCCGTCGATGATAGACTTTCTTCCACACGAAAAATTCCTGCATGCCCATTACTGGAAAAAATTATTGGCTTACGACTGTATCCATCCCCGCTGCGGATCCCGCTCTCCCGCTGCGCGACACCGTGGATGTCGCTGTCGTCGGCGCGGGCTTTACCGCCCTTGCCGCCGCGCGCGCTCTCGCCAAACGCGCCGTGAGCGTCGCAGTTCTCGAAGCGGAAACTTTCGGCTGGGGCGCCAGCTCCCGCAACGGCGGCATGGTTCTCACCGGGCTGAAGCTCCCCGTGCCAACGCTGATAAAACGCTACGGACGCGAACTAGTCCGCCGCATGTACGCGGCTTCGCTCGCTTCGATCGATTGCGTCGAGCAGATCGTCCGCGAGGAAACCATCGCTTGCGATTTTTCCCGCTGCGGACATCTCGAGGTAGCCTGCAAGCAGGCCCACTTCGACGGTTACGAAGAATCCGCCGCGCTCATCCAACGCGAATTTAATCACGCGCTCCGCATCATTCCGAAAAGTGAACTGCGCGGAGAGATCGGCTCGGACGTCTACTTCGGCGGCATGGTCGATGAAACCAGCGCGGGCGTGAATCCGGCGCGCTATGTCGCGGGGCTCGCGCAAGCCGCGCAGCGCGCCGGGGCGCAGCTTTTCGATCACACGCGCGTCACGAAAATCGTTCCGCAAAGCACGAATGGCGCGGCGAAATTCTCCGTGGAAACCACGAGAGGTGAGATCACCGCGCGCGAAGTGATTCTCGCCAGCGGCGCGTACACCACCAGCGCCACTCCGGCGCTGCGAAAAAAAGTGATTCCCATTGGTTCGTACATTATCGCCACGGAGATTCTTCCGGAAAATCTCGCGCGTGAATTAAGCCCGCGCAACCGCATGATCTACGACTCCAAGCATTTTCTTCACTACTACCGGCTCACACCCGACCGCCGCATGCTGTTTGGCGGGCGCGCGGCTTTTTTCCCGGAAACCGAAAGCACCGTGCGCCAGAGCGCGGAAATTCTTCGCCGCGACATGATCGAAATTTATCCGCAGTTGCGCGACGTCAAAACCGAGTTCGTTTGGGGAGGCACGCTCGATTTTGCGCTCGACGTGATGCCCCACGCGGGAAAAATCGACGGGATGTATTTCTCGCTCGGCTACGCAGGGCATGGCGTGGCCGTCGCCACGTGGCTCGGCACAAAACTCGCGGGCGTCGTCTGCGGTGATCCAAACGACATTCCCTACGACGGCATTGAGTTCCGCGCCGCGCCGCTTGGCCTTCGTAGCGGCCACACCTGGGCGCTTCCTCTTGCCGGCGCCTACTACAAAGTACTCGACTGGTTTACGTAGAACTGTCTCATGTATAGCCCAACTGTCCATTCCTCAAGGCTCAGGGGTTGAAACCCTTGAGGCTCCACTGTTCTTCGGCACGGCTAAAGCCGTGCCCTCCCTACATTTTCTGTTCCCCGCTGGCAGCGGCGGGTTTCAGTTTTCGGACGACAAGATACGCAACGGGTCCTAATGCGACGGCAACGGGCCCCCAACGGCGCGCGAACGGATCGCTGCACACCAGCGCCAAGCCGCTCATCAGCAGCGGCGCGATCACTACATACCGCAATCCCGCATTTCCCCAGGGAATCCGGAAGGGCCGGTTCATCTGGGGAGAGGTTTGCCGCAGCCTCCACGCGGCCAGCACCGTCATAATCGTCACGGCGATCCGCAGCCATACGTATACGCCAATGAGCTGCGCTAGGTTCAGCGCCGCTAGTCCGGCGTAAATCGCGGAGGAAATCAGGATGGCCATCCACGGCGTGCCAAAGCGGGCATGCTTCCGCGTCAGAGAGGGCGGCAAATACCCGTCCTGCGCCATCGCCGAGGGCATACGCGATCCGGTCAGCACCGTCGCGTTCAAAATCGCGATGCTGGTAACGGCTGCCGAGACGGTCATCCAGATTCCCAGCCAGGATCCGCCGATCAGCTGCGCCGCCACTGAAAAATATCCGGTCTTCCACTCGTGCCAATTTCCCAGGGCCGCCAGGGCCAGCGCCGTGGGCAAAAAGTAGGTCGCGACCGAGAGCGGTACGACCATCGCCAGGGCGAGCGGATAACTGCGCGCAGGATTCTCGACCTCTTCGGCCACCGACGACATCTGTTCGTATCCCGAATACAGCCAGAGTCCGAGGGCGAGGCCCACGCCAAACACCTGAAACGTCGGAACGTGTGGGGGGACGAAAGGAGTGAACGGATTGTGGCGCCATTTCGTTGCGGCTATGACGCACATGACGGCCACCGGCAGCAGAATAAAAATCTCCAATACTGTGGAGACTGCCCCGACCACTTGAATCCCGCGCACGTTGACCCAGGCGATCGCGACAACAAGGGATAACGCTACCGCGAAGTGTTTCCATCCGGTCATCGCCGGGAAGAAATACACTAGATAATCCGCGAAGAGCACCGCATAGACTGCGCCCAGCACGAACGTGCCGGTCCAGTTCCACCACCCAGTCAGAAATCCCCAGAAGTCGCCGAAGCCCGCGCGCACCCAGCGAAACGAGCCACCTTCCACGGGGAGTGCCGCAGTCATCTCCGAAGCGGCCAGGGACACGGGAATGCACCAAAAAAACGGGATGATGACGTGATAGAGCAGTGTAAGCCCTGGCCCGCTCGTGGTGACTTGGTCCTCCAATCCAAATGGCCCCGCCGTGGTGTAGGCGTACATCACGAACACAAAGGGCAGCAGACTGGCTTTGCGGATGACGGCTCTGGCGGTATCCGTCTTGGCTATTTTTTGCGGTGTCGTCAGGCTGACCTCGGCTTGGCGCAGGGATTTGCTCGGCAGAGGGTACCGCATTCGAGGGTTGGAGTGAAGAAGCGTGGCGAAGAAGGAGGGGGGATAGCCACAGAGGCACGGAGATTTGCAGCGACCGGTTGAGCTCGCAGCGTTGATCAGGCACTGACCACCCACCCCGTGGGTCGCGCTACTTGCGCTTCAGCCGTTCGCTCTCTCCGCCACCACCATGGCCTGCAGAATCTGATCGGAGACATCCTTGACAGACGCGGGCGAGTGAGACAGAAACAACGTATTGGTTTTGTCGCTTTCGCCGATGGACTTCAGCGTGTCGAAATACTGCGTGACCATGACCAACTGCATGACTTCTTTCGCCGACGCTCCCTCCACCACCTTCTGGAATTGTTCGATCGAGACCTGCAGCCCTTCGATGATGGCCCTTCTTTGATTTGCAATCCCCTGTCCCTGGAGAGCCTTGCTTTCCGCTTCGGCCTCGGCCTTCTTGACCACGAGAATTTTCTCCGCCTCGCCCCTGGCGTTGGCGGCCACCTGTTCGCGCTGCGCTGCGTTGATATCGTTCATGGCCGACTTCACCTTTGCATCGGGAACAATATCGGTCACCAGTACATTCACAATTTCGTATCCGAATAATGCCATGTCCGCATCCAGCTCCTGTTTGACCGCCGCGGCGATACTGGACTGCGTGGCGAACACTTCGTCCAACGTCATTCCCGGAACATGCCCAAGGATCACCTGCTCGACATAGGATTTGATTTGAGCTACCGGATCGGACAACTTGTAGTAGGCATCGTAGACTTTCTCCGGACGCACGCGATTCTGCACCGAAATAGGAATCGTGACGAACACGTTATCTTTGGTCTTGGTCTCCATGGTCAGAGTGATCTGATTTACGCGTAGACTCACTGTGCCCATCACGGAATCGAAGAACGGCCGCTTCCAGTTTAATCCGGGCTCGGCGACCCGAAGAAACTTGCCGAATCGCGTGATCACCGCGACTTCGGCCGTGCGCACGGTGAAGAAGCTTCCCAAAATTAGGTACAGCACAAAGCAAACCGCGACCCCCAACGAAATCCAATACAGTTCATTCATTTGGTCTCCTCCGCTGCTCCCTCTTGTAACCAGCCAGATTATACTGGCCTGTTCGAGTTTTGGCTCTAATGAGGCGCCTGGGGAACCGCCAAAATAGGCCTGGCACGGGGAGTTTTTGCACATACGTCCACAGATTTGCACAGAGTTGCGATCAGAATTTGATTGACGACGCGAACGGGAACAATTATCTTGCGCGCCAGATTGAACCGGGAAGCTTAAGAACTTTACGGGTCAATTTAGATGGCGCAGCAAGCTTAACGGCAGTTGCGCCACGAGATTGAATCGCGAAGCTCGAAGCCTTAACGGTGCCATTTGGAGGCGTGACTTGCCTAACGGCGGTTACGCGGCCGGATTGAGCTGAGAAGCAGAAGAACTTTACGCGTCAGTTTAGAGGGTGCAGCGGCCTAACGGCGGTTGCGCCGCGAGATTGAATCGAGAAGTGCGAAGCTCTTAAGGCTCAGTTTGGAGAGTGCGACTTGCCTAACGGCGGTTGCACCGCCAGGTGGAATCGGGAAGGTTAGAAACTTTACGGCTCAGTTAGAGGGCGCAACGGCTTAACGGCGGTTGCGCCCTCGAATTTTTTTGGCCTGACCCTTCTGCGAAGACCGGAGTTGCCCCCGCAAACAAATCATCTAGAAGCCATCTCATAAATACATCTGTGTGGCTGAAGAACTTTCCTCAGGGGCTAAAGTCCGTACAGTGCGCCCTTACTGTCGGGGCTAAAGCTTGCCTGCTGCAAGCAGGCTCCGACCCCTTAAAGGGCATTCATGAGACAGACTCTAGCCGAAACAGAGTGAGGAAAATCCAAGAGTTTTCGTTCGCTTGTCAGACGCCCGCCTGAAGGTGGTCGCCGCGTGTGGAGTTCAGAGGCTAGACCGGCGCATGTATAATCCAGCGCGAATATGAGCGAACCGATCGTGCCGATTCCCATACCGTCTGGACAGGAGCGCGAGCAGCAGATTTACGCGGGAGCTCTGTTCGGAACGACGACGGCAATTCCCGCGGCGATTTCTCTTCTGGAGCAAAAAGCCAAAGAAATGCTTACGCCTGCGGCGTTCGATTACGTTGCGGGAGGAGCGGGCGGCGAAGACACGATGCGCGCGAACCGCGAAGCGTTCTATCGCTGGCGGATCGTGCCGCGGATGCTGCGCGACGTGTCGCGCCGCGAGTTGAGCGTCGAGTTTCTGGGCACGCGCCTGCCGGCGCCGGTGATACTCGGGCCGGTGGGGGTGCAGGGGATCATTCACGGCGAGGCGGAGGTGGCGAGCGCGCGGGCGGCCGCGTCGCTGGGCGTGCCGTTTACTCTCAGCACGGTTTCGAGCCGTTCGATGGAAGAAGTGGCGCAGGCGACGGGAAACGCGCCTCGCTGGTTTCAGTTGTATTGGGGCAAGAATACGGACTTGACAGCGAGCATGCTGCAGCGCGCCGAACGCGCTGGGTACACGGCGCTGGTGGTTACGCTCGATACTTCGATGTTGGCTTGGCGCGAACGGGATTTGCAGCACGCTTACTTGCCGTTCCTGCTCGGGCAAGGACTAGCAAACTATTTCAGCGATCCGGTGTTTCGCGGGCTTCTGCCGCAGCCGCCGGAGCAGAATCCCGCGGCGGCGATTCAGTTATGGGGCAGCCTTTTTTCGAACACGACGCTGACGTGGAGCGATATCCCGTTCCTGCGGAAGCACACGCGGATGCCGATTATCCTGAAGGGGATTCTACATGCAGAGGACGCGGCGCGCGCGCTCGATGCGGGCGCGGATGCGTTGATCGTCTCGAACCACGGCGGCCGGCAAGTGGATGGAGCGATTGCAGCGCTCGATGCTCTTCCCTCAGTGGTGCGCGAAGTGAACGGGCGCGTGCCAGTGCTGTTCGACAGCGGAATTCGCCGGGGCGCAGACGTTTTCAAGGCGCTGGCTCTGGGCGCGAAAGCAGTCTTGCTCGGGCGGCTGTACATGTATGGGTTGGCCGTCGCGGGGGAACAGGGTGTGCGCGAAGTGCTGCTGAATCTGCTTGCGGACTTCGATCTCACGCTGGCGCTGAGCGGGTACAGTTCGTGCGCGGAGCTTGATGCTACGGCGCTGACAAAGTAGTGAGATTACTGCGCAAGGGCGATCGAAAACTCGATTTTGAGCTCGTCTTTGACCTTGACGGTGCCGCCGCCAACGGTGACGGGCGTAATGCCAAAGGCCGTTTGCTTGAACGTGGCCGTTCCGAGGTAGCGGCCGTCCTTAAGAGTCACATCGGCGGTGACCGGATGGCTTTGACCGTGAAGATCCAGAATGCCGCGCACCACCCAGTGATCCGTACCCTTGGCATCAACTTCGCTGGATAGAAAATGAATTTCGGGGAAGCGATCTGCGTCGAGGACTTGCGGGCCCTGCATAGTCTTCTGGATTTGCGCGCGGGTGCTCTCGGGGGCTTCCGGGTCCAGGACGCGCATTTTGCGCGTGTCGACGCGCAGCTCAACCGACGGAGTGCCCGTTATTTGTACTTCGCCGGAGACGATGGGGGCTTCGATTTCATGGTTGTGCGCGAACGCAGAGAAAAAACCGCTCTTGGAGACATGAATTTTAAGGGAAGAATGACCCACATCAATGGCGCGGCGGGCGGGCCGGCCACCGGAACGCATCGCCACCGGCAGGGTCAGAAGTCCCAGTGACAGTGACGTGATAAAAATACGTCGTGAGAGCAGGCTCCTGATTCTGTCGGAAGTAAGATTCATCATTCTGGTTCGATGCGCAAGCGAAGAGGCGCCTTGCTGAAACAAGCCACCTCTTCTGCGAAATGGCGAGCAGCTGTGCTGGAGCGCTCTGCGCAGCGCGAGGTGCGCAGTTTATCGATGGCGCGGAGCAAAGAGAGGCGCGTCTCCTCTCTGGGGACTTCCAGGATTTCGGATACCAGCGACAGCGAGAAGCCGTGGCCAAACTTCAGCTCGGCGATCATTCTTTCACGGGGCGTTAGTTGGATCAATGCCTCTGCAAACCACTGCTCGTCCGCGGAGTTCAGCCGCGAACTCTGCTTGCGCAGATGCTCCATGCAGAGCTGCGCCAATTGGCGGAAGATCCACACAGAAAAAGAGCACTCGAAGTGAAACTGCGCCAGGTTGCGATAAGCGCGCAGGAAAGTACGGCGATAAAGTTCGGCAGCGGGCCGGGCTGAACCCGTAATACGCAGAGCGGTCTGCAATACGGAAGAGTCGAAGACAAGCGCCAGCTGGAGAAACGATGTGAAATCCCCGCGCTGCGCTCGTTTTACAAGCAGGCGAAGGTCGAATCGCTCGAATTCCGAAGGGGAAGTGGCCGTTTTCAGGAGTCCGTTGAACTTATCGAGGATTCTTGCCACTTGATGCCTTTAGGTCCTGTTGCCCATTGGAAGGCTTCCCAGCTGCTCTCCGTCCGGTTGCTGTATAGGAGGCCAGCTGGGAAGTCGGGGAAAGTTCACTGCCAACAATTTGCATCGGCGGGGGAATCAGGTCAATTCACTGAGAGTTTTCTCTATCTAAAACGTAGCTATGCGGGTAAGTGCTTGAGCCAGTTTGACATGCAGGCCAGAGTATACGAAAGGAGGGCGTCGAGAGGGCGTGCTAGAATGCACGCACTATGGGGGAAAGTTCGCGCGGAGTCATTTTCCGCTTTGGTGTCTACGAAGCGAACGTCGACGCCGGTGAGCTTCGCAAGGGTGGGGTGCGCCTGCGCGTGCAACAACAACCCTTCACGATCCTGGAGATGCTGCTCGAGCGCCCGGGCGATGTAGTGACCCGGGAAGAGCTGCGGGCACGAATCTGGCCCCATGAGGCGTTCGGAGACTTCGACCAAGCCGTCAACGTGGCGGTTGCAAAGCTGCGAACCGCGCTGAGCGACTCCGCGGAAAATCCGCGTTTCATCGAGACTATCCCGCGACGCGGCTACCGGTTTATCGCGCCGGTTCACCGGAATGCGCCTTCGGGGGAAGGCGCCGCGGCACCCGTGTCGGGGATCAGCCGCGAACCGAATGCTGCCACGGATAAAAAAAGCGAGACAGTTTTCGCGCGCAACAAGTGGCTATTCGCGTTCGTGACGGCGGCGATAGGCATGATCATCGCGGCTCTATTCATCGTGTCGCGGAAGCAAATGGCGCTGGATTTTCACCGGTTAACGTTTGGCAGGGGATCGATACGTTCGGCACGATTTACGCCGGACGGGCAAAGCATGGTTTATGAGGCTTCCTGGGACGGGCGCCCCCCGCAGGTTTTTTGGACGCAACAGGAAATTACGGAATCGCGACCGTACAATTTGCCGGACGCGGATATCTTGTCGGTATCCGCGGGCGACGAACTGGCGGTTCTGCTCAACCGGAGAGCGGGAACCGGATGGATCAGCCATGGAACGCTTGCGCTGTTGCCGCTGGGGGGCGGCACGCCACGCGAAATTCTGGAAAATGTGCAGGATGCCGATTGGAACCATGACGGAAAGAAGCTGGCGATCATACGGTGGGCTGGAGACCACTGCCGGCTGGAATACCCGATTGGGACAATTCTTTATGAGACTGCCGGAGGACACTGGCTGAGCGATTTGCGCGTGTCGCCCAAGCGGAATGAAATCGCGTTTATGAATCATCCTCTGGAAGGAGACGATGCGGGGACGGTCGAGATCATCGATTTTTCGGGCCACAAGAGGGCGCTGACGGATCTGTGGGTAAGCCTGCGAGGTTTGGCCTGGGACCCTTCGGGGGAGGCGATCTGGTTTTCGGGAGATGAAGTGAAAGGCGGGCGTCTGAGTTCGAGTGCCATTTACCGGGTCAGTCTCGCGGGGAAAGAGAAAGAAATGTTCCGCGAGTCGGGGGAACTGACGCTTCACGACGTCTCGCGGGATGGCAAGCTTCTGATAACCCGGGATGTCTTGCGCTACGAGGTCCTTGGAAGCTTCTCCGGTGCGTCGAAGGATTTGTCCTGGCTGGATTTCTCGCGGGGCGAAGATCTTTCGGCGGACGGGAGCAAAGTACTGATCACCGTCGAAGGGGAGGCGGCAGGGAGAAATTACGAGGTCTATCTCCGGAAGACGGATGGATCGCCACCCTTCCCTCTCGGTGAGGGATACGGCAGCGCCATATCGCCGGACGGACAGTGGGTATTGGCGGTTACGCCGTTTGGCACAGCGTCAAACTCGGCCGCGCAGTTTACTCTGCTGCCGGTGGGAGCGGGAGAAGCAAAAGAAGTGACACACGATGCCATCGCACATCTGACGGGAAGATTCTTCGCGGACGGCAAACGGATCGTGTTCAAGGGGAGCGAGCCAGGTCATGGTGTGCGAAGTTGGATTCAAGACCTGGCGGGGGGAGCGCCGAAAGCGGTGACACCGGAGGGCGTGAGCGGGATTCTGGTGTCGCCCGACGAACAATTTATCGCGGCCGTGGATACGGAAAGCAGGGTTTGGATCGAGCCGCTCGGCGGCGAGCAAGCAGCGGAAGTGAAAGGAATCGATCGCGGGGAATTTCCGGTGAGCTGGAGCGGCGATGGAAAGTCACTCTTCATCGCCAGGACGGAACACCTGCCCGTGAAAATTTACCGATTGGAGATCGCCTCGGGGAAGCGGGAGTTGGTGCAGGAACTTTCGCCGCGCGACCCCGCGGGCGTTTTCCCGGACATTTGCATGGTCAATGCAACGCCGGACGGAAAAGTATTTGTGTATTCCTATTTTCGCTTGCAGTCGGATTTGTACGCGGCCACCTCGAAATGAATCATCGGAACTGACTTGGGCAGTGGGCCAGTTTCTGATTTTCGCGTCAAGTGCCGCGACGGTTTGCTTCGATTACTTCCTCGAACGCGGTTCGGGATAACTTCCGTGTAGCCGAAGATCCAGGAGTTAGCCAACTTACCCACATAGGTCCGCAAGCTGAAGTGAGCCGCAGGGAGATATTGACAAGCAGGATCGACCTTGAATATAGTCTTTTATCGATATATCGATTATCGAGCATATATGCCAAAACGAAAACTTGATCCATTGCCTTCGGCTGCGTTTCAGATTCTGCTCGCTCTCGCAGGTGAAGATCTGCATGGTTACGGCATTATGCGGCAAGTGGCGGAGCAGACAGAAAGCCGCATGCGACTGGGCCCTGGAACCCTATACAGTTCCATCCAGACTCTGCTCGAAGCCAAACTTATCGAAGAACTGGACCAGCGTGAGAACGCAAAACTCGGCCAGGAGCGGCGCCGCTATTACCGGCTGACTTCGGGTGGACGCAAACTGGCACGGTCCGAGGCCGAACGGCTTGCTGATTTGCTGCGCGTCGCGCGGGCCAAGAAGATCTTAAGGGGGGACTATGTCTGAGAAGATATACGCCTGCCTGTTGCGTCTGTTTCCTTCCCATTTTCGCAAGGCTTACGGCGACGAAGCGCTGCAACTCTTCCGCGACCGCGCCCGCGACGAAAAAGGATTCTTCCCGCGCATTCGTCTCTGGCTTGACCTGCTGGCCGATTTAGCAATCTCGGTTCCACGCCAGTACAGCTATGTCCGACCGGCGCTCACCGGCGCCGCAGTCCAACAGCGTTTGGAGGGTGCGCCTGCCTTTTTTGTTCTTGTAGATGAATCACCAGGCCCCGGGGCACTGATTTTGGGATGTGCGCTCTCGATGATTGCTGTCAGTTTGTTCTTCATATCACTCGGCCATGCCGGAAACAGCCGGCCATTCAGTGCTTCAGCCTATCAAGGGGGACATGCAGCCGATTCGCGCCCGCCTGCCTTGGGGTACGCGGCGGCGCAGGCCCCCGGCGGTGCCGAAGAGGCCATTAGGAACGCGAGCCGCATGAAGCCGGGTGAAGTCAATCCAAACGACTCGCAATCGAAGGCGCTCCTCCCTCCGGACAATTCCCGATTCCCCGAAGCGCCGCCTCCGCAACTGCAGGGAGCTGCGGAACGGAAACGTTTGGTGAATGCGGTGATCGACAATCTAAAGAAGTACTACGTTGATCCGGAGGTTGCGCGGAAGACGGCGGATGCGCTGTTGGCGCATGAGAAGAACGGCGATGACGATAAGATGACGGATGGGGGAGCCTTTGCCGGTCTGCTGACCAAGCAGATAAGAGAGGTGAGCCATGACTTGCACCTTGAGGTGGTCTATAGCCAGGAACCTTTGCCTGATCTCCTGCAGGAACCGACAGCCGAAGACCTTGCGCGTTATCGAAAGGCACTGGAGCGGGACAACTGTACGTTCAAGAAGGTCGAAATCCTGCCGCACAATATCGGCTACCTGAAGCTCAATGCATTTCCCGATCCTTCCGTGTGCCGGCCCACGGCAACGACTGCGATGGCTTCTTTGAACAACTCGGATGCGATCATCTTCGATTTGCGAGAGAACCGAGGCGGTTTCTCGGGCATGGTCTCGCTAATTTCCGCGTATCTCTTTGACCATCCGGAATACATGTACGATCCCCGCGAGGGTCCGACACAGCAGTCTTGGACACCTTCGCCTGTTGCCGGGAGCAGGCTGGCGGACAAGCCGGTTTATGTGCTGACTTCAGCCTCAACGATTTCCGCTGCGGAGCAGTTCTGTTACGATTTGAAAATGCTGAAACGTGTGACTCTTGTAGGTGAGACGACACGTGGTAGCGCACATGCGGGGGTCTTTCATCGGATTGACGATCACTTCGGAATGGGAATTCCCGAGGCGAGGGCGATCAATCCCTTCTCAAAAACCGACTGGGAAGACACCGGCGTCGAGCCGGACGTGAAGGTCAAGGCAGCCGAAGCGCTAGAAACGGCAGAGAAACTGGCGGAGAGTAAGCTGCAGAGGAAGTAAGAGTCTGGAAACTTGCTGGGTGACGGGCTAACCGGAAGTTATTCCGAGTCAGAAGGCTCTTTGTGGGAAGTTGCGACCTCTCAGTCCACTTGCCTGTGTAGCTGCACAATCGGAGACTGCCCCACTACCCTAACTTGCATAAAGTTGCGGCACCTAACCCTGGGTGCCATAATTCGAGCTTACACAACTGCCTTTGTGGAAAGGCGGTGTGCCGTTTTGTAGGCAAGGGGGTTTTATGGCGTTGCGTGACGCGTGGATCGAAAAACGAGAGAAGGAAGCCGCGGTGG
>Ga0210410_10000391_pt1 | contig 51235 bp, 41 predicted proteins | sample IncBWC4MmetaG_FD_161058 | JGI IMG/M metagenome (GOLD analysis project Ga0210410, IMG submission 161058) | Forest soil microbial communities from Barre Woods Harvard Forest LTER site, Petersham, Massachusetts, United States - Inc-BW-C-4-M | ecosystem: Environmental > Terrestrial > Soil >...
GAACAGGAAGTCTTCTTCGGCGACGTTCCGCTGATGACGCAGAACGGCACGTTCATTATTAACGGCACTGAGCGAGTAATTGTCAGCCAGTTGCACCGTTCGCCCGGTGTGTTCTTCGAAACCGCCAACAACCGTACCTACTTCCTGGGAAAGATCATTCCCTACCGCGGCTCTTGGGTGGAATTCGAATACGACCAGAAGAATGTTCTGTATGTCCGTATCGACCGTAAGCGCAAATTCCTGGGCACGATCTTCCTGCGCGCACTGGGCCTGCGTTCCGGCGAAGACATTCTGAAGACGTTCTACACCACCGACCGCATTGCGGTTCGCGACAAGCGGCTGTTTTGGACGCTCGATCCGGCCAGCGAGAAGCCGACGAACCTGCTGGGCATGAAGCTGGCTCACAGCATCAAGAACAAGTCGGGCGAGGAAATCGCGCACTCCGGCCGCAAGATCAACGCGCAGACACTGAAAGACATCCAGAAGGCGAAGGTCAGCGAGATCGAAGTCGACATCACGGACCTCGAAGGCGCATGGACAGCGGGCGACGTGGTTGACACCACCACCGGTGAAATCCTGCTGGAGGCGAACTCCGAGGTCACGGCCGACAAGGTTTCGAAGATTCTCGACTCCGGCGTAGTCGAAATGTCGCTGTTCTTCCCCGAGCGCGACGACGTGGGCACGGTGATCAGCCAGACCCTCAAGCGCGATGCAGTAAAGACGCCGCAGGAAGCCTTGATCGAAATCTACCGCAAGCTGCGTCCCGGCGATCCGCCGACGCTCGACACGGCGACTGCGTTGTTCCACGGGATGTTCTTCGACCCGCGGAAGTACGACTTCTCAAAAGTGGGCCGGCTGAAGTTCAACATCAAGCTGCACGAGAACCAGGACGCCACCAGCCTCGACAAGCGCACCCTCGATCCCGATGACTTCTACGGGACCATCGCCTACCTGCTGAAGCTGCGCAAAAGCATCGGCGCAGTCGATGACATCGACCATCTGGGCAACCGCCGCGTTCGCGCTGTCGGTGAATTGATGGAGAATCAGTTCCGCATCGGCCTGGTCCGCATGGAGCGGGCCATCAAAGAAAAAATGTCGGTCTACCAGGAAATGTCGACGGCCATGCCGCACGACCTGGTCAACGCCAAGCCGGTGATGGCTGCGATTCGCGAATTTTTCGGATCGTCGCAGCTCTCGCAGTTCATGGATCAGACCAATCCGCTCTCCGAGATCACGCACAAGCGGCGTCTCTCCGCCCTTGGGCCGGGTGGTTTGTCACGTGAGCGCGCCGGATTCGAAGTCCGCGACGTTCACCCGACGCACTACGGGCGTATCTGCCCGATTGAGACGCCGGAAGGTCCGAACATTGGGCTGATTTCATCGTTGAGCTGCTACGCGCGCATTAACGACTACGGCTTCATCGAGTCGCCCTATCGCAAGATCAAGGGCGGACGCGTCATCGACTATGTCCAAGTGGTCAACACCGGCGACAGTGACTTGAAAGTCGGCGACCACATTGAGAAGCACGAGATCGAAAAGCTCAACGCCGAATTGAAAGAGAAGCACAAGAAGCCGGCGCAGATCGAACCCTTCTCGTTCTATCTCTCCGCTTGGGAAGAAGATCGGCACACGATCGCGCAAGCCAACGTAGAACTTGACGACAAGCTGCGCATTACCGCCGAACTGGTCAATGCCCGTAAGGCCGGAAACTTCGTTTTCGTGCACCGCGACGAAGTCGATTACGTCGACGTCAGCCCCAAGCAGTTGGTCTCGGTGGCAGCATCGCTGGTGCCGTTCCTCGAACATGACGACGCCAACCGCGCTCTGATGGGCGCGAACATGCAACGCCAGTCCGTGCCGCTGCTGCGCGCGCAAGCGCCGATCGTTGGCACTGGTATGGAGGGCGTCACCGCTCGCGACTCTGGGGCCGTCATCCTGGCCAAACGCAACGGATTCATCGACTCGGTCGACTCCGAACGCATCATTGTGCGCGTCGAAGGCGAGCATCATCCCACACAGTTGTCGCGTGAAGTGGGCAGCGACATTTACCAGCTCACGAAGTTCAAGCGTTCCAACCAGAACACTTGCATCAATCAGAAGCCGATCGTCTCGAAAGGCGAGCGCGTTGTGAAGGGACAGGTCATCGCCGACGGACCCTGCACCGATCACGGCGAACTGGCACTAGGACGCAATGTCCTGGTGGCCTTTATGCCGTGGCGCGGCTACAACTTTGAGGACGCGATCCTGGTCTCCGAAAAAATGGTCAAGGAGGACTACTACACCTCTCTGCACATTGAGGAGTTCGAGATCGAAGCCCGCGACACCAAGCTCGGTCCCGAGGAAGTCACCCGCGACATTCCCAACGTCAGCGAAACCATGCTGCGCAATCTGGACGAAGCAGGCGTGATCCGCATCGGCGCCGGCATCAAGCAGGGCGACATTCTCGTCGGCAAGGTTACGCCGAAAGGCGAAACTCAGCTGACTCCGGAAGAGAAGCTGCTGCGCGCGATCTTCGGCGAAAAGGCCGGCGACGTGCGCGATGCGTCCCTCTACTGCCCGCCGGGCATTGAGGGCGTCATTGTCGACGTGAAGATTTTCTCGCGCAAGGGTCAGGAAAAAGACGAGCGCGCGAAGTTCATCGAAGGCACGCAGATCGCAAAGCTGGAAAAGAATCTGTCGGACGAGATTCGAATCTTGACCGACGAGCGCTTGAAGCGCCTGGAAAATATCTTGGGCGGCAAGGAAGTGCAGGCCGACCTGCACGACGAGCGCACCAACAAGCGTCTGCTGTCGAAGGGCAACGTTCTCAATCGCGATGAGATCGAGCGCATCTCCACCCGCAACCTGAAGCGTATTAAATACGCCGACAAGGATCCGCGTGTGAATGAGCAGATCGACGAGATCGAGGAAATGACCTCGCGCCAGATCGACGTGCTCAAGAAGATCGTCAACGAGAAGAAGGAAAAACTCACCAAGGGCGACGAACTGCCGCCGGGCGTGATCAAGCTGGTCAAGGTATACGTTGCCATGAAGCGCAAGCTGAGTGTTGGCGACAAGATGGCCGGCCGTCACGGCAACAAGGGCGTCATTGCCCGCATCCTGCCGGAAGAGGATATGCCGTACCTCGAAGATGGGACGCCGGTAGAAATTGTGCTCAACCCGCTCGGCGTGCCGTCTCGTATGAACGTCGGCCAGATTCTTGAAACCCACCTGGGATGGGCGGGCTTCGTACTGGGCGAAAAGATTACCACCTTGCTCAAGGAAAACACGCGCACCGAAGCCATCCGGCGCGAGTTGAAGGCCTTGTTCAAGGGCTCGCAACTGTCCGACATTATTTCGGACATGAGCGACGAGGAGCTCGAAGCAGTGGCTCCCACCCTGACCCGTGGCGTGTTCATGGGTTCGCCGGTATTCGACGGATCCCGCGAAGGCGAGATCAAAGCGCTGCTCGAGCACGCGGGCCTGCCCACGTCGGGCAAGACCACGCTGCACGACGGCATGACCGGAGACGAGTTCGAACAGCCGGTGTGCGTAGGCTACATCTACATGCTGAAGCTGTCGCACCTGGTGGACGACAAGATTCACGCGCGCTCGATCGGGCCGTACTCGCTCATCACCCAGCAGCCGTTGGGTGGAAAGGCACAGTTCGGCGGACAGCGCTTCGGAGAGATGGAAGTCTGGGCGCTGGAAGCGTATGGCGCGGCGTTCATTCTGCAGGAGCTTTTGACGGCGAAGTCCGATGACGTATACGGCCGCACCAAGATTTACGAAGCCATCGTCAAAGGCGAAGCCGCCATGGAGCCCGGCGTACCCGAATCGTTTAACGTGCTGATCCGTGAGTTGCAATCTCTCTGCCTGGATGTGGAGTTGGTCAAGGCCAGCGAGAAGAAGCCCACGGCCAGCGCGGCAGCAGACTAGTCGCTGGTCGTTAGTCGTTAGCGGCCAGCCCACGATTTCAGATTCTTGGAAGACAAGACCCGCGGTTTCGCTCTTGGATATGCGGGTCAGAGATTTCGCTAGCGACTAACGACTAGCGACCATCAAGAGCCGCAAGCGGCGGCGCAACAGCCGAGGAAAGCGGAGGACCACCTTGTTTCGTTCGAGCCCGTTCGAAATGGCAAATGTGATTGCGGACTTCGACGCCATCCGTATCAGCCTGGCGTCGCCTGAAAAAATCCGCAGCTGGTCTCACGGCGAGGTCACCAAGCCGGAGACCATCAACTACCGCACCTTCAAGCCCGAGCGCGACGGCTTGTTCTGCGCCCGCATCTTTGGTCCGGTCACCGACTGGGAGTGTCTCTGCGGCAAGTACAAGCGCATGAAGCACCGCGGCGTGATCTGCGACAAGTGCGGTGTGGAAGTCACGCTCTCCAAAGTGCGCCGCGAGCGCCTGGGACACATCGAGCTGGCTTCGCCGTGCTCGCATGTCTGGTTCTTCAAGGGACTGCCCAGCCGCATCGGGCACCTGCTCGACATCTCGCTGCGCGACCTCGAGTCCGTGCTCTACTTTGAGGCCTACGTAGTCGTCGAGCCTGGCGACGCTCCGGTCAAAGAGCGCGAAGTCATTAAAGACGAAGCCAAGTTCCGCGAACTCGACCAGCAATACCGTCCCGCCGGATTTAAGGCGATGATGGGCGCTGAGGCGATCAAGGAACTGCTGAAGCGCGTCGACACCGACGGGCTCTCGGTGGAACTGCGCGAGAAGATGAAGAACGAGAGCTCGCTGCAGAAGCGGCTCAAATACGCCAAGCGCCTGAAAGTCGTTGAAGCGTTCCGCCGCAGCGGCAACAAACCGCATTGGATGATTCTCGACGTGATCCCGGTCATTCCGCCGGAGCTTCGCCCGCTGGTTCCACTCGATGGCGGCCGCTTTGCCACGTCCGATCTGAACGATCTTTACCGCCGCGTCATCAACCGCAACAACCGGTTGAAGAAGCTGATGGACCTGCACGCTCCCGAAGTCATCGTGCGCAACGAAAAGCGCATGCTTCAGGAAGCCGTCGACGCTCTGTTCGACAATGGCCGTCGTGGTCGTGTGCTGCGTGGAGCCAACAACCGTCCGCTGAAATCGTTGTCTGACACGCTGAAAGGCAAGCAGGGACGCTTCCGCCAGAACCTGCTGGGCAAGCGCGTCGACTACTCCGGACGTTCCGTCATTGTGGTCGGTCCCGAACTCAAGCTGCACCAGTGCGGCCTGCCCAAGAAGATGGCGCTCGAATTGTTCAAGCCCTTTATCTATCACCGGCTCGAACAGACCGGCAACGTCACCACCATCAAGCAAGCCAAAGAGATGGTCGAGCAGCAAGAGCCGATCGTTTGGGACATCCTGGAAGAGGTCATCAAAGATCATCCGGTGTTGCTGAACCGCGCTCCTACGCTGCATCGTCTCGGCATTCAGGCTTTCGAGCCGGTGCTGGTCGAAGGCAAGGCCATCAAGATCCATCCGCTGGTCTGCACCGCGTTCAACGCCGACTTTGACGGCGATCAGATGGCGGTTCACATTCCGCTGTCTCCGGAAGCGCAGGTCGAAGCCAGCGTGTTGATGCTGGCCTCGCACAACATTTTGTCGCCGGCATCTGGCCAGCCCATCACTGTGCCCACGCAGGACATGGTTCTGGGACTCTACTACCTCACTAAATCCAAGCCCGGCGCAAAGGGTGAAGGCCGCGCCTTCGCCAACATCGAAGAAGTTCTGATGGCTCTGGATGCGGGCGCGGTGGAGACACTAAGCCCCATTCGTCTGCGTTACACGGGCGAACTGATCGACCTGACCACCGCTTACGACGATCAGGACATCATTCACACCGAGCCGGTTCATGTGGAGCGGGCCTTCATCAATACGACGGTCGGCCGCGCCATTCTGAACGATCACTTGCCCGAGGGCATGCCGTTCATCAACGGCCTGCTCAAGAAAAAGGGCATTGGCGCGCTGGTGAACTACTGCTATCTGCGCTTCGCCTTGGAGACCACGGTCAAAATGCTTGACGAAGTAAAGACCCTGGGCTTCCGCTTCGCGACGCGCGCGGGATTGTCCATCGGCATCGACGACATGGTCATCCCTGACAGCAAGAAGACGCTGGTCAAGGACGCAGAGAAGCAGGTCGTCGCCGTGCAGCAGCAGTACCTTGACGGCGCTATCACCAACGGCGAACGCTACAACAAAGTCATCGAAATCTGGTCGGCGATCACGGAAAAAGTGGCCGACGAGATGTTCGGACAAATGCAGCGGGCCGATAAAGAAGGCTTCATCAATCCGATTTACGTCATGGCCGACTCGGGCGCTCGCGGATCGAAACAGCAGATTCGCCAGCTCTCCGGCATGCGTGGATTGATGGCCAAACCGTCCGGCGAAATTATCGAGTCTCCGATCACGGCGAACTTCCGTGAAGGGTTGACGGTGCTCGAATACTTCGTCTCGACTCACGGCGCCCGTAAGGGTCTTGCCGACACGGCGTTGAAGACAGCCGATTCGGGCTACCTGACTCGTCGACTCGTGGATGTGGCGCAGGACGTCATCATCAGCGAATACGATTGCGGCACCGTCGACGGCATCTACGTGCAAGGAATCGTGGAAGCCGGCGAGATCATCGAGCCGTTGCGCGACCGCATCGTGGGCCGCGTATCGCTTGAGAAGATCAAAGACTACGACGGCAACATCGTGGTCGACATCAACCAGGAAATCACCGAAGAACTCGCTATCTCGATTCAGGCGGCCGGTATTGAACGGGTGAAAATCCGCTCGGTGCTGACCTGCGAATCGAAGCGCGGTGTGTGCGTCATGTGCTACGGCCGCAACCTGGCTTCCGGACGCCTCGTCGAACTGGGCGAAGCTACCGGCGTCATTGCGGCGCAGTCCATCGGCGAACCCGGAACCCAGCTCACCATGCGTACCTTCCACATCGGTGGTACAGCGTCGCGAGTTTCCGAACAGTCGCGGCTCGACGCCAAGAACAACGGCGCTGTCCGCTTCATCGGATTGCAGACCGTGAAATCGAAGTCGGGCGATCTGGTGGTCATGAATCGCCAGGGTTCGATCGCGGTCATCGACGAGAAGAACCGCGAGCGCGAGCGCTACTCCGTGGTCTACGGTGCCAAGCTCAAGGTCAACGACGGCGATGCGGTCACGCAAGGCCAGGTCATGGTCGAGTGGGATCCGTACACCTTCGCGATCCTGACTGAAATCGGCGGCACGGTGCAGTTCAAAGACTTGCAGGAAGGTGTCACGCTCCACGAAGAAGTGGACGAAGTCACCGGACTGTCCCGTCACGTAGTCGGCGACTCGCCGGACGAGAAGCGCCAGCCTGCCATCGTCATCAAGGGCAAGGCCAGCAAACGTTACCTCATGCCTTCGCGTTCTCACCTGATGGTGCTGGATGGCGACGCGGTATCGCCGGGCGATGTGCTGGCGAAGATCCCACGCGAGACTACGAAGACCAAAGACATCACCGGCGGTCTGCCGCGTGTGGTCGAACTCTTCGAGGCTCGCAAACCGCACGAGACCGCGGTCATCAGCGAAATCGATGGCACGATTAAGTTCGGCGAGGTCTCCAAGGGCCAGCGCAAACTCTACGTGGTCGCCGACAACGGCACCGAAAAGGAATACTCGGTTCCGAAGGGCGTTCACATCAACGTGCAGGAAGGCGAGCGCGTGAAGGCGGGCGAACCTCTGATGGACGGGCCGCTCAACCCGCACGATATTCTGGCCGTGCTCGGCGAAAAAGAGCTGCAGGCTTACCTGGTGAACGAAATCCAGGAGGTCTACCGCTTACAGGGCGTGAACATCAACGACAAGCACATCGAAGTCATCGTGCGCCAGATGATGCGGTGGGTGAAGGTCGAGGATGTGGGCGACACTACGTTCCTGCTCGAGCAGCAACTGGACAAGTTCCATTTCCGCGAAGAGAATGACCGCGTGATTGCACAGGGCGGCAAACCGGCCACTGGCCGTCCGCTGCTACTGGGCATCACCAAGGCGTCGCTCTCCACGGATTCATTCATCTCGGCGGCGTCGTTCCAGGAGACTACGCGAGTGCTCACCGAAGCTTCCATCAACGGAGCGGTCGATCACCTGCGCGGCCTCAAGGAGAACGTCATCGTCGGACGCCTCATCCCTGCCGGAACCGGCATGGAATACTACCGCAACGTGCGCCTCTCGCCGGAAATGGAAGAGGCAGCCGCCAAGGTACAAGCGGAAGTTTCGGCTGCGTACGAAGAAGCCGAGCGCGCGCTTGAGATGATGCGGCACGAAGGCGATACCGAGGAGCTTCCCGCGGAAGTTCCCATGGAACTGCCGGCAGAGTAAGCGGAACAAAAAACTCAACTTCGGGGGCGAATCACTTCGCCCCCGAACCTGTTTCCGGGGCGCGGATAGATATCCTATGTCTGACCAACTATCCGGTCAGCCGTCGATGCTTCACTCGATCGGCGATGTAAAGCCGATGAACATTGGAATGTACGTCTCTCTTTTGGCGGATGCGCCTCGCCTGTGTAAACTACCTTCGCGATGCGATCTTTCCCCTTGATCAGCGAATGTGCGCCTACTTCGACCACGAAGGCAACATTTTTCGAAGAGTAATACGGCGGAACGAGTTTTGTTTGATCCTTGTAAGGCCCGTCTGATCAGGTTAGTCTTGAGATAGGCGGTACGCCGCATCTACCCCCAGAGTCTGGCGGCCGTCGTCGGAATAGTCCGAAACTTAAGCTTCAACTAAGGGTTGTAGTTTGCGGGTGCGTTCCGCGATCCCGTTCTCCGCTAGTGCGGCATGAACTTACTGACCGCTTTCGAGGGTGTGCGCCATGAAATCTTTGCTCCCGTTCGTTACTCCCGTCGCTCGGGGGCTGCTGATACTCTTTTTGCTTGCTTGTGTCACGCCTTCCCTCGCGCAAGGCCAGACGACATCCTACGTTTCATTCACGAAGCTAGGCTCTTATCCCACCGATTCGACTGCTGCTCCACTGTCGGCGCCAGCCCTCGGCGACTTTAACGGAGACGGGTTTCCGGATCTCGCGGTCATCACGCAAAACAACACAACCGGGAATGGCAATGTGGTGAATGTCATGCTCAACGATCGCACTGGCGCTCTTTCGTTGATGAATACCTATCCACTCGCGGAAACGGAAACCATCGTCCAAGCCGTGACGGGCGACTTTAACGGCGACGGAAAGGTCGACCTGATCCTCCTCGGCCACACCTACACGACAGCCGGCTCGTTCCTGACTGTGCTTCTCGGTAATGGAGACGGCAGCTTACAGGCTCCCGTCGTATACACCTTTGGCAGCACATTTTCAGGTCTCGTGACTGGAGATTTCAACAAGGACCACAAGCTCGACCTGGCGACCACTGATAGCAACGGAATGCTAGCTCTATTCCTAGGAAATGGCGACGGCACGTTTTCTCCGCCTACCGAATTCGGCGTTGGAGTTGGGTCTGCGGGGGGCCTTGAAGTCGCGGATTTCAATGGCGATGGCAACCTCGATTTGGCGGGACTAGGTGTTGTTCTCGGCAACGGGGACGGTACGTTTCAACCGCCGATATCGCCAGAGGTCACACCTGGCTTTGTAGGAGACTTCAATGGCGATGGCAAGCCTGACATCCTAGGCTATCTAGGAAACGGCGACGGCACCTTCACTCCAGTGGCGAACCTGTATAGCGTGGAGACGAATCCGGTGGTGCTCGGCTTGGCTGATGTGGATAGCCACGGTACGTCGGATCTGATTGGTGATGAGACGCTCAATGGAAACCTGTTTTACCGGTTCACAGGCGTCTACCTGTCGAATGGCGACGGCACATTCGGGTTACGCATAACAATAATCTCGTATGGCGATCTTGACCTTTTCCCGAGTTTCGAACTGTCAGCGGATATGAACGGAGACGGGAGGCCTGACCTCTTGTTTGGGTTTGGGGAGACCGGAACCTACGTCGAAGTCTATCTCAATGAGACGGGTGCAACTCCCGGTACGAAAATCATTCCTTCCTCGATCCCAACCTTCCCGCCCCAAGCTGTGGCCACCGTCAGTGGGTCGGTGCCTGTCACCATGACTAACACTGGCACGGTCCCGCTTACAATCACCGGCGTATTGTTCGAGTCGACGAACGCAAACCAGTTTATTCTGACTGGTAACAACTGCCCCGCAGCATTGGCGCCAGCTGCGACCTGCACTGTAAGCGTGGCTTTTGCTCCCACCGTAGCGGGCGTCGATACAGCATATTTAACCTTCCTCGACAATGCCGGCACTGGCACTCAATTTGTTCCGTTGCTTGGCAGTACTAGCACCGCAAACTTCTCAATAGCCTCCTCGGCACTGAATACTGTGAAACCGGGAGGTTCGGTTAATTCAGCCGTTACCCTGAGTGTGTTGCCTGGATTCAGCGGTACGGTAGCGCTGGCCTGTCCAGGTTTGTCCAACGGAATTGCGTGCTCATTTGCTCCCGCAACCCTGACGACAAGCCAACCAGAGTCGGTTGTCACCGTCAGCACATTGTCCTCAACCCCAAGCGGGACTTATCCGATAACAGTGACGGGAACGTTAGGTTCGGTGGTGGTCAGCAACACGTTGAGCCTGGTAGTGGATTCACCAAGTTTCACAATCGGTCCGCAACCCGGTTCGGCGACTTCCGTCACGCTGAGCGCTGGCCAAAGTACGGTATTCAGCCTGGTTGCTACCCCCACCGGCTATGCCAACACGATCAACTTGAGCTGTGCTGTCGCGCCCACTGCGACGGGCGAGCCCACCTGCACCTTGCCGGGCTCGGTCAATCTGAGCAGCGGAAGCCAAAATATCGGCGTGACCGTTGCCACTGCGTCCGGATCGAGTGCGGCTATGAGGTTCCCCAGTCTTCCACCGGGAACAATGCTAGTCACTTGGACGATGTTCTTATTCGGCTCCGGCTTTCTACGCTTACATCGGCGCAGGCGGCTAGCGCTGGCGACATCCATAGTGCTGGCGGTGGTCCTCGGAATGGCAGGCTGCGGAGGCGGTAGCTCGCCTTCGTCAAGTACAACTGGGTCCGGTGGCACAGGAAGCGGTGGCGGCTCAGGGAGCGGAGGAAGTAGCGGTTCAACCCGGACGCCCGCCGGCACCTACACAGTCACGGTGACAGCCACTGAAGGCAGTGTGAGCGCGAGTACCGTCCTTACCCTGATCGTCCAGTAGCATTGCTTTTTGGCGGATGCGCCTCGCCTGTGTAAACTACCTTCGCGATGCGATCTTTCCCCCGACCCGCAGTAGTGTCTTCGTTGGTTGCTGTGGCCGTGCTTGCGGCGCTGCCTGTCCCCAGTCTCGGCTCCGCTTACAACGCCCATCCCAAGCTGATCGTCGTCATCGTGATCGACCAGTTTCGCGGCGATTATCTGGAGCGTTACCGCGATCAGTTCGGGGACGCTGGATTCAAGCTTTTCCTCGACCATGGTGCATACTTCGACAACTGCAACTACAACTACGCGAACACCCGCACCGCGCCCGGCCACTCGACGCTCTTCACCGGTGCGTACAGCAATGGCCACGGCATCGCCGCCAATGAATGGTGGGATCAAAAGAAGAAACGCATGGTCACTTCGGTCGAAGACGATGACACCAAACTCGTCGGCTTCCCCGACAAGGCCCCCGACAAAGCTGGAGCGTCGCCGCATAATCTGCTCGCCGATACGCTCGGCGACGAACTCAAGCTCGCGACGCAAGGCAAGTCGCGCGTCTTCGGCGTCTCCTTAAAAGATCGCGCCTCTGCTCTGCCTGCCGGATTCGCCGGAGACGCCGCTTACTGGATCGACGCCAAAAGTGGTGCGTGGGTCACGTCTACTTACTACCGCGACGACCTGCCCAAGTGGGTGCAAGACTTTAACTCCTCTCGCCCGTCTAAATACTGGGATCGCGACTGGAAAGATGCGCAGGGAAATCTCTTGCGCTCAACCGCGCATCGCAAAGGCAAAGACGGCAGCGATGCCGCGTTCTACGGGGTCGTCGGCTCGACATCCTTCGGGAATGAATATGAGCTCGATTTCGCGAAAGAGTTGATGGTTTACGAAAACCTTGGCCGCGGTCCCGCGACCGACCTGCTCTCGATAAGCCTCTCGCCCAACGACATTCTCGGCCACGAAGTCGGCCCGGATTCCGCGGAGATGCAACAGATGGCTCTCGACCTTGACCGCGAGCTTGCCGACTTTTTCAACTTCCTCGGTCACGAAATCGGACTGGCCAATGTGTGGATCGTACTTTCGGCCGATCACGGAGTCTCCTCGTTGCCCGATGCCGTGAAGAAACTGCGCATTCCAGCCCAAAACCTCGATGCTTCAAAACTCGAAGCACAGATCAACGGCGTCATCGCGGCGAAATTTTCGGCGAGTCATTCCGAAAATTACGTGAAGCTCGACTTCCCGCTGGCATGGCTCGATCAGGATCTCTTTGCGGCGGCACACGTGAATGAGCACGACGCCGAAGCCGCAGTCGGGCAAGCCATGAAGCAAGCGGGCGTTCGCGACTACTTCACCAAATCGCAACTCGCCGCCGGTGAAGTTCCCAACACACCGCTGGGACGGAAATATCTCAACAGCTATTCACCCGAAGGAAGCTGGTTTGTGATGGGCGTTCCCGACATCTACACCGTCGGTCCCGGCCACGGCACCGATCACACGTCGCCGTACAACTACGACACCCACGTTCCACTAGCATTTTACGGACTGCCCTTCCAGCCCGGTACGTACCGCATCAGCGTGGAGCCAATCGATTTGGCGCCGACGCTCGCGTCGCTGCTCGGCATCAACGCTCCCACGCACTCGGTTGGACGCGTGCTGACCGAAGCGCTCGCGCCGCCGGCGTATCGCAATCTCACAAGCGCTGGATCGGCCACGGGAGACCCCAAGCCATGAGCGCGGCCAGCATTCCCGATCTCAGCGTGAGCGTCGCCGGAATTCAACTCAAGAATCCCGTGATCGCCGCCAGCGGCACGTTCGGTTATGGCGTCGAATTTGAAGACGTTGTCCACCTGAACAAACTCGGCGGATTCGTCGTCAAAGGCTTGTCGAAAGAGCCGATGATCGGCAATCCTCCCCCGCGCCTGTGGGAGACCGCGGCTGGAATGCTCAACGCGATCGGCCTGCAAAACATCGGCGCGCAGGCCTTTCTCAACGACAAACTTCCCCAACTCCGCCAGATCAAGAACACGGTTGTGCTGGCCAACATCTTCGGCTACACCCGCGAGGACTACGAGCGCACGATCCAGATACTCAATGACGGCGAGGGAATCGCGGCTTATGAGCTGAACGTCTCTTGCCCCAACACGCAGCATGGAGGAATACAGTTCGGCAGCGATCCGCGCTCGCTCGATGAAGTCGTGACTACCGCCAAGCGCGTGGCGCAACGCCCGCTGATCGTCAAGCTTTCGCCCAACGTGACCAGCATCGGCCAGATGGCGCACGTGGCGCAGGAAGCCGGAGCCGATGCCCTGTCGCTGATCAACACATTCGTGGCCATGGCCATCGACGCCGAGACGCGCCGCCCGCGCATCGCCAACGTCACCGCCGGACTCTCCGGCCCCGCCATCAAGCCCATTGCGCTACGCATGGTGTACGACGCCGCCCACGCCGTAAAAATTCCCGTCATCGGGATGGGAGGAATCTCTACCGCGGCCGACGTGATCGAGTTCATGCTCGCCGGAGCGACCGCCGTGCAGATCGGTACCGCCAGCTACTGGGACCCTTGCGCCACCGAAAAGATCGTCGACGAACTACAGGAATGGTGCAGCGAGCACGACGTGACCCGCATCGCCGATCTCACCGGGGGATTGCAACTGGAATAAGCGGTTCGTATCAGGTAGATTATTCGGCCCGGGTGTAGCATCACGTTGCTCGTTTCGACTGGACGCTTCCCCTGGTGTGGGCGTATTCTGCACAGGCGTAACCCGGCTAAGTCAACCTCCCTCCTTGATGCCGGAGATTCAGCCTTGAGGTATATACCATGAATAACTCCTGCCGGATTGCGATTCTGATTTTGGCCTCGCTCTTAACTACTCTGGGTCACAGCCAAACCGTCAAGCAAGTTCTTAGCTTTTCCGATGCGTTCGCGTCGGGCGGGGGTCTGGCAACCCCGGCACAAGGGCGCGATGGCCGGCTTTACGTCACAACCAACGGCCAAGGCAGCAACCAGAACCCGGACGGAACGGTTTTTAGAATCGATGCCGATGGTTCGTCCCCCACGGTTTTGTTCTCGTTCAGCGGGACAAACGGATACCAACCGAGATTTGGCCTGACGCTGGGCATCGATGGGGACTACTACGGCACCACCTTAGAGGGTGGGGTGGCCAACTCGGGAGTGCTCTTCAAAGTTGCGCCCACAGGTGCCTACACTTCACTCTACGAATTTAGCGGGGGAGCGGACGGATTCTACCCGGCCGGCTCACCCGTTCAGGCGCCCGACGGAAACTGGTACGGTGCAACCATACTCGGTACCGGCAGCTCCGGAACGGTCTACAAATATGTCCCCTCGACAGGAACGTTCACCACAATTCTCAGCCTCAGCGCGGATGGCTCGCAGGGCAGCGGCATATTCGCCCCAATCATTCAGGCCTCAGACAACAGCCTTTACGGTATTGCCGTACAAGGAGGAGCTAACAACTGTGGCACCATTTTCAGGCTAAACACTGCGGGTGTCTTGCTTCACGTGTACAGCTTTCCCTGTGGAGCGGGAGGATTCTCTCCCGCAGGCGCTCTCTATCAAGCGGCGGACGGAAGCCTTTATGGCACAACGCAAGGGGGAGGCAATATAACCAGAACCGGTCCGTGTGCGAAAGTAGGCTGCGGCACAGTTTTTAAGGTGAGCCACGGCGCAGTCTCCATTCTTTATCGCTTCGCCGGTGAGCCATACGACGGCCGCGTTCCTGTTGCCGGTCTCGTGCAGGGAACCGACGGCAACCTTTATGCCGGCACCGAATCAGGCGGTAGTTACAACTTCGGAACGCTGTACCAAATTAGTACCAGCGGCCAATACAAATTGCTCTATAGCTTCGTCTCCTCCGTCGGAGTCGGGGCCGATAGCGCTCTTATGCAGCACACTAATGGAAAGTTTTACGGAATTACCAGTGCTCTCGCGCCGGGTGCAATGTACAGCCTCGATATGGGCCTCGGCCCATTCATTGCCCTCGTCCGCTATACCGGCTTCGTAGGGCGGTCCGTGCAAATCCTCGGGCAAGGGCTGAAAGGTGCTACCGCAGTGACGGTAAATGGCGTGCCGGCGACAAGTTTCAAAATCGTCTCCGACTTTTATATGACGGCAGTCATCCCCGCAGGCGCAACCACCGGCCCCGTCGTGGTAACGACATCCACCGGAACGCTGACCAGCAACCACAATTTGCGCATCGTGAAGTGACGGAATGCAGTGACCGAATAAAGAGGGCGGGCACGCTGCCCTCTATCTCCACGCGCCCAGAATCGCGCCCATCGCCACGTAGCAGACCAGTTGATATCCCGTGTTGATGGCGTAGAGCTTGGCCCGCTGCCGCATGAACAGGGAGTTGGTCAGCTGTACGGTGGTCACAAATCCGAGCCACACGGCGAAAGCAATTTCCATGCCGGAGAGCGCCGACGCCGCATTCGCCACCGCGATGATTTTGCCCAGCACAATCGCCGACAGCGCGCTGGCGATCAACGACATCGCGTAAGACGGTCCCGCGCTTTTCTGCATCTCCGCGATTTTCGCTTTGTCGTTGGGATCGTAGCCCATCAGCACCATCCAAGGGTTAGCAAACAGCATCGGCGAATACCACAGGAAGCCGGCCACCATGGTGGCGATTGCCGCCACCAGCACTGCGTATACGTTTACGCCCAGCAAGTGCATGAGAGTTCTCCCTCGTTAGAGATTCTAAGATTCCCGATTGCATATGAGCCCGGTATGAATCGTGCAATCTGCTATGACGCCGCCAGGAAAATGAATGCTGGAAACTTGGAATGACTTCAAGGGCCGACGAACTAACGCCCGCGAGTGTACCAGATCGAACCGGGAGACTTGTAATTTCGTCCCGCGCCCCACACCGCATGGGTTGCTCCCTGGCTGTCGATGGCGAGGCTGAAGTAGTCGCCGAAGGGAAATTTGAAACCGGTGGGCAGAATGTAGTCGTAGCCGCGCGCCGGACCGGAAAGCTGAGCCTCCGCGCTCCAGGTCGCGCCGCCGTTGGTCGAACTGCGGTAAAACGTATTCCACAGGTGCCGGCTGGACCCGTTGGCGGGCGAGTCGGTGACGCGAGCGTCCATCCAGGCGATGCGAATGTCGCCCGACGCTCCCGCGGCGATGGTCGGGAAACAATTTTCCACTCCGGTCGGAGCCGTCGAAACGTCGGCCCGCGTGGACCAGCTTGCTCCACCGTTGGTCGACGACGCGAAATAAATTCGCTCCGGACCGCCGTTCGCCGCCCCTGCATTCCACAGAGCATAGAGCGCGCCCTCGGGATCGGATGCGAGCGCAATCTGCGGTCCCAAATATCCGCTATCGCAGCCTTCCGCCTCACACTCCGGTGGAGCACCCGAAACATCGAGCAGGGAAGTCGTCCACGAGCGCCCGCCATCCGACGACCGGCTTACATAAACATTCACCGGCCGCGAAGACGACTGTTGCCGCGCATAAAACGTCCAACCAAAATAAACGTTGCCCGCCGCGTCAACGGTGGCTCCGCCCGCCAGCGAAGACCCTCGTTCCGCGCTCGGGTTTACATTGACGGTCGTGAATGTTTGTCCCGCATCGTGAGACGCAGCCACGAAATACTTTTCGTCGTGATTAAATCCCACATAAACGTCAGTCCCGCGAACCGCCAGAACCGGCTTGTCGGCATCGTCCTGCCGGCGTTCGGCCACTGAGAACGACCACGCCTTGCCCGCGTCCAGCGACCGCGCCACCACAATATCGCGCTTATTGTTTTGCAGCCACGAGGCATAGACCGTTTGGCGGTCTACGGGATCAACTACAATTTGCGGATCAAATTGCCCGGTGGCGAGCGGAGCCATTGTCCGCGAAGGCTGCCACGAATTTCCATTGTTGCTGCTCACCAGCAAAGTAATCGCCGGAGCCGAACAACTCGCGCATCCCGGCACCGGCCCATACTGCGGATACAGCACGTAGATATGTCCTCGCCCATCCGCAGCCATCGCCGGTTCCCACTGATCGCCGGTCGTATAGCCGAGTCGACGCTGCGGAGAAAATCCGGCTGCAGTCTGCGCCGCCGCGAAACTCGAAATCAGAAGACTTATTAGAGGAAGAGTCCAGACGAGCGCCAACGCAAACTTCCGCACACGCCGGGATGCGCCCCGGAAAGGGCTGGTAGGGTCACACACAGAACCTGCTCCAACAACAGCTCTGCCCGGACTTTATCCCGAATTCGAGTCCCAGTCAATTGCCCGAAAAGGGTACAAGCCGGACTGATTTAGCTTGCTTGGTCGATGATCTCATCCTGAGCCCAGCGGCTTCTCAGGTGAAACCAGGAATCACACGCTTAACGGCCCCACGCGTAGGCTGCCTGCGTCGCTACTTGGCGGGTAACTTGCACCCCGCAATCATGTCCGACGCGACGCGCTTTGCTCCCGCCTTGTACGTTTCGACCTCGTGACCCACGCCGGGCAGGCATGCCGAGGCGTGCGCGCTCGTAATGGCCGCCTCATAAAGCAAACCCTGACGGATAGCCGAAGTTGTGTCCTGATCGCCAAAGATAAAATTCACAAAAGTGTTGGGATAGCTCAATACCGCGTCGGGAGCGAGCACGGAATCATTCAAGAATTGAGCATCGTGCAGCGTGGAATGGTTGAAGTGACTCGACGAGCACCAGTTTCCTGGATAGGCGGGATCGACAAACTGTTTCGCCGTCGCCGCCTGCAGATCGAGGCCGAGGGAAAGCCCGGAACAGGGCGAGTTCATGACCGGCTGAGTATTTTCGCAGGCATATTGCAGCTGTCCATAAGGCGGGCCGCTGCTCAGTTCGGCAAAAGATAGAATGTCCCCCGCACCGTAGTGAGCCAAACTCTGCCCAATCAATTCTGCGCCGGCGGAGTTGCCCGCCGCACACAGCGGAGTATTGGCATCGAGAAAATTGTCGTGTACCCATTGCTGCACGGTAGCGAAGCGGCACGCCGCTGCACGGATCCCCGCGCCATTCGCATTCGTTTCCCATCCCTGCTCCTTGGTATTGAAAGGTATTCCATAGGTGAGTTCGGCGATCCGGTAGCCGTTGCTCAGAAGTTGCTCAACAACGATTGGCCCGTCGGTCAGAAGTTCGAGCAGGTCGGTACCCGAACCGCCGGTAACGAAAACCGCGGTGCCCACTACCGCGGCGGTAGGATTCAGAATCTTTACGTAGGCCGTGTAGTTGGGCAAGGCCGGACAGGTGATGTCCAGCGCATAACAAACTCCACCGCTTATGGTTCCCTCGCAGGTCGTGGACGAGCTTTGAATCGTGCCCAGAGCATCCGGCGGAGCCTGGGCGAAGCTGATCGAGGCAATGGCGAGCAGTACGAAAAAAAAAGCGGATGTGAGAACTTGAGCCTTCATCGATCCTCCGTGAGACGAACCGGCGCAGATATGCAATAAGGACCTCTACAAGGGGATGAAATCCAAGAAAAGTTTCCGGCCAGCAAACTCCACGCAACTCTATCGTGCGAATTGACGCGTCGTCAATCAGGAATCAACTTCGTTTGCAACCTGTTTGATCCACGAGACTGGTATGGCACTCGGATCTGTGGGAAACTATGACGAGGAAGAACTCCGGAGGTTGCCATGAGAATATGGGGAACAGAGGCGGGACACCTGGCTTGCCGCTGGTCTGAGGTGGGACAACGTGCTCGATACAATCCTCTTTGGATGCAAGAGGCCGTAGGCGTCCCCAGTGGTTATTTGCCGCCCGTTCCGGATTTTGCCAGCCATAGTCCATTCGGAGGAATGGCGGCCTGGCTCCAGTTCCACACCACCCCACACACTCCCGTGCGGAGCGTGGATTCGAACTAAGGATTCTCCTTAATCGATGCTCATCGAAGAGCCAGAGCCGCGTTGCGCCACGCACTCCGCTAGTTCGGCCTTGAATGTGACTTTCCTGGCGGTTTGAGTATCTAATGGAGGAGCGTTAAGAAATAGCGGGGAGTGTCGCGGCAGAAATCTTTCGCGACAGGAGGAACTCATGGCCAAAGCCACATTTGCAGCGGGATGTTTTTGGGGAGTTGAAGCCACCTTTCGGCAGATTCCCGGCGTGACCGCAACCCGCGTCGGATACATCGGCGGACAAACGGAGAATCCTACCTATAAGGACGTCTGCACTGACCGCACCGGACATGCCGAAGCCGTCGAGGTCGACTATGACCCGGCTAAAGTCCGCTACGCCGATCTGCTCAAAATTTTCTGGGAGAACCACGACCCCACACAGCTCAATCGCCAGGGGCCGGATTGGGGCACGCAGTACCGATCCGCCATCTTCTTTCATTCCGCCGAGCAGGAAAGCGAAGCCACGTTGTCGAAGGACTCGTTGGAGAAGGCGCACCGCTACTCCAAGCCTATCGCCACACAGATTGTTCCGGCAGTGACGTTTTATCCAGCCGAGGACTATCACCAGCAATATCTGGAAAAGCGCGGGCTGGCCAGTTGTCACATCAGCCAGTAAATTCAAAGCTAGTGGAGGGGCGGACACCTCGTCCGTCCCAGCCGGGCAGTTAACGCAGCGGCCACGCTCAGCGCTAGTGCATGTGTCCCGCTCCCACTCCCGGCCGCACTCGCAGAAAAATCTGAAATGATACCGGATAACTTCCATACGCTGCATCAAGCGCCGCAGGCTTCGAATACACTGTCACATCCGCTCCCACTCCCAGCTGCCACTTGCGATTCTGAACCACATCGCGTACTCCGCCGAAAGTGTAAGCCCCGATGCGATATGCCGGATGCACTGCCGCCTGCGGAAATAACTCATCTTTATCGACCAGCTCCGCGCGTGTGAACGCATAATTCCGCCGCCAGAAATTGAGCGTCGACTCCAGCAGATAGCTGTTCAAATTCGTCCCCGTTGCGATCTTGTGCACACGCCCCCAGATTAGCGACGTCGCCCAGTTCCCGCCCGCCAGGCTTCCAGAAGAAAACGCACGGTTATACTCCACCGACGCCGTCTGCCGCCACTGGCTTCCCGGCTCGGACGCCTCGGGATGTTCCAGTCTTCCCACGCTGTACTGCGCCGTCCAGTCGCGCGTGGGTGCAATACTTGCGCGCCCCGACCATGAATCGAGCGCCCCCGGCTGAATGCTCCAACGCTCTTCGTTCGGCTCGCGCCCGTTGAAAGCTGAGCCCTCCAGTTTCACCCGGTCGATGACAAATCCGGTCGTGACCACGCCGAAGCTGGTGTGCGTCGAGTCCTGCAAGTGATGCCCCAGAGGCGCCATAGGCAACTCCGACACCGAAGCGCGATGCATGAACGTGACTGGCCCCAGAGCGGGCTCCGCCGACGGTCCGCCATAAAACTCCCACGAAATTTTCTCGGTCAGCGGCAACATGTACAACATCGACAACTCCGCAAAGACATTATGCGGATGCTGATGGTCCACCAACGGTTCGCCATGATAGGTCTCGCCTGTCTGAAACAACTCGGGAAATCCGGGATGCGGCGAGGTCAGCGACTCCGCCGAAAACATCTGCCGGAAAAGAATCGTCCCACTGCCCAGCTTGTGCTGTTCCATGAACATGCCCCAATTCATGGACTCTGCTTTGCCCTCGCCGCGCGGCCCGCCCTGCTGGTTGTAGTCTGCAAAGATGACGCCATGCGCCATCAACTCCCAACCGCCACGCATCATCATCCACTCGTGGCCCGGTACCGACGCCGGTTGCCAACCCGTTCCAGAACCGGCGTGCGGCGACGGTAACTGCCCCTTCGAGGAGGCTTCCATGTCCATACCAGCCATGTTCATACCGGACGTGGTTGTGTTTTGACTCGCCGTTTGTTCCATAACTAGATGATGATCATGCGGCGGAGCCGCGGAGGCATTATCCTGCGCGCAACCTGATCTCAGGAAAATTGCCGCCAGAAAGATCGGAAACAGAATTTTTCTCACGAACGCCTCTCACTCGAATTGGTAAAGGCAGACCTTGCCCGGAACGCGTGATCGCGCTCCAGAACATTGGGGAGAAAATAATTGAGTGCTTAGATTCGCAGAGGAGAGATGTCAGGAGGACTGTGAGAAGGATCAACGGAGATTGCGGAATCTGCCAGCCGCGATGAACTCAACAACCGGCCATCGGTGCGATCGCAATTCTGCACCGCCAAGGCATCGGGAACAAAGGTAGTGGCGGGAACCGCTGCATGATGCCCAGTCGCGCAACACTGATAGTTAACCGGATAGCGAACCGGTTCCGGCGCAGCAGGCGCGCCGCCGTGCTCATGACACCCCGCTGCATGCGCGGGCGAAGCCGCTGTCAACGCAAATGTCTGCGCATCGGGCAATGCCGCGACCATCACGCCCAAAAGAAATACGCCGATCATGCGTGAGATTCCGCCCATCGCTCCTACGTCCCGGTGATCTTAATCCGAATTTCTTCCGGCAGCCGCTGCCGAATTTCTTCTGGCAGCCGGTCATGCATTCGGCGTGCGCCTTCTTTAGCGGCATCCAGCACTGTGACGGGAACGGGTGTGACTACCGCCACCACCAGCCAGATCAGCGCCGACAGCCCGAAGCCCGCCAGCGCCGCAATCTCCAGCCAAAAAGCATGTCTTAGCCCAAAGTGCCGGATCACCCCAAACGCCAGCAGGAACACTCCAGCGGAGACCGAGGCCAGCACAATCAGCCCAACATCAATAATACGATGGATTCTTTGTCGACTGCGGCAGCGCGTGCAGGCTTCCAGATGGCTCTCATAGTCGCCGCGCATCTCCGGCGCCAAGCCGGAAATGTCATAGCGCCAGCCCGCCAGGATCTTGCCTACGATTGGATCGACGCACTGCTCACTCATGGGAAGGAAAACGTCATCTCTACCCGGCCAGCCTGAGACGGCCTTTACAGCCGGATCGGCTCCAGCGCCTCGTTCTGCCCCGCCAGCAGCACTCGGTTCTGAAATAGGCTGCCGCGCAGCGCCAGCGCTTTCTCCGCCTCCCGCCGCGCAATCTCGGGATGATTGTTCTGCTCTGACAGATGCGCCAGCACGACAAAAGTCGCCTTATTATCATAGTCGTTGCTGAAAAAATCCGCGAGCGCGCCATTCGACAGGTGCCCCACCCGGCTCATCACGCGCTGCTTCACCGACCAGGGGTAGGGCCCGCCGCGCAGCATCTCCAAATCGTGATTCGATTCCATGACCAGCACATCGCAGCCGCGCAGGTGGTCGCGGACGCTGGGCGGCAAGTAGCCCAGATCGGTGGCCACACCCACTTTGATGCCTTCCGCACGAAAGGTGAATCCCACCGGATCGGCGGCGTCGTGCGGAATGGTAAACGGCTTGACTTCGATATCACCTACGACAAACCCGCGTCCTGCCTCGAATTTCTCAAAGCGCTCCAGTTGTGGACGCACACCGTCGGCATCGCGCATGGCGCGCGCCCAAGCCTGCTGCGTTGCCCCGGTCATGAACACAGGAATGCGCAGCTTTTTCGCCAGCACTGCCAGCCCGGAAACGTGGTCGGAATGCTCGTGCGTAATCAGAATTGCCGAAAGCCCTCGCGGATCATCCCCCAGCACGCGCATGCGCTTGAAAGTCTCGCGGCAGGAAATTCCCGCATCGACCAGGATCCGCGTACACGCGCTGGCAACCACCGCGCAGTTCCCATGGCTTCCGCTGGCCAGCATGGTTACAGTCACACTCATAACGTTGCGCGCATAGAAGTTACGCTCAAACCGTCACACGCTCCTGCTCGCAGCATACGCGCCCACCCTGTGGAACCGCGAGTACCTTTTAAGGCAGGGTCCTGTCTTAAACACTGTGGCACGCGGGCTATTTACTGTGCTACTGCCCGAGGTTCCTCGGCTAACGCTTTTAGTCCGCCGTTCGGGATTGGCGCTTCGCTTGCCGCATTCCGTTCAAATATTCTTCGGGCGAACTCTAGATCCGCCACTCTCTTTCTTGCGTCCCCAAGCTTTTCATCAAGGTCCGTAACCACGCTATTCCAAAAGACTTTTCTGTCACTTACTGTGTGTATAATATTACTTGATGTTTTTTTAGACATGGTATAATCTGTCTCCATGGCGCTCAATTACGCAGAATTGTTGGAGCAAGTCAAAGCTGAAATTGCTAGCAAGCGCGAGGAGCTTGGCCGCTGCCTTGCTCGCGCCGTGACGTTGGAAGATGAACTTGGCGGCCTTCAGCAAACCGCAGCTGGACTTGCAAAGACCCTTGGCGAACAGTACGAGGCCGATGATGATATTGGCCTTACTGAAGCCATCCGTAGGGCATTTCGACAAAATCCTGAAAAGCACTTTACTGCCATCGAGATCAGGGACGAGCTTGACCAGATGGGCCACGATCTCGCCAAGTACGGAAATGTTCTGGCGTCGATACACTCCGTCATTAAGCGGCTGGAAACTAAGGAAATTGAGGGGGCTGGAACTAGGGCGAACGGTAAGCCCTGCTATCAGTGGAAAAAGGCTCAACCCATCAGCAAAGCGCCCAAACCTCTCTCTGAGGTCGGGGGCCGAGGCGCGTGAGGATTTTGGTTCTAAAGAAGAAAGCCCCGCAGCAACGGGGCTTTCAGGAAGGATGAAATCAGCATGAGAATCCGAATCGAGATCACATTTGCTGACGGTCAGACCGTAGTTATCACGGTCGAACCACCACCCTAGAACATAGCTAACAATCAGCGCCCCGCTTCCTGCTTCAACAGGTTGCGGGGCTAATCCAGAACGCGGAGCAAACCACGATCTAGACCCAAACTCATTGTGGCATTTCTCCGCAGAGCAAGCAAGAGGAGAAATGCCATGACTTGTCTCAGATGCCAGCACACAACCTGCGTGAAAGCTGGCTCTTTCGGTAAGCGCCACGTCCAACGCTGGAAATGCACTTCCTGCAAGAACCGATTTTCCGAACCCCACGCCAAACTTACCCGCGATACGTTCCTGTCGAATCCCGACGCGGCAGCGCGTGCGATCCAGTGCCTTATTGAAGGCTGCTCTATTCGTAGCACAGAGCGCCTCACCGGACTTAACCGCAACACGATCATGCGCCTCTTGCTGGTTGCTGGCGATAGCAGCGCACGAATAATGGACGCGAAGATGCGCCGACTCCGCACCAGGTATTGTCAGATCGACGAAATTTGGACTTACGTTGGAAAAAAGCAGCGTCGCGTCCGCAGCGGAGACTCGCCGGAATTTGGTAGCCAATGGGTATTTGTGGCGATTGATGCGGAAACCAAACTGATTCCTTCCTTTCACGTCGGCCAACGCATGAAGCCGGACGCGCAGAAATTCCTCACCGATCTGTATTACCGAATCGACGGGAGAACGCAGATCACGACAGACGGGCTTGGTCACTACACCGATCTGGTTCCCGCCTGTTTTGGATTGGATGTGGACTTCGCGCAACTCACCAAACTTTTTGGGGATTATGGGCAATACGACAACCCTGAAGTGAGGTACTCCCCACGACCAATCAAGGGGGTTATATCCAAGGTGCGAACTGGCGATCCCAACCCCGATCACATCTCCACCAGTTTCGTTGAGCGCAGCAATCTGACCATGCGCCAGCAAATGAGGCGCTTTACTAGGCTGACTCTTGGTTACAGCAAGAAGCTGTCTCATCTTAAGGCTGCTATCGCTTTGCATTTTGCCTACTACAATTTCTGCCGCGTGCATTCGAGTCTGCGCGTTACTCCCGCGATGGAAGCGGGTTTGACGACCCACGTTTGGAGTATTGCCGAACTGCTCGGCGCGGCTTAGAATTGCCGCGCCTTCGCGCTTCCCCCGCAAAGGAGAAAAGATGTCACTGTATCTAGCGAGTTACGACATCGCGGAACAAGACCGCGATGAATACAAAGCACTCTGGGCTTATTTCGATACCCTAGGGGCCGTCAAGGTTTTGTTCTCTCAATACGCTGTTCCGTTTTCTGGCACTGCGCTTGAGCTTGCCACTAAAATCCAGCCCCATCTCAAGAAGCCAGACAGGTTATTGGTCTGCGAATTGTTCAACAGTCCCACAACATCGGCTTGGATCAATCTCAGAGTTACGGACGATGTATTCAAGGCTTTGCTGGCAAAGCACGCCCGTACCCTCAAGTGAAGGATCGGCAACAATCGAAGAGAACCTTACATTGTCAACGAGTAAACGCAGGGCCTTAGTCTCTTCGACCGTCTCCGGTTCGAGATGTAGGCCAAGCTGCCACCAAAATACTTTCATCTTGCGAGCTCCGGGTTGAGCAATTTAAGAAATCGGGAATCTGAATAATAGTTATGAAAGGAGAAACCACAGATGGCCACAACACCAAGAAAGGGCATCGTCGCGGCGGAGGGCAAGGTCTTTATGCGCCCCGGCAAAAATACCAATCGGATGCGCTTCGAGATGAGCATCAGCAAAACCGACGAGCAGCGTTTGCTTGCCATGCTTAAGAGACGCAATCCGAACGCGGCATAGACCACAACTTGTCCATATCGGCCAGTCGCGTGTCGGCTGGCCTTTTTTCTCAAATCGCTATGCCATGTCATTTAAGACACCACCTTAAGGCAGCCCGATACCTTCGAGTCAAAAGGTATGGCCTTCAGCCCGCTGTAGGCACTTCCACCAATGGGGGTGCCCCATCTTTCGCGTCTTTTGCGAAAGGTGGGAAGCAGAACTGCCGGCAGCTTAGGCCTTTCCGTTTCCTAATCCGATCATCTTCAACTAACATAATCCCGGCCCCTCAAGAACCCATGACCGCTCGCCACACTCTCGCGCTCGCCATGACCCTTTCAGTCCTAGTTCCTCCGATTCTGGCCAGCAAGAAAGACGCAGAGGCCGCTGCGCTCATAGACCGCGCAAAGCAGCTTTCCAGCATTCGCGCTGATGGTGCTCCCGCGTTTCGGATGAAAGTGAGTTTCAAAAGCATCAAGCCGGATCGTTCAGAACTCGAAGGCACCTATACCGAAACCTGGGTTTCGAAGGCACAGTGGCGGCGCGAAACAGTTCTGGGCGGTTTTCACCGAATCCAGGTTGTGGCTGGCCGGAAGCGGTGGCAACTAGATAACAGTCCAATCGTGCCGCAGCCCCTGCCTGACATCGGCAGCCTCTCGGAAATCGACAGGCAGGGCAAGGACGGATGGAAACCGAGAAAACTCAGCGAGAAAGAAGTTAAGCACCTCAACGTGCGCTGCCTTGACACAGATCCTGATCCCCGTGGGGCGCGCTCCGCCCTTTGCTTTGACGAAAATAATGGGCTACTTGTCGCAGAAGTCGAGCCCTGGGAGATGGGGACCCAGATTAAAGACAAGTCGTGTTTCTTCGCCGACTACCAGAAATTCGCAGATCGATTAGTCGCTCGGTCTTATGAATGCGATGAAGACAAACGGCCAAGTCTTGAGGCAAAGATGGTTGAATTGATTGCCGAGCCTACGCCCGATCCGGCGCTCTTCGCTCCTCTACAGGGCGCGAAGGAGTCGGTGAACTGCCTCGGCAAAGTCGAGGCTCCGCAAGTAGCTCGGCCCGCCGATCTTATGGCCCCCGCACATTTCCACGGTAAAGCCTTAGTCGTCGTTGAATTGACGGTCGGCAGCGATGGCAAGTCGGTCGACCCAAGAATTACTTCCCCTCCCAACCCTGATCTTGATCGCCGATCTCTCGAAGCAGTGGGGCGAACCAGATTTCACCCTGCGACCTGCGACGGAGAACCGATGCCAGTTGAGATCGGATTCGAGATCGGATTTAGCATTCCATAGCGTACCTATGATCCTGACGCCTCCGCCGCCCGAGGCAACTACTTCCCGCCCCGCAAATTGTCTACCACGCCGCGCAGCAGCGATCCGCCGTACGCTCCGGCGATTCCGGGAAGAAAGGCGAGGAACGATCCGTACACTTGCCCTCGCGACGGCTTCACGGTCTGCACAAAATAAGCCCCAAACTCGGTCAGCGGGATAAACATTCCCACCGCCAGCACCCAGCGCCACGGCCAGCGCGGCCGCAGAATCCCCAGCAGCATGCAGGAGGCCAGCACCAGCAGCGCGGTAAACAGCAAATCGTTGACCACAACGTCGGCCCACCCGATGCCCATGCCACAGAGAGCGGCGGGCAGAAAGAACCACGCGTCATGGTTTTCGCGAGCCGTCATCGGGGCGCAAGGTGGCAGCTTCCCAACACAGCAATTCTTATTTCTGCGAAAAAAATTGCGTAAACTCCGATACCACAAGTCTCGGCAGTTGCTCTTGCTTTGCTTTCCCTTTAAATCCTAGGTCGTGGCCGGCGCCTTCCAGCGGCAGCAACTTCGTCCTTGCCTGGATCATCTTCAGCGCCTGCTCAAGCTCTGCGATCGTGCCGAATGGATCGCGCGTGCCACTGACGAAAAGCGTCGGCGTGCGCAGGTCGGGAAGATGCTGGGTGCGCTGCTGCTCGGGCTTGCGCGGAGGATGCAGCGGATAAGACAGCAATAACAGTCCTGCCACCAGGTCCGATTCGTCTAGCGAGAGCTCGGCGCAGAGCATGCTGGACTGGCGGCCGCCATAGGAGTGGCCGCCGAGAAAGATTTGCCCTGCGGCAATCTTTCGCAGAGAGGCGAGCGCATTCCTTAGTCCGGCGCGGTCGCGAGCGGCATCAGCGGGGCCGGGCGGGCCGTAAGGCCTCGACTGGCGATAGGGCAAGTCGCAGCGCAGCACGGTGAACCCCGCGGCGGAAAAAGTTTCCGCCAGCGCAATGAGAAGTGGGGCTTGCGCATTCGCACCCGCGCCATGGGTCAGGATCAGGCCTTCGCCCTTGGGAGTTTCGGGTGCGTGCAGGAATCCGCGAACTTTGGGTTCGGCGATATTGTCGGCAAACTCGCGGATCGAAGTGGCGGGCAAGAAATCATTCTAAACCGTGTACGCCGACCTAGAGCCGTCGTGGGCCTTCAGGGAGACTTGGGTGGTCACAAGAGCCAAGCGCTGTGGCAATTTACGCCAACGATCGCAAGACACCCCTAGCCATGCGAGAGTGGCAAACTGTTTAGTGCACTGTCTAGCCTAGTTGACAAAACTAAAGGAAAGCGGACAACATTGTTCGCACGTTTCAGCTGCTGCCCGGCAAGGACCTATTTCGCCGCTTGAACGAGGAGGGAATGTGTTAGACCCTCAAGAACACTCCAACCCGATCACCGTCCTAGCCCTCGTGTTTGCCGCGGGTTCGCTGCTCGGTGGTACAGCCAGCGCCGCGCCTTCCATCCGTCTCTCGGAGAGAGCTGGCCCGCCAACGAGCGAGACTTTGGTTTCGGGGCGTGGATTTAGTGCAAACGCACGGGTCGATATCTATTTCGATACCACAGTCGCGTTGCTGATCGTTACTGACGGCAATGGTGAATTCGAAAAGGCGAGAATCCACGTGCCCGGCAGTGCCTATCCCGGAAAGCATTGGGTTACTGGTCTGGAGCCGAATGACGCCAAGAGCGCCCAAGCGCCATTTCTGGTGCAAACCAATTGGAGCCAGTTCCATTTCGACGCAAGGCTAAGTGGCCTGAATCCCTACGAGAATGTGTTGAGTCCTACAACGGTAAGCGGCATGGAATTGCGCTGGAAGTTCTCTACGGCCAACTACGCCTGGTCGTCGGCCGCAGTCGTCAACGGGGTGGTTTACGTCGGTTCCGAAGATGGCAACCTGTATGCCCTGAATGCAAAAACCGGGTCCCTCGTATGGAAGTTGAACACCGGACACCCCGTGACCTCCTCGCCAGCGGTGGCCGACGGCCTGGTCTATATAGGCACCGGGGAAGGCACCTTCTACGCGCTCGACGCTGTTACGGGTACCAAGCTTTGGAGGCACATCGGTGGGGATCCGCCGAATGCGGCACCTGTGGTAACAAACGGGGTGGTTTACGTGGGTACCACCGTTAGACTGTACGCGCTGAACGCCAAGACGGGGGTCCAGATATGGAGCACTCCCATCATCTCGAATACACCCCTCGCTGTGTCCGGGGGCGTAGTCTTCGCTGATTCCTTCAACGCGCTGACTTCTACGTTGCAGATATCGGCCCTGAACGCGGCGACCGGCGCTTCTCTATGGAGTTCCGGTTCTGCGAGTCTCGTCACAACCCCGCCCACAGTGGCCGCCAGCGTGGTCTATTTCGGTTCCGACAAGGATGTGGTCGCGCTGAATGCCACGACCGGTGATCAGCTTTGGAGCTTCACCGCTGGCGATTTGGTCCTCGCCACGCCCGCCGTGGCCAATAGCATGGTGTACGCGGGCGCGTGGGATGACAACTTATATGCGCTCAACGCCAATACCGGTGCCCTACTGTGGACCTTTAGGACGGCAGGGCTCGTCACTTCCTCGGCTGCCATGGCCAATGGGGTGGTTTACACGGCTTGCAACAATGGCAACATTTACGCTCTCGATGCCTCGACTGGCATCCTCTTGTGGACTTATTTTGTTGGTGGGGTCGAATCCTCGCCAGCAGTGGCAAACGGCATGGTTTACCTCAGCTCATTCGACAACAACATCTACGCTTTTGGCTTGCCAGTAGGCCCGCCCGCACAACCGTCGGAGGTTACTCCGCCTGATGCTGAGGTACTTCGGTCAGCGTCTCATAGACCTTCACGATAGTAATTTCATTCCCCAGCCGTGCCCAGCAGCGGAGCAGGTCGGGATCTTCCTGCGCGGTGCGGCGTGCGTCTTCCGACTTCCAGTAGCGCAGCAGGACGTAATGCGACTCGCGGTCGCGGTAGAGATGATCGCGGCTGTATCCCTTGGCGGCGAGGATGGACATGAGCTCGCGCACCGTGGCGAGCGACGCGGCTTCCATCTCCGGGATGGGCTCCCACACGGCGACCGAGAGTATCTCATGCTCTTGCGCCATTGCCCGCGATTATAACTTGGCGCGGTCCCGACCGGAGGAGGAATGACTGGAGCGCAGCTTCTTGGGCGTTGTCTTCAAAGCGGTCTTCGATGTCGCCTTGGGCGCAGCTTTCGGATGCGCAATCCGGTCTGCTTCTTCGTCGGTCACGACATGCAGGCGCATCAGGTTGGTGGAACCGGAAGACTGCCGGGTACCGGCGACCACGCCCAGCACATCTGCCGGCTTCAACAAGCCGCGAGTCACGAGATCCTGTTCGGCCATCGTCACCATTTGTTCGGCGGAGCGGGCCTGCCGGCAGTGTACAGGACGAACTCCCCAATAAAGATTCATGCGTTGGACCACGGGCAGGCTGTGCGTAAAGCCGTAAATCGCGACCCGGGGCCGATACTTGGAAATCATGCGAACCGTGTTGCCGGATTCGGTGAAGACGGCGATGGCGCCCATGGGCAAATCCTCAGCCGCGTGGGCAATCGATTCGCAGATGGTTTCCGCGACGGAGAGGCCGCTATGCTCACGGCGGCGGCGCGTCTGGGTGAACTCGCCCATGTTGCCTTCGGCTTCAACCACAATGCGCGACATCATGGTGACGGCCTCGCGCGGATATTTTCCGGTGGCGGTTTCTGCGGACAGCATGACCGCGTCGGTGCCGTCGAAAATTGCGTTGGCTACGTCGCTGGCCTCGGCGCGCGTGGGGCGCGGATTTTCGATCATCGACTCGAGCATCTGCGTGGCGGTGATCACCGGCTTGCGCCAGGCGGCGGCGCGGCGAATGACGTGCTTCTGAATGACAGGAACTTTTTCCGGCGCCATTTCGACGCCGAGGTCGCCGCGCGCGACCATCACGCCGTCGGCGACTTCGAGAATCTCTTCCAGATGATCGATAGCCTGCGGCTTCTCCAGTTTGGCGATCACGGGAAGATCGCTGGAGTGCCTGGCGATAATTTTCTTGACCGTGAGAACGTCGGCGGCGGTGCGGACGAAGGAAAGCGCGACGGCATCGACGCCATGGACGAGGCCGAATTCCAAGTCTTTGCGGTCTTTTTCGGTCAGCGCGGGGATAGAGAGCGCGACTCCGGGAAGGTTGATCCCCTTGTGTTCGCCTAACACGCCGCCGTTGAGCACGTCGCAGAGAACGTCCTCGCCCCGCACCCCGCTCACCCTCAGTTCGATCAGTCCGTCGCTGAGCAGGATGCGGGCGCCCGTGGCAAGCTCGGCGGCGAGATCGGGGAAGGTGGTGGAGATACGAGTCGCGTTGCCTGGCAGATCTTTGGGCGTGATGGTGACGACCGATCCGGTCTTGAGCAGCACCGGTTCGTGGCGTTCGAGCTGTCCGGTGCGGATTTTGGGGCCTTGCAGGTCTTGCAGAATGCAGACGGAGCGTCCCTCGCGCTCGGCGGCGCGGCGCAGGCGTTCGATGTTGTGGGCGTGATCTTCGTGCGTGCCGTGGGAGAAGTTGAGTCGGGCGACGTCCATCCCGATGCGGAGCAGATCGCGCATAGCCGCTTCGTTGTGGCAGGCGGGACCGATGGTGCAGATAATTTTGGCGCGGCGCGACGATGGAATGGAGACGCGGAGATCGGGGACTGGATCGTTCGGTTTCAACTTTGCTCCGGATCGGAATTCTTATGTTAGTGATCTACTTGATCATCGGCAAATCGGGAGAAGATGGTTAGAGTCCGGCTAACGTTGCGCCGGGCTTGGGAGGACTCAACGCGATCAATTCTTTGCCCAGCATCGCCCGCGGAAACAGGATCGCATTAAATTCCGCGCCTACCAGCACGACCAGGGAAATTAAGTACATCCAGACCAGCAGCGCAATGGCAGCTCCCAGCGAGCCGTAAATGACGCTGTAGTCGGCGTAGTGGCTAAGATACCAGCGGAACAGCATGGTCACTGAAAACCAGAGCGCGGTCGCCAGGGTCGCGCCGGGGATGACGCTGTGCCAGGGCTGCGTGCGCGGCACCGCGTTGTGGTAGATCACGGCGATGACGGCGATTCCAGTGAGCGTAGCGATCAGCCAGCGCAGAGACGTCCACATCAGCAGAATGTACGGGCTGAACTCGTGCGCGATGTAGAACAGGATGCGGGTCTCAATCTTGCTGCCCAGCGCAACCAGCAGCGTGGCGAAAGTCATGGGCAGAAGCGCCAGCACGACCAGAGCCAGGGCGATCAGGCGCTCTTTCAGTAGCCCCCAGGTCTTGGGCAGATCGTAACAGCGGCGGAAGCCCTCCATCCAGGAAATGACAACGCCGGAGGCGGTCCAGAGCGTAATCAGCGTGGTAGTAATCAGCAGTCCAACGGGACGGCGCGCAGCGCCGTGCAGATAGTTCAAGGCAATATTAGTGTCGGCGGGAACCACGCGGGCCAGGGCGTAGGAAATTTCGCGGAGGTAGGGCGCGCCTTTGCGCCACGTAGCCAGCAGGCTGCCTACGACCAGCAACGCAGGGACAAATGTAAGAATGGACGAATACGCCGCAGCTTTAGCGGTGGCGAAGGCATCGTGCTGAAAGGCACGCCAGGTGGCCGTCCCGAGCAGGCGGAAGAAGCGCATTAGTCTCTGCGCTAGATTAGGCCCGGGAGGCACTGAACGTAAACAGGGAAGATCGGCAGGGTCCTCAAGGCTCAATCGCTGGGGGTTGGCGTGCATTTGTGTCTAAAATTGGTTGCTCTAGGATCGGCTCTAAGCCGCTATCTATTTTAGCAGTAAGGTGCCGCGAAGCGGACGCGATGAGAGGAGTCTTACTTGCCGGCGACGGCGCCGTAGATCATAGTCGAAGGTATACGCGTTTCAACTGTAGCCTTCTCTACCGAAACAACGACAACCCGACGAACAACATATGCGAGTCCAATCCAGGATTTTGATTTGCCAGATTCGCGTTCGAAATGTGGTGATATTTGTATCCAAGATCAATGGCGGTGCGGCGGCTGGACGTGAACAACTGCACACCACCGCCAAGTTGAGCCGTGAAGTTGAACTGCTGAGTGGTTCCAAACATTCGATGGTTGAAGTACAGGAAACCGCCACCGCTCGTGAGAAAGGGCTCGATGCGGCGATAGTGCACGAAGTTTACTTGTGCACCAACAGGGCTACCCCCGACCCCGTAGGCATAGGCACGGTGGCCATTGCTGGTATGCGGATCGCCTACGAATGCCAGGGGAATTGCTTCGAAAACCCAACGCACCGCGATGGGTTCCTTCCAGTAGATAAGCCGTTCGTAGCGGCTCTCCAGTTGATAATTTCTCGCATTCACGGTGCTCGAAAATGCATGACCGTTTCCAAAAGCTCCTTCGACCCAATATGTGTATTCGCTGTAGGCATGCTGCCGTTCTTGTGCGATTGCCGATGTGGTGAGAAAGAACGCAACGACAATCGCAGCGGCCAGGGCCAGTGCGCCCTCTACGAACCTGTCTCTTCGGTCTCGACGTCGGAGCGTCAGCCTGCGGCCGGACACCAGCGGGCAGCCGCTGATCAGTTCGAGTTCAGTCTCAACATTCTCGTGCGCCGCCGGTTTGAATTGCGAGGTCATGTTTCGAAACCTTTAATACCTGACCTGAAGGCAACTGGCATTCCAAAGAGGAGCCACACTGGTTGTGCTTCTAAAGGCTGGAAATAAAGGATTTTGTTCGACAGAATGGTCGGCGCTTGTGTCAACGTGTCGAAACTGTCAAGTGACAGTCGAGCTAGTGACGAGCCTCGCGAGCGGAAGCAGCCTCGACCCGTTCGATCAGGTCTGGCGAGTTCCCTGAACCTGTGGGTGTGGATCGCTAGTAATACTAGAAAGAGATAAAGGCCCGAACTGTCGATGACAGTACATTACTCGAGTAGAAGAAGATGAGAGCCGCAGCGAGAACACCGTGCAGGAGATTACGCATAACTTTTGAAGTCCCCGAAAGTCCAATACTGCCAGCGAGTCGCCGCCATACTGTCACAAAGGTCATATTTGTGTCGAGCACCGCCGTCTTCAATCGCCTCAAGGAACCGGCGGTCGTTACATAAGCATCTATATTCTTCAGGGCATCAGCCCGAGAGCTGTAGCCGAGCGTCACAATACTAGGTGCTGCGATGAGGTCCCGTAGGGTCTCTTCGTCTGGATACGCAATCACCAACCGTTCACGACCTGGCTCGGACCGAACGCTGATTACCGCGTATCTCCAAGCTGAGGTATTGGCCAACTCTTCCACGACATCACCTCGAGCGGCGCATGTTCACGCGGCTCATGCATTGAGTCGTAGCACGTAATAGTCCACTTATCAGGCTCTCCGATTGCATGGGTAGGCGGGACTTTCAAAGCGCGTTCTATGGGGTCCCTCTTAGATCACTTGGGGGGGTGGATGATCCCGAGTGCTGTTCCACGAAATCACCCTCTCTCAATGATGAGTCGAACTACTTATGCCGCCGATGTAGTGTACGACGGCTTGGTGTAAGCACTGGCCGCATGTGCCGCGCAACTTTTGCGCGCGCGCGTGCCAGTTGCGCTTTGACAGTTCCGATCGGCACTCCCAGGATTCGGGCTGTCTCAAAGATCGAGAGACCATCCACGACCCGCAGCTGAAATGTTCTTCGCAAGGTCGGCGACAGCAGGGCTGTGCATTTGCGCAAGCGCGCCGTTAGTTCGGAGGCTCGAAACTCCTGTTCCGGGCTGGGCCGCTCGTCGGCGAGCTCTTCCCATAGCGAGTGTGGTTGTTCCTCGCCGAGTCGCTCGTCCAACGAGAAATGAATCTGGCGTGGTCGCTTGCGCAATTGCATCAGAGCGCAGTTGCGGACAATCGTTGTCAACCAAGTGGAGATCTGCGATTGCCCCCTAAACTGGTTTATATGTTTGTAAGCGGCCAACAGGGCTTCCTGCACTGCATCCTCTGCGTCAGCCGCATTCCCCAACAGTCGGTAGGCACAACGATAGAAAGACGGTAAGCGGAGTGACAGAACGTCCTGCAATTTTCGAGCTGCGCCCGGGTGGTCGAACACCTCCAGGTACTGACCATTTTCTGTGCGTACGGCTGCTTCCAGCATGCTGTTTCCCATTTCACGAGAGCAAAAGCACGTAACCTGCCAAAAGTAAGATCGCGGCATCATCACGTCCTCTACGCGCAAACAGAGCGGAACAAGTGGCCACGGCGAACGCGTATTGTGCGAGCTGAAGGCGCGTGAAATCAACGCCCCTGCGGCATCGGTGATGCGATTGTGAGACAGGAATCGAGCCCCGGAAGCCGGGCTGGAAGCATGAATCAGTTGTGTATTAGATGATTGGTTGGGATCGAGAAACTTGACGCGTTATTGACATGCCAAGGCTTCGACTGTGGCCTGATCGCCGAAAATCCCGCCGATTCCTTGTGCCACGTTGATTTCAATCAGTTACGGACACGTCCAGCGAACCGTTAAGTGGCACGCGTCTTGCTTCACTTGGCAGGTACATGACGGACCCAATCGAAACAAGAACTGCTTGGAGGATCAAAGTGAACCTCGCCCGCATATCAAAGCTCTGTGCGCTCCTTCCTGCAATTGCGAGCATCCTGATCGCAAGCTCCGCACTTGCCGCTACCGCCGGCAAAACATCTCAACTTACGCCGGGCGAGAAGGCAAAAATGTCGGGCTTGATTCTGTCTCGCGATGGCGATCTGCTGCGCGTGCGCGACAAGAAGTCGCACGAGGTAGTCACGGTGAGCATCGTCGATACGACCCAGATCGAGCGAAAGAACCATAAATTTCCCTTTTATCGTCATACCGACATGGATGTTACGGCCTTGCTTCCGGGCCTGACGATCGAGGCTGAGGGCGTAGCTAATTCCAACGGACAACTGGAAGCCAGCAAAATTTCCTTTACGCCGGACGACTTCGCTATCGAAGTAGCCCAACAACAACAAGTCCTGGCCAACAAAGCGGCCGCGCAAAATGCCCAGTCGACAGCCAACCAGGCTGCAACCGCAGCCGACGCCGCGCGAAGTTCTGCCGATCAGGCCCAGAACTCAGCCGATCAGGCTAGTTTGCAGGCCGAAGCTGCCGGCGTTATTGGGCTAGCGGACGCGGCTGCGATCGCAGCTGTCGATCAACGCGTCTCGGACTTGGATGAGTACAAGATCGCATCGGAGAATGATGTCTTCTTTGACCGCGATTCAGCGGTCCTGAAGGATGAAGCCAAGCCGGCCCTTGCCGATCTTGCCAAACTCGCGAAGTCGCTACAGGGCTACTTGATCGAGATCTCGGGATACGCCTCCAACACCTTGGGCGGCAAAACGGATCAGAAGCTGAGCGAGGAACGTGCCGCCGCGGTAGCGCGTTATTTCTATGAAGTCCAGAACATCCCAATGCGGCGCATTCTTATTCCCGTCGGCTATGGCAGCACGCATCCACTGGCGAGCAACGCTCAACCTGAGGGCCGTGAACTCAACCGCCGGGTCGATGTCAAGGTTCTGGTCAACAAGAGTCCCGAGGAAGGGATGTAGTCGGCTGGCGACTACTTGGAATGCGGACGTCCCGAAAGGAAAAGTTAGACGGATATGGAAATCCTGCGATTCCTTGCGGCGTCCGCTGTCGTTTCTTTGGCCGCGGCGACAGCACGATGCACCTTATCCACTAGATCTCGTTATTGAGAGACAGAATCGAAGATTCGATTTTGCGGCCGAGCAGAAGTAACGCGTCAAAGCGCTCCTCTGACGTTCCTTTCGGATGGTAAGCTTGAATCGTCCGTTCCAGTCGGGCGCGTGCCTCTTGCAATTTGTCTTTCTCCGGCGCGCCCTGGATCGTCCTTCCATGCGCGCCGCCATCGCGTCCAGCGATTCAGCGAGTCGGTCACCGAACTCACGCTGCGGCACAGCGATGACTTCCGGCAGCTCAAAACCAGGCAGTTGTACCCGATATTTCCACTCGGCGATTTGCATGATGAAAAGGACTCGCATTTGAGGCTGTGCTCGACGGATCAGGTTTCGCAAAGCGAGATCCTGCTCGCGGGAACGTCCGAACTCCAGGAGAACACCGTCTGCGAGAGCTCTTACTTTGTCGAGATTAGTGTTGATGGTCTCGCCCAGAGCAAACCTTCGTGACGTTGCGGCTTTCAGGTCCTTTGAGGCTGGTTCTTTTGCAAACTGTGCGAGCAGCCGGAGATTGGAAATGAAAGTCTCTTTCAGCGCGCGCGCCGCCGGCAGACCCCACAATTGATCAAATATTAACCACATTGCGAACAGGCCGAGCATGATGCCGACAACGCGGTCTCTTGCCACCTCGAGTGAGATCTGCATTCTGAATTCGCTTACGTTGATCAGGTAAAAAGCCACTGCGATCTGCATGCCGAAGTACGATAAGCGGGGGCTCGAGGTCATGAACCAGGCAGCGATGGCGCTGACGGCCACGAAAAGGAGCACGAAACCGCCGATGGAATCGAGATGCGGCAGAATGAAAATCTGTGAGCCCATCCCAAGAACAAATCCGCCAACCAGGGCGCCGAGGATTCTAAGGATCTGCTTCTGGTGGGATGAACCGATCGTAGAGAGTGCGGTGAGCAAGCATGTTGTAACCGCTGTGCCGATCCCGGGCCACGCCAGGGCGTTGTAGATCACGTAGCAAATACTGGCCGCCAGGCAGCCTTTGAGGGCGAAACGAAAATGATCAGGGTTAACGAACGCGTCTGAGACGAGAAGTGACGATCGAGGCATGTCGTCTACCGGTGATAAAGAGTCGGGAATCGACCCGGACGACGCAAACGCCTGAGGAATGAGGCTGACAGTGTGCTCAATTTCAAGCAGGAGTGGCACGCTTGCAGGTTCTTGATCTGTATTGAACTGGAGGGGCCCGGGAATCCTCCGGTTCAGCAATTCGTATCGAATGCCCGCGAGGGCTGAGGCCAGGTGCATGAGCCGCTTTTGATCGCCGGCGGAGGCTTCGAAGTCGAGCTGCGTCAGAGTGGCTGCGAGATCCACCAGCCTGCCAACCAGGGCTGTAACACCGCCCATCTCGACGGAATATTGCATCGAGTAGTCCGAGCGCGGCAGGATGCGCCGTAGTAACGATGTCCCGCGCATCGCAAACTGCATAATTTGCTCTTTGGTCGCGGCATCGATATTGGCCCCTTCCGCATAGCAGATCATTAGCTTCTCGATCGCAGACAATCGATCGCTGATGGGGATGACAACATCGTCTCCGGGGCGCCGGCGCTCGAACACCAACTCTACCGCCGCTGTGATTACGACTCCTATGACTACCGACAAACACAGCCAGAGTGTATCTTCAACATTCGTCTCGGATGGAAGAGCGCGATCCCACAGGGGAACTCCAAGGGCGATCATGATCGCGAAGATAACCGCCACCGTGTAGTTCGTCAGCGTGCTAAGCGCGTAAAAGACCAGGAAAAAAGAGCCGATAACCCATACAAAATGAAGCGGGGGTGAATTAATCACGAACGATGCGAATATCAGAAGATAAGCAGCGCCGATGCCGGTTACCAGGAGTATAGTTCCCGCGGATTTCAGGGTGGCTTGACGGCTTTCACGAGAGATCATGAGCGCATAAATCGCACCCTGATACGTGTAGGGAATGCGAAACGTCATCCCGACAATCATGATCAGCGTGGCGGCAACGACCATGCGGAAAACCACAGCCACTCTGCCCGGATAAGGCGTCAGTTCCTCCCGCAGGAAATCGGGCAGCCAGTCCAACCAGCTATTCCACCGGAGTATCGGGAGTGAGGCAGTAGCCATGTTTGCAGTAGCCAGGTTCAGTGATGTTCAGTGCCCGCGAATGGTGACGACCGCCGATTCGCCCAAGCGAAAGAGATCACCCGTCGGGTTCTGCACGCGGACTCGCACAGGGTACCGAGATGCCAGGTGAACCCAATTCAGAGTGCGCTGAATATCGGGAAGACTGCGGCTTAGATTGCCAATCCGATCAGGGTCCGGAGTGACGCCGAACCCGACGCTATCCACAACTGCTGAGAAGCGCAGATCTGGTCTGGACATGACATACACGTCGGCTTTCATCCCGGGCGCAATACGTCCGAGCAGGCCTTCGCGGAAGTTACCAATCGCCCACCAGGTGCGCGCGTCGATCAAGGTAAACATTTCCTGTCCAACATGGGCATAAGCGCCTTCTGAGATAGTGAGATTGGTGACGATGCCATCGAATGGCGCGTAGACACGGCAGTTGTTCAGCTGATACTGGGCGTTCTTCAGCGCGGCAGCTTTTGCGCCCCGCTGATTGATCAGCGGCTCAAGCGTTGTGACCGCGTGCCTGGCCTGTTCGTGTTGCGCCAAAACCGATTTTAGCTTTGCCTGCGATAGCGTCAGTTGCGATTCGGCTTGCTTTAAAGCCTCTGCCATTGCGGTTTCGGAGCTTCTGGCTTTGTCCACCTGGTCCACGGTGACAAACTGCTTCGCCAGCAGCGGCTCAAGTCGATGAAAGTTGTTGTTCGCATACGTCCATTCGGCGCGCGCGCGGCCGACACCCTGCTCGGCGTCTGTGACCTCCGCCTCCGAGCTATGGATATTCTCGTGCGCAACAGAGACAGCGCTTACCAATGCGGCGATCTTGCGCTGTTCGTCTGCGACTTGCCCTTCAAGAGCACTCTGCTGCGAAAGAGCGTTTTCCAATGCATACCGATAAGGGCGTTCATCGATCTCGTAGAGCAGATCGCCCGTTTTAACCAGCTGATTGTCTTTCACATTCAGGCGAACAAGCGGGCCATCGACCTGGGGCGCGATCCCAATGAAATTTGCAAAGATTTCGGCATCGTCGGTTCGAGGATAGTAATTCGTGCGATCGAGCACAACGAACGCCATTACTACGGCGACGGCCACGATAGCGATACTGATCCAGCGTCCGATAGCCTTGCGATTTTGTGGATTCACGACAGTGTCATTCCTCATATCAGCGGAAAAGTGCGAGCCACAAGGCGAAAGCAAAAATTGCTGTCAGGCTCGGGTACACCAGTACCGGAAAAGTAATCTCGACACGATGTTGCAACAGCGCTCGACATAGGACTGCGAGCAGAATGCCGACTGCAAAACAAACCAGCCACGCAGGGAAAAAAGAACCCAAGACATCAAACGCCGGAGCTCTTCCGCAGCCAGTGAGCAACAGAGGAGCGAGACCTGCCGCATGCCGGAGAATTCGATAGGCCCGGGCATTCACGGGTGAGACCTTCCTCTGTTGGCCTGAATCGACTCCCCTGTTGTGAAAGCCAGATCAGCGAGAGCCGTAAGCACCTGGGTGCGGGCGAAAACATCGGCCGACCGAGCTTGTGCCAGTGAGCGCTGCGCGGCCGTTACGTCGAGGAGGTTGCGCAGCCCGTATTTGTAAGATTCGAGAGCCGCATTGTAGGACTGGTTGGCGGCTTCAAGAAGCGCGACCGCCGCACGATGCTGCCGAAAGGCGGTGTTTAAGTTTGAATAAGCTGTCCAAACCTCGTCGGCGATCTGATTCTTTTTCAGATTGGTCTGTGCCTCCGCCGCGCGCATGTCGGCCTGGGCTTGAGTCACGCGGCCTTTTCGTGCGCCGCCATCAAACAACTGTCCAGTTGAGACCAAAACTCACGCTGCCGGTCAGGTCCGAGGTGTGCGACCAATGAAACGGTTGCTGTATTCCATAGAGTGACGGGATAGCCGGGCTGACGTTGACGTCCAGAGTGGGGTAGTAAGCGGCTCGTGCCTCTTTGAGTCTCGCGTCGGCAGTTCGTATTTCCGCCGCCTGTTGCATGAGGTCGGGACGCTGTGCGAATGCTCGGTCTATCGTTTCCTCTACGGTCTCGCTGATCGAGTCAGGAGTGGGCAGTTGATCCAGCGGTTGAACCCTAATTGCCACGCTTGCTGAGGTTCCCACGGCAGTCGCCAGGTCACCGTGAGCAATCTCTTCCGCTCCCAGCGCGGATTGCAGGTCATATTCCGCCTGGGCCGTGGCACTCCGTGCTTCCAGCACGTCGGGTAAAGTCGCGAGACCATTAGTCAGCCGTTCCTCCGCTGCCTGTTCTACGGCTTTGGCGTTGGCCAAACTTGCCTGCGCGGAGTCCTCCTGCCCGATCGAGCTCAACAGCCGGTAGTAAGCTTTCTCTACCTGATCAATTACATTCCTGTGGGTGTCATTGAATGCAAAATTCGCTGAGAGCAGTCGTGCACCTGCGGCATCGATTCGTCCTGACCGGGCGCCGAAGTCGAACACCGTGTAATTCAGATCGAGTGCCAATTGAAAGCTCTGGATGGTCTGGCCATGGAACCGGTCCCCAAAGAACGCCTGGACACTTTCGGTTTGAGAAATTGCCGCGGCGGCTAGGGTCGGGTACAACTCACTTCGAGTAATCCCCAAGGCCGCTGCCTGAGAGCGAGCACTCTCCCAGGCGGCGCGAGTTGCAGGGTTGTGGGCTTCCGCCAGGTCAATCAGTTCCGACAAGGAATACGTCTTCGACTGATCCACGGTGAACCGCGAATCGGCTACTCTCCCGGCATGTTCGTTCCTATCGAATTGAGCAGAGCCATGCCATGGGTGATCAGGCGATGCAGGCGCAGTTTGGGCTGGAGCGCTGCCGGCGAGCAGCAAGTCGGCCAACAAAATCGTCATGGTCATAATGCGCAAACCTGAGACTCCTTGGACATTTACACTTGAGCCTGTGGGCACGATGCACGTGCCACCCATTGGCAACGGTATCTGCATACTGGCAAGCTCATTGCCATCTCACAGTGCTGTTTCTGAACAGCAGCGCGGCGTTAAAGTGCGGCTTGAGCTTGTATTTAGGAGGCAATCGTTTCGGGACAAATCTACGCAAATTAGCGGCTGACAAAAAATGACCCGTGTCATGACTGTGACAGGAAAGCCGAAGTCAACAGAATGACGCGCCAAACCCGTTGCAGGCTAAATGTGTGGCATCGAGAGCTAGTCCCTACCCTGGCTTACGGCAACCGACCCGCGCCCTCAAAATCCGGCTCTGTTCCCACTTTGCTCCCCATGGACTTGGCCGCATTCTCAAACGTTGAATCAAACTTCAGCAGACCAGTAGCCGGAGATACAAAAACCAGAGAATTCGAAAAAGTCGCGACGTGACCCGTGAAACGCCCCTCGTCCACGTCGAATTCTCTCAACTGGAATTGCAGCAGTCCCATATTGATGACATCGCCTGTAATGCCCGAAACCTGTACCCGGTCACCAGCTCTGATTCCACGCTTACCAAGCAGGACGAGAGAACCGAGACTGGCGAGAATGACGTTTTGCAGTGCGAGCAGCAGTCCGGCGCTGAGAAGGCCAAAGTACGTTGCCAACGAACTCAAGTCTGAGGCAACGCTGAACAACGCGACGACGACTATGGCAAACATTGTCAGAAGGCGGTGCACCATGCTGATAACCCGTCGTCGGTTTGGGTCCTGAATACGGCGGAGTGCTAGCCCACGCGAAATCTCGCCTATGCCAAATAGCAGACCGACAATCAGCCCAACGATGAATAGGCGGACCACCAATTTGTTCCATGCCTGCCTGCATTGTCCGGCTACTGCTGTTCGCCAGGGCAGCAGGTGTGACTCGTACTCTTCAAGCAACGCCTTTTGCTTATCAAGCGCCACAATGGCAGGAGAAAAGGTCTTGAGTTCGAATGTAAGCGCATCGAGCTGGGACTTCTGTTCACGCAATAATGAAAGATTGCTGGTTTGCAAATTGCTTGGGGCGGCCCTCTGAAGAACCCGAGTGATGAAGCCGCTCATTGGACTTCGCATAGCCTTCAAGGAGAGCAAAAGATTGTCAGTGAGACGAATCTTTTCGTCAACCACGCGGAGCTTGCGGTTTCGCGCAGAGACTTCCGAGGCCAGCCCGAGGAGGCCGGTCTCTCGCCAGCTATTGCTGGTTCTGGAATCTGAGTCTTGTGCCGGCAATTTCGACAAGGGAGTTGCCGGGCCGCTCAGCTCGGGTATGGATTGTGCAAGGTCGTCAATGGTCAAATCGAGAGTAGCCGTGTTGACTTGCGGCGTCCTGGCAGTCTGTACGAACTGGATTAGATCATTGACCGCTTGCGAAACAGCCTGCAAGAGGTCTAATCGGCTCTGGGCATCGTCGAGAGCGGCTTTCAGCTTCTTGCGGTCGGCTTTGCGAGCTGAAGCAATTTTCTGGTTAAGCTTTTCGATGTCCGCACTGGTTTGCTGAGTTACCTGGTCATTTCGATTCTTCAACTCGATAAAGTGCGTGAGGTCCGCAGAAGCGGGGCCTGCCACCGTCGCGGGCGCGTCGTGCGGAGACGTGGCTGTCTTTACCAGGGCCACATCTGCCTTGGCGAATTCGAACGAGAGCTTGACGATCTGACTTTCAATGGCTTGATTGTCATTCAGAAACACCAGGTCTCCCGGATCGCTTGCAACCTGCCGTTCGGCGTAGAGATGGCGGTACCAATTCACCGATTGCAGGAGATATCCGATAACGTGTGCGTCCGACGGTAGCTGATACGAGCCTTGGGTGACGTCAGCAGAGAGCCCGCCGGACATTGCGATAGCGACAATCGCACAACAGATAAAAATGTGAGGAGGCCGGGTCACGTTTTGCGGCCTTCCTTTGCGGGTTCAAGAATCAGGTCAGATGCCGCAAGCACAAGTATTATCCAGAGCGCATCCGCTACGAATAGATGGGCGATCTGGAGCCACACCGGGGCGAGAAGCAATACATTCGTCATGCCAATGCCCACCTGCACGAAAAAGAGGATGATAAGAGCGATTGCAGATCGTGAGAATCGGTTTCGCCCGGTTGAGCTTCTCCAAATAACCCATAGAACGTAACACGCGCCGACCGTAGCCACAGCGGGATGGAGTAGCCGAACGCGCAAGAGGGTTGGCGTGTGGGAACTAAAGTCTTGCGCCAACGACGAGGGAAGCGATGTTGCCGGATACAGCGTATCGGCCAGAGCAGCTACCGCCCCTATAATCCCCGCGACCATCGTGGCAAACAGGCCCAGTGCGATACAAGCAACTTCTCGCCACTTGCCAATGAGAGTGAACCTTCCGCTGCCATTCGACAACCAGGCGGCAGTGAGCGACAGTGTCGCAAGAAGCAGAAGCGTATTGCCAAAGTGCAAACAGAGAACGAGAATCCGGCTGGCAGATTGGTCACTGCTCACATGCTTCAGCAGGACAAGCGCGGCTCCCAATAGCGCCAGAAGTGCGGCGGCGAGAAACGCCGAACAGCGAGCCCAGTCGCCTTTCTTTGTCACTCGCCAGCACCAGACAGCGAGACCCGTTACCATGAGCAACGAGATGGCACTGGTTATTCGGTGCGTGAATTCGACGATAGTTTGCGCTTTTGCGCTTGCCCCGACGATGTTGCCATCGCAGAGGGGCCACCTATTTCCACAGCCAGCACCTGAACCCGTCGCCCTCACATAAGCACCCCAGAGAACGACCGCTACGTTCCAATACAAGGCGGTCCATGCAAAGCGAGCAACGTGTGAGATCTCTCGCGCTCGAGGGTTGGAAAAGACGGCTTTCGGCCAGAACGTCCAGTCGGTGTCCGTGATCGCCCGCTGCCTCTCAACTCCTTCATCGAAAGTCGTTTTGGGGCGAGCGGCTTGTTTACACTCGATGCTTTGCGCACGATCTTCCAGAACGCGGCCCCCCACTCTTCGATCCAGCGGATATCGCCCGCTCCCACTCCTGACGCCAATCGCTGCAACAGTAGCCGAGACATCGAAATTCCATCATGCTTGCTCCGCATAGGGGACAGACCAGGTTACGTATAGCGGAGATCAAAGTTGAGTTGCTGTTTGTAACTAGGGCAAGCGAAGCCATAATGTCTCTCCCTTGTCTGCGGCGGTCCATCACCACCGAATGCACAGAATCCTAAGCGGGGCCGCAAGCGCGTTTGGGGAGGGGTGTCCGCTTGATATGGCTGCGGCCCCTTGCTTCGGATTCAACAATGAGAGCAACTGAGTCGCCAAAACGCTTTGCTCGGAACGAACACTTCCCAACTCACGGGAAAATGTCGCGCCGACGCGTAGTCAGTCTTCTTTACCTCGAACTTCAGGTCGGACCAACTAATGGGTGTTACAGGTGGCCTTAGCTGTCAGTAGCGAAAATCAGAAGGCCTGAAGTGATTCCGCGACTGGGCACAAAGCTAGTTTGAACGAAACATCCGCTTCGACTTCGGTCCCTACAAAAGATTGAAATGGAAATTCGAGTGCAAAAGGGATGGGTGTACGAGCACTTTGTTCGGCAACTCGTTCAGCGAAGACACAGGTTTACATAGCGTATGAACATGAAGAACATCTTGAAGTCGGCAATGCTGGTTGCGGTATTTGCAAGTGTTTGTTGCGCCCAGGAAGGCAGCGTGAATGTCAGCAGCGAAGGCAAGCAGAAGTGGTCACCATCTGAGGTGAATAAAGTTTATCTCTCGGCGTGCACGGCAGTGCAAAGAGAGTTTGGCAATAGCATTGTTTTGCATCCAAATATTGCATTGGTTCTGGGCGCCGATAAGAATGCCGTCAATTTCGACAAGAAGACGATTCTGCTCCAGCGCTGGGATCGCAACCTATTTGCAGAGGGTGTTGTGATTCTGGCGTTTGAGGACCTCCTCACGCCCCAGCGGCGGATGATGATAACAAATCATGCAGTGAACTTGGCTCAAGCCACGGTCAACGTCGGAGAGCTAACTAAGTGACTGTCTGGCAAAGTGTCACCGTATTGACACTTAAAAGAAGAGTTTTGCAAGTACCACTTCGCATCACAGTCTTTCACTGACCTTTGCAAGCCGGAGATGGCAGCAGGAGAATCGCACTCAAGATGAAAATACAAAGCATGATTCGCGAAGACATCTGCTTCGCCATGGAAGTCGCCGTGGAAAGCTCCCCGGTTCCGGCGTGACTTCTTCAACTGCCCACCCGCGCGGGTCCGAGCACCCAAGGCCCGGCCGAACCATCCTCTCAACTCGTAAGCTGCCGACGTACACAGGAAGCCCTGGCTGCTCGATAAAACTACCGCCCGGCCCCGGCGGAAAGAGTCACTACGGTATAGTGCTCGATCCGGTGCAGAGTGAACTCGCAGACGCTCCCGTGCAGAGAGAGGCCAGCGAACTGAGACTGGGCCGCGTCCGGCGAAAGGACCTTCACCTCCCAGCGGCGCAGATCGTTTGTGTCTCGCGGATCGACCAACCCGCTCAGGTCCAGCCGTACTTTGATGTTTTCTGCCGAGACTTGGTGATCGTAGTTGAGCAAGTGGAGGATCACAGTCCCACCGTCGGGTTTCCGAGTCAATTGGCCTAGCACGTGACCGCGCGGCTCCAGGCTGAGGCGAGGCCCTCCGGCCGCGGCTTCGGCGCGCGCCGTAATTCCCGGCTCCGCCTTTCCTGCCCTGATGACGCCGCCGCCGCCGGCGGTGAACGTATTCAACAGGGTCTTTTGCTCGGTGCTGAGCTTGGGCAGGTCAGCCGGCATCACCAGTACCTTGAACCGTTCCAGGGGAACTCCCTTGTCAAGGTGCGCGAGCACTTTGGTCTCGAAAAAGACGCTCTGCTTGAGAAATTCGTCGGCCAATGGGTTCCGTGGCTCCGCGGAGATCAAGGCGATCCGCGCCACCGGCGCCGCCTGGTGATACAGATTCTGATGCTCGACCAGGAAATGGTTGTATTGAGCGATGGCCGTCCAGGCGTCCCGGGCCTGCGGCTCGCCCTTGATCAGCCCATAGAGAAATCGACCCTCGATGTTGCGCGAGGTGGCCGCACCGAACGCATAGGCCTCGGCGATGGAAAGCTTCTGCTCCGCCGAGCTGGGGATGCAGCGCCCGCGCGGGCCGCAGTGGTAAAGGTCGTTCTCATACATCAGGGGCTGCCAAGGCTGCTTCTCGCCGTTCAAGAATTTGATCTTGCGCGCGTTGTCCACCTGCCATTTACCGTTCCACACTCCCGGAGTGTCTTTGCCGTCCTCCTCCCAGATCACTTCGTTGATGTCATTCATCGCAAAGCGGTCCGGCGCAATGTGGATATTCGCTTCAACCATGACCTTGGGCCGGCCGGTCTCCTGCGCCCTCCGCTCCGCCATCCGCTGAGTGTCATCGAGCAACTGGGCCAGGCCTTCGTTGTAACCGATCATGTTGTCCCACATGATCGCGTCCACTCCCGCGTCCACCGCCCGCTCTGCCTTCTTCAAGAGGTAGGCCCGCCAGCCGGGCTTGCGAGCGTCAGCCAGCCGCCGATCCCAGGATATATGCGGCTCGGTCTTAGTCGGGCCGGCGTAGAACATGGGGATGCCGTGAATCCACAGGCCGTATCTCTTCGTTTCCGGGTCGTCGCGATAGGCGCTCTTGCGGAACATGTTGGAAGCCGAGAGGTAAGCCGAGATATGAATGCCGTTCTCGTGGCAGCGCGCGATTACCTTTTTCAGGTTCTCCCAGTTCTCGTCCTCGTCCTTAAGCGACCAGCCGCTACTCCATGTAACCCAGATCCAGTTGAACTCCCCCTGCTTGAGCAAACCAAGCATTTTCTCGAAATCGCGGTCATAGATGTGGCTCAGCACGTCTTTCTCTTCAGCGCTGAACTTTCTGCCCCACCAGGTCCGCTCGGCCTTCCAGCTCTCGATTCGCCCGCCGTCCAGCCGGATGAAACGAAAATTCCCCTGCTCCGCCCACGGCGGCACGTCCTCAGGCTGGGCGCGATGGAGCCTAGGCGCGGGCTCAAAAGACCGGGCGGAGCAGAGAAGCAAGAAGCCTGCGACCAAGCCAATCAGTCCGGTGTTTCTTACGATTCGGACCCGCTGCCGCGACGCATTCCAGAAGTGCGGCCTCATTTACGGAGCGTCGTCCTCGGCAGTACGGCGATGCACGGTACCATCTAATTGCACTCACTCGGATAAAGTGATCGCTCGCGTGAACACCTTATTGCTCATGCTTGCTTGTCAATTTGCCCAAGGCAAATTCCTGGGCCAGACCGAGGACGACATGGAGACCCATGCTAGTTCCGAAATTTCTGAATATAAGCCCAGCACCGCGATTCGAACCTGGGAAGTAAGTGTTGGAAAGCGACGCTGAAATCAAACTGCCACCCCACTGAGAATAATTTGGCTGCGATTTTCCATTGTCTCCCTGACAGACAAATGGAGCTAAGATAGCGTGCCAAGCCCGGGACCCCTTTGTCCCGGAACCCCGATAGAAATACCGAGGGTCCTGATGCAGGAGCGAAGGCAGAATAGCGTTGCCAAACAAGGCTTCACTCGTGCCACTGGCGAGGTTAGCACCGAACCGCTCGCCATATCCTTTTGCACCTTGGCGGTAATCAGGGGTGTCAGCCGCCTGCTCAGCGCCGGCCCATGCAGCTTCGACCGCGAAGAAGGTTGGGTGCGTGAGACCTTTGTAGGCCAGGTGGAATTTCATCTTCGTGGTAAGGGGCTCGGGATGAGGTTCGTAAGTGACATATATATTCGGTATAAAACCGAGAACACGCTGGTGTTCCTCCGCTTTGAGTTGCTGAGCGGCAACCTCCTTCGAGGAATAAGCCACAGTAACAGCCCGCTGCACAGTCAAAATTCGGAGTTTGATATCTGATAGAGTTTTGTCCTGTCCTGGTTCAGCCGTAACGGACGAACTCCATTGTTCGAGCCCCTCAGCAGTGACGGTGATCTGATAAATAGTTCCTGGCGTGACATTGGGGAATGCAAAGGATCCGTCATCTTTTGTTACAGCCGAGAGACGTTCGCCAGTTGGCCCGTGAAGGACGACGGCGGCATCGGAAACCGGGTCGTCGCCGACGTCGGTCACCGTGCCCCGAATGCTTTCTGTTTTTGCATTTGCCGCTTCAGCAGACTGTGCGGACGCGGGTACTACAAGAACCAATTCACCAACCAGGCCAATCAGCAGCAACATCTGGATTAGGTTCAGGAATACTCTCAAAAGCCGGTCGGCCGAGGCATATGGGTTGTTGTGCATCATCGACATTCTTAGCCTCTGGACAGGGTGAAGTTAATGGTGATCTGGGAGTCGACTTCGACCGGTTCTCCGTTCACGAGATAAGGCCGGTAGCGCCATTGCTTTACTGCTTCGATCGCGGCCTGCGCGAGCACCGGCAAACCCCTCTCAACTCGAACATCCTGAACGGTGCCATCCTTGGCGATGACGGCCAGCAGCACTACCGTCCCTTCAATCCGGGCTCGCCCAGCCTCAAGCGGATACGTCGGCGCAACGTCGTGGATCAGATTCGCCTCGGCCACCCGGGAGCGATACGCATCCTCTTCGGCGTCGGCGATGTTTTCGCGAGCACTGGCAAACTGTGCGTGCCATTCAGAACTTCGGCAAGTACTCCACCAAGGACACCGCCGACCAATCCGCCAGGAACTCCTCCTACCACTCCCCCCGTAGTGCCCACCGGAGCCGGCGGGGTTTCTTGCGTCATATGCATGGCGGTAGGAAGGCTGATGCTCTTCGATGTGTATGTGGCTGTGGGCACTCGGAAGGTCGTGACAGCGGGAGCGGCGGCTGGCGGCAGTACAACTAACATCGTTAGTGTCTCCCGCTTGGGCAGCGTCTCCGTGTGAAACAGTGGAATGACAACCAGTGCCAGCAAGATGAGCGACAGCAGGGTCACCGATCCGACTGCCGCCCAGGGATTTCGGGGTCGTGACTTCGCACCCGATACAAACAGGCTGTCGTGAAATAAATCCCGTTCTTGCCGGCTGGAAGAGACGGGACGCTGACCTTTCTCGTGCTCTCGAAATGCTGCAATCTGTGACTCAATTCGCAACCGTGACGTCACGAAAACAGGGTCTCCAATGCAATGATCTGACCCTGAATAATTGTCGTTATAGGTATCCATAGCAGATTGATCAGTTTTCACACCGCAGCGTTCTCCCTTCTGTAAACTGCGATGTGGAATCAGCACCACCGTCGACTTACTGTCCATTTGAGGCCTTCTCCTCCGCATCAAAAGCTGGATTTAAGTTGTGAGTTTGTGTGATTTGATATTCCCCATATTTGATAGTCAGGACCGCACTGCCAAAAATCCGCACCTTCGTCTCGCTCTCGTTTGACTCGGGTAGCCAGAAGCTGCCGATTCTCTGATAGCTCCGCGTGAAGTCGGTCTTCACGGTCCACCACGAAGGATTGACGGCGGGTTCGCCCTCGACTTCAGTAATGGCAAAACCTTTCGCGTCGACCCATACGCGCCCCTGAAAGAGAAACTTGTTCTTGGTCAGCGGCCGTGCCTCGATCACATAGAACTCATTCCCACCGGTCTTCTGATAATCGCCGAGTTGAAATGTGTAGTTCTGAGGAGTGATCGCTGAACGCTGCTGATTCTCTTCGTGCATGGACTCCTGCTCTGCCTCAAGGAGCTTCTTAAACACGCGACTCCGCACCGTGCCCGATCCGCTCTCCGACACGATCGTGAATATCTTCTTATTGGGCGCTTCGTACTCAGCCCGAACGACCATGTCTGCCATCTTGTGCGATAGACAGTGGCACTCGAGATGGTAGCTTCGAATTCTGGAGTAGCTTTCGAGCACATTAGCCCGATGATCGTTCATTTGCACGACGCGCTGCATGACTTCATCAGCGCTCAATGGGGCGGACAAAGTGGCCTGCTGTGCGACTGCCGGAATGCAGACAGCCAGCAAAGCCAACGTGGGCAGAAACCGGCCTGCGTGAAAGTTCAAATCTTGGGAAAACCGAATCATCATTTGCTTCTCCAGGGGAGTCCTAAGAACCCGACAACAGCGTTCAAGTTCGCGAAGTCTGGCTTGTGAGTTCTTGTCTCGAGTTCAGACGGTGACTCCTGCAGCTGTGTGAGCGTCAACTGTTCCTGTCCACTTGTTTGTGGCGTGGATGAGTCAAAGAGATAAATTGTGCTTGCGAGAACCGGTCCGACGCGGACCTCACGGCGAGACATACCAGATTTTTCGAGAGCGTCGAAGAATCTCTGTGTCTCGAAGAACCGCCGGGATGGCTCAAGAATGATCACATCTCCTTCCCGTGGTACATAATGGCGGTCGTAAAGGGGCACAACCTCAATGTCGGTGCGACCGCAGTTCTCTACGTAATAGGTCATGCTCATCGGCCTGGCGGTCGCCAGTCGGGCGCCCGCGTCTGCGCTGGAACAGACCTGCTGCGCTACTTCGCGTGTGTCGAACTCCGAAACCTCATCTTGCCCAAAGTAGCGGGCAATATTTTTCTGGCCTCCGCCAATTGAGTTCAAATAGAAGGAGTAGTACGGAGACCACGCGTGCACTTCAAGCAAGGGCAAGGCAAACAGAGTGGCAGCGACCAGTCCAACAAATGCCAGCGACATTTTCTTTTCCCTCATGCGGTCCCAGGTCGCTTGCACCGCATAACCGCCAGCCAGAAAAAGAAATGGCAGCACCACGAGTGAATAACGCACCCACTTTGCACCAGAAA
>Ga0210410_10000392_pt1 | contig 51172 bp, 50 predicted proteins | sample IncBWC4MmetaG_FD_161058 | JGI IMG/M metagenome (GOLD analysis project Ga0210410, IMG submission 161058) | Forest soil microbial communities from Barre Woods Harvard Forest LTER site, Petersham, Massachusetts, United States - Inc-BW-C-4-M | ecosystem: Environmental > Terrestrial > Soil >...
CAGAAAGAAAGGAGTGAAGGAGGAAAAGTGAATGAATCGGCGGGCCAAAAGCTGTGGAAAAGACGGGCGAAAAGCGCCCTTGGAAATCGCAGGAGCGATTTCCACTTTCCCACAGCTTCAACAACAAGCTTGACGATCGTAATCACTTACTACAAAATGCAAAAACCAGCGTCGCTTCGCTCCGACGACTGATCACACCAACCCGGAACGCTGATCACGATCAGCCCGGAACACTGATTACCTTCATCGGAATACGCAATTTATTTGCATTCACTTTTATTTATTCATTATTTATTTTCCATGAGACAAGGCTGTTCAAGACCCCCCACTGCACTATTTTGGTGCAAGTTCGGCTGCCCCCTGTCCCGCCGAACGTTTTGGCGAACGACACAGCATATTGTCCGTGCCTGAACGGCAACCCAGAAGTAGAAAGAACGTGAAGGCCGGATTTGTCGCGGCGTAAGCTCCGAAATTCAAATTAGGACACAATCCCCGCAAGAAGTTACTATCTATAAATAAATAAGAAGATGTACGCTAACTGGTAGTGAGTTTCCAAAATGGATATTCCCACTTATGGACGATAGCGATTTCGCTCATTTGTGCAAGACTTCCAAAAGCGTTCGCGGTCTTCTGCCGCAAGCTGCAATTCTTGCTCTGCTGTGTGCTAGCCTGACGACATTTACGAATACTGCATTTGCACAAGAAGGTACGTTTGTACATACCGGCAGCATGAGCACCGCCCGGGGCCTACACAAGGCAACGTTACTGAACAATGGAATGGTGCTCGTTGCGGGGGGCTATAACGGCAGCAACGCCCTGGCTACTGCTGAGTTATACGACCCCACGACTGGGACTCTTACCCCCACCGGAAGCATGAACACTGCTCGCTTGGATTTCACGGCGACGCTGCTCAATAACGGAACGGTGCTCGTTACGGGTGGCCTAAGCAGTGGCAGTGGTAATACCGGCTTGCTTTCCGCTGAGTTGTACGACCCTACGACCGGGACTTTCACCCTTACCGGAAGCATGAACACTGCTCGCTTGCAACACACTGCAACGCTGCTCAATAACGGAAAGGTGCTTGTTGCGGGGGGCGTGACCACCCTCGGCAGCTTCACGGCTAGTGCTGAGTTGTACGACCCCGCAACCGGGACTTTCGCCGTCACCGGAAGCATGAGCATCGGCCGCGATGTTCACACGGCGACGCTTCTCAGCAATGGAATGGTGCTTGTTGCGGGAGGATTGACCGCCCTCGGGTCGACAGCAACTGCTGAGTTGTATAATCCTACGACGGGGACCTTCGGGCTTACCGGGAGCCTGAACACTGACCGCAACCAACATACCGCGACGCTACTCAATACCGGGAACGTGCTTGTTGCGGGGGGCACTGTCGCCGCGACGAAAAGCCCCACGATTGGTGCTGAGTTGTACAATCTCGCAACGGGAACCTTCGCCCCCACCGGCAGCATGACAGACGCCCGCACAGCTTACACGGCATCGTTACTGAACAATGGAAAAGTGATTGTTGCAGGGGGCTGCTGCTATTTGGCTAGTGCTGAATTGTACGACCCCACGACAGGCACTTTCACCATTACTGGAAGCATGAGCACCGCCCGCGTTTATCCCACCGGGACGGTACTCAAGAACGGAACGGTGCTTGTTGCGGGAAGCTGGGACGGCAACAGCGCCCTGGCTACTACTGAGTTGTACGAGCCGGTCGTCGTTTCCCCAACCAGCCTGTCGTTCTCGGGCCAAGTCGTAGGCACGACCAGCGCATCCCAACCTGTCACATTGACAAATAATGAATCCACCGCACTCAGCATCACGGGCGTCGTGTTTAGCGGCACAAATGCCACCGACTTCTCGGAAACTGACAATTGCGTTGGAAGCGTCGCAGCAGGAACAAGCTGTACTATCCATGTGACCTTCACACCCGCTGCATTAGGGAGCCGAGCAGGAAGCCTGACCATTGCAAACAATCGTTCTGGGAACCCGGTGCCCATCCCGCCCCTCTCGCTTGCCGGTACGGGGGTAACGGCAACTCAGATTATTAGTCTTTCAACGAGCAGCCTGACATTTACGAATCAGTTGGTTGGGTCAAGCAGTCCAGCTCAGGGCATCACGTTGACCAGCACCGGCAACTCGACCTTGACCATTTCCGGTCTGGTTTTCAGCGGCACTAATGCCTCGGAATTTGCGGAAACTGACAATTGCGTTGGCAAAGTGCCGGCAGGGGCAAGTTGCACCATAAACGTGACCTTTTCCCCAACTGCAACAGGAACCCGGACTGGAACACTGAGTATTACGGACAACGCGACTAGCCCCCCGAGCCCGCAGACGGTGACACTGACTGGCACAGCCACAGCACCATCGGTCTCGGTAACTCCATCGAGTATTGCATTCCCCGCTCAATACGTAGGCACCTCCGGTCTGCCTCAAAGCGTGACAGTAACGAATAATGGCAATGCCCCCTCAGCATTACGAGCGTGACGACCAGTGCAGCCGATTTTGGCACGCTGAACGCTTGTGGCAGCACTGTGGCAGCGGGTTCAAGTTGCGCGATTGGTGTTTTCTTCGACCCGACCGCGAGCGGCGCAAGGCCCGGGACACTGACGATTAACGACAATGCGCCGGGCAATCCACATACAGTTGCGTTAAATGGAACCGGGCAAGATTTCTCATTGGCCCCTGTCTCGCCGGCCTCTACCACTGTCGCTGCGGGACAAATGGCGAATTTCACTGTCGCGGTTTCGCCTGCTGGCGGTTTCAATCAGACGGTGGCGCTCACCTGCGCCGGAGGGCCGGCACTATCCACATGCGCGGTGACACCCAATTCAGTTCCGCTTAATGGGACGGTTGCTACCAATGTTGCGGTTTCCGTGACGACAATGGCGGCTTCGCCCCCTCTGATCATCCCTTTCTTCAGAGGCGACTATCGACTCCTATATCTAATCGCCGAGTTACTGATGCTCTTACTCCTGATCGGATTGTTTAGTTCGCGTAGACGGCGTCCGCGTTTGGCCTATGGACTTGCGCTTCTCGCTATTCTTTCCGCTGGAGTGATAATGTCCGCATGTGGCAGCACAGGTATCGGACATCAGGGAACGCCACCGGGCGCTTATCCTCTGGTGGTGTCAGGCACTTTCACCTCGGGTTCAACCAAGCTGACACATAGCGCTAATCTGACTCTGGTGGTGCAATAACTCAATAACTCCAGAGCTCCTAACATGGTTGGTCGATTCCCCGTCCGCTTTTTGCTTCAACTTCAAGAAAGCACGGGTTTTTCTATCCCTACCGATTCTAAAAGCGGACAGTCTAAGGTCCGCACCCCAGTAAAGGGAAAGCCAAGCCAGTTGCGGCTTCCAGGGATGCGCAGGAGAGGTGTCGAGCGCTTCCGGTCGAGGAAATGTAGCAGTCAAAATCGCGTGATTTCCATCTGCCGATTTAGAAAAAGCGGACAGTCTAAGGTCCGCACTCCAGTAAAGGGAAAGCCAAGCCAGTTGCGGCTTCCAGGGATGTGCAGGAGAGGCGTCGAGCGCTTCCGGTCCAGGAAATGTAGCAGTCAAAATGGTGTGATTTCCATCTTCCAATTTAGAAAAAGCGGACAGTCTAAGGTCCACTGGTCAAAGTGGCAACGAAGGACTGGGTAACACTCGATTGTGCAACCTGGTTGCACAAAGCAAGAGAGCTACCGAAGAAAGGTTTTGAGGGAGCGGCGGGACGGCACCTAACAGGCAAGGAAACAGAGTCTTGGGAGCTCATCTACTTCAAGCTCCATAAGAGCAAGTTACCACTGGTTAAGAAAGCACTCGAGATTGCCGGGCTGATGGTCGGAACCGATAAAACTAGGGGTTCCTGCCTGGAGATGATCAGCGCGGCTATAAGTTCGGCCGTGCCGACGGCCGATCCGAGCATCCGTCTCCGACCGCCAATACGTCCCTCCTGGTGACTTTTCGTGTGAACGGATATCGCAGAAATCCGATGAGTGTGGCTGCTCCATAGCAAGAATGGTACATGGCAAAGAGCGCCGGCAAAACAAAAAGAAAGGCCAAGCCGTTGCGCAATGAAATCTGGACCGATGCCACCAGCACGAAGAGAAGATATATCGCTATCATTCCGAGCAAAAGGATTCGGAAGAATTCTGAGAACGCAGAGAGAAAGAGACAGCTAAGAAGGCAAGAGACGAATGCTAGCGGCGCTCCATGCCTCAAACTGTAGCTTCCCGGCGTGCGCAGCCAGGCCTGTGGCATCCATCTGCCATTAGCATAAGCCTGCCGGATAAAACGGGTCAGATCCGGCACGTTGTAATAAGTGATGTCGATTTTTGAGGAAAGATAGATCTTCCCGCCAGCCTTCCGGATCCTCGCGTTTAGCTCGTAGTCCTGATGGCGTACCAGATCTTCCCGGTAATAGCCAATCTTGTCAAACAGCGACTTGCGGAACGCGCCGAAAGGCACAGTGTCTACGAACCGATCTCCCTGACCGATCCGGTACGCCGCGTTTCCTACGCAAACCGGGTGCTGCGTCATCAGCGCGACGGCACGAGCCACCAACGAGTTGGATCCGGGCCTTGTGATCCACCGCCCGCCAACATTGTCGGCGCCGGTCCGCTCGAGCTCCTCGAGGCAGGTGCGAATGTAATTTGATGGATACTCTGAGTGTCCATCCATCCTAAGGATATATTGGCCCCTTGCCGCGCGAATCCCGAGATTCATAGCCGTCGGCGCGATCTCTCCCGGATTGTCCAACAGACGAATCATGGGATACTGGGCTGCTTTTTCCTCCACGATCATCCGGGAGCGGTCCGTCGATCTCCCATCCATGACCAGGATCTCGCACTGGTCCATTGGAAAATCGTTGGCCAAGATCGTCTCCAGGCATTTGCCGATGTAGCGCTCCTCGTTTTTCATGGGAACAACGACAGACACCGTGACCCGACGAGAGTCTCCGGTACCACTCCTTTGATCTTGTGCTTCCATGGTCGACAAACGCGGCATTGCGGATTCGCTCATTTCTAGGATCTCTTACGCGAGGCAGCGGGAAGCAGGATCCTCTTTCACCGCTTCTTGCTTGAAGTTTTCACTACTGCGGGTCCTCGTTAGCACTCGACAACGCTTTCGATTGCCCCTAAACACTCCGCCCAAGTGTGTTTGGAGCGAATGTTTGGTTTGAACTCGCGCTGGGAAACAGGACTGTCGCTACCTGTCAAATCAAATCGGCGAGGTACTTCGACGTCAGATGCTGAAACGATCGCCTCTGGCGCTCATAGATCGATCTTGTGAAACGTCTCCCGGTGGAGGAATGCTCTTCGTGATGAACGTAAAGCTCCGGATAGTAGACGATTGGAAGCCCGACCTTCCTGCATGTCTCGGCAACGCCGATCTCCTCATGAAATAAAAAGAAGCCATCGTCTAGAAACCCGCCGCGTTCAAAAAACTGGTTGCTGAAAATCAGGAACGACCCGTGAGGAGCGTATATCGCCGTTGGCTGCGAACCGGCTCTTTCGGGAGTACTCTGGAAGAGTTTCTGCTTCAGACTCACGCCTGTTTTCTTCCACTCGGACATCTTTTCATGTGCGAGAGCCAAGTGATAGCTCTTCAGCCAAAAGCGCAACTCGCCGACTCGCCAGCGACTTGGCCGCCGAACCATGAATGGATTTTGATCGAGGCTTGTCTGAGAGGAAAGAATTCGTGGTGCGATCACACCGAAGGCCCTCCGATCGATCAACCTCAAGCGGTCGAAGAAATCTGGCTGCTCGATTCGAATATCGTTGTTACACACGATTACCCATTCCGGCAGCTCGCCCTGCGTTTCGCGAAACCATTCGAGACCTAATTTGACACCTCCGAAATATCCTCGATTTGTGGTGGACTCTACAACCCAAACATTGCCAATTGGCGCGCAATTCGATCGAAGCTTTTCGCTCTCGTTTGGGCGTGAACCGTTTTGAACGATGACGACCTCTACTTCGCAAGAGAGTCTCAGGCACCGAAGGCTCTCGATCATCCGGGCTGTCGAAGCGGCTGCCTGGTGTTCCACCGTCACAATGACTGCGGTTAGTGCTCTCTTCGGTGGCAATGGCATGGATGATTTTGCTGAGCAACAGTTTGAAATAACTGAATCGGAGAAGTTCAAGAACCTGGCCGTTTTGCATCGGCGATGAGCCGCGTCTTCCCAAACAGCCCCATGATCTTTTCCAGGTCGCAATGGAAGGCCGCTAATATCCAGCCCGCAGCGGACGCCACAAATATTCGGGGAAGCAGCGGATTCAAGGCATGCCCGAACCTGCGACGAGCACTCTGCCATTGTCCTTGTGTCAAAAGCAGACGCCCCGCAGTGAAATGCCGCTGATACTTTGTTCGCCGCCAGGAAGTTGCGATCCGGCGTTTTTCTATGTCACTTAAGTTAAGATCGCGATGGTGCTGCTCGATGAATCGGAAGGCATGCCGTTCCGCTTCATCCATCAGTCGGTCAAAGTACAGAAGACTTGCCGAGGAAGGATGTCTTCTTCGGTATCCGAGAGTCACTGGAGCGTAATGGAACGGCCCGACGAGGCCGAGTTTCAGAAAGGTAGGAAAGCTTGCTACGCACAAGCCTTGAACACATTGGAAGCCTCCGATCGATTCTAGGGAAGATCGGCGGATGAGGACTGTGGACTCCGGAAGCAGGTCTATGCTGTCGGCCCGCAGCATATAACGAGTGGCTGATCCCACTGGACAATTGAGGAGAATTGTCTTCGGCAGCTTGCTGCGCTTTCGTACCGACCTGCTCAGATTGTTATTCAATGTGCCATCTGCAGCGCACTCCCTTACTACTCCGTAGGCAAGGACGATCCTTTCATCCGCAAACGCAGGGACCTGAGCTGAGAGCTTGTCGGGGGGCCAGACATCGTCTCCCTCCAAGATTGCTACGATTTCGCCCTTGGCTTGGCTTAAGGCCTCATTATAGGTGAGCGCAAGCGCTTCGATCCCGTGGTTCGCCTGTTGGATAAACCGGATACGTCTGTCCGAGTATCCTCGGATAACATCTGCGGTTTTGTCCGTTGACCCATCGTCGATGATGATTTGTTCCCAGTTGGAATAGGTTTGCCGGAGCACGCTCTCAATACAGGAAGCAATAAACGGCTCATGGTTGTAAGTCGGCGTAATGATACTCACAAGCGGCGAACACTGAGACTCTTCGAGTCTAGAAGTTGCCATGATCGATGGTTCACACTGTGGCCTGACGACGAAATACGTTCAGGGCGCTCATAATTGCCGGTCTCTCTCGTGAGCTAAGCGCATACCGCCACACCGCGAGGAAGTAGACAATGACGGCCAGCGACCCGATCACAAGGCGAGTCCACGGAATCGGTATTCCCCATTTCACGATCAGGAACGAAAATGTTAGAAGAAGGCCGAAAGAGAAAAGGCGGGACATGCCCTGATTCCATGCGGACCTCAGCGAGCATCCACAATATTTCTGTGCGACCCAAAACAGGAGCACAGCGTCCAATCCAGACCGCAGAGTCGCAGCCACTGCAGCTCCCGTGATTCCCCAGCGGCGAACGAGAACTACAGACAAGCCCATATAGAACGGAAGTACGAAGAGATGAAACTTGCCTACCACGTCTGGCTTTCGAAAGGCTTGGATTGCCGAATAAGAGACGTAAGCTAGAGAACCTAGCAAGAACCCTATTGCCAAAGTCTCGAATACTACGGAGGCTTCGAGCGCAAAACCCGATCCCATCCAGAGAGAAAGTAGGTCTCGTCCAAACACAACCAGAAAACTGATCCCAGGCAGCATTAGTAGCAGGAGGTAGCGCATGGAAGTATTGTAAAGAGCTTGAAGACTGCCCTGCGCGGGGCTTCCGCTGTGCTCACTCATTGCCGGATACAGAGTGGCCATGAGGCTAGCTGGAATAATGCGAAACCGAGCGATGGTCTCATAAGGAACAGAATAAAGCGTGACCGCGTCCAGAGAGAGGAAGGAAGCCAATAGAAAACGGTCCAGGTAGACGAGCAGTTGAAGAATCAGTTGAGAGACGGTTACCCACCCGCCGAAATGCAGAAGCGCGCCGAACTCGTGCCGGTCCAGGTCAAGCTGGCGCACCAAACCCGGAATCAAGCGGAGCAGGAAGCCCGCGTAAGCGCCCACTGCTACCAAGCGGATGACCACAGACGAGATCACGATGACTCCCACAGCAAACCCTCTCCGTGCCAAAAGGAGCGCGATCAGGAGCTGAAGAGAAGTTGAGACGCCATTGATGATACTAATCACTCCAAATCTTTGATAGGACATCAAGATGGCTCGGAAAACTCCCTGCACCAAAAACAATGGAACCGCAATTGCCACCGCATAGAAAACCAGCCTGGCCTCTTTTTCAAGCGCTGGCGTGATCTTGAAAACTGTGTGAATCAGCGAGGGCGCAGCCAGTAAGACGGCGAGTCCGCAAAGCAGACCGATTAATAGATTGACGAATGTGGCGGAGTGCACGGTTCGCTTGGATTTCGCCTCATCATTGCGTGCTAAGCTCGCGGATACAAATTGCGTCGCCGCCCGGCTGACCCCCAAGTCTAAATAGCTAAGGTAGCCAATCAACGCGAAGGCAAGGGAATATAACCCGAAGGACGCAGGCCCGAGCCGTTGGACCAGTGTTGGCACCGTCACCACGAGTACAACGCTGACAAGAATTTCTGCCCCTAAGTTTAAGATGGCATTCCGCGCGAGCAGCACCGGAGCTGTACGTGCAGGAGAGTGCGTCACATTTTCAGAGACACTCGCCGTCGGAGCAACATTTATGAGCGACATCAATGAGCAAGTCGATTGAGCGTGGTCGGTCCCAAGTTTGCGTGCTGCCTGCGATCCGATCTTCGCATGATACTTAAGTCATCCCGAACTATTGAACAGAAGTTTTGCGAAGAACTAGCTGTGGCTCTTCGTTACCGGCGAAAAGTGCTGGAGCTTGCTGGTGGGCCTTCCACACCGAGTCTCTCTTCTCCCAAGAACTGAATCTGATAGACACGATAAATCGTATTTGAATAGAAGCAGTCCATTCGCATGTCTCCGATCCGCACATCCGGAGAGCAGTTTTCCGGCAGATGTAACAAGCGCCCTAAGATTCCTTCGTCCGAATACACTAGAAATCGTGGATGTTGGGCACGAATGAAGTCTTCAAGCTTTTGTGAGTCCGTGGCCCATTCGGAAAAGACTCGACCATCTGGGTTCAAAGGCAATCCAAGCGCGTGCGGGAAAATAATGTGTTCACGATTGTAGCTGTCGATGATGATGGCGTCGGTCGGCTTGATAAGCGGCTTCAATGCCTGCGCCGCGTCAGTTAAATAGTGTGGATAGCGAAGCCGTGCCGAAACAGAAGCGAGTTTTTCGTTATAGGGAATATGCGATTCACTGCCTGCCAATATCGCAATCTGCGTCAGTATCATTGTGGCGATGACCCATTTCCCCACTCTTGTCGCAGATGTCGGTCCCAGCGTACGGCAAAACTCTGATATTCCCATTCCGCTAAGGATCGTGGCGAGCATGAATAAGGTCAAGGTGTAGCGGGCGTTTGAGACTGCTGCCCCTCGCCAAAACTGAAAATATTGCACTGCCGCGAATGCGATAGAAAGAAAAATGAACTGGCGGGCTAGAGCCTGCTTTCGACAAGCGAAGATCGCGTAAATCGAGCCAACAAAAGGAAGGGGTGAGAGGCCGAGAAGAAGGACTCCCAGTGGGAGCGATAGCCGATAGGGAAGAGGCCGCAAAGAGTCTGGGGTGCGCTCGTGGACGAAAGTTGCGTTTAGATGCACCGCATACAGAGGATCGCCCCATTTTGCCCAAGAAAAGGCAGACCAAGAGATGAGCCACGCACCGCCTAACAGCACGAAAAGGACGAGCCCCAGTGCCCTTTTGTCCCGCCAGAAAACTTGCCGGAAGAGATTGACTGGAGACTCGACGAGCAGCAGGCATAGAAACGGGAAAAAGATCCAGGCTTCGTATCGAATGCCTGTACTAATGGCAAAACAAATGGCCCCCCACACGAGAGGTTGGAATTTGCCCGAAGTCTCATATTCGAGTACTCCAACGAAGCTCATAAGCAAGAAAAAGAGATAGGGCATTTCCGATGAGGAGGTAGTGCTGTAGCCGATATGCAGGCCGGCAAGAGCACAAATCATGGCCGACACTGTTGCCGCAGCCTCTCCACTCAGCAGATTCGTCAGGCGGTACACAAGATAAATGCTCGCGATTCCGGAAAAGAAGCTCAACAATCGTCCCGACAGTTCTGGATCTTTTAGCAGGAACCCAACCGCGCCCGCTAGATAGAAATAGACAGGACCCCAGTGCGGAGCAGGGCTTGAGAATGAAGGATGGGACATCCATTGCTGAATGGCGCCAGCCCGCTGGATCGCGTCACCACCGTTGTTGTCGGCGATCAAAAAGAAAATGGCGCGCAAACATATCCCGAGGAGGAGTGAGATCCTGAGAACGTCGGGAAATTTTGGGCGCATTTTTAACTGCAGCTCTGGCAAGGGCGTGAGTTTGCTCATATCTGTGGGACTTGATTGAATTTTAGGTGGAAGCCGAACGCCCAGGGTGTCGAACCTAACCTCCACGTTCGCACTAGCTGAAAACACTTTCTGCAGGCTTGGTAGTTCGGCGCAGTCCAAGGGCTCCTCTGTTAGGACGCGACAGCAGGAAGGATTCAACCCTCAAAGCAAAGGACCATGAACAACTAAAGAGGTTCCGTCGAGGTGAAATAGTTTCTTCTTTCCTGCGACCCTGCGCAAGTAGAGTGCCACATCGGGCCATCGGCCTCCGTAATCGTGCCAGAGAGCCACTCCCTGAGGAGAAAGCATAGAGAAGGCGTTCTCGGAATCTGATTTCACGTAGCTCATACCGTGGTCTCCGTCGATAAAAATGAAATCCACCTTACCTCGGAACGGCTCGAAGTCCACGATCGCAGAGTCTTGCAGCAGCTGTTTGACCCTTCCGGATTGCGCATGGTGTTCGAACGACCCGCCTATGGGTAATTTCCTGGAGCTGGCTTCATTGGGATAGGAGCGCTTGAACCGCGTAGTAGAGTTGTCGTCAGGAAGATCCAGCGTGTAGATCGTCGCATCGTCTGGAGCGTTTAGTGAAAATTGGAGCGTGGTCCTGCCCTCGGAAGTGCCAAACTCGAAGATTGTCCGAGCGCCCAGGAACTTAATCAAAGAAACCATGATGTACGTTTCCAGGAATGTGGTTCCACTAGGTCGCGAGCCAAGATCCAACAGCGAAACTTCCTGGTGAAACAGGCTAGGAAACAATTGCCCAGTGTCGACGGTGGGAATCAAGCGCTGGTTGCCAGATTGCACTTTCTCGGTGCGCCGATACTCGAAGAGATTCTCCAGAAATCGGACCGTTCGACCCGGCTGTGTGAACGGACACACGAGGAGGTAGTAGGGCATGGCGAGGAGCGCCTCCAGGCCGTTCCGAATGCGCCGTGTTGTCACAGACCCGCTCGGATGATCGGTGAGGAGTCGCGCCGCCCGCATTTCTGCAATGCCGGTAACTACCTCAGGTGAGCCGTTGCCAGAATTTCGCATAGTGATCGATGGGAACTAGTGGTTCCTTAATTTGGTGTTTCACCCGGTAGTCCTCAACGGCGGACTGGCAACCCGGAATCGCATAATCGTCGATGATCGCATAGCCTCCGTGTGAAAGCTTGGGGTAAAGGTGGGTCAGCGCGTCGAAGGTGGACTCATACATGTCGCCGTCCAGACGAAGCACGGCAAGCTTGTCGATCGGTGCCGTGGGCAATGTGTCGCGAAACCAGCCCACTAGGAATCTCACTTGTTCATCGAGCAGGCCGTATTTGCAAAAATTCGCCTTCACTTCTTCTACCGGAATGGCAAGGGCGGCATTCTTCCAGGACTCGTCTCCCACATCGGCTGGGTATTTTGCGGGGTTGGGTTTCGGAAGACCGTGAAACGAATCGGCCAGCCAAACCGTTCTCTGCGTGTCGCCATAGGCTTTCAAGACTGCCCTCATGAAGATCGAAGCTCCACCCCGCCACACGCCGGTTTCGATCAGGTCCCCTGGGACTCTCTGCCGGAGCACATCGGTGATGCAAACTTCAAGATTGTCTAGTCGTTTGATCCCCACCATGGTTTCCGCCTCGCCGGGCCAGTCGAGTCCTCCCTCTCTCGCGCGGGAATCAAATTCCTTGCGGCGCACAATTTCCAACTCCAGCGGGGTTAGCAACTTCTGACAGAGATTCCATGCCAGCTTTCTCGGGATTGTTCTTGGCGGCTTAATCGACGCGTATCTCTCGGGGAAAGCAATTCGCGTTAGACACTTCTTCATCAGGTCCAAATACAGCTTTTCGGGCGATCCGTTTTCTTCTTGAGCACCTAGCGCTATCGCCTGGACACGTTCCACCGATTCCTCATTTCTGGCGCCATATCGGGTGGGTTGCGCTTGGCTCATTCAATCTTTCACGTCGAGAAGATGCGCTAGGTAGAGCAAGTCGACCCTAGTCATCGGCCGTAACGCTTCGGAAGCGACGCCCCTCATACCTCTCTGAGAGAACCGCCACCGCCGCCGTCTCAAACGGATAGCAGTATTCGGGCACGATCTCCTTGATCTTTGCCCGGATCGGGCCTGCACCATCGATGCTCATCGAAGCCCGAAGCTCCTCCAACTGGTGGCACAGCTGCGACCAGTCCGGTTTCGATCCGTTAATGCGTTTGATCTTGTCGTAGGCCGTCGGCAACACCTCTTCGTGACGATAAAAGAGCTCTTCTTCCAGCTTCTCACCCTCTCGTAAGCCGATGAATTGAATCTGTGCCGAGTCTTCTGATTTTCCCGAAAGGCGAATTAGCGTTCGGGCCATATCCAGGATTCTTACAGGTGTACCCATCTCCAGAACCAAGAGGTCTCCGTGATGCCCTATCGTGAAAGCCTGCAGAACCAGCGACACGGCCTCTTGAGTAGTCATGAAGAACCGCCGGACATCCGGATGGGTGATCGTCAAAGCTCTTCCCTGCCGCAATTGTTCCTGGAGAATTGGAACGACGCTACCGCTCGAGCCCAGAACATTTCCGAATCGCACGGAAACGCAACGCATCTTCTTGCTCGGCCGCGCAGCAAGCATTAGTTCTCCGATCCGCTTGCTGGTCCCCATGACACTCGTCGGGTTCACCGCCTTGTCCGAAGAGATCAGTACAAACGCCTCGCATCCCTGCTCCTCGGCAATATCTAGTAGACCCTGCATGGTGAATACGTTGTTGCGTATGGCCTCGGCAACGTTTTCTTCCATGATCGGCACATGCTTATAGGCCGCCGCATGGAAGACATATTCGACCTGATGATCGGAAAAACAGCGGCGCATGCGTTCTGCATCACTCACGTCCGCAACGCAGCAGACGAGCCGCGCCCCGCGGCCCCGCCGCCGTAGCTCTTGCTGCAAGTAGAAGATCCCCGTCTCGTTCTGATCGACGCAGATCAGGTTGCTGGGGTCGTAATCCAGGACCTGGCGGCACAATTCAGATCCGATGGATCCGGCGGCGCCCGTTACGAGGACACTTCTGCCCCTCAAGTGACCGCGGACCGCTTCGAGATCGATTCGCACAGGCTCCCGGCCCAGAAGGTCTTCGAGACGGACTTGGCGGAATTGGCTAACCTTGGCTTCACCACGAATGATGTCGCTGAGTGTTGGGACCGTTTTGAAAGGTAGCTTTGTGGGCTGGCATAGCTCCGTGATCCTCTGCATCTGTTTACCCGTCGCGGAAGGAATGGCGATGAGAATCTCATCGACGGGGTTAGTTTCCAGGATCGCTTGAAGTTGATCAACAGTCCCGAGGACCGGCACACCATTGATATGAATTCCCAGTTTTGAGGGATCGTCATCCACGCATCCTACGGGGACATAGCCGCTCTTCGGGGTGGCGAGCTCTCGAATGACCATTTGCGCCGCGAAGCCCGCACCAACTAGTATGACCCGCCGCGCAGCAGTGGAATCTCGACGCACGGACTCGACCAATACGCGGGAAGCCAACCGCGCACCAGCGAGCAAGCTGGCCGTCAGGATGGCCTCCAGAAGATAAACGGACCTTGGAAAGCCCACGCCTCGAACTCCATAGCGGGTCAAAACGTAGAAGGTTAGTGAGCCGGTGGCCACGGCCTTCAATATATTCATGGCGTCGCTTACGCTTGCGAACGACCACCAGCCGTGATTGAGATGGAATAGTCTGAGAGTCAGAAGCCGCACCACCACAAGCAAAACGCCGGATAGAAGCAGGATCCGCCTATAGGGCAATGAAAAGTCAAAGCGGAGAAGCCAAGCTAAGACAAGGGAACTGCAGACCACCACCGCCTGGAAAATGAAGATAAACCAGGGTCGGCGGTGGAACACAATTCTAGGCAGCCGGAGCATGAATTGACGGATCATAGGAATGGATGGCCCTCAGTGGTTTGCTTCAACTGTTGTTCAGGTCTGGCCCTAAACCGAAAACGGCTCAGAAAAGAACTTTTCTCGATAATGATATGCATCCGGATCGTTCCCAGCAGGGAACCAGGACGCACGAAGGTGTCTTTCGCAGACCACGTTCCCCACACAGCCAAACTCAAGTCCCAATCCCAGCGCACAATCATTTCGCCACTCTGATACGCGAACTGAATTGCGTCTGTACGAGGAATTTACAAACCGGAGACCTATTCTGAAGGTTTTTTTCAATGATGCGAGAGTACGCCTTCCACCGCCGAACGCACCGCTCCGACAACTTCTTCTACGTCGGTTGGTGAGATTTCATTGTGGAAAGGCAATGCCAGGGTCCGCCTGGAGATGGACTCGGTGACAGGAAGTCGTTCGATCCGGCAATCCTTCCGGTTACGAATATAGTTCTGCAAATGGATGGGTGAAAAATAGCATCGCACTGGAATCTGTCGTTCTTGCAGCGCTTCCATCACAGCTTGACGGTCAATCTGTTCATCAAGCGTGACTACATAAACAAACCAGCTCATGCGAACACGCGGGCTTACGACCGGTGTGCGCACTCCACGTACTTCCCGGAGATGTTGCGAATACAACTCCGCAACTTTTCGGCGTTTTTGAAGGAAGCTTTCAATCCGTCGTAATTGAGATAGACCAAGAGCCGCCGACATTTCATCCATTCGATAATTGAAGCCGAGTCGTTCATGTTCCATCCATGACCCCATTTCGCCACGGCCTTGATTCCTCAGACTTCTCGCTATCCGTGCAATTTCGGAGTCATTGGTCACGAGAGCTCCGCCCTCGCCCGTCGTGATCTGCTTGTTGGGATAGAACGCGAAGGCGGCAGCATCGCCAAATTGCCCCACTTTGCGGCCTGCATATTCCGCTCCGAGGGCCTCGCAAGAGTCGTCGATGACTCGCAAATGGTGCTTTGCAGCGATACAAGCTATGGACTCCCATTCTGCCGGATGTCCGAACACATCTACCGCTAAAATAGCCTTTGTTCTTGGAGTAATTCTCTCCTCCAATCGGGAGGGGTCGAGGTTGTACGTAAAATCTTCGATATCGCAAAATACCGGTGTAACATTTTCGTACAGCAAAACATTGATGCTTGCGGCAAAGGTAAAGGAGGGCACCAGTACTTCATCGCCGCTCCCCAGTCCCAGAGCTTTTACGATCAGGTGTAACGCAGCGGTGCCGGAACTGACGGCAACCGCATGCCGGACGCCAATGTAGTGACTGATTGCCTCTTCAAATGCCTCGGTTTTTGGCCCAAGCGATAGGCGGCCCGAACGAAGCACCCCAACAACGGCTTCTATATCCTGGTTGTCGATATCTGGTGCAGACATCTGAATTCGCTCCATTATAAGTCCTTGCCCAGCGAATGCTGAATCCACCTGTCGCCCCCCGTCTTATCACCGAGGCATCGAGTCAAAACTAAACCGCATGTAACGAGGATGATCTTTGCGTCGACCCACAAACTTCGTTCTCGGACATATTTGAGCTGTAAGCGAATCTTTCCGGGCCTAATCTTCTCCAAATAAGTGCGCTCCGGATCCTGACTGCCCGCTAGCATCGCTCCTTCGTCGGAGTCCCAGAGTGTTGCCCAGTCGGTGATCCCTGGTCGGACACTCAGAATCTGCTTCTCCTCGTCCGTAAACATATCGACATACTGTTGAACTTCTGGTCGTGGCCCCACAAAGCTCATCTCCCCCCTAAGAACATTGACCAATTGCAACAGCTCGTCGAGCTTGTATTTCCTCAGCCATCGGCCTATGGGCGTAACTCGCGCGTCATCGTCACTCGTGCACGAACCTCCCAAGGATTCTGCATTGACCACCATGGTTCGAAACTTCAAGACGCGAAAGAGCTTGCCATTCAGGCCAACGCGGACGCCTCGATAAAGCACAGGACCCCGGTTGACAGGCGAACTGCAATGGCGATGAACATCAACACAGGGGCCAGCACAACAAGGCTCGGAGCCGCTAAGGCAATGTCCAATATGCGCTTTACCACGCAACCCTCACGGTGGAGGCTATCGTGCCTGTCGAATTCTTTCGAGCGGCAGGTTAATCCAAAAACCATTCTGAGGTTAAGTCGTACGCTCTCTCACAACTTAAGTCAGAGGATCCGCAATATCATTTTGCTTTTTCCTGAATCGGAAGACCTGGTCGAATCGGCTTTAAAGGAGGTTCGCGGAATAGATAACGCAGACCGAAAAGTGTGCCAGCGCCGTATGCGAGGTGGAAACAGAAACACGCAAAAGGTTGGACCAGAGCCACACTCCGGTTGCTATTGACATTCGAGCGCAGGGAAAAATAGAAACCCATCACAGTATAGACGGACAATATCGCGATCAAGAACGTCAGCGCGATCCCACTTGCGAAGGATGCTGGCAACAGCAGGAGGAGAAGAATCAGAAACACGGCTGGCGCCACGTGACGCACCCCTATTGATCCCCTATTCTCGCGAAGCGTGAAGATGTGCCACTGGCTTGTCTTGAATGCGTGCTTCAGCATGCCCAGGAGGTTCTTTACAGGATGATAGTGAGTCGTAAGCGCAGGTGTGAGGTAAACTTTTCCACCGGCTTTTCTGATTCGGGCGTTGAGTTCGACGTCCTGATTTCGAACAAGCTTTTCGTTGTAGAAGCCGATGCGTTCAAAGAGTTCTCTGCGGACGGCCCCGAAGGGGACGGTGTCCACAAACCCCTCATTGCGGCTCGTGCGAAACTTGGAGTTGCCCACCCCAAAGGGGCTGCTCAACACTGCTGCGACGAGCCGAGCCCCGAAACTTTCATCCGCTGGGACGGTAACACAGGGACCGCCGACATTGTCTGCGCCTGATTGTTCCAGGTACTTCACGCAGTTGGCCGCGTAATCGCGCGGATAGACATTGTGTCCATCGGCTCGAATGATTACCTCTCCGCGCGCCGCTCGAATCCCTATGTTCATGGCTGTCGGAACGATACCTGCGGGGTTATCCAGACAACGAACGACTGGATTCTGAGTATGAATCTCTTCGATGATTTCCCGCGTTCGATCGGATGACCGCCCCTCCACGGTGATAATTTCAAGTTCACTTACCGGGTAATCCTGGTTCACCAATGATTGCAAGCACGCACGGATGTACTCCTCTTCGTTTCTTACAGGCACAATGAAAGATACAGGGACCATAGGTTTGAACTTAGTCGGCCAAACTCGGGATGTTCGTATCCCCTGACGACTTCATCGTATCCGGCTCCATTGCGCGGTGTCCGCGATTGACTCGCCCACCCGCGGCCGCACAGTTGTGGACATCAAATCGCCAACGAACAAATCACACAGGGCTTCAACTTTTCGCTCCAAACAAAAGTCACGTTCGACGAGTCGTCTTCCTTCAGTGCCAAACTTCTGCCGCAAGTCCGGTCGATCCAAAAGCATCTGAATTCCATCTGCCAGGGGTTTCGGGGCATCGGCTGGTACCAGGATTCCGTTCACACCATGTTGAATCACTTCCGGAATTCCAGCGGTGTGCGTTCCTATGACCGGGAGGCCACATGCGAGTGCCTCAATGATGACTGTCGGAAGGCCGTCGGTCTCGCCAGTTGGGGAGATTACCGATGGCATCACAAATAGAGTCGCTCGATAGTACCATTCACGGAGTTCAGCAAGACTGAGATAACCTAGCATTTCCACACAGTCGTCCAGTCCCAACGCCTTTTTCTGACTACCCAGCCGTGCTCGCTCGCATCCGTCCCCGATAAGGACGCAACGGAACGGAGTCCCCCGCTCGCGCAAAACCGCACACGCGGAAAGTAGAACATGGAAACCCTTCTTGGGGATCAAGGATCCTGCGGCCAAAATGATTGGAGGAGAATCAGCTGACTGGCCGTAACGCATGGGGAACTCATCCATGGAGACGCCATTTCGAATCAAGTGAACTCGGTCCTGGGGCGCGCCTATGGACAGCAAGAACTCCCTCGTTTGCAGCGTATCCGCGATCAAAACAGCCGCGCCGTTGACAATCTCCTCGAGGACGGTTCGCTTATAGTGCCCGACGACCGTATATACAGTAATCCCATATGGAACTCCGAGAAGGCTTTTCAAGAATCTTGCCGCCAGCGCCTGGGTGTGAAGAAAATCTGCGCGGACAAACTCGATCCCCTCATTTCGAGAGCAATACGCCAGCCGCATCGACGACAAAAGAACATAGAGCATTTTTGCGAAATGTTGTGGATGGTCGAGCGAGCGCAACGCAATTTTCAGGCATTCCACAAGCTGATGCGGCTTCCGGAGCGAGAAAAACAGAAGAGCCTTCAGCATGTCCACGGAAAACCATCCGGCACCCCTTACAAGCGAGTTCAGGTCCTCAAATCCTATTGCCGGAGGGGTTCGGTGCAGCGGACGTAACGGCCCGATGATAACGTCCAAACCAACCTTGCGAAGCTGCCTAATTTCGCGAAGGACAAACGTCTCGGTCAGCGGCGGAAAGGTCGAGATCAGATGGAGTATCTTCATCGGTGCGCGACTAAGGAGTCTGCTTCCCAGTATTGATGCCTGTTCTCGCGATAGAACGCGACGGTTTTTTCAATGCCCTCGCGGAGATTCGTCTCTGGAGCCCAGCCAGTCGCCGCGTGAATTTGGGAAAGATCTGAAATGTAATCACCACTTTCGACCAGATACCGATCCGCAGGCCACGGGACTTCGCGGACTTCCGTGTTAGGCACGCATTCTACAATGTTCATGACCATTTCTCGAAAGGGTGTGCCTAAGCCGGAGCCCAGATTATAAACCTTCCCGGTTGTTTCCGGCGAAAGAGCCACGGCCATAAGGCCCTTCGCGGTATCCTCGGCGAAAACGTAGTCTCTAATCTGTTTCCCGTCGCCGTAAATGGTGATCGGCTGCCCGTCCATTGCCAAACGGATAAACCAATTCACAATTCCATAGGCGTTGTGTTTCATCTGCTGGCGAGGTCCGTACGGGTTGGCAATCCGAACGCATGCCGTGTCGAGGTTGAAGGCCACATGATAAAAATTGGAATATTTCTCAACAGTGAGCTTATGAATGCCGTAGATGCTCGTGCAATTTGTTGGATGCTCTTCGTTAACGGGATTATACAGAGTAGGTCCATAAACGAATCTTGAACTGGAAAAAACGACCTTCGTTTTAGGGTTGAACTGGCGACAAGCTTCGAGAACAATGAGATGTCCACGGCAGTTGATATCCAGGTCCAGCAAGGGATCGCGATTGCTGTGAACGTAGCTGACTTGGGCAGCCAGATCGAAGATATAATCAATGTCCTTAACGGCTTCCTGCATCAAGTGAGCATCGCGGATGTCGCCTTCGATGAATTCAATCTCATGAGCGATGGGCTCCAGATTAAACGGATTGCCTCCGTAAAGAGGGAGCATTCCATCAACAATGCGCACCCTGGCACCGTGCCCCACCGCGAGGTAGGCCAGCGTACTGCCCAGCATCCCCGCGCCTCCAGTTATCAGTATTCTTTTGTTGAGAAGTCTATTCACTTGACCGTTCCTTCACCGCAGTTATGACAAACTCGTAGGGCCATCCCTTGGCATAAGCGTGACGCAACACTAGATACTTACCAATACGGGAGAAGGGATTCCTACCTGAGACCGGGCGCTCTTCCCATCCGCCACTCGTGTCGATATCAATCTCTTGCAGCCCCACCCGTGCCATCAGGAGCGACAGTTTTTCCGGCGTAAAGTGAAATACATGTTCTGCGGTGTTCGCCGGATAGGCGAGGTGGCGGTAGGCAGCTTTCAAGAGCCCCTTAGAGTGCTGGAGAGCCCGACCGTCAGGTGTCCGTGCAATAAAAGCACCGCCTGGCCGCAAAAGCGCAGCGCAGCGTTTGACCAGCTCACCGACATTCGTTAAGTGCTCAATGACATCCCACATTGCGATGACATCGTATGATTCTGAAGCCAGGGGAACCGAGAGGAGATCCCTCTGATGAACTTTACAGCCACGAGATCTAGCAACTTCGCATGCGTAACTCGAGATCTCGACGCCCTCCGCCTGCCAGCCTGCTCGCGAAGCCATCTCGAGGAAATATCCGTAACCACTTCCAATTTCCAGCAGGCGAGCATTTTTCAAAAATCGATTCAAGTCAGGAAGAATGCGCTTGTAAAACGTAAGTCGGCTTCCCAAATAGTATTCACGGTATTCTTCATGCTTTTGCGGAGTCACATCGTACAGTTCCGTCAAAGCACGATGATTCGTCAAAAACGCGGTAGTGACTAGCAGTCCGCAATTCGTGCACTGCGACAACGAGGCGCGACGAACGTTCTGCACGTATTCCCAGTCCTGCTTATTACAAATACAACAAACTGAGACGCAAGCAGGGCGCTCCGCTGAAGCCGTCGAGGCCTCCTGCCATGTACGTTCGTTCACGAGACTCTTAGAATTCAATTTCTCATTCGCTGCGCCTTAGAGGCACGCGCCCGGCAAGTTGAAAAAGGCTTTCGAGATCGACGTGGAACCAGGAGAATAACCAACCCGCAGAGGCACCGGCGATGACGCGCGGCTCGCCAGAATGAATCGCGCGAATGAAGTGGCTCCGTGCCTCCGCCCAGCGATCATCAAGCAGACAAAGTCGCCCCGAAGTGAATTCTCGCGCGGATGTTCTTGGAAGCCAACTTCTCTTGATTGCCTCGCGCTGCGGCTTATCCAGTCCCAGCTCTGGATTATCGATTTGCTTGAAGATGAAATCCTGCGGCGTGGCGGACATCGGCTGCAAGAATTGCAAGGTGGCAGAGCCGGAATGGCGGCGCCTAAATCCCATCACCTCTGGCGTATAGTGAAATTTCCCCAGGCTCGAGAGACGGAGAAAAGTGGGTACATCTGTCGGGCATATCCCCGGAACGTATTGGAATTCTCCCGCTGCTTCCAGGGATGACCTCCGGAGTACAACAGTTGCAGGCGGAATCAAGGATTGCCCCTCCATGGTCAGCAATTGAGTGGTTGTCGAGCCAACTGGTTCGTTAAAGAGAGTTGAGCGTGGCAGTTTTTTTCTTCTTTTTCCTGTGCGCGACGTGGAGCTCGCCAGTAGGCCATTTGCATCCATATCCCTGTCTTCGCCGAACGCCAAGACAACATCGGGGTCATCGAACCTAGGAACCTGAGCAGCAAGCTTGCCGCACGGCCACGAGTCATCGCCTTCTAGAATCGCGATGAGTGATCCTTTAGCAATTTCCAGGGCGCGGTTGTAAGTATGAGCCAGGCCTTCGATCCCCAGGTTTTGCTGATAAGAATATCGGATGCGCGGATCGCCGTATTGCCTAACTACCTCGGCTGTTCGGTCGGTGGAGCCGTCGTCGATAATTATCTGCTCCCATTTCGAATATGTTTGCCGAAGAACACTTTCGATGCACACACCGATAAACCTTTCATGGTTGTAAGTCGGTGTGATAACGCTAACTAAGGGATTCACCTCAGCACACAAGAGAACCCTCCTTGAAGAACCTCAAACCACCAAATGTAGAATCTGGTTCCGAGAGCAGTTCCGACGAATCTAATGAGCAATCTCTGCACCGCGACCTAACGGCAAACTTTCCATAGTCCAGTGATCATGATGTGTACGGTACAAGCTTTGGATGAGGCTGCACGTGCGTGTTGGACCGTAAGCGCTTCGGTACCCAACGACTGATGGCGGCTAATACCAGACAGTAAACGATGATTTCCAGGAAAGGTAAGTGCCAAAAATAATACTCAAAAAATCCCATGACCAACCAGCCCCCGAGGATACAGTAGAGAGTCAGCAGCCAAACGTTTGGCCGGGACCTGATCATTATAACGAGTAATCCGTAACACAGGAATGCAGCAGACGATGCGACAAATATGGCGCCGATCGGACCCAAGTATAGGTAGAGGGTGCCGAACATCGTATATACATTAGAGCCGAAGTCTGCTGTGCCTGAGAGGTCGGTGTCCATTCCCAATTCGCGCGGACTTACGGCCACCAGCAGAGGACCAGAACCCAGCAGAGCCCGATACACGTTTATGAAAGGAGCGAACATCAGATACCATGGTCCACCAACACTTCCAACGCCTGTCCGCAAAGCTTGGCCGAATGCGAGTACACCGGCCGACAGATAATAGAAATAGTGCCTAGCCAGCGAGGCATATATCTCAGGATCTTGCAAAATAGACGAATCAGCAAATGAATAACCTATCAAATATACGGCATTAAAGAGGACATAAGACAAAAAGATTCCCACTATGACTTTCTTGACCGGGAGCTTCGCATTTGCCCGGATCGCCCTGAATATTAAGGCGGCGATGATCGGAACCAATAATGTCCCCTTCACCTGAGAAATGAACAAGAACACGAGAAGGACACCAATAATGATGAACTGGAGTTTCCGCCCTTTCTTATATGTGCCTATTAGCAAAACCGAGAGGGGAGTTGCTAGCACCACGGCGTGTGCGGAAAGTCCATATGTGTAAGCAGACTTAAAATCGGCGCTGAACATCAGAAATAACCCTCCTGATGCGGCTAGCGACTTATACAGCCCATACGCCATCAGAGGCGTTATTCCCCATGCAAGTCCAGTGGCTAGTTTCGAGGGGAAACTTTCCTTCGAGGTCCATTCTTCCTCGGCAGACAACGGCCGGTGCACAATCGACGAGCCCAGGAATACCCACCCGATCAGGGCACCCGTCCACCAGAACAGAAACAATCCAACAATCCAGATGCCAACGGATGGTGCATAAAGCGAGACGAAATCGAGAGGCGGCGCAAAAAAGAAAGCCACGAGCACTACGGTAGCATAGGGGTAGCTCAACAGGTTGAAAGGCGTGAACCACGTTCCAAAAATTCGCCTGTCCAACCTCGACAGTAATAAAACCTCCGCGACCAGGCCAGTGACGATGAGATAGTCCATAGTGTGCGTGACCGACTATTGCCCCTCTGACGGTTGCGCTCTGCGCTCCGACGGGAGCCCTTATTGGCCCGCTTCCTGCCGGGCAAATCTGATCGTACGGACGATCGCGGGCTTGTCTTCACCATTGAGTGCGAAAAACCAAATCGCTGCGTACGCAACGCCCAGGAGAACAATGCCTAACGCCAAGCGTTCCCACACATCGTGCAGGATGTGACGCGCAGTCAATAAGCAAAGAAGCAGAAGGGCTTCGATCATCAACAAGCGGCCTATCTCTCCAATCCACTTTGGTCGAAGCTGGCAATACTTATTGGCGGCCCAGAACATCAGGACGGCATCCACCGAAACACGGAGCGTGCACGACAACGCTGCCCCTTCAATTCCCCAGCGCGGAATTAAGAGAACGCAAAGCGCAACATAGAAAGGAAGCTCCAACAAGTGAACCTTACCCGTGATGTCTGGTCTGCCGCTCGCCTGTACTGCCCCATACGGCAACCGGGCAAGAAAATTTACCAATGCTCCGACAGCCAGGATTTGAAGGACCGCTGTTCCTTCCGTAGAGAATTTTGCTCCCATCCACACCGCGAGAATGTCTTGCGCGTTTACAAAGAGAAGGGAGAAGAGGGGGAGCAAGACAAATAGCAGGTAGCGCGTCGTGACGCTATACAAACGCGCCATCTGTCCCCTTTCTGCGCCCATTGCCCCGTGGTGGCTGAAGGCCGGGAAAAGAGTGGCCATCAGGCACGATGGTAAAACCCCCAAACGGTTGAACATCTCCGTGGGAATCGTATAGATCGTGACAGCCTGGAGCGAAACCAGCGCGGCAATCATGATTCGGTCCAAGTAAACCAGGATTGGGCTCATCACTTGCGACACGGACACCCAAACACCGAAGTGCAGGAGCCGCCAGAGCGTCTCCCAGCAAAAAGTAAAATGGGCGAAAACGTCGGGAACGAGACGCACGAGCAGGAAAACGTAGACAGCGACCATTACCACTCTTGCCAGGACCGCCACCCAGACGACAGTTACGACTCCGAATCCCCGCCATGCTAGGAGTGTCATCACCACCCATTGCAGGCTGATCACCGATCCATTTACTAGATTCAGCCAATCGAATCTCTGGTAAGAGCTCAAGGCAGCGCGCAGCACACCCTGAATAAGAAGCACGGGAAGAGCAAAAGCCACGCCTATAAAGACAGAGAGAGCTTGGCTGTGCATTGACTCCGGAATTTTGAAGACATAACGGATCACCAGAGGAGAAATCGCTACCGCCACGCCGCCAGCCACAACTCCCATGATGGTGTTGGCTGCCAGCGCCGTTCGAACTAAGGATCCGATTCGATCTCTCTCGTGTCTTGCTAAGTATTCGGAAGTGAACTTTGTGGTTGCACTGCTGACTCCAATGTCTAAGAAGGCCAGGTAGCCTACCACAACCCAAGCTATGGAAAACAAGCCGAACCCAGTCTCACCTAGGAATGACACGAGCTTCGGAATGGCCACAATCAGGAAGAGAAAAATCAACCCTTCCGTCATTAAATTAAACGTCGCATTTCTAGCCAACAGTCCTGTCGACGTGAGCTGCCCGCTCTTTGCGGTTGCCGGATTTGGGTTTGCGGAATTCATGCTCGGGAAAATGGTGGGAGTTCAATGGCTCCCATTGCTAAACACCATAAATGCCGATTTTGCGACGGAAGGAACGTCGTGCAAATCGGCTCTGGATTCACTGCTGGGTATCTTTCAGCCTCTGCAGATATTGTTGACACAGATCAATTTTCGATCAGCGCCTGACGTGCTGAATTGCGGAGCGAACTTTGTATCAGCTCGCTCAGTGTTCCACAACAGGCAAGATATCCGCGCCGTCCACATCTACGACAATGGAGCGTTGGATCAGTTCAACCGACAACACAAAACGATAACTACCCTTCTTCCGGAGCAGGATCCCTTGTAGGCCAGCGAGTGGGCCGAAGTTGATGCGCAGGCGACGACCGACGGTCAGGTAGGGATGAGGCTCCGCGCGCAACTGGCCAGTTAGTCCGTTCTGCATCGCCTCCATTTCATCATTAGGCATTGGCACGGGCAGACCTCCGAAACCAACGAGTCGCGCAACACTTGGAACCTCGAGCGCACGGAGCCGCTCTCGTAAGGGTACGCGCACGAAAACATAGCCAGGGAACAACGGCAATTGGACGCGTACTCGCCGGTCTTTCCAGCGGCTCACCGTTTCGTAGAGTGGGAGAAAATTTTCGATCCCACGGGCGTTTAACTGCTCCGCGACGCGTTTCTCATGCCGAGAGTAGGTCTGTGCGACATACCAGTGTGGCTCAAGATGGGCAACCGATAACTCTCCAGACGCAAGTCGCGTGTGGATGCTCTCCAGCGGCCCGCAGAGCATTTGCGTAACATTCATCGCGTCTCAGCCTCCAGATTCGCTCTACACAGCTTCGCCCCGTCACTTACAGGGCGTTTGTGACCTAACCCTTTTCGTTTCTGTGCGCTACAAAACTTTGCCTTAGCTCCCCGCGCTGGCGCCCTTCGCGCTCGGCGGGTCCTCTTCTTGATCCTTCGCTTTCGCTTCCGGCGATTCCGGTCCCGTTCCATTCCGAGAAATCCCCGGAATGCGTGCAGCAAAAGTATGAAAAACTTCCTGTGCGAGTACTTTGCCGGGGTCCGTCGGGTCCATCTCGCTCCAACGCGCCCGTACTAGAACCCAGCTCAAACCGACAATCGTACCGCATAGCATCCCAAGAATCATAATCACCAAACGTGGTGGAAACGATTTGTGCTCTGGCACCGTCGGCACATCCAACTCCCTCACAGATGGAACTTCTTTTGCCTCCTGCACCTTTGCCAACTCGTATTGCTTTGTCAGGGTCTCAAAAACTGCCTCTTCGACTTTGAGGCGTCGCAGTTTGTCGGCGTACGGCACACCCAGAATCGGCAGCTGGCGGAGGGTCGGGTAAGGTGCATCGGGGGTTGATCCGTCACCGTTCTCAGCAGTACTTCCCGCTTTGCCGCCGAGTCTTCGTAGCTGTTGGCGCAGTTCATTGATGCGCGCTTGCGTCGAGCGCACCCGGACATTGCTATCCGTGTACATCTGTTTCAATCCTTCCATTTCCGATTGCGCCGCGATCAGCTGGCCTTCCAACGTCGCTGCCGCTTCGACCATGGCCTTGCCCTGCGCGGTAATGTCAATCGCGCCCTTGCTACTCGCGAATTGGCTGAAATCTTTCTCCGCGGCTCCCAGGTCCTCCTTCACCTCGTCCAGCCGGTCCTCTAGAAAAACGCGCTCGCGACGGGCGGAGGATGTGCTCAATTGTGCAATCAAGGTATTGAGCTCTTCGACATACGCGCTGGCGATGTCCGCCGCGCGCTTGGGATCGTGGTCCATTACGGTGAGGGTGATAATCCCGCTCTTTCGGTCTTCCGTTACGGCCGTTCGTTCCGCCAGTTGTTCTCGAGCCTTCATTTGGAGACTCTTCCCGTAAACTTTTTTCAAATCAAACCGGTCGACGATGCGATCTTCCACCGTCCGGCTTCGCAAAACTCCCACAAACAGCGCGCCTGTGCTCTTGATTCCCAGGAGGTCACCTGCCATCATTCCCAGCCCTCCGGCACTCGATAGTCCGGCCAGAAGCGCCAGATTGCTCGAGGACTGCGAATCTGGGGGCATCAATTGGCCTGTCGATTCGAACTGTTTCGGTATCAGAAACGCAATCAACGTCGCCACCACAAATCCAACCAGCACGCAGCGCCCAAGAAACCGCCGCTGGTCCCAGAGGAGGCGCAGCCTCGCAAGCATCCTCGCGCGCGAGAACTGTTCTTCCATGTCTTCGATGCGCGGATCAATTGCCGCCGGCTGCTCCAGCATCGCCTCTTCCGGATTGGACATCAACGGCCCCACTTACGAATCGCCTCTGCTTTTTCTGTCTGTTTCACTCGCAGACTTGAGAAAACACCCGTCACTTTTGTCCTCTACTTTGTCCAGGAATGTGGCCAAAAACTCAATTCGACAGAGGTTGCTACGTTTGACCTTGGCAGGGGGTCCAGCACGGGGTAATTCCACTTTTCATACTGCACTGACCCCGAAAGCATAACTCTGGTGCCCATCCAAAAGTCAGCTCTCAGACCTCCATCGTTCAAAGTACCGCCCTGTCGAAGATACTGTCCGCTCACCTTCTGGTGCCGGTAGTTGAATTGAATCTTGTTGCGGGACGTGAGCCAATACGTGCTCCAAGCCTGCTCGCCCTGTCCGCCGCGCCCCAGCCAGCTGCCGACTAGGTTGCCCAGGTTTGTGTAAGAACCATCTGGGTAAAGATTGTTCACGTAGAAACATCCATTGCAGCCCGGGAAATCCGGGGGTACCGTGGACCCCCCTTCCAATCGTAAGTCAACCTTAGGAATGCCGGGAATCCGAGGCATATAAATCCCCCCCCTAATCGCAGACTTGCGGGGGTAACCCAAAGGGGAAAACTCATCTTCCGTGAACGCATCACCGTAGAATGTCAACCATTGACGCATGCCGGGAATTCTGTAGCTAAAGTCCACACCTGAGCGTCGGTCCCCTGGATGCGCGGGATCGCCTGACTGAAGCGTATTACCGAGGGAATAGCTCCGGAGAAAAGTGTGCCAATCTAGAGGAATCGGACCGCCCGCGAACACTACCGTTACGGAAACACTGAACTCAAAATTCGGTGTGGGTTTCAGACTGATCTTCTGCCCTTGGAGAAATGGTTGCCGTCCTAGAGGGTGTCCGAAATGGCCGACAACACCAGTGTTGGTTTGGAAGACAAAGTCGTGGCCCGCGAACTGTCCGAGGAACCACTCTAGGCGCATTGGCCCTAGCCATCCCAGGAAGCTGGGGAGCTTTAGTGGCGAAACACGATTAATTCGAAACATGTTTACCGGCTCGGCGTTGTCGCTGAACATCAACGGCCCGCCCTCGGTGGGGCTCCACCACAGGCTTTGTTTTCCGAACGAAACCTGCCAGTTCTCGAAATTCAACCCAACGTACGCATCGAGCAATCGAACTCGATTGACAGCGGAAAATGGCGTAGCCGGCGGAACGCCGGGGATGTTATCGACCGAAGCAATGAATTGTCGCGCGCTATCGGGCTGAGCTGGAGCTGATGGGGAGTGTTGGTATTCAGCACGGAAGTAGCCGACCCAATGCCCTGCTGTTGCCCAAGCTGAAACGCCGTCCACCGAGTTGAAACCTTCCTGGTACGGCCTGCCGAAATCGTTAATCAACGTCTGCCCAAAATGATTGCCGTCGGTTAGGGGCTCACCAGAGATTCCGGTCACGCGCTCGTAGACGGATTCGACTCGGGCGTGCAAATGCCCTCCGTCACCCACTCCTTCGAGTTCATCGTGGAATTCCGCTTCGAGTAAGCGATAAGTTTTCTCTGCCTCGAGCCCACCCCTCCCTTCGTCGTTCACATGCTCCGCACCTTCATTCAATAGCCGCGCGCATTCGCCGCGAGTCCACGGCCGCATTCCTGCAAACGCACTGTCAATCAGACCCAGGGCGGCGAGCCGGTCAAGCGCTGGATAAATCCAGCTATCGAGCGGCACATACGGGGACCCCTGATTCGCGGGAGAGTTTGTTCCATCACCGCGAAACACTTGGCTGATTGATTTCCAAGCCTCACCGCCAAGTCCGGGATCGTGATTTCGGCTGTAGATATTCTGTGCGACGAGATTGCCCATGATGCTGCCGACGAAAACATCAGAGGGAAAGTGCTGGCGCGCTCGAATTCGGGAGTAGTCGACAAGAGACGCCAGGCCGTAGGCCATGATTTTCATGAACGGATTGGGATACTCGTGCGCGATCACGCTCGCCACCGACCAGGCAGCGGCTGCGTGTTCCGAGGGAAACGATGTGCCGCCTTGAAAGAACGGCCCAGTCTCGTTGCCTTGATAAGGCCGTTCGCGCCCCAGGGAATACTTTAAAGATTCCACCGCCACAAGGCTGTTGAGTGCGGCTTCGCCTGCGAGGAACCCGGTCTCGCTCCAGTGTTCTTTGTGCTTGACGTGGCCCAGTAGCCACATTCCGCTCGCGCCCCCAATGAGCGCTCCGATCCCGGCGTTTGAAATTGTGGAGTAGTGGCTAATCGTCGTAGGGCTGTGCGACAAATGTTTGCTGTAGTCCGCGTCTGTCACGAAGAGGCCCGCTGTAATTCCGCTCAGTGGCACTAACCACTGCACATCCGAGAATCGAAGCTTTGCGGGACTCGTCCAGATTTGTTCCTGATCTAGCAAGAATTCCTTTCCCAACCCCTTAAAGCTCCGCAGTGGGGCCGGCGGCGGTTCCGAATCCGGATCGGTGGCGATTTTTTTTTTCGAGCCTGTTTCCTTCACTTCTGCGGCCGAACTGCTCTCCTTTGTATTCTTCCCGCCTTGCTTCTCTGCCTGCCGAGGCACGGACCTCGAGACTCTCACTGTGAGCGTCAGGCTGGATGTCACCCATCCAAACGCCAGCAAGATGAAAAAGATCCGCGTGATGAACACTCTCGTCATGGATGGATATACGCCACCGCCAAAGCTACAGACGAAGCCACCTGCGCTGATTGCATGAGCAGCGCCCAGTTTCGACCACCGACCTTTGGCGCTTTTTCGGGCACTATGATGGAATCCCCTGCTCGCAGGGTTGCTTTCATCGGATCGCCACCCCACCAACCATCGCCGTTGTTTTTCGCGGCAATCACGGAGCCGTCCGCGCGGATCACGAATGCGGCCTTCTTATCTGCCAGCTCCGTATATCCACCAGCCTGACTGAGATACCATTTGGCGCTGTGGCCAGGACGGTAACTCACCGCCGTGGGATTAAAGACTTGGCCATTCACCAACACGTAGCCCGCTTTTTTGGGAACAAAAAGAACGTCGCCATCGCGAACCACCACATCCGCCGATGAGTTTCGCCAGGTCTTCATATCCGGGGAGATATGCATCACAACGCGGCCGATCGGGGCGCTAGCCTGCAGTTGCGCCAGTGTTGCTTCTGTCTGGCCGATGGCAGTCAACTTAGCGTTTTTCTGGTCAGCATCTGTGTCCGGCAGCGCTTTGAGCGTTACCTGCTCCGCTTTTACCCGCTGCACAAGCTCCATGTGCGCCTTCATCTCAAGGTCGCGGACTTCGCGCCTCATCAACACGGCCCCGTACGGGTAAGCTTCCGGACCGAACCCTCCGCTCCGCGCCAATACAGAGCTCAGCCGCTCTCCAGGTTCAATACCATATGTACCCGCGTGCAAAACTTCCCCACGGACCGTTATTGATGCACCAATGTCGGTCCAGCGCGGAAGCTGTCGAATCGTCAAAATGTCTCCGTCGCGCAGCGGCACATCGGTCTTCGGGTCTCCATTCATTGCTGTTTCGAGGTTGACCTCTAGCTGATCACCCGGGCCTTTCTGAGAGCCATTCATTTCGAAACGCGCGAGATCCGCGCTATCCGTGTAGGCGCTTCTCTTTAAGCCGCCGGCTACGCGAACCAAGTCTTCGATCCGCATGTTCGTTGTGAGGGGATAACGCCCTGGTTTGGCCACCTCGCCCTTGATGAAAACCGTCGGGGGATCCACGCGGGCCGGATTTCGGTGCACCAGCAATCGATCACGGGGCTGGATGAGGACGTTGTCTACTGGATTCCCAGCTAGGGCTTCTCGGAGATCGACGCTCAGAATCTTCATGCTGCCGTCGGACTGCGTGCGGAAAAGCTGCGCGGAATCGAGCGAAGCATCCTGCGTGGTCCCACCTGCCAGATAAACCGCGTCCTTCAGGTGCACTTGTCCCGAAGTACGGTATTTCCCTGGCGCCCGAACTTCCCCGCCGACCCAGATTTCCGGAGCGGGCTCAAAATCAAAGCGGCTGAACACGCGCAACGTGTCAAGCGGCTGTAGCTTTGGCGCTGATGCCGGATTCGCCAGAGCCGCGCTAAGATCAAAACTCTCGACGCTGGGGCGAAAATCAGGCGCGTTTAACCTTACGATCTCTGCATAGTGCGGTGCGGGCTCCGGCAGCAAGTCTTTGTAGGAGCCGATCAGGTCAGATAATTTCATCCCCTCCTTGTAGGAATAACGCCCTGGGCGCAGCACGTGCCCCTGCACATAGACTGCGTCCCCGTTGTACGGAGCTATCGGAAAGATATGAATTTCATCGCCGTCGCTGACCTTGAAGGAATCGAGTTGCTTCTTTACTGAGTCAGCGTCCTGGTTCGGCGAGAGGTCGAGCGTAAGCATAGTGCGCTTGTCGTGCACCACTAAACGTTGTACTTCAACGTGCCGCAGTGATGCCGCGGGGAGAATTCCTCCCGAAAGATCGAGTACATCTAGAAGCGTTTTCTCATCGCGCAGCTCGTAGACTGCAGGGCGGCGAACCATGCCCTCCACTGTCACAATGGGACCAAGCGGAGGTACCATCAGCGAATCGCCGTTCTCGAATCGCTGCAGATCCTCCCGAATGCCGTGGAGCAGCAGATCGTAAGCGTCGACCTCCTCGATCAATTGTTTTCCACGGTAGTGTTGAAGCCGCCGCAGGGAACCCTGCGGTGTCACGCCGCCAGCCACGAAGAGTGCATTCAACGGAGTGGAAAGCGAACTCACGTCGTACGCACCCGCTGAAGTGACATCGCCGACCACGTACACGCGCACCGATCGCAGTCGGAGCAGTGAAACGTCAGCAGAGACGTCGCGGAATTGAGTTCTGAGGGCGCGCTGCACGATGTCCTGTGCCTCTCCAAGCGTTCGCCCGGCGACCAGGACTGGACCCACCTCCGGAAGAGCCACGCGCCCTTCGCGATCCACTGTGCGGGGCAGACGTTGTGAAACCCCTCCCCAAAGGCTGATCGAAAGACTGTCGCCTGGCCCAACTACATAGTTCGGTCCGACAGGAAGATCCATTGGAATCGTTTCCGGGTCGTTCGCGGTGTTGCGGAAGACCTCCAAGCCAAAGCGTTCCGTTGGCCGTTGATGCGCCGATGCTTGCACGTACATGTCGTAAAGCGATGGAATGTCCGCGTAGGGATTGGCACGGTGTACCATTCTCACGGGCGTCATATCTTCTTCGATAATTCTTCTCCGGGGAGGTCTTGCGCGCATCGATGGCTCCCCGCCGTCTTTGTCTGCGAGCACCTCTCCAGCGCCACTTCGCTCAAGTGGCACGGAGGGAAGGTCACGCCCCAGCGGCAGACCATCGAGCGCGCCTCGGCCCAATGACTGAGAGCCGGGATAGGGATTGCCGTCCCGTTTGGTGGGAGCGGAAATCAGTTCGAGGTCCGATGGTAATCTTGCCCCATCCAACTGTTCTGCGCCCAGCGGTAATCCTTCGGCTTGCAGGATTCGTGATGGCGTTTGCGGCGACAATTGCTCGGGGGCCTGCTGAGGATTCGTCTCAGGCGACGGCATCACACCTCGATTGCGCGTCTTTTGCCGGCGATCTGTTGGCAATTGATGCGCACAATCATCGTTGCGGCGTGGATCGCAGGTCGCCGTACGTTCCAGATCTCCGTCATTTTCCTGCTGGCGAAGCGAATCTGAATCTTCTTGCGATTCGATCTGTACCAGGCGCCGCGCCCGTTCCTTCAAAACCAATTCCTTTTCTTTTGCGAAGTCCGAGTCGGGGTTTGGCGAAGGGATGAGGTATCCGTATCGCTGCAAAAGACGCGTCGCAACCGATCGAAACGTTACATCCTGCTCAAGGCGGTCGAAAATCGCTTGGTCCGTTAGAGTCGAATCGTCAACGATCTGGCCGTTATCCGTTGCCTCCTTGGCCACCCAGCGCTTCAATTCCACCAGCAATCCTTCATCTCTAACCAGCACCCCTCGAATCTGACTAGCTGAGGCGGCCACGCGGCCTAGATTTTCCTGGGACAATTCGGAAAGATCTGCTGCGCGGGAGCCACTCCCTCCTGCCACACTTGTCCCTCGCGGCTGATCGACTGGCTGTTGTGCATAAGCATGCGCGCAAAGCAAGAACCCCACAGCGATACAGGAAATACTTACCCTCAATTGTTTGATGCGCGACATATTTTCTCTCCTCAGCCGGGCATGAAATCTTTCAAATTGCTGGGTTCGCGACCATCCTGGTTCGCATTGCACTCAAAATCCCTTCTTCAGACGCTTCGATGTCGTTTGAATGAATATCGAGCGAAGCCCAGTAGTAAACGACGAAGTTCTTTTCTGCCGCGACTGCGATGACGCGCACCTCTGGATGCTCACGGAGCAGTTCGTCACAAATGGTCGGCCTTCTGCCGGGGTGGTCGAGCGCGATGACCACGAAATTAGGCAGAGTTCTCTTTACGCTCTCGGAAATCTCCGACTCCTCGCCGACTTCCCCGACAATTTCAATGTCGGGTTGATCCGCGAACGTTGTAAGTATGAGTTCTCGCATGAGCCGAGGACGATTCGCCACGAGGACCCGGATAGCTTTTCCCATTGCGTACTCCGAACACGGCCGGCGTTAGGTCCACCAGATGCCTGTTCGGTAAGTGTCCCTTTTTTCAACTAGTTAGGGAAAGATTCAAAAAATGCCTACTTGAGGAGACCAGTGCGCGTTGGGTCATGTACCAAGCTGAATTTAGCAGATACCAAGAATGACCTAATCAAGGGTACTTATGTCTCGTTTTGGAACTGGCGGCCAAGGTTACAATCGGGTCGGGGGCCTGCGATACCGCAAGCATCGCGGAGCAATCTGGTATCACCACAGTGCACGAAATGTTATAAAAAGCCTGGTTCTTTAAATTAGGTAAAGTTTGCACCATCGTTGCTCAAACGGTTACTGATTCGATTAATTTTCTTGACAGTCCCAAACATCACGTCTACCTTGTCTCGTACCGAACATGGCTGGGTTATTTGCTTTTTTTTCGTGACCGAGACATCGCTCTCGGTTGGAACGCCAAGCAGCCGAGTAAACAAGGGAACCCGTGAGCGAAATCGTCCCCTGCTCCCCTATCCGTGTATTCTTATTGATGGAGAATCGTCTGTTGCGCGAAGCGCTGATTCGGCTGTTCCGGAAGCGCTCCGATCTTGCCGTCGTCGGTCCCGACGGGGCAGCCAACGCAACCGCGTGCCAGGTACTTGAGGCCCAATTCGACGTGCTCCTCCTCGACTCGTTCGAAACCACATGGCCTGCCGCAAAGACTGCTCGCGAAACTGGAGGACAAGCTGCTTACAAGGCGGTCTTGATCGGAATGGAGCCTGACGAAGAACTATTCATGGCTGCCGTTCGTTCTGGAGTGATGGGCTATTTGTTGAAAGATGCTTCTGCCTCCGACCTAATTGCCGCTGTGCGCGCTGTCTATCGGGGAGAGGCAGTCTGCCCTCCGCAACTTTGTTCCAGCCTATTCCGCTTCGTTGCGCATATGATCGAAGAGATCCCTATCAAGCGAGCAGCCCAAAGACCTGATCTAACCATTCGTCAGCAGCAACTGATGGCTCTCGTCGCTAAGGGTTTCACAAATAAGGAAATCGCCTCTCGCTTGAATCTTTCCGAGTTTACCGTAAGGAATCACATCCATCGAGTTTTGAAACAACTGGATGCCGGGAGCCGAAGTCAGGCCGTGGAAGCAATTCGTGCCCATGGCTACGCAATCAGTTCCTGACCATGGCCTCTTCTTGCAATTCTCCGGGGGATCCAACCGGACGGCAGTAGATCTGTGCCTGCTGTTGTCCCATCCTTCCTCAGGGCTACGGCAATGTCGGTCCCACCAAGCACGAGTGATTGCAATCATCGCAGGGCGGCAGCGGGGATCACAGAGATAGAACCTCTCATCCACTATGGCCCTCAAGGCGATCACCGGATGTGTCGCCTCGGACCAAAACGAATTGAGCTTGACCAACGAAAAGGACAAGAAGACGTATGGCTTGTCCGGGAATTCCGCCACGCTGCGCCTTGGGCAGCAGGTCGCGCTTAAGGGCAAGAGGAAGAAGGAATCCAGCGGTCAACTCACGTTTCAAGCGCACAAGCTGGCAACCATTATGGTAAATGCAAAGCTTCTCCTTGGGTGAGGGAGCTCGCGATTCTTTCTTTGGGTCTCAAGCTTTGACCCCACACGTAAACCTCCACCCGAGTCGGGGAAAGACTCCAGGCTGAGCTGTCGCCGCCGCCGTGCCTACGGTCTTCCGCGCAGAGGCCATTTGCCCGCCTCAACTTTGTATTGCATTCTTCCGATTACTCGACAGGGGTCCTCGCAGCGTCGGGGCCGTGGCACAGATGGGCTGCCGGGCTCCGAAACTCTGCATGGCTCTGATCGACATCCCCCGCATCCTGCGACAAGTCCGCCCCGGCGATCTTTGCGAAGCCATCGATCTCGCGCGTGCCAGCGGGTTCTTCCCCATACGTCGTGGTCACTGTCGCTCCCAATCGCAAATCACGAACGCAAGATCTAGCGCCGACAGGCCTTATCTCCCACCTCGGTTGCGCATTACCGATCGGTCCGCCTTTCCAGCAACGCGCGGAGTGTATAAGATTATAGCGATCGAGACTTCGCCGGGACATTAGTGATGGGCTTCGGAAGGCGCGGAGAGAATTCCGATAGGAACACAGGAGGCCGACAACAACATGAAGGGCATCGTACTTGCTGGCGGAACAGGCAGCCGGTTAAATCCCTTGACTCGCGTGACCAACAAACATCTGCTTCCCGTCTATGACAAGCCGATGGTTTATTACCCAATCCAAACTCTGGTGAACGCAGGGATTCACGAAATTCTCTTGGTTACAGGGGGGAAAAACGCCGGAGACTTCCTAAGGCTGCTCGGGAACGGGCGCGATTTCGGCCTGAAGCATCTAAACTATACCTATCAGGAAGGCGAGGGCGGTATCGCCGAGGCGCTCGGCCTAGGGGAGCATTTTGCCGGAGGCGAATCTGTCTGTGTCATTCTCGGCGATAACATCATCGAGACTAACATCTGCGCCGCCGTCCAAAGTTTCAAAGAGCAGCCGGAGGGCGCAAAAATTCTTTTGAAGGAAGTCTCTGACCCCCAGCGATTCGGCGTGGCACAAATTCGTAACCGCCATGTTGTGAGCATCGAAGAAAAACCTACTACTCCAAAATCCAGGTATGCTGTAATTGGAATATACCTGTACGATGCGACGGTATTCCACAAAATCCACGGGTTAAAACCATCTGGTCGAGGTGAGCTTGAGATTACTGACGTCAACAACTTCTACCTTGAGGCAGGCAAACTGACGTACGAAATCCTTGAAGGCTGGTGGACCGATGCTGGCACCTTTGAATCCCTGTTGCGCGCCAACAACCTAGTGGCCAAAACAGGGGCAAACAATATGTCCAACGAGTTTTCCTCGGCGACGCGAGCCCGCGGGAAAGTGGCTTCATGAAAATTCTGGTGACGGGTGGCGCAGGATTCATCGGCTCCAATTTCATCCGGTTTGTCCTCGGACTCTCCAAGGATTATTCGGTCGTCAATTACGACAAGCTTACCTACGCTGGAAATGTCAGAAATCTTGATTCCCTTTCTCATAGTCCCACGTATCGATTTGTCAAAGGGGACGTCTGTGATGCTCTTGCGGTTGAAGCGGTCATGGCCGGCTGCGAGGCTGTGGTCCACTTCGCAGCCGAATCCCATGTGGATCGAAGCATCTACGAGCCCGCGGCTGTCATTGGGACCAATGTGGTGGGAACTTTCACCCTGCTCCAAGTGGCGCGAAAGGTTGGGGTCGAACGGTTTGTCCATGTTTCCACCGATGAAGTATACGGCGATATGGCCCCGGGGACTCTTGCTGACGAGAATTCACCCTTGCGGCCCAGCAGTCCTTATTCGGCATCGAAGGCGGCCTCGGATCTATTGGTGCTGTCCTTCGTACGCACCTATGGATTCCCAGCTTTGATCACGCGCTCTTCAAATAACTATGGCCCCTACCAATTTGCTGAAAAATTTCTGCCCTTGATGCTTACGAATGCGCTGGATGACAAACCTCTGCCCATCTACGGCGACGGAAGGCAAGAGCGCGATTGGCTGCACGTCGAGGATAATTGCCGCGGCATCCTGGCCGTACTCGAGCGGGGACGTATCGGCGAAATATACAACCTTGGAGGGCAGGACGTTGCGGAGAACCTGGCGCTGGCCCGGCGCCTGCTCCGGCTGATGGGCAAACCGGAGAGCTTGCTCACTTATGTGAAAGATCGTCCCGGCCATGACCGTCGCTATGCTCTGGACTGCAGGAAGATGGAGTGCGAACTGGGCTGGAAGCCGGCCATTCCTCTGGAGGCAGGTCTGCAGCAAACGATCGCCTGGTACAAGAACTGCAGCGAATGGCTCGAAGGTGTCCGTGGAGGAGACTATCGCTCCTACTATGAGAAATACTACGAGAATCGTGACGCCTCGCTCCACGGGATCGCGCACGGCCAAACAAAATCGTCGGGCTAATCTTGACCAACGAATACGTTGTAATCGATGTTTGATGGATTAGGCGAAGGAATCCGTTTATTGAAACGATCTTATGAATCCCCGGGAACTCCATGTCCTTTGAGCAGCTGAAGACTTCCCTCCCTGGCGTCTACGAGCTGCGTCCAAGAGTTTTCTCTGACGCACGCGGCTTTTTCCTCGAGACTTACCACCTCATGAAATTCTTGAAACTGGGCATAGTCGATTCCTTTGTTCAGGACAACCATTCGTGCTCCGTGAAAGGCACGCTGCGTGGCCTTCATTATCAATTGCGGCATCCACAAGCGAAACTCTGTCGCGTTGCGGTTGGGGATGCTTTGGACATCGCAGTCGACATCCGACTCGGCTCGCCGCACTTTGGGAAATGGACCAGCGTAGTTCTCACCTCCCGAGAGCAGAATCAGATTTATATCCCGGCGGGGTATGCGCACGGCTTCCTAGCTCTTACAGAAACAGTTCAATTCCTCTACAAGAGCAGCGACTACTATGATCCGGAGGACGAGCGGGCTATCTTGTGGAACGATCCCGATCTCAATATTAACTGGGACATCTCGCATCCTCTCCTTTCGGAAAAAGATGCAAAGAGTCCGAAACTCGCCGAAGTCCCGCAGCAGTTCCTCCCGCGCTGTCCGGGGAAATGAAGCCTACGATCCTACTAACGGGCAAGAACGGCCAGCTCGGCGCGGAGCTCGAAAGCCATTTGCCACGACTTGGCAGAGTGGTTGCGCTCGATCGCCAGGCGCTAGATCTTCAAAAGCCAGACGACATTTGCCGGGTGATCCAGGATCTCCGCCCGCAACTGATCATCAATGCTGCTGCCTACACAGCCGTAGATAGGGCGGAGGTAGACGAGGAGAACGCCTACGCCATCAATGCCACGGCTCTCGCCGTGATCGCCGAAGAGGCGAAGAAAACTGGCGCCGCCCTGGTGCATTACTCGACCGATTACGTATTCGATGGACGCGAGAGTTCCCCTCGAGTGGAGACCGACGCAACTCTTCCGATCAATGTTTACGGAAAGACGAAACTCGCGGGCGAGCAGGCAATTCGGGTGGCCGGGATACCCCACTTGATCTTCCGGACCTCTGGGGTGTACGCCACTCGGGGGCGAAATTTTCTGCTCACAATCTTGCGGCTAGCCACAGAAAACGAGGAGTTGAGGATCGTTCGCGACCAAACAGGAGCGCCCACGTGGAGCCGAGAGATTGCCCGAGCGAGCACCAAGATTTTGGAGCATCGTCTTGGACAAGGCAGTCGCAACCCCGCCATATCGGAGATTAGCGGGACCTACCATATGACGGCCACGGGCGAGACCACCTGGTATGATTTTGCAAAGGCCATCCTCGACGAGGCTCGCTCGATTGCGCCGGGAAGACCTTGGTATGTTGCAGCCACCGGCGGTCGGCCCCTAGCCGTTCGCCGGAGCACCCCCATCTCCAGTCAAGAATATGGAGCTCCCGCGCCTCGCCCGGCCTATTCCGTTCTCTCTTCTAGGCACTTCCAGGAGACATTTTCGTTCCGATTGCCGGACTGGCGCACGCAGCTGCACGATGTTTTTGTGAGCGACCTTACTGAGAATCGATAGTTATTTGTCACGCCGGAGATAACCGCCAGGATTAAAGGTTAAAAAGTGTCTCTCTTTCGAGCGGTCCACCACAAGTTCTTGTTCGTCGTCAAAAATTCCGCCACGGCTTCCGTGGGGCCCGGACCGAATTCGCTGAGGATGGGTGTCCATTGATATTTGTGTCTTCGACGATGAGGTAGCTCCCGATTCGTGACAAGCGGATCGTACACCCGCAGCCCGTCGAGAACATGTGTTTTTCGACGATCGGAATCCAGCACGACAAGAACTTTATCGCTGTCCTGGATGAGATTCTTCACTTGCAACAGCATCTCTTTGGAGGTTGAGGACCCTCGGAAATAGGTGAGCCGTGGGTGCACCGGCCTGACCTTTGTCACCGCGCTCCTCTCTCGGGAGACAGACTCTTCCGCGCTGTACGACCGTAATTACTCTTCCATTGCCGACCAAATCACAACGCGAGGCAAGATAGTAGGCGCTCCCCCGCCAATAACATGCCAGTCTCGAAGATTACATCAGGTTTTATCCCGTAGATGAGTTCTTGATAGGTCCAGAGGCCGTCGGGCACTTGTGGACAGGTACACTCGTCTGCGAAGAGCAGCTCATCCAGGCCTCCCCAAAGACATGCGAGAAGAATGGTCAACATCTAACTATCCGCGCGAAAAACCGTCCGCCTATTCAGTGTAATCGACAGGTCAGGCAGTTCATTTTGTTGTTTATGGAGACTATCAGCGAAAGGTCCCTCCACGAATGGTGCGCCCGTTCGAGTGGAAAACTTTCATCTCCTTGGGACTATGCAGTAGTCTAAGTGAACCTGGTACAAGACGATGACTCAAGAAACATGCCCGCTCCCCAGCCGAGCGGGGATCTCAGTACAGGTTAGTGTAGACGATGCGCTGTCCCACGATGGTTCGATAGACACGATTCGAACTCTCGGTGATCGGGTCTCGAAGCTCCGCATATAGGTTCGTGACTCGTTCGATGTAACTGCGTGTTTCCGCATACGGAGGTGGGCCATTTCGCTGGGCGACAGCTGTTTCCCCGGCATTATAAGCACCCAATGCATACGTTAAATTCTCATGGAACCGATCCAGAAGAAACCGTAAATACTTTACTCCGCCGTCGATGTTTTTCTTCGGGTCCAATGGATCCTGCACCCCAAACCGTACCGCCGTCTCCGGCATTAATTGCATCAGGCCGAGTGCACCCTTGCGAGAACGCGCCTTGGGGTTCCAGGCAGACTCTACTTCAATCACGGCATGGACAAGCTTCGGATCGACCTGATGTCGAAGCGCAACCCCTTCAATATATTCTTCGATGGCCGGCAAGGCGCGTTTGCGCTGCTCGATCACACGCAAAGCCGCCGCCGCACCGCCGCGGCTTGCTGCTGCACGCAGTTCTCGATCCTCGCTGTTGACGTAAACGAGCTGGCCATTTTCGTCTTTGTAGGTCGTGATCTCGGCCGCGAAGAGCTGCGAACTCAAGCCGCGTACAATGAGGATAAAAACAGCCATGCGACAGTAACCCGGCCTGCAGCAAAACGCCATGAAGAAAACCCCGCTTGCGGACGTCCGCTGTCCGATCGTTCGCTTGGCAAGTATAGAGCCAAGACCATCCATGTCAAGCTTCAGATGCGTGGATTTCTCTCTAACCCCCATATATGCTGCTTCCGGATGGCACCTTCTCTCGCCGAACGCGGCCGGCTCTTCTAGTATCCGGCCAAGTTGAGGGATGAAATTATTTTTGCTCCCTTCGACTTTTTCGCGAGATCTTGCGTCAGTAGGAGTAGAGACAGTTGACTCAAACAGAGACAGAGACGGACCAGCAGCTAGTGGAGCAGGTCCTCGGCGGCAGGAATGAAGCGTTCAATCTTCTTGTATGGAGATGGCAGCGCCAACTCTACAATTTCTTGCTGCGTTTGACGGGGGATAGGGAGCTGGCACAGGACCTCTCCCAGGAAGCGTTGCTGCGGAGCTACCTGCGGCTAAAAGAGTTGCGAAACAAGGAGAAGTTTGCATCATGGTTGTTTCGTATCGCAGTCAACCTCTACCGGTCCGATCGGCGGCGTCCGAAGCTGCCGATCGAAGGATCTGTCCCCGTCGATGGGCTAGGGGCAACCTCAGGTCCCTTCCGTCCCGGGACGCGCGAAATGCAGCTCACCCTCCGCTCTCTGGTTTCACGGCTGACGCCGGAACATCGAGAGATTGTCTTGCTGCGGGTCTTCCACGGCTTCCAATTCGACGAGATGGCGATCATCCTGGACTGCCCAGCGAGTACGTTGAAATCCCGCCTGTGCAAGGCCTTCGAAGAGCTTCGCGCAGGTCTCGAAGGTCAAGAGCCACCGGCAGGCTCTTGATCCGGCCTTTGGTCCTTACTGCCTCGTCCGGCTCGTTATCCCCATCCTGGTAAAGGAGAATGAAATGGACTGCGAAGATTTTCGCGAACATATTTTTGAGCAAAAGACGAAAACGCTGTCGACGGCACAAATCAAGGATTTTGATGCCCACCATCAGGACTGCCCGTCTTGTCGGGACGCCCTGCGCGACTGGCAGCAGATCGAATCTCTTTTGCGAACGTCCTGGCCCTCCGAGGACCCACAGATTCCATTTTTTGTTCCCCCTGCGAGGGCCCACCAAGCCCGCTGGTTGTACAACGTTCGAAACTGGGTTTCGGCGGCGAGCACAGCCTTTCTAGCTGCGTCGTTGTTGGTGGTGGTGCTCCTCCGACCGTCGGTGCAGTACAACCGTCACGAACTGTCTATTAGATTTGGTCAGACTGGCCCACCGTCGGAGGCCCCGTCCGCTCAGCCCGTGAGCCAGGTGCAGGTCGAGGCCTGGGCTCGCGCCGCAGCCGAGCAAGTTGTGGCTCAGGAAACAGCGCGGTCTGCCTCTCATTCTGTGACTGATTCTTCAAACGCTGAGGGAGCCGAACATTTGGCGCGGATGGGCGTGGAGTTGGAAATGCTGAAAGAAACCGAAGCCTCGCTCTGGCGGCAAGTACAGCAGCACGGCCTTTACCTACAAAGCGCCTGGCAACGACCGTCTCAGCCCATCGGCCCAAATCAGGCCCCCAGTGTGATTCCTCAGTGAAGGAGAGATGATGATGAAACGTTACCGTGTGTTCTTTTGCGTACTGATAGGGATTCTTGTCCCGTGGAGTAGCCTGGTTGCCAATGCCCAACAGGAAAGACCGGATCTTGGAGAGTTGCGGAAGCAAATCGAACTTTTCGAGTCTGTTCTCAACCAAAGCCTGAAACAAGCATTTGGCGGACCGTTCGACACTCTGGACAGGGCGCAGGGAGCTTATCTGCCTGGTTATGGTGTCGTATTTTCCTTCGAGGTGAGTCTCTCTCAGGTCGTCAATATGGGGCCGTTTAATGCTTTGCCTACGCCAAAACGAGAGGCAGCGCAGCGCGCTGAGGAGCTTCGGCGCCGAGATAAGGCAAAAGCCATAGCCGAGGAAGTCCTGGCGAATTTCGGTCAGACTTTGAGCTCGCTCAGCCCCAATGAATCCATAGCTGTCATTATCCACACGGCTGCCGCGCACCCGGACAAGGTCGAACGATCCACGATTGTGGTGTCTGTGGACAAGAAATCAATTGAAGAGCGTCAAGCCAACACCATCGACCGACCGCAATTCGCTCGGAAACTGACGACAACCGAGTACTAGTGCCAATGAACGCAATTTCCCTAGCTGTTGAGCATCGCCGCCTCGGAGAAATCCTTGTGGATTCGGGAAAGGTATCGGCCGACGATCTAGGACGGGCTCTTGAACTACAGAAACAGTCCACCGATCGGCTGGGAAAAGTGCTGGCCAATCTCGGGATGGTTGCCGAGCGGGATTTGCTCCTAGCGTTAGCCCAGCAACTTCATTTACCCCTGATCGATGCTTCAGAATTTCCTGCAATTTCCCCGGATATCAAAGCCCTGTCGCCGCGCTTCATGCGTTCTGGAAAGTTCTTCCCGTTTGATCAGCGAGACGACAACCTATGGGTGGCCGTTGCCGATCCTCTGGACCACGAAACACTGGAATCGATCCGGTTGGCCACGGGGAAGCGCCCCATCGTATATCTGGCGTCCGAGACACAGATTCTTGATGCCATTGAAAAGTTCTACGGGGCGGGGACTAATTCACTTGGTCGACTGGTGGAGTCCTACGGGCAGTCAGAGGAGGAAGCAGGGCTAGCGGCCGGAGAAGATGTCGAGCAGCTTCGCGACCTCGCCCTCGAGGCACCCGTTATCCGCCTCGTGAATCTCCTCATCTCCCGAGCGGTGGAGGGTCGAGCGAGTGACATCCACATAGAGCCCATGGAGCGCGAACTCCGCGTCCGGTTCCGCATTGATGGCGTTCTCTATCCTGTCGAAGGTCCCCCACGACAAATGACGGCTGCAGTGATCTCGCGCATCAAATTGATGGCCAAGCTCAATATCGCGGAGCGGCGGCTCCCGCAGGATGGCGGGATTCGCCTAAAGGTCCTCGCCAAAGACATTGATCTGCGCGTTTCGACTCTCCCCACCATGCACGGGGAGAGTGTGGTGATGCGGATTCTCGATCGCAGCGACAACAAACTTCTGAATCTGGAAAAACTGGGATTCACGGCAGGTTTGCTCGAAAGCATGCGAAAACTGACCGCGCATCCACATGGCATTCTGCTTGTCACCGGCCCCACGGGTAGCGGCAAAACGACCACCCTCTACGGGGCCCTGGGGCAGATTAACCAGACGGACAAGAAAATCCTCACGCTTGAGGACCCCATCGAGTATCAAACTCCGGGCGTAAATCAAATTCAGGTCAATCCACAGATCGGTTTGACCTTCGCGGCTGGTCTTCGACACATTGTTCGTCAGGACCCCGATGTCATCATGGTCGGTGAGATCCGCGACCTAGAGACTGCGGAGATCGCCATTCGTGCGGCGCTGACGGGTCACCTCGTTTTCAGTACGCTGCACACGAACGATGCGCCGAGTGCGATCACCCGCTTGATCGACATGGGGGTACCCAGCTACTTGCTATCCTCATCGATTATCGCCGTCTTGGCGCAACGTTTAGTTCGCGTGCTCTGCGCGAGATGCCGGCAGCCGACTGAACTTCCGTCTGAGGCATTTGCTGCCCTTGACTGCGTGAAGGGCCCAAGCGGCGGGTTCCACGCCTATCGTGCGGCGGGATGCCCCGAATGCCGCGAAATTGGTTTTCGCAGCCGCGTTGGCATTTTCGAGTTGATGGAAGTGAATGATGAAGTGCAACGACTCATCGTAAGGAACTGTGAAGCCAATGATTTGCGGGTGATCGCCCGGAAGAACGGCATGAAGACATTGCGGGAAGATGGACTCGAGAAGGTGCTCGCCGGGGTCACCACGATCGAAGAGGTTCTCCGCGTGACGCAGGAGGAGGTCTAGACACCGAATATGCCTGCATTTGCCTATCAAGCGATCGGTGCCGACGGCTTGGCGGTAAGCGGTTCGCTTGAAGCCACGGATCGGGTAGCCGCTGCTTCGTTACTCCAGCGACGCGGGCTACTTCCGCTCGTGGTAACTACGGCGGAAGGAAAGCCGGCAGGGCTCTGGCGCATCGATTTTCGAGGGCGACAAGGGATGGCGAGCCACAGGCTGGTTTTTGCGCGGACTTTATCGTTCCTCCTCACTGCAGGCGTGCCACTGGATCGCTCTGTGGGGGTCAGCGCCAAACTCAGCGAGTCGGGCATGCTCCGCGAAGCGCTCCAAGAAGTGCTGCAAGCCATTAGGGGAGGAAAGAGCCTGAGTGGTGCACTGGAAGAGTATCCACGTATTTTCCCAAATTTTTATGTAAGCCTCATCCGTGCCGGAGAAGCCAGTGGCGACCTGAGCGGCGTGTTCACGCAGCTGGCTGACTACCAAGAGTCCGTCAATGAGCTTCGCAGTCATTTGATTTCGGCGATGATTTATCCCTCCTTGCTGCTCGTCGTGGGAGCCGCTTCGGTCCTTTTTCTTCTCGAATTGGTCGTTCCGAAATTTGCCGCCGTCTTCGACCAAGCCGGGGCGGCGCTTCCCTTGCCGACCGAAGTCCTCCTTTTCATTAGCGGCAGTCTGCAGAAAACGTGGTGGCTGTGGCTGATCGCTATTCCGGTAGTCTTCGTCGGTGTGGGGCGGTATCTCGCCTCTCATTCGGGCCGCAGGCGTTTTGATTATTTCATTCTTTCCGTGCCGCGGCTTGGTTCCGTCATCGAACGGATCCAGGTTTCAAGATTCTCGAGGAGTCTGGGGACTTTACTTCAAGGCGGAGTGCCCCTGGTTCGAGCTCTCGAGATTGCGCGCCACGTCGTGGGCAATGTGAAGCTTTCCGAAGCCATCGATCATGTCCAGCAAGGCATCCGGCAAGGCAGGGGAGTCGTCCGGCCGCTCGAAGAGACCGGCGCTTTTCCTCCCTTGGCCATTCATTTGATTGGGGTAGGCGAGGAAACCGGCCGATTGGACGCCATGTTGTTGCAGGTAGCCCATGTGTATGAGCGCGAGACCCGCACGGCGATCAAGAATCTTGTGGCTCTGTTCGAACCTCTGATGATTCTGGCCATGGGCTTGGTCGTCGGCGCGATTGTGGTCTCGATTCTGTTGGCCGTTTACAGTATCAATGAATTGCCAATGTGAGGAAGCAATGAGAATGAGAAGACAGCGGGGCTTCACCTTGATTGAACTCCTTGTCGTGCTCGCCATCTTGGCGATGCTGGCAGCGATCGTGGTGCCGCGAGTATTTCGTAACTTGGAGAAAGCGAAAGTCAATACTGCCAAGACGCAGATCGCGGCGTTTGAATCAGCGATCTCGGCCTATCGGTTGGATGTGGGATCTTTCCCCACCACGGATCAAGGTCTCCAGGCTCTGCGCACTCAGCCAGGTGGGGTTGAAAACTGGGACGGCCCCTATCTGCCGAAAGACATTCCCCCGGATCCCTGGGGGCATCCTTACGTGTACCGCTGCCCGAGTGAGCACGGCGACTACGAAATCATTTCCTATGGGGCCGATGGCCGCGAGGGAGGCGATGGCGTCAATAAGGACATCTTGAGCTGGAAGTAGGCCAAGCGAGAAGAACATGGTAGGAACACTTCCAAAGCGAAATGATACATCGAGAATCGCGGGACATACCTTACTGGAGTTGATGGTCGTCCTGACCCTACTTTTGGCCGTTACGTCTCTGGTCGCGCCAGTGACGGTGCGGGCTTATGCAAATCTGAAGTTGCGCTTGGCAGCAGGTGCCGTGGCCAAGGCATTTCAGCAGGCCAAGAGCCGTGCCCTGTTCGAGGGTGCCACGTTTGTGGTGATCTTTCCGTCTGCGATGGGCGGCGAGAGGCAACTCGTAATAGCCCGGGATGACGGCAGATACGTTAATCAGTTCGTGCTTCCGGCGGATGTGTTGTTGACCGCGCGTTGGGGCCAGGGCGACTGGACGGGTCAGATCGATCCCCTACCCTTCTACCCCGACGGGACATGCGAAGCCATAGAGATGAATCTGAAAAATGCCAGTCGCTTTCCTCTGCGCCTTACGGTCGATCCGATGACGGCAAAGGCAAGCACGGTGCAGATCGCCACGGATGAACAATGAAACGCCGAATTTCATCGCCGTCGAGTGGATTCACACTGCTGGAAGTATTGGTTTCCACCGTTCTACTCGGGAGTGTAGTAGTGGCGATGCTGGGACTGTCATCGCAGTCGCTTCGGAATATCGTGCGCATGAAGTCGCAAGAAGCTGCGCTCCTCCATGCGCGCGAAAAGATGAATGAGATCTTATTGAGGGAAGAGCTCGAGCCGGTCGTGCAATCCGGCCGCTGGAACGATGGTGCCGAATGGCAAGTGCAGATATCGCCGAGCGGGCGCGACGCTCAATTGCAGGACCAGACCTTTAGCCTTTTCCAGATCCGACTCATCATCAGTTGGACGGACGCGGACAAGACAAAGACGTACACGGTCGAAACGACCGAATGGGCGCGCCGAGTGGTCCCCAATGTCAACAAATAAAAGGCAAGAACAACACGGTTTTACGCTCATCGAGCTGTTGGTATCAATCGCTTTGACGGCGGTGGTTCTGGCCATCCTCCTTAGCGGGCTGCAACTGACCGAGAATGCGCGGCACCGGGGCGAGGATAGGGTGGACGCAATGATGCGCAGGCTCGCCGAAACAGAGGCGCTCCAGGTGCAAATGAGTTCGGCGGTCCCTCGAATTCTCGCAATGGATGCTGAACAGCAACACCGTCAGCTCCTCAGTTTTCTCGGAACTCCGAAACAGCTGCGATTTCTGACTCGTCATTCCTGGGCGGGAGAGCGAAATGTGGGGCTGTGGTTGGCCAGCTATCGAGTCGTCAAAGAGCCGGACGGAAAGGAACAACTTGTTGTCGGTGAGGCAGGCACCCGCGGAGACAGACAGTCGGTCGTGGCTCTGCTGGCGAGTGAAGCGCCGACAACCCGCTCCATGTCCTTCGAGGAGCAGGCCGATCGCATCGAGTTCTCCTATCTGCAGACGAGTGCGCCAGGAATACCGGCCTCCTGGTCTTCTGAATGGAAGGCGGAGGAGCGAAAGCAATTTCCTCGAGGAGTGCAAGTGCACTGGTGGCGAGGAAAGCAAGAACAGTTTATGACCTTCTTGATTCCGGTAGAGGAAGAGGTCCGATGAAAGCCAGAAGGCGCAGGTCCGAGTCGGGTGTAGTGCTGCTCATCGTCATGAGCGGCATCCTCGTTCTGACACTGGTGGTGTTCGCCTTGAGCAGTTCAGTCCGAGTCGCTGGCGAAGAATTGGCAAATCGCAAGGAACACCTGCAGGCCTATTACTTGGCCCGCGGCGGAATTTTCACTACCGCAGCGTTGCTCACAGAAGTATCCACAACGTCTGAGAAAGCTTCCTTTCATCCTGGCCAACGGAGTGTGGGATGGGTCGAGGGTACGGGGCGAGTCGACGTTGAAATCACGGATGAGAACGGAAAAATTGACCTGAATTGGGCTTCCGAAAGAGTCTTGGAAAGGTTGCTCAGCGCGTTAGGGTCCGATTTGCAGTCAGCACGCTCTGTGGCCACGGCGATTGTGGAATGGCGGAACCCCTCCTCTTTGACTCGGTGGGGCAGCGCAGTAGCATCCAGCAATTTGCTGCAGTTCGATCCTTCACAACCGGCCAAGATCGACTATCGGTCTGTAGAAGAGTTGCTCAACGTGCCGGGCGTCACCCCAGCACTCTTCTACGGCCATTACGTGCGTCGGGACGACGGACGATTCTTACGGCAGTCCGGACTCGTCGACTGCGTCACCGTTGATTCCGGATCGACCCAGATCAATATCAACTACGCGCCCTATTCTGTCTTGCTGGCACTCACACCAGAAGATCCGCGAGTGGCTGATTATATTGTGGCAGGTCGCGAGAAGCAGCCTTTCCATTCGCCAGGCGATCTGACGAGCGAATTTCCTGTATCGCTAACCGCGGAAACGTTATCCGCCCTGACCACCCAAGACAGCGGACGTTATTCCCTGCTCGCGAGCGGCCGGATCCACGGAGGTACAGTGGCCCGAATTCAGGCGGTAGTGAATGTGCTGGGAGTGAGCAATGGGCGATTTCAGCTTGTGAGCTGGAAGGACTTTTATGCCCAATAGCCGAACTGTGCTGGAGGCATGGAGACCCGAGAATTGGAGACCCCGGTCGTTGAGATTGCGTCGCCGTGGAGGTCCACGCGACTGGAATGTGCGCAGGACCGTGCTGGGCATAGAGGTTCGAGCTACATCTCTTTACCTGGCGTGTGTCCACCCGGGGCTGGTTCGGGCGGAAGTGGCTGGCACAGACGTGATTTCCGACTACGCGGAGCTCCGACCAGAAGAACTTCGAGCACGCTTAAGTGCCTTTCTCACACCCTTGAAAGTGGAGGAGCCAGTCGTGGTTCTGGCCCTGCCGCGTTCCGAGGTCATCGTCCGCATTCTGAACTTGCCGCTGGTTGCAAGAAAATCACTTCAAGAGGCGTTGGCTCTCCAGGCCGAAATGTTCAAGCCGACCGACACCGAGCAGTTCTGCTGGGATTCTACTTCCCTTTCGGCGGATGACCACGTGACCGCCAGCCTGGTCATGGCTCCGCGTGCCACAATCGAGCGGCTCGTGAATTTGTTCGCCGAGGCCGGGCATCCGATAAACGTCCTCAACGTGGGCCAATTCTCGCTTCTTCATCTTTTCCTCCGCGGCCAGCAGCCACTAGCAGGGGAGCGGAGCGTCCTGCTTGACTTCAAGGGCTCGGACGCCGAGCTGGCTCTCCTGGAAGGAAGGAAGTTGCTCTATTCTCGTGGGTTCGCCGTCTCAAACGAAGACCCTTCTATCGAAAACAGCGTCATCTCAGAAATCCAAAGAGCAGCATCCACGCTGCGCTGGCACGAGGGTGCGCAACCTACGGTCTTCCTCTCCGGTTCCGTTCCCGCGTCTGTCGAGAGCGCGTTGGGCACATTTGGCCCTGTCGAGCACCTGGAGACGAAGCTTCGGTCGGATGAACACACCACGGACACTTGCCTGCGAGAGTGTTTGGGAGCAGTTGCGGTGGCCTTGGCCGGCTTGGGTCGCAGTGGCTCCTCGTATCGCCTGAACCTGCTTCCGGCCGAACTCCGGCAGGTGCGACAACGCTGGCATCATGTGCCCACCTATGCCTTGCTGGCGGCGTGCGCGTTCCTCCTCGTGGGTCTCGCGGCGCGCCGTCCACTCCAAGATCACATCTTGTTGCGGCAGTACGAGAAGCAAATCGCTAGCTTGAAACAGCAGACCGATGAAATGAACGGGATTCTGCAGGACGATAGAAAGCTGCGCCAAGAGTTAATCGTGCTGGAAGAATTTCAACAGGGTGGCCGACAACCGCTCGACGCTCTCAACGATGTAGCCCAGCGGCTCCCCCCAGAAGCATGGCTGAATCTGTTTACGTACCGAAAAGGTCAGATTGAACTGATGGGATCAGCGAAGTCCGCTTCGAGCTTGTTACCTTTGCTTCAAGCTTCACCGCGATTTGAAGACGTGAAGTTTGACGGCGCGCTTACCCAAGATCCCTCGGGAGGGGAACGGTTTCGGATACAGATGCGACTGAAGGGAAGGCGATGACACTGCGTCCCAGAGAAAAGAAATTTCTGATTGCGGTTCTCTTGGCCGCCCTCGTCTTTGTGCTTTTGGAATTTGTCGCGCTGCCGGGCTGGGAAGATGCGACGAGTTCCACGGGAAACCTGTTCCTGGCAAAGAAACAACTGCGATTTAGCCGAGAACTCATTGGCGCCAAGCAATTGCGCGATCAGCAGACCGCCCTGCGGGGTCGTCTTGACGAGAAGGAACACCAACTCCTGGTGGCCCAGGACGCCAACCAAGCCGGCGCACAGCTCCAAACGTGGCTTGCCAGTCGAGCCGCGGACCAGCAGGTCGGGCTGGTCCGCAGCGAGTTCCTCGCACCAAGTCCTCTTGGGGAGAACTACGTTCGGATACCGGTGCGCTTGCAGGTTAACGGCCGCATTACGCAGCTCACGCAATTCCTCAACGCCATTATCGCAGGGGATCGGATTGTGGAAATCGAGGAACTGCAGCTCAGTGGCGCTGGAGACAAGGAAAAGCTAGTGCATTGTGGAGTTGTGGTTGCGGCCTTGATGGCAAAACCACACTAAGGAAAAACGATGAATAAGCGACACTGGATCATTAGCCTTTTTTGCGTGGGCAGCCTGGTCGGACTCGGATGGAAGCTCGACCGAGAGTGGCGACAATATGCTGCCCGCAATGGGCCCGAGGCGCAGGAGGTTCACGCACTGAGCGGCGTCCCGATTCCTGTAGCTCTGCTCGCGCCCGACTATAGCGCGATTGCGGGGCAAAATCCTTTTCATGCGGAGAGAAACGATTTGATCGCCGAGCCCGTCCAGAC
>Ga0210410_10000393_pt1 | contig 51006 bp, 50 predicted proteins | sample IncBWC4MmetaG_FD_161058 | JGI IMG/M metagenome (GOLD analysis project Ga0210410, IMG submission 161058) | Forest soil microbial communities from Barre Woods Harvard Forest LTER site, Petersham, Massachusetts, United States - Inc-BW-C-4-M | ecosystem: Environmental > Terrestrial > Soil >...
CTGTCTGCGTACTTCGGTTTGTGAGTGCGTACAGTACAAGCTCGACTCGGTTCGAGATGCCGATCTTGTCGTAGATGCGGAGCAGAGATTTCTTGACCGTGTTTTCCTTGACCCCGAGTTGCTGCGCAATCTCGCGGTTCCCGATCCCTTCCGCGACCAAGCTGACGACCTGGTTTTCTCGCGGGGTCAGCAGGCCCTCTCCCTTCGCATTGATGACGCGCGTGGGAGGCGCCAATCTAAGGGCTTCGATTAAGTATCCGATCTGCTCCGTACTCGCCCAAAACTGGCCCTGGTGGACGACCGAAATGCACCGGCAAAGAGCCTGGAACTGCTGGGAAGCACGACTGAACAATCCGCGAGCTCCTGCTCGCAGGGCTTCCACGACGAGATTGCGATCATAGCTGTCCAGGAGAAGAATGAGACCGACGTGCGGATGGCTGGCATGCAAGCCACGCAGTGTATCGATCAGATGGATGTGATCGGCGGGACTGTCACCGACGAGTACCACATCGACTTGGGTCGATCGCAAGCTTGCAGGCAGTTGGAAAGCTCGCTGCGACAGCAAGTAACACTGAGGCCCGGTCGGCGGCGAAGCGCACTGCTGAGGAGCTGTGCCTGCGTCTGGTTGGAATCGGCCAAAAGGACACGGATGGAAGGGCGGCTGGCGTGACAACGGGGTCATCAGGGGCGATCCGACAATCGAGCTGGGTGAGAACGTCAGCATCCAGGGGTTCGTGAACCTTAACAGTGCCCATCGGGACAACAGCTTGGCAGGAGTATTTGTCGAGATTCAGAAGAACGCGTAGATCGGCAAAATGACAAGGCATCCAGCCATACATTCATGTCTTGGGTAACCATTGACGACGGAGTGTTCGCTGGGCACAACGTCCCATCATCAATGACAAGTGCGCATCTGCACTGAGCCCCGCAGGTTGAAAGTGGATTACGAATGACGTTCCCAAATTGGGAAATCACTCCTTAAGACCTCAAGCGGACCTGACAGAAGACGTTGTCCCGAGTTTAGACACGGGAGCATCTTCGCGTCTCTGCCAAGACTTGACATAGTGAGGAAACCGAACGAGGACCGCTTGGCACTCCATCAAAAAAAGGACCGCATCGCTACTCACAAAGGCTCGGTGTCCACTTTTGGAGCTAATTCGAGAGACCAAAAGACGACATTCCGGCAGTGTCCCTACCCCGTTGGACACCAAAGAAGTGGGGCTAGTTCCGGGGCAAATGCGTGTTTGAGCATGCACTTTGTTGGTCTTGTGACGATTTCACAATCTCGATAGTTTTGGGCAAGCACAATCAGAATAGGCCGAAACCTTGGACCTTCGACAAAGCAGACGATATCGACTGAGAGCTTCCATCATGTTTTCCTGGGAGCAGTCGGATGGGAGCACGATGCGAGGCGAAGGTTACACGCGAGATATCAGCTCGACCGGCGTGTACGTGCTAACCAGCGAGCGGTTACCGTCGGGCGCCACGGTGAAACTGGAAGTTTCCCTTCCCTCCCTGCACGGACGGCGTTCGGGCGCATGCTTGCGAACTCAGGGGCATGTCGTTCGTTCCGAAGAAGTCGGATTCGCGGCCGCCGCGGAGATGGGTTTCCGGATGCAGCTTCCGGGACACTCCTCGGACGAGTTATTAGTTGGGGGAAACGGCGGCAGTAAGCACGAGGCTGACGGTAAGGAAACAAAAGATAGGTTTGTTTATTTTGTTTCGCGTCCTTATTCGGCGTAAGTAGAAGTTGTTAAGCGATTTAGAAGCAAATGAACCTCGAACTGACGGGGCGAAGCTGTATCCGGAGCGGGATGACACAACCGATCACAATCGATTCTGAACCGAGCTCTTTGGCAGAAGATACCCTTCATAGCGAGATGCTCTGGTACGCAGGCTACACCGCATCCCGGCACGAAAAGCGGGTCGCCGAGCATTTCGCACAAAGAGGTGTCGAACACTTCCTTCCTCTTTACGAGACCATCCACCGCTGGAACAACGGCCGCCACCGGGTTCAGCTGCCGTTGTTTCCCGGTTACATCTTCGTGCGCATCGCGCTGCAAGACCGGCTGCGCGTGATCGAAGTTCCGGGTTTCGTGCGGCTGGTTGGGTTTAACAGTCTGCCGTGTCCGTTGCCTGAAGCTGATATCAACAGGATGAAAGAAGCGCTGAACAAGGGCGTTCTCGCCGAACCCTATCCCTACTTGACCGTGGGAACACGCGTCGAGATCCGGAACGGCCCGATGCAGGGAATGACTGGAATTCTGCTGCGCCGGCAAAACAAATGCCGGGTCGTGATTTCGGTCGATCTGATCATGCGCTCGATGATCGTGGAAGTGGAAGCGGGAGACGTCGTGCCTGTGCGGAGACCAAGCTACGGCATCCGGCAAAACGGTGCCGACAGAACGAGCGATCGGCAAGCGTGATCTTAGCTTGCGAAACGAGAGTGCTGTCATGAAAACGATTCTGCGAGTTGCATTGGTGGGAATCCTCTTCCTGAATTGTGCACGGATTGGTTGGACGCAAACCAGCGCGAAGTCGGGCAACAAGCTCACCGATAAGTCTGGCGATGCGGGGGATAGGACAAATGGTGCGGGGGCGCCGGCAGGCACTGCGGCGGGCGATGAATTTGTGATTGGGACGGGAGACGTTCTGGCGATCAACGTTTGGAAAGAAGCGGAAGTCTCGCGGGTAGTTCCGGTGCGGTCGGATGGGCGGATTTCGTTGCCATTGGTGGGAGAGATCCAGGCAGGCGGGCATACGGCAAAGCAGCTGGAAGCGGAGATCACCGCGAAGTTGAAGGATTATGTTTCAGAACCTGAAGTGACGGTGATCGTGCAGGAAATCAAGAGCCAGAAATTTAATGTGCTGGGCATGGTGATGAAGCCCGGCTCTTACGTGTTGACGAATCCCACGACCGTGCTCGATGCGATTGCGATGGCCGGAGGGTTCCGCGATTTCGCCAAGCAGAAAGACATCTACGTGCTGCGCCGGGCGGGTGATGGTACCCAGACGCGGTTGCCCTTCAACTATAAGGATGTCGTGAAGGGGCACAAGTCGACGCAGAACATAGTCCTGCAGTCGAACGACACGGTCGTGGTTCCGTGAGGTGGCATGTGAGACGCATCCTCTCTTTTAATGCAATTTCGGCTGTTCTCCTGGGGACGTTGGCTTGGGCGCAAGGCGAGCATAGCGTGCCGCTCGCAGCTGTGGGCCCGGAATTGCCCTACACAGAAGTTCTCACGCCCCCGATGCCGGTGAGCGGTCTGCAAATGCCCTTGACGTTTTCTTCGGAGACTCCGCGCAGGAACTTTGTGATGGGAAGCGCGCAACTCGGGTCGGCCTACGATGACAATGTGCTCGCTACACCCAGCGGACACATCAGTGATGTCAGTTATTTAATTCTGCCCAGCGTCGTCATCGGCCAAACGCGTGAGCGCTGGAATTGGGATTTTAGCTACAGCCCGGGCTTCACCATCAATCAACGAGTCACCGAGAGAAATCAAGCGGCGCACAATCTGTACCTGCTCTTTGATTATCGATTGACTCCGCATGTCACAGCACAGGTCCGGGAGGGTTTTGAAAAATCCAACACTCTGTTTTCTGGATTGCTTGGAAGCACTCCAGTCGGCGGACCAGGGCCACTACAACAGCCAAACACATCAGTAATCACTCCGTTTGCCGATCGCACTGCCAATAACTCCGGCCTTGACCTCACATATCAGTTCAGTGCGAGCAGCCTGGTTGGGGCGAGCGGGAACTTCTATTTTGTCAACTACGCCACGCCAGCAAATTCCACGGTTCCTACTTATGCATTGATTGATTCTCACGCGTGGGGCGGGAATGCCTTCTACGCGCATCGGTTCTCGAATGGTCAATGGGCGGGGGTTACGCACAATTTCCAGCGATTGCTTTTTGATACTGGACCGCGAACGGATGTAAATCGCACATTGTTGTTCTACTCACTCCCTGTAGGGTCGTTGGCGACCCTTTCGATCTGGGCGGGCCCGGAATACTCGACGAGTGTGGTTTCAAGTTTAACGACACCGGCCTCCAGCATGATTTCCCAGGCACATTGGGATGTGGCGGGTGGAGCAGAGTTGTCGTGGGAAGCAAAGAAAACAAGCTTTCGTCTCGGATACACCCGCCAAACTACCGATGGTGGTGGTTTATCGCAGGCGGTCAATCTGCAGGAAGGTAGTGGGGAAGTTCAACAGCGATTGGCTACGCGATTGACGGCGAGTGTTGGTGTGGGGTACGGCAAGAACAAACCATTGAGTGCATTGAACGGAACTGCATCCTATCGCACCTGGACAGGAAGCGCCGGTTTTAACTACAGCTTCACGGACAACCTAGATCTCGGTCTACGCTATGGCCGCGATCAACTGCAGTACGGGAATACCTCGTCGTCGAATCGGAATCGGGCTTGGGTGACGGTCTCTTATTCTTTCTCGCGTCCTCTGGGAAGGTAAACGTGCCAGACGTTGACGATCCATCATTAGAAAAAACCGACTGGAAGAAGCAGTGGCGGATGTTGTGCCGGAGACGGTGGTGGCTCACCCTACCCGCTTTTTTCATTTGGGTGGCGGTGTGGGCATTTGCATGGTTCTTGCCGCCGCTGTATCGCTCGGAGACGGTAATTCTCGTCGAGCAACAGAAGGTGCCGGAACAGTATGTCGTGCCCAACGTTTCGGCCGACTTGCAGGATCGTCTACAGAACATGACACAGCAGATCCTGAGCCGCACGCGATTGCTAAAAATCATGGAGGATTTCAATCTTTATCCTACGTTGCGGGCGGGGGTCTCCGGGGACGAACTCGTGGAACACATGCGCAAGGACATACAGGTGGAGTTGGTGCAAGCCACGAACCGCAGCGGAAACCTGACCGCGTTCAAAGTGGCGTACATGTCAAACGATCCCGCTATAGCGCAGAAGGTGACTTCGCAGCTGACCTCTTTATTCATCGATGAGAATCTCAAGGCACGGCAGGAGCAGTCCACACAAACAACCGAGTTTCTAAGCACACAATTAGCGGATGCGGGCCGTGGCCTTGCGGAACAAGAAGCAAAAGTAAAAGAATTCAAGAGCCAGTACCTGGGCCAGCTGCCAGAACAGGTGCAGAGCAACGTTCAGATCCTGGCTGGGCTGCAGGCGCAATTGCAACAGGAGACCGACCTGCTGGGCAAAGCGAAACAACAGAGTGTCTATCTGGAAGCACTCAAGACGCAGTGGCGGTCCCTGGAAACATCCATGGGGAACGGTAGTGGGGCGGTCACGCCGCTCGCGCTTGATCAGGAACTGGAGCGACTAAGAAGACAACTCGATGACCTCAGTTCGCACTATACCGATCGTCACCCGGACATTCGCAAACTCAAGGACCAGATCGCAAAGACCGAAAAGATGAAGCAGCAGATGGAGGCGCAGCTTGCGGCAGCGCCACCGACGAGTGCCGTGGGACATGCCACCAATCCCGCCGACATGCAAGCGCTTTCTTTGCGCATGGAAGTAGAGAGCCAGATCAAAGCCAACAAAGTGGAAATCGAAAACCGCCAGCGTGCGATTCAGGAATTGCTGAAACGAATCGGGGACTATCAGGCGCGGTTGAACATGACGCCGGTTCGCGAGCAGCAGCTGGCCGGCCTAACGCGCGACTACGAACAGTCTCGAAAAAATTACGAGCAGCTGCTGGCCAAACGGGACCAATCGGAGATGGCGACCGATCTCGAAAAGAAACAGGAAGGCGAACAGTTCCAGGTGCTGGATCCACCGAATCTTCCGCAGAAGCCGTATTCTCCGAATCGACTGAAATTGGACTTGATCGGGCTGGTGGCTGGATTGATCGTGGGGGTGGTCTCGCTGGCTGGAGCCGAGATGGTCGATGACCGCATTTATTCAAAGGACGAGCTGAGCGCGATTGTGTCGGCGCCAGTACTCGCGGAAATTCCTCCGTTGCCGACCGCCGCAGAATCGAGCAAGCAGAAGTGGGCTGAGTGGGTGCAAAGAGGAGCGCTGGGCCTGATGGCGGTGGTGGTGGCTGCCGGTTTTGCATCAACGTACCTGTTTGGGTGAGATATGTATAAAGCCTTCTTTGGGCTGACTCGGAACCCGTTCGAAATCTCGCCGGATCCTTATTTCCTTTTCGCGACGGCGCGCCACAACGAGGCCCTGGCTTCGATCGTGCACGGAGTGCTGCGGCACAAGGGATTCATCGTGGTTACGGGAGAAGTCGGAACCGGCAAGACGCTGCTGGTCCGCTGCCTGTTGGAGTTGTTGCGTCGGCAGGATATCGCTTCGGCGAACGTGTTCAATCCCTGCCTGTCGCCACTGGAGTTTCTGCGCTACATCGCGGGCGACCTGGGGATGAAGGCAACGAATCAGGATAAAGGCTCACTCCTGCTAGAGCTCAACAATTACCTGATTGCGCGGCATCGCAACCAGAGGACGACGGTGCTGATTGTGGACGAGGCGCAGCACCTGGATGGAGAACTGCTGGAAGAAATTCGGCTGCTTACCAATCTAGAAACGTCGCAACAGAAGCTGCTACAGATCGTGCTCGTAGGGCAGCCGGAGCTGGATCAGAAGATGGACTCCTCTGACCTGCGCCAACTCAAGCAGCGGATCGCGATGCGCTGCCAATTGGAGCCTCTGACTGAAGAGGAAACGAAGAGTTACATTCTGCGACGGTTACAACGGGCGGGCGCGAACTCACATGCCACCATCATGTTTTCAGAGGAGACGATCGCCAGCATCTACCGGTATTCGCGGGGGATCCCGAGATTGATCAATACGATTTGCGAGAACGCGCTGATTGCGACCTATGCTGAAAAGGCCACATCAGTTCGTCCGGAGGTGATCGACGAGGTGGCGAAAGATCTGCGCTTGAACGTACTAAGCCGGCCGGCTGTGGTATCGGCTCCGGTACCGCAGCATGACATTGCAAAATCACTGCTCGATTTGGTGAACGCACTCGAACGGATCGCGCGCACCGCGACAGTAACAGAAAGAACTTCCGACCAAGGGGTGAAGATCGTATGAGCCGCGTCTATGAGGCACTCCGCCAGTCGGAAATTGAAAAAGGTGGTACACCCACCCTGCTGGATCCGGATACTTTCCTTTCAGCCGCGCCCGCAGTGGGAAAGTTGAAGGATGAGCCCGCCAGTGGAATCGACTGGGGTGAGATCAAGTCACTGCTTCCCGCCGTTCGGGAAGAGAGTCGGGTCGTCACCTTAAGCGAGAGCAATGGTCTGGGGGCGGAAAAGTTTCGCTTGCTGCGCGCTCGGCTGAGGAATCTGCGAGAAAGGCGGCAGCTGCAGAAACTGGTGATTACCAGCGCTGTACCAAATGAAGGTAAGACGATGGTGGCGATGAATCTGGCGGTGAGCCTGTCGAAACACACCAGTGAAAAGATTCTGCTGCTGGAAGGAGACCTGCGGAAACCGATGCAGGGCGAGCATCTTGGCATAAAGGCGTTGCCTGGTATCGGAGAATGGGCGGCGGCCGAGGAGCCCATCAGCAAATACATCTACCATTTTGAGGGCTTACAACTTTGGATCTTGCCGGCGGGCTCGGCTCCAGAAAACCCTGTCAACATTCTGCAGTCCCATCGGTTTCTCGAGCTTTTCAAACAGCTCACGAGTTGTTTCGATTGGGTCATTATCGACGCACCACCGCTACTTCCTATGGCGGACGTGAGTTTCTGGTCGCGGCAAGCAGACGGGATGTTGCTGGTCGTGAGAGAAGGACGAAGCCCAAAAAGCATCCTGCAAAAAGGGCTCGACACCTTGGACAATCCCAAGCTGATTGGGGTTGTGCTGAATGAAGCGCACCAGGTGGAGAGCAGCTACTACCATCACTACTACTACAAGGGCCAAAAAGACTCCAAAACTTCTTAGCAGCGAGGGCATTCGATCCTGGCTGCAGAACGCTACTCACCAGTTCGCCGGCGGCAACTTCATACAACATGCGCAAAGAAAGACATCTTCAGCAGACGGTTCGCTGTGAGCCCGGTTGCAACTACAGCCATTGCAAGTTGCTGACTCAGGATTGGTTCAGACGCGTCCTCAGCCTGGAGCGTAAACGAACCGAGCGTTCTCGGAAGCCCTTCGTGCTAGTTCTCATGAACATTGAAGGGCTCGGGGAACTGAATGGTAATCGCGATCGATTCGTCCACCAAGTGGCAACGGCGCTGGCATCGTTTATACGCGAGACTGATACCAGCGGCTGGTACGACGATGGGGCTGTATTAGGGGTCATTTTCACCGAACTGGGGCAGACTGTGCCGCTGAAAGCGTCGATCGATTCAGTTGTTAGGAAGGTTAGTACTGCGCTGGAAAAGCAGCTCGGGGAGGAAAATAGTAACAGGATCAAGATTTCATGGCATGTCTTCCCGGAGCAATGGCCTGAGAAGAAGCCAGGCGAAAGCATTGATGCGGAACTGTATCCGGACCTGCAGCGGGGAGCGGAAGGGTGGCTACATAGCTTCGGAAAAAGACTGGTGGATGTCGTATTAAGTGCGCTGGCGCTGATCGTGCTTTCTCCGTTGTTTCTGTTGATCGCGCTGGTGGTGAAGCTCGACTCGAAAGGGCCCGTGTTTTTCCGGCAAAAGCGAATCGGGCAATTTGCGAAGCAGTTTACGTTTTTGAAGTTCCGCTCGATGCGAGTAGCGAACCAGTCAAAGATTCACGAGCAGTATGTAAGAGAGCTGATTACGGGCCGACTGCGCAAGCCCGAGAACGGTGTATTCAAGATCCAGAATGATCCACGGGTAACTACGGTTGGGAAATTTCTGCGAAAGACAAGTCTGGATGAAATCCCGCAATTCTGGAATGTGCTGGTTGGCGATATGTCACTGGTAGGACCACGCCCCCCCCTTCCCTACGAAGTGGCTGTGTATGACATATGGCACCGTCGCCGGTTACTGGAAGCAAAGCCGGGGATCACCGGCTTGTGGCAAGTGACCGGGAGAAGTCGCACCTGTTTTGACGACATGGTGCGCCTGGACCTTTGCTACACGCAGTCCTCGTGCCTGTGGCTCGACCTGAAAATCCTGCTACAGACGCCGCGGGCCGTGGTTGCAGGCGACGGCGCGTACTGATGGCTGTTCTCTCCCCCGCGCTCTCTCCCCCAATTCATTCAAAACGAAAGCGCCTTACAAGACGCTGCAGGGGATATCTCCGAAGAAGGGTGGAATCATGATTTGCGTGGGCGTTATTGGATACGGGTACTGGGGACCGAATATCGTACGCAATTTTAACAACGGCAGTCTTTCCCAAGTAGGCATGGTCTCTGACCAGAGACCCGACGCGCTGCGACGTGTCCTACAGGCTTATTCGCAAATGAAAGTGACCCGCGACTCCAAAGAGTTGATCGAGTCGCCCGATATTGATCTGGTTGCGGTGGTCACGCCCGTTTGGACCCATTTCGAGCTTGCGAAAGCGGCCCTCAACAACGGAAAGCACGTGTTCGTGGAAAAACCGTTCACGTTCACTTCCGGGCAGGCCGAAACGCTGGTGAACCTGGCGGAACAGAAGAACCTGAAGATCATGGTGGACCATACGTTCCTGTTCACGGGGGCGGTTCAGAAAATCCGACAATTGATTGATGACGGAATTCTGGGACATCTTTATTACTACGACTCGACGCGTGTGAACCTGGGGCTGTTCCAGCATGACGTGAACGTGATTTGGGATCTTGCGCCACACGATCTTTCGATCATGGACTATCTCATCGAGGAAAAGCCGGAAGGGGTGGTCGCGGCCGCGGAGAAGCATCTCAATGGGCTGGAAGACATCGCTTTTCTGACCTTCTATTTCCCCAACAACGTGATTGCGCATGTGAATGTGAACTGGTTATCTCCGGTGAAGGTTCGTACCACACTCATCGGCGGCGAGAAGAAGATGGTGGTATGGAACGATCTGGAGGCCGACGAGAAGATCCGGATCTATGACAAAGGCGTGGAGAAGATCACGAATGCGCAAGGCATTTACGAAATCCTGGTGAAGTACCGCACCGGGGATATGTGGGCGCCACAGGTGGAGCACACTGAAGCGCTGAAGAAGGAGTTGGAATACTTCGTGGACTGCATCGACAAGGGGCTGACACCGATCAACGACGGCAAAGCGGGTTGGCGGGTGGTGCGGATGCTAGAAGCGGCAAACGAGTCGGTGAAGAACCGAGGCGCAATGGTGGAACTTCGGCAAGAGGAGTTGGTGGCATGAACAACTACGTGTGCGTGGCTCCAGACGTGAAGCTGGGGAAAGATGTGCGTCTTGCGAAGTTCATCAACCTATATGGCTGCGAGATCGGAGACGACACCAAGATCGGGGCGTTTGTGGAAGTGCAGAAGAATGCAAAGATCGGCAAGCGATGCAAGATCTCGAGCCATAGCTTCATTTGTGAAGGGGTAACGGTGGAAGACAACGTGTTCATCGGACACGGAGTCACCTTCATCAACGATTCCTATCCGCGTGCCACAACGGCGGAGGGAGCTCTGCAAACTGAGAAGGACTGGAGGGTGGAGCGAACGTTGGTAAAGAGAGGCGCGTCGGTCGGCTCCGGAAGCACGATTCTCGCCAGTATCGTCATCGGGGAGAACGCGATTGTGGGAGCCGGTAGCGTAGTGACCAGGGACGTTCCCCCCAACACGATTGTGGCCGGCAATCCGGCCCGTTGCTTGAGATCGATTGAGCCCTCCCTGAGCATCTGCAAGTAAATTCTGCCTGAAACTTTAGAGGACCTTTATGAACCCAGTTGGAATTCAGTGCGAACCCGTGCCCGTCCTAGATCTGGGCGCGCAATACAGGACCATCGAACACGACATCAATGCGGCCATTCGGCGGGTTCTGGAGTCGCAACACTTCATTCTTGGACTGGAAGTGAAGGCTCTGGAGCAGGAAGTGGCTGTGTACTGTGGACGAAAATTCGGCATTGGAGTTGCTTCCGGCACGGATGCCTTGACTCTCGCGCTGTGTGCGTGCGGAATGGGGCCGGGCGACGAAGTTATTGTGCCTTCGTTTACGTTCATCGCGACCGCGGATTGCGTGAGCCTTCTAGGCGCGACTCCGGTCTTTGCCGACATCGAGCCGGACACGTTCTCGATCGATCCTGCACAGATCGCTCGCAAGATCACGGCGCGGACGAAGGCGATCATCCCTGTTCACTTATATGGGCAGTCCGCCGACATGGATCCGATCCTCGAGCTGGCACGAGCGCACAAGCTGCGCGTTATAGAGGACACGGCGCAGGCGATCGGCGCAACCTACAAAGGCAGAAAGACCGCTTCCATGGGAGACGTGGGGTGCTTGAGCTTCTTCCCAAGCAAGAACCTGGGCGGGTACGGCGACGGTGGCATGGTGGTGACGGATTCGGAGGAGATAGCGAAACAGCTGCGATCGTTGCGGGCGCACGGAACCACCAAGAAGTATTTCAGCGTGCGCCAGGGGTGGAACAGCCGCTTGGATGAATTGCAAGCAGCGATTCTGCGTGTAAAGCTTGCGCACCTGGATGACTGGAGTACGGGGAGGCGTGCACGGGCGGCATACTATGACCGCTTGCTGCAGGACGTCCCCGCTATCAAGAGACCGAAAACAGAAGCGGGCAGAGAGCACGTGTTTCACCAGTACACGGTTCGCGTCCCGCGACGCGAGGTGGTTAGCAAATTTCTCAATGATCGAGGGATCGGAAATACGGTCTATTATCCGGTTCCGATTCACCTGCAACCGATTTATGAGTCTCTGGGATACAAGCAAGGGGATCTGCCGGAGACCGAGCGCGCCTGCAACGAAGTGCTGTCACTCCCGATTTATCCCGAACTGACCAATAGCCAAGTGGAGTTGGTGGTTGCGGCGCTGGCGGAGGCAGTCCTCTCGTAGGTCAATCTTCCCCAACTTCAAATTCCAGTATGGCCATGAATCCCACATGCGAGCTTGTATCGATAGTCATTCCGGTCTTCAACGAGGAGGCCGGGGTAGCACAGCTGAAGCAACGGCTGGTAGCCGTACGGGCGGCATGGGATCGCGCTGACGAGCTGGAGTTTGTCTTCGTCGACGACGGCAGCTCTGATCGGACCGGGGCTCTGCTGCGCGAGGTGTTTGCCAACGAACCCCGCGTGCGCGTGCTGGTGCACGAGCGCAATCGCGGGATCGGTGCGGCGTTTCGCACGGGATTTCAGGAATGCCAGGGAAGCATCGTGTGCACGATTGATGCCGATTGCAGCTACGGGCCAGAGAATTTGCAGAAGCTGGTTGCGGTGATAAAAACGGGGCACGGGGACATCGCGGTAGCGTCCCCATACCACCCGGAGGGCGGGGTAGAAGGCGTCCCGCGCTGGCGCCTTGTGCTCAGCAGAGGGTGTTCGGGCTTGTACGCGCTGATCGCGCCGGTTCGCCTTTACACGTACACGAGTGTGTTTCGCGCATATCGAGGCGACGTGATCCGTACGGTGCGATTTGAAGAGGACGGATTCGTATCGGCTTCCGAGATTCTGATTCGTGCTGCCGAGGCGGGCTACCGAATCGTTGAAGTTCCGATGACGCTGCACTCGCGAAAAATCGGGCAGACGAAGATGAAGGTTGTGCGAACGATTCGCGGGCACCTGCGCCTGATTGCAAACACAACTGCACGAAGGCTACTAATCACAGACCCGTTGAAGTAACTGCCAGAACAAGCAAGTAAGTTGTCGAGCACCGCCACTCGCATTCATTCATCACAAAAAGACCAAGGAGAACAGCCATGATCAGAGTTGGAGTGGCAGGGCTAGGTGCCTGGGGCTGGAACGTTGCGCGTAGTTTCGCAGATCTGAAGGAATGCGAGCTGGTGAGTTGCTGCGACGTCGATCCCAAAAGAACGGCCTCCGCGAAGAAGGCTTGGCCGTGGGTTAATGTGGCAGGGAATCTGGACGAGATGCTGCGTCAAGACTCGATCCAGGGAGTAGTGATCTCGTCGCCTGCGGTGACTCACTACGAACTCGCCAAGAAGGCCCTGCTTGCGAATCGGGATGTGTTTATCGAGAAGCCGTTCACGCTCAATGTTCCTGATGCGGAGGAACTCGCTGCGCTGGCGGAATCGCGAAAGAAAGTGCTCATGGTAGGGCACCTGCTTGAGTACCATCCCGTGGTGCGAAAGCTGAAGTCAATGATTCAGAGCGGCGAAATGGGCGAGGTGTACTACATCTACACGCAGCGCGTGAACCTGGGCAGGATCCGCGGTGACGAGAACGCGCTGTGGAGCTTCGCGCCCCACGATATCTCGCAGATTCTCTACATGCTGGAGATGGAACCCATCGACGTCAGCGTGCGCGGGCAAAGCTTCATCCAGGATGGAATTGAGGACGTGGTCTTCCTCAGCTTGTACTTTGAGAACCGGATCATGGCGCACATTCACTTGAGCTGGCTGGATCCTCATAAAGTGCGCAAGACCACCGTTGTGGGGGCGAACAAAATGGTCGTCTTCGATGACACCGAAGCGACCGAAAAACTTCGCGTCTACAACAACCATGCGGAAGTGCCGGCGATCCGCAGCTACGGCGATTCGATCCAGGTGAGGTTCGGCGACATCCTGATTCCCCGCGTGGACATGAGCGAACCGCTAAAGCTCGAATGCCAGCATTTCATCGACTGCGTGCGGGACCGCAAGACTCCACTCAGCGACGCGCAGGATGGGCTGAGGGTAATCCGCATATTACAGGCAGCGCAAGAATCCATGGAGCACGACGGCGTACCAATTCGAATTCGAGGAAATCACAATGGCGACCTACGCACCTCCACTCACGACCAGCTTTATCCATCCATCGTCCCGGATCGGAGATGGCACGCAGTTCGGGCATAACACGATCGTTTCGGAGAATGTCCGCATCGGCCGCAATTGTCAGATCGGCCATGGCGTAGTGATCCATCCGGACACGATCATTGGCGACCACGTCCGCGTTGACGACAACTCCGTAATCGGCAAACTGCCAATGAAGGCTGCTCTCAGCGCGATCACCCGCGAGCAAGTGCTGCCGCCGTGCGAGATTGGGGAGGCTTGCATCATCGGCACCCTCACCGTGCTCTATCGCGGATGCAAGCTCGGAACCAAAGTGATGATAGCGGACTTGGCGTCGGTGCGCGAGGACGTGGAAATCGGGGAGTACACGATCGTCGGACGCGGCGTGACCGTCGAGAACAAAGTGAAGATCGGCAAACGCTGCAAGCTCGAGACCGAAGCCTATATCACGGCACTTTCGGAAATTGAAGACGGCTGCTTCATTGCGCCGGAAGTGACTTTCACCAATGACAACTTTCTCGGGCGCACGAAGGATCGCTTCAAGTATCACAAAGGCGTCACCTTACGGCGGGGCGCGCGCGTCGGGGCGAACGTAACCTTCCTACCTGGTGTGACCGTCGGCGCGGATGCACTGGTTGCTGCCGGATCGGTGGTTACCCGAGACGTACCGGAAAAGAAGATCGTCATCGGATCGCCCGCGAAGGTGTGGCGCGACGTTCCAGCAGATCAACTTCTGGATAACCAATAACAATGAAACTGCACGTACTTTCAATCGTGGGAGCGCGGCCGCAGTTCGTGAAAGCGGCCATGGTGGTGGAGGCGGTTCGGGCGCATAACCGTCAGGCTAAGGCGCAAATCTGCTACACGCTTCTGCACACCGGGCAACACTACGATCGCAACCTGTCGGATGTGTTCTTCCGGCAAATGCCCCTCCCCAAACCCAAGTACAACCTGGGTGTGGGTTCGGGGAAGCATGGGGAGCAGACAGCGAAACTGCTTGCGGGGATTGAGGACGTGCTTCTGAAAGAGCGGCCGGACGTGGTGGTCGTGTATGGAGACACGAATTCGACCCTCGCGGGAGCTCTAGCCACGTCGAAGCTGGGTATCAAGCTGGCGCACGTCGAGGCCGGCTTGAGAAGCTTCAATCGCGCGATGCCGGAAGAAATCAATCGAGTGGTGACCGATCATTTGTCGGACCTACTGTTCTGCCCGACCGACACCGGGATCAAGAATCTGGCTCGCGAAGGGGTATCGCGAAATGTGTACCTGTCCGGCGACGTGATGCTCGATGCGGTACTGAAGTTCTTCGCGGTGGCAGAACAACGATCGCGGATACTCCAAAAAATCGGCTTAGCTCCGAACGAATACGCGCTCGCTACTATACACCGGGCAGAGAACACGGATTCGGAATCGAACCTGGCCGGCATTTTGAAGTTTCTCGCAAATGTGACTCACAAGGTCGTGTTCCCCGTGCATCCACGGACAAGGAATCGGATCGCGGAACTCTCCTCACTGCGCATTCTGGCTGAGAAGCTGAGTGACCACGTTCTCATGATCGACCCGGTTTCTTATCTGGATATGCTCGCTTTGGAGGGTCATGCCCGGCTGGTGATGACGGACTCGGGCGGCGTGCAGAAGGAAGCGTATTTTCTCGGTGTTCCCTGCCTTACCTTGCGGAACGAAACGGAATGGGTTGAGACCCTCAACGGCGGATGGAATCGACTAGTGGACGCGAGATCGGACGACGCGATTGGCGTGGTCGACAGCTTGTGGAAGAGAAATGGGCAATGTCCCTCCAGCGCGAGGAATTTGATCTCGTTCGGCGCGGGGAAAGCCTCGCAGGTGCTCGTGCAGCAGCTTGTGGAATTCATGACCCAGGCAGAGAGCTAACCATCATGCGAAAAAAAGTAATGATCACCGGTGCGGCGGGGTTCCTCGGCTCGCACCTCTCGGACCTGCTCCTGGCGCACGGCTACCATGTGATCGGAGTGGACAACTTGTCGCATGGAACACTGCAGAATCTGGAGCCGGCGCTGCGGAGCTCGAGTTTTGAATTCCATCAACTCGATGTCTGTGACCTGGACGGGGTACGCCGAGTCTCAGACGGGATTAGTGCGATCGCGCATCTTGCGGCCTTCAAGATTCCGCGTTATGGCAAAGCAATCGACACGTTACTGATCAACTCGCAAGGCAGCCACAATATGCTGCAGTTGGCGGTCGAGCGGAACGCGAAGTTCCTGCTGGCTTCCACTTCGGACGTATACGGCAAGAATCCCAGTCTGCCGTTCCCTGAAGATGGTGACTCCGTACTGGGACCTTCCACGATCGCGCGCTGGGCGTATGCCTCATCCAAGCTTTTCGATGAACACCTTGTATTTGCATTCGCCGATGCCTATGGGATCCCGGTGAGCGTGGTACGAATCTTTGGATCGTACGGGCCCCGCCAGAACCTCACTTGGTGGGGCGGACCGCAGTCGGTGTTCATCGAGGCCCTCCTGCGCGGAGAAACGATCCCCATACATGGTGACGGATTGCAGACGCGAAGCTTTACGTATGTGTCCGATACGGTGCGCGGAATTGCTGCTGTGCTAGAGAACGGACCATCGGGCGAGATCTTCAACATTGGCAGCACGGAGGAAATCACGATTGTCGATTTGGCAAAGATGATTCACCGTCTGTGCGGAACTGATGACCGGCTGGATTTGCAGTTCATTCCTTACGACGAGATTGGTGGTCGCAAGTACGAAGATGTCCGCCGGCGCGTGCCTGATATCCGTAAAGCCAGCCGACTTCTTGGGTTCGAGGCGAAGGTCCGTCTGGAAGATGGATTGCGACGCACGATCGAGTGGCAACGGCAGATTTCAGTCGGTCCATCTCTGGCCGTGCCTTCAGTCTGATACTTCCGACTTAATTGTCCCATTCGACAAGATTCCGATGAGTACCTATCCAGCCGAAACCGAAGTCGTTTTGATTCCATTGCGGGTCGAGCCCTCTGTGGCGCCTCAAGGCAGCGGCATTCGTGCGTTGTTTCATCACTGGTGGATACCTTTCGCAGCTTCGTCGCTGTTCGTAGTATCGGGACATCTGCTGATCAAGTCAGGCTTGAGCGCCATGTCGGCGGGTGTGCCATCACTTTCGCTTTGGGCGCGCGTCATCCATTGTGTGATGCAAACTGAAGTGGCCGGCGGGTTGCTGGTTTATTTCGTGGGTTCGCTCTGCTGGATGATGGCGGTGGCACAGCAAGAGATCAGCTTTCTGTACCCACTTTCCAGCATTAACTACGTTCTCGTCGTGTTCGCCAGTTCTGCGTTCTTTCGGGAGACAGTAACGCTCCGACGAATGTCAGGAGTGATGCTCATTGTGCTGGGGATGGTACTGATGAACCGGAAGGTGCGAGGGCGGGTTCGATGAGTCCCAAATTGATGATCTGGCTGAGCGTGAGCTTGAGCGCGGTGGCGCAGATTTTTCTCAAGCAAGGACTCAGCAACTTGCAGAAAGATCGAGCTGAGCGCGGCGGCGCGGGCTCGCTCATTCTGGGTGTGCTTCGCCAAGCTTCCGTGTGGCTTTGGGGAGTGTGCTTCGTTCTGGCGACCGCGCTGTGGCTCCTCGGGCTGCAGAAGCTGGATCTTTCCTATGCGTATCCGTTAGTCGCGTTTGGGTATGTCCTGGTCAACATTCTGTCAGCTTTCTTTTTTGGAGAGACCGTAAATCGGAACCGGTGGGTTGCGGTTGCGGTGATTGGCGCCGGTGTGATGCTGATCGCGGGTAGTTGAGGGCGGATGACTTCGACACAAAGCAATTCGAGCAGGAAGATCGCAGTGCTCGGCAGTGGCATTACCGGGCTCACGGCTGCGTTCTATCTCCTGCGCGCGGGCGCGGAGGTAACGGTGTTCGAGGCCAACTCGCAACCCGGCGGCCTGGCCACCTACTTCAATTTTGGCGAGTTCTGGTGGGACAAGTTTTATCACTGCATTCTCACGTCGGACGGTCCCCTGCTTCAGCTGATAGACGACCTCGGGCTAACTCCTGAATTGAAGTGGACCCCTACTAAGGTCGGCTTCTTTGCGGACGAGAAGCTGTATTCGCTAAGCAGCAGCTTGGATTTCCTGAGATTCCGGCCGCTTAGCCTCTGGCAGAAGGCACGATTTGCTGCAGGCATACTCTACGCTTGCCGGATCAGAGACGGCCGCGGTTTGGAAGGGGAGCTGGCTTCAGAGTGGCTAACCCGAGTATTCGGGGAACAGAATTATCAAAAAGTCTGGGGACCGTTGCTCAAATGCAAGTTGGGAACATGTAGAGAACAGGCGTCAGCGGCTTTCATCTGGGCAACGATCACGCGGCTCTACTCGACCAGAGAAAAGAGCAGTCAGCAGGAATGCCTGGGATACGTGCAAGGTGGATATCGAACGGTCTTCGACCGTTTGCTGGAGACTGTGAAAGGCATGGGAGGACGCGTTCTAACGGAAGCTCCAGTGCAGCGGATCACGTCGGAACGCGGAAGTGTCGAGCTGGAGGTGAAAGGGTCGAAACACCGTTTCGACCGCGTCATTGCAACGATGCCCACCAGGCTTCTGGTCGCAATTACCGCCGGCCTAACTCCCGATTACGTACGGAAGCTGAATGCCATCACGTACCTGAGAATTGTGTGCGTCGCTCTGGTCTTGAAACGCCGTCTCAGCCCGTTCTACGTGACGAACCTCGCCAATGAGGACTTCCCGTTTACCGGAATTATCGAGATGACGAACCTAATCTCGCGTGAGGAGACGCAAGGACGTCATCTGGTGTATCTGCCAAAATACATATCACCCGGAGACCCGCTTTTTGAAACTAGCGATGAAGATATATGGGTCTTGTTCGTAAAGCATTTGCGGCGAGTGATTCCTGATTTTCAGGAGAGCGATATTGAGAGACGCTTTACCTTTCGAGAGCGCTTCGTGCAACCGGTACCGACTCTTCACTATTCAGAAATCGTACCCCAGATGGAAACCGGTCTTGAGGGACTCATCCTCGCGAACACAACCCAAATTATCAACTCGACGCTAAATAATAACGCCATGGTGAAAATTGCCCGGCAAGCAGTCGAGAGGGCTCTGAAGCCAGCGGTGGGCAACTGCGCCGAGCCAGCGGAAGAGCACGCTACGGTTGCGTAAGGGCCCCCTGCAAGCAAGTTCGTCTTCCTAGTAGTGAAGCCTCAATAAATCCTATTTAAGAAATTCTCTGCCATGAATGTGCAGAACGGAGTGACTCAGATGCGCCCACTGAACTGGTTCCTCGCATTTTGTGTATTGTTGCTGACTAGTGGACTGGCCGCGGGACAATGCGCGCCGTGCACCGTTTGGTCAGCGAGTACTACCCCGACGGTGACCGATTCCGGGGAGGCCGCTGGAGTCGAACTTGGGCTCAAGTTTCGGGCTGATGTGAACGGCTATGTGACGGGAGTGCGCTTCTACAAAAGTGTGTCCAACAGCGGCACCCACATTGGCAATCTCTGGAGCGCCAGCGGATCAAAACTGGCGTCGGCGACTTTCGTCAACGAGACGGCATCGGGCTGGCAGCAGGTCAGCTTCAATCCGCCCGTTCAGATCTCACCAGCCACGACGTACGTTGTTTCTTACTACACGTCTGTTGGCCACTATGCGTTCGGTTCCGGTTTCTTCGCCGGAACAGGTGTAGACAATGCCCCGTTGCATGCGCTGGCGAATGGGGTGGACGGCGGAAACGGGGTATACGCCTATGGTGCCGCGAGTTCGTTTCCAAGCAACAGTTACAACTCGAGCAATTACTGGGTAGACGTGACATTCATTCCCCAGGGATCGACAGTTGCTCCCGTTGTTACCGGGACTTTTCCTGCCAATGGCTCGGGTGGCGCGGATACCAATATTGCTGTGACCGCCATCTTCAGCGAGCCCATGGACAGCACCAGCATCAACACTGGGACATTCCAGCTCACGGATGCGGTGAATAACGCAGTGCCCGGCACTGTGTCATACGTGGCAGCGACTCAGAGCCTGGTGTGCCAGCCAAACGCATCCCTTGTGAATCACACCTCCTACAATGCGACTGTGCGAGGCTCGGTGAAAGACATCTTCGGAAACGCACTGGGCTCGGACTTCACCTGGACATTTACAACCGTGACAACGCCGCCGCTGGGCGTCTGTCCCTGCTCAATCTGGGGTCCCACCTCGGCACCAATCACTGCCGACTCAGGCGAGGCAACGGGAGTCGAAGTGGGCGTCAAGTTTACTGCTGACCTTGATGGGTTCGTTACCGGAATCCGGTTCTTCAAGAGCGCTGCGAATTCTGGAACTCACATCGGGAACCTATGGACAGCGGCAGGTGTAAAACTTGGGTCGGCGACGTTTACAGGAGAGTCCGCCTCAGGGTGGCAACAGGTTACGTTTGCTTCGCCTATCGCGGTTACAGCGGGCACAACCTACGTCGCGTCTTACTTCACCTCGGCGGGCCGCTACGCGTTCGACGTGAACGGTTTGAATACAGCCGTCGATAATTCTCCCTTGCATGCTCTGGCCAGCGCGGCGAGTGGTGGAAACGGCGTGTACGCGTACGGCTCGAGCAGCCGATTCCCGAATGCCAGTTACAATTCCGCCAACTACTGGGTCGATCTGGTTTATGTCCCGAAGAACTCGACCGCCGCTCCCTTCGTGAGTGCGACCACTCCAAGCAACGGTTCGACGGGTATCAGCATGGGTTCCAAGGTGAGCGCCCGTTTCAGCGTGCCCATGGATCCTTCCACCATCATCGCGTCCGCCTTCCAGTTGGTTGACAGCTCCGATAACGCGGTCTCCGGCAGCGTGAGCTATAGCGCGCCCACTTCTTCGCTTGTGTTCCAGCCGAATTCGCTGATTCCCCTTACTACATACATTGCGACAGTGCGCGGCACGGTGCGCGATACTTTTGGGAACGCGATGGGGACTGATTCCAGCTGGTCCTTTACCACCGCGGCTCCGCCGCCGGATAGCGGACCGGGAGGCCCAATCCTCGTTATTGCGAACACCGACAATCCTTTCTCGCACTACTACGGAGAGATCCTGTCGGCAGAAGGAATGAATGAATTCCGAATCAAAGATATTTCGACTATCACGCCAACTGTTTTGGCACAGTATGACATCGCGATTCTGGGCGATCTGACACTCACCTCCAACCAGGTTTCCATGCTCACCACCTGGGTGAATGGCGGGGGCAACCTGATCGCAATGCATCCTGATCCGCAACTGGCAAGCTTGCTTGGACTGGCCAGCACGGGATCGTCGTTGGCAAATGGCTATTTGGCGGTCAACACGGGGACGGCTCCGGGCGCGGGCATCGTGGCAAGCACGATACAGTTTCACGGCAGTGCCGACCTGTATGTCTTGAGCGGGGCCACTAAGGTCGCTACGATCTACAATGATTCCACGACCGCCACCACCTCGCCAGCGGTGACGTTGAACACCGCAGGCTCCGGGCAGGCCGCCGCCTTTACGTACGATCTAGCGCGCTCGGTTGTCTATACACGGCAGGGCAATCCAGCGTGGTCAGGTCAGGACCGCGACGGTTATGTGGATCCCGCCCAAAACGTTGGTGAGATTCGGGCCAACGACCTTTTCTATGGGAATGCCTCCTTTGATCCTCAACCGGATTGGGTGAACCTGTCGAAGGTGCAGATCCCGCAGGCCGACGAGCAGCAGCGATTACTTGTGAACCTGATTCAGCAGATGAATCGGGCAAAGAAGCCTCTGCCTCGTTTCTGGTACTTACCTAGCGGATTCAAGGCCGCCGTCGTGATGACAGGCGACAACCACTACAACGACGAGACGTCCACCCGATTTGATCAGTACATCGCGGCCAGCCCAACTCGCTGTTCAGTGCCGGACTGGGCATGTGTGCGTGCCACCTCCTATATCTGGCCGAACAATGTCTTTGTCGCGAACTACCAATCTTATGTGGCGCAAGGCTTCGAGATCGCCAATCACGCCGACAACATTCCTTCTTGTTCGACATTCACACCAACGTCGCTGGATGCCGCTCTCACTTCGCAATTAGCTGCGATGGCATTAAATTATTCCGGTCTACCCCCCTCGCAGACCAACCGTACACACTGTGTCCTTTGGAGCGACTACGACTCTGAACCACAACTCCTGTTGAATCACGGCATCCGTTTAGATACCACGTATTACTACTGGCCTGACATTTGGGTCCAGGGCCGAACCGGACTGTTTACCGGTTCAGGACTGCCGATGCGCTACGCCGACCGAAACGGCAACACGATTGATGTCTACCAGGCGACAACCCAGCTTCCGGATGAGACCACCAGTCTCAGCTACCCTGCGGCCATCAACACACTGCTCGACAACGCCATCGGAGCTCCTGGCTACTATGCTGTAATAACAACCAATGACCATACGGACTACTCGAGCTCGCCGGAGTCCGATGCTGTTGTGGCTTCTGCCCAAGCGCGTGGTGTACCGGTCGTGTCTGCGTTACAGATGTTGCAGTGGCTGGACGGGAGAAATTCATCCTCGTTTGGCTCGGTTAGTTGGGGTGGCAACACCCTCAGCTTCACTATTTCCATTGGCACGGGTGCGCGCAACTTGCGAGCCATGTTGCCGATCAATTCCAATGCAGGCCCGCTAACTAATCTCACGCTTGCCGGAGTGCCAGTTACGTACACAACTCAAATCATCAAGGGCATGCAATATGCCTTTTTTGCGGCGAGTGCCGGGTCCTACCAGGCCACTTACGGCGTGTTTTCGATTTCGGGGACGATCAGCGGAACGGGCGGGAACAGTGCGACGGTAACGCTGAGCGGGCCTGCCAGTGCGACCGTGACCGCTACTACATCGGGGACCTACATATTTACAGGCCTGACCAATGGAGCCTACACAGTAACCCCAAGCAAGGCTGGATTCGCATTCACGCCGGCGAGCCGGAACGTCACTATCAGCAATTCCAATGTGGGTAGTGTCAATTTCACCTCGGCGGCCTTGGCACCGCTTGTGCAGCTCTCTCCGACGTCCCTGGCATTTGGTTCTATAACAGTGGGCACACCCAGCACTGCTCGGGCGGTGACTCTGTCGAACATCGGGACGGCTACCCTGACCCTGACGAGCATCACCATAGCGGGAACGAACCCAGGCGACTTTACGCAGACCAACAACTGTGGACCGTCACTAGGGATCGGAGCAAACTGCACCATCAATGTAACCTTTACGCCTGCAGTTGCGGGGTCCAGGAGCGGCAGTCTCCGAGTGACTGACAATGCGTCCGGAAGTCCTCAGTCGGTGTCGCTCACGGGTACCGGCCTTGGACCAGCGGTCACACTGTCTCCAACCTCAATTGCGTTTCCCGTTACCCTTGACTTCGCAACCGCAGCGACACAGACCGTGACCGTCAGGAATAGTGGGACGACTACGGTGACCATCAGCAGTATCGCACTCACCGGTACCAATGCTTCGGAGTTTGCGATCGCATCGAACACTTGCGGCACCACGTTGGCCGCATCGGCTTCCTGCGCGGTCGGTATTACATTCCGACCGCAAGTTGCTGCCGTGCGTAGTGCGAGTATCACGGTTACCGACAATGCACCCGGAAGTCCGCACAGTGCCTCGCTGAGCGGAACGGGAACCATGGTGGCGGTGAGCCCGGGGAGTCTGTCTTTTGCTTCCCAGTTGGTGGGAACGATCAGCGCAAGCCAGAACGTTACAGTGAGCAACGTCGGGCCGGGAACCTTGACGGTCACGTCGATCTCGATTATCGGAACGAATCCGAGCGATTTTACGCAGACCAATACCTGCGGCTCTACGCTGACTTCCGGAACAAACTGTACCGTCAACGTGAAATTTACGCCCAAGGCAAGATTCTTCCGCCGAGCCACGCTGAGCATTGCTGATTCTGACCTTACGAGTCCGGAAACGGTGACACTCACGGGAACCGGACAGTGAGTTCGTGAGGTTCGGTTCCACTCCCCCGTTGAACGTCCAAAAAGAATCTACACAGAAAACTAGGAGCGCAAAGATGAGCAATAACGGGACTCATTCGAGTCACGCCATACCGTTTCTGGACCTTATTACGCCACATCGAGAGCTTGAGGCGGAGCTAACGAAGGTCTTTCAGGCAACTCTGCATACAGCAGGCTTCATTGGAGGTCCGGTGGTGGAAAGCTTCGAACGTGAGTTCGGAGACTTCTGCGATGCCTCAAACTGTGTAGGAACGGGGAGTGGGACCGACGCCCTGCGGTTTGCGCTTGCAGCGGCGGGTGTCAGCGAAGGCGATGTGGTGGTGACAGTGCCAAACACATTCATCGCCACAACAGAAGCGATCTCGCAAGTCGGCGCGGTTCCTGAATTTGTCGAGATCGATGAAGCAACCTACAACATGGATCCCGCGAACCTGCGGGACTATCTCGAAAATCATTGTCATCTGCAGACCGTGACCGGGCGCCTGATATCGGATCGCAGCGGGCGTCCAGTCACAGCTATTGTTCCGGTACATCTGTATGGCCAGATGGCAAACATGGACGATATCCTGGCGATCGCCACTGCCTACAATCTCATCGTGATTGAGGACTCCTGCCAGGCGCACGGGGCGCAATATTTGTCGCAGACCGAAAAGCGCTGGCGCAAGGCGGGCTCGATGGGGCACGCCGCCGCCTTCAGTTTTTACCCCGGTAAGAATCTAGGGGCCTGTGGAGAGGCGGGAGCGGTGACGACCAGTTCAGAAGAGATTGCGCAAAAGGTTCGCATGATGCGCGACCACGGACAGGCTCGAAAGTACTTTCATGAAATGGAAGGGTACAACGGCCGACTGGATGCATTGCAGGCCGGCATTATGCAGATCAAGCTGAAACATCTCGCCGGCTGGAATGAGCGGCGCCGCGCGGTGGCGAAGCGATATGCGGAAATGCTGGCTCCCTATGCGGAGTGGGTCACCGCGCCGGTTGAGCCGGCGGGGTCGATGCCCGTCTATCACCTCTATGTCGTACGGGTAAAGGATCGGGACGGTCTGCGCGATCGCATGGCCGCAGCCAAGATCGGAACCGCAATCCACTATCCGGTTCCGCTTCATCTGCAAAAAGCCTATACGCGGTTAAGCTACCACGCCGGGGATTTTCCTATTACGGAGAAGGTTGCCTCTGAAATTATCTCGTTGCCCATGTACCCGGGTTTGGCGGAAGAAGAACAGAAGCGGATCTTGGATGTTTTGGCGGAACACGTTGAAAAGCGACGAGCGCAATCGCTCGAACTGACTGAGGTTTAGGCACCTTACTCAGATAGCCCTAACGAAGAAATGAACTCGATCTCATCGATGCGCCCGCTGCAATACGTGCTGATCAGCCCTGTACGCAATGAGGCGCAGCACCTGGAGCGGACGATCCAGAGTGTCGTTCAACAGGCGGTACGTCCTGTCCGATGGCTGATTGTCAACGACGGCTCCAGCGACGAGACGCCCGCCATCATTGAACGCTATGCCTCGCGGTATCCCTGGATTGTTCCCGTTCACCGCAGCGATGTCGATCGCAGCGTTGCAGCGGACGTCCAGGAAAGCAAAGGAGGCCGGGGAAAGCGCGCCCGCGAAGCAAAGGAGATCGAAGCTTTCTACGCGGGGTATGCGGAGCTTGCGGCCCCCGGATGGGAATACCTGGTAAAGCTCGATGGCGATGTCAGCTTCGATGCGGATTATTTCCGGCAGTGCTTTGCCGAGTTTGAGCAGGATTCAAAGCTGGGCATCGGCGGCGGTACGATCTGCCATCTGGTGAACGGGCAGCTCGAAGCGGAGCTGACGCCGAAGTTTCACGTTCGAGGGGCCACCAAGATCTATCGTCGTGCGTGCTGGGAGGAAATCGGCGGAGTGCTCCGGGGCGCTGGGTGGGACACGCTCGATGAAGTGAAAGCCAACATGCTGGGATGGAGCACACGAAGCTTCAGCCACTTGAACGTCGTGCATCATCGCGCCACCGGCAGCGCCAACGGAGCGTGGCAGAACGCGGTGAAGAATGGGGTTTGGAGCTACACTGCTGGCTATCATCCGATGTACATGCTATTCAGGTGTGCGCGAGAGATATTGAGACAAGATCATCTTATCGGCACGTTCGGCCTGTTATTTGGATATCTCGACAGCTACTTCCGAAAAGCGCCTCGCGTCGAGACGCAAATACTCCACTATGTTAGAAATCAACAACTGAGAAGGCTGTCCTTCCGGTCCACGATTTGGAAATAATCCATGGAACTTTCCATCATCATCGTGAATTGGGACTCGATCGATTTCACGCGCGAGTGTCTTGCGTCGATCGGCACGAACGTTCGTGGTCTGGAGTATGAAGTGATTGTGGTGGATAACGCCTCGCGGGACGATATTGGCGTTTTGTGCTCAGAAATGTTGCCCTCATTAAAACTGGTGCGCTCATGCGAAAACCTTGGTTTTGCGGGAGCGAACAATTTGGGGGTCGAGCACTCGTGTGGCGAGAAGCTGCTGTTCCTGAACCCGGACACTTTGGTGCTGGAAGATGCAGTCCAGAAACTGGTTTCGGCGCTCGACTCCGATCCGGAACTCGGTGTCGTCGGATGTCGGCTGTTGAATCGCGATTACAGTTTGCAAGCAAGCTGTGTTCAGCCCTTCCCGACAATCATGAACCAGTTGCTGACCCTCGACTGGATCCAGAAGCAGTGGCCACGCTGGTCGCTTTTGGGAATCCGTTCCCTTTTCGACAACCCCGACGGTCTGAGCGGAGTTGAGGTAGTTTCCGGTGCCTGCCTGATGGTGAGGCGAGACATTTTCGAAAGGCTGGGCGGCTTCAGCACCGATTACTTTTTGTACGCGGAGGAGGCCGATCTTTGCCGTCGAATTCCGAGCGCAGGCTGGAAGGTTTGCCATGTCGGAAACGCCCAGGTTGTGCATTTCGGGGGCGAATCGAGCAAGAGCAACGGGAGCACGTTCTCCGATGTCGTGATGCACGAATCGGTTTTCAAACTACTGCGGAAGTTTCGGGGAGCTGCTTACGCTTACCTGTATCGTGCAGCCTTGCTCTTGAGTGCGGCGGTCCGATTAGGCGTGCTCGCGCCACTTCTGTTCTTGCCTAGCTCCATGACCGATCGCGGCGCAGTCCTGCGAGCTTTCCGAAAATGGCGCAGTATCGCCCGCTGGGGTCTTGCACTGGAGGGCTGGAGTCACAATCTGGGTAAGCGTGCGAGCCCGATCCCACCGAGGCGTCTCCTGTTGAAAAATACAACAGCCGTAAAAGCGAGGGCACTGTCCGCAAACGCATGCAAAGATGCACCTTCGAGTGAAACGGTCTAGTCGCCTCTGTGCTAGGTTCGGGGTGCACCCAACTAGTATTGGAGGCAGGAAATGTGGAGCAGGGATTACGTGCTGTCGAGCTTGATTTTGGCATCGGTGATGTTGGCAGGGATTCCGGTGCGAGCCACGACATATTACGTCGCGAAGACGGGGAATGACGCAAACGCCTGCACGCAAGTATCGCCCTGCCTGACGATCGCACATGCTTACAGTCTGGCGGTCCCAGGCGACGTTGTGAGCGTCAGTGCTGGAACCTATAGTGAGAGTCTAAGCCTGAACCGCTTGGGATCATCCAGCAGTCCGATCACCGTGCAGGGGTACCCGGTGGGTGGGACATGTCCGACCTCGCCGCAGAATGACGTAATCAGTCCGGTCAAAACCCGCCCCGCGCCTACGGTGACGATCAATGGCGCGATCATTTCCGCTAGTTACAATACGCTCGATTGCTTCAATTCGCCGGGTGGTGTTTCCATCAGCAGCAGCGTCAACTACTCGCGAGTGCAGAATAACTACATGTATCGGGCTGTCGGGGATTACGGCCTAGGTGTTGGAATCTTGATAGGCTCAGAAACAAACTATCCGGTTCGGCCCACGAACCTCTACATTGGGCACAACTTCATCCAGGGTGCCGAGTACGGCATGATTATCGTGGCCGACTCAACCCTATTTGAATACAACGAAGTGAATGCTCTGCAGGAAAATACTGGCAACGCGGGAGACTGCGACTATAACCGTCTGTGGGGCAACCGTAACAACTTCAACTACAACTACTACCACGGGGGAACGAAGGGCAGTTCAGGATTGTGCAAGGGAACCGACCCTCACAATGATTGCTTCCAGACGTTTGCGGACTCGCATACCAACTTCGCATCCAACGGCATGAGTTTTAAGGGTAACACGTGTCAGAGTTTTGACGAAGGATTCATGCTATCTAACGATGCGTCCGTGGCAAATTATTATGGCACCTGGACGATCACCAACAACATTTTTGACACTGGAAGCTATGGACCTTGGTGCGGAGTATTTGATAGCAATGGGTTCAACGTCATTTACGAAAACAACACCTGCTACAACGGGCAGGTCGTTATTCGGGACTCGTGGGGGTCCGGTGGTGCCAGCCTAACAGCCGTTAACAACATCTTTTACCTTCCAGGGTACTACGCGAGCGGAAGTTGTCCGTATCACTCCGAAAGCGGCGGCACCGTCAATGCCGCAAGCGGCTACAACATTGCCTATGACCCCGGTTACGCGATGAGCTGCAGCGGGACAGCAAACAAAGACGACGTCAACCCGCTCTTTGTGAGCGTTGGAAGCGACTACCATTTACAAGCTTCGAGCCCAGCCATCGGTGCAGCGACCAACGTCGGCCTGACGACAGATCACGATGGCAATCCCCGCCCTAGCGGCGGTGGATACGACATCGGTGCCTATCAATTCACAGTAGGAACGGGTACGGCGAAGGGACCCACTCCGCCCAGCGGCGTGGCCATCGTCGCCATTCATTGATCCCGCGACTCTTGAAGTGTAGTTATAGAATTTCGGACAGGACGGAAGTGTAGGGCCGTTCCTGTCCGAAAGCTCATTCAGCCCCCTCCTTCGACCTTCCCTCTCGAGTATCAGGCAGCCAAGAAGAAATGAATCCAGAGCAGATCACGGTTCTCAGTTCGCTGGGGCTCGCCTTTACGCTGGCAATGTCAATCCTCCTGCTCACGTTGCCACGCCGACTGGCGCTCCTTCCCATTCTTCTTACTGCTTGCTACATGACCTTTGGCCAGCAGATCGTCGCTGGCGGTCTTCATTTCACCATATTGCGGGTCCTGGTTCTGGTGGGATGCGTGCGCGTCCTGGTCCGGGGAGAGTTTCATCGCCTGCAGTGGCTACGGCTGGACACCATGATGGTAGCGTGGGTCGTGGCTGGAGTGGTCACCTACACGATTCTGTGGGGATCGAGCGACGCTTTCGTCAACCGGCTCGGCCTTGCTTATGACGCATTGGGCCTGTACTTCATTTTCCGCTTGCTATTGAGCGATTTGAACGATGTGGTGCGAGCCTGCCGTCTGTTTGCCGTAGCGCTCATGCCCCTCGCCGTGGCGATGGTTTTCGAAAAGCTGACCGGTAGAAACCCCTTCTACATTTTTGGAGGTGTACCGGAAATAACGGCGATTCGAGATGGGGTACTGCGCTGCCAGGGGCCTTTCGGCCACCCCATACTGGCGGGCACGTTCGGCGCTGCCTGGGTGCCGTTGTTCGTGGGTTTGTGGTGGCAGGGCACGAGGCAACATTTGCTGGCAGGACTGGGCGTGACTTCCGCTGTCCTGATCGCGCTGTGTGCTGGGTCGAGCGGACCGGTAGCCACGCTCGCAGCCGGAATTCTGGGCTGCGGCATGTGGTCTCTGCGCAATTCCATGAAGACCGTCCGGTGGGTTGTTGTGATCATCCTGCTGATCCTGCAGGTGGTCATGAAGGCGCCGGTGTGGTTCGTGTTTGCGCGCGTCAATGTCTTCTCGGGATCGACCGGATGGCACCGCGCCAACCTGATCGACCAGACCATTACGCACTTTTGGGACTGGTGGCTTCTGGGCACAAAAGAAACTTTCAGTTGGGGCGTGTGGGGCGGAGACATCACGAACCAGTTCATTCTTCAGGGAATCAGGGGTGGTCTGCTCACGATGATTCTGTTTGTCGCTATCGTCGTGGTGAGCTTCTTCGCAATTGGGCGCGCCGTGCGTGCAATGCGAGCGACGTCGCGCCGCGCACAACTGCTGGTCTGGGCCATTGGCGCAACGATTCTTGCCCACGTCGTCAGCTTCTTGAGTGTTTCCTATTTCGACCAGAACGTAGTGAATTGGTACCTCGTACTCGCCATGATCGCAACGGTTGTCACTGTATGCGGGCGCATGCAATGCGCGATTCGGACGGAAAACTCTATCGGCAAGCCTTCGAACCAGGCTCTCGTGGAAGCCAGTTGTACGAATTTCGTGGCGTAAAGCTTCCTTTATGCAACAAGCTCCTCTAGTCAGCACGATTATTCCGACGTACAACCGCGCAAGTCTGGTTCCTGAAGCCATCGACAGTGTGCTCGCGCAGACCTACCCGCATATTGAGGTCGTCGTGATCGATGACGGATCTACTGATGGCACGCTCGAGGTCCTGAAACGCTACGGCGATCGGATACAAGTGATCTCACAGCCAAACGCGGGGCCAGCGGCGGCGAGGAACCGAGGGATACATGCTGCGAAGGGAGAAATGATTGCGTTCCTCGATTCAGATGATCTCTGGTTGCCCGAAAAGCTCGAGCGGCAGGTGAATCTCCTGCGTCGTGTGGGAGATGCGGTCCCCTGCTGCCTGTGCAATATCAAACTGCGCTGGAAAAAGCAGGAATCGACGTCGTTCGATATCGCCTGGCTCAACCCTACGATTGCCGAAGGTGTGTGGCACAACCCAGACGAGGTCCTCGCCACAAGATTCGTACTCTTCAATCAAGGCGTTGTAATTCGGCGTCGCGTTTTAGATGAGATCGGAGGCTTTGACGAAAGCTTTCGGCTGCTGGAGGATTACGACCTTGCTCTTCGCCTGTCTGCGCGAGGTGATTGGGCCTTCATTCGACAGCCGCTTGTTGTCTGGCGCGAGAGCGCAACGAACAGCTTGTCTCATGAAGCAGCAAGAAACGATCTGCGGTGGAAGCGACCATTGGTGAAGATCCTGCACAAAGAACAACGGCGAATAGTTGAGGAAGGACGCGGAATCGGCTGCGGCAAGGAACTCAGCCGCGAGCTTAGGCGGGCGCGCCGGCAGCTGGCGGTGGCTCGCATGCGCGAGATGACTTTCCCAGGAGCATGGTTGTTGAGCGCAGGTCTGGACAAGATCGAGCGGTATAGGAACGCTCTGCACCGCCGGTCGCCTTGGTTTCCCCGAATGGATGCCGATCCCTTGCAGGAATTCAGTCAGCCTGATCTTCAGGGCATTTCATGAACTCATCGGAAAACTTATTGGAAATCGAAATCATCGCTGAACCAGGGGCCAAATTTTCTAGCCCGGCCGCGAGCGGCGAGGGAATAGTTACAGCATCGGGAGTCATTTCATGGACACCAACGACTTCCGGCCGAGCGGCCATCGCTCTCCGCGGAGGCACATGGAGCCTGATCGGGTATGTCTCCACACAGGTGTTGAGAACCCTGGCAACCTTGTTTCTTGCTCGCCATTTCCTTGGGCCAGAGCCCTTCGGCTTAGTGGGCCTGGTTGGCGTATTCATTGCCGGGCTGTCGATGTTTTCGGAATTAGGAATCGTAGCGAATGTTGTCCAACATCCGCGTGGTGACGATCCAGAGTTTCTGCATACTGCATTTTCCATCCAGGCGGGCAGGGGCTTGGTGATCTGGCTCATCGCGGCGATATCGGCTTATCCGGTTGCCTTGTTTTACCGCCAGCCGGTGATTCTGCCGCTGCTGGTGGTGGCCGCCACTTCGGAGCTGGTGCGGGGGTTGACAAGTACTGCCGCATGGACTCTGACCCGGCACGTGAATTTGCGTGGCATTACGCTGCTGACGATTTTCTCCGAGGTGGTCGCATTCGGTGTCGCGATTCTGTGGGCGGCGGTTGCGCCTTCTGCGTGGGCGTTGGTGGCGAGAACGGTTGTCGCGGCTGCTGTCTACGCGCTGGGCACCCACTTCATCAGGCGTCCTGCGGTTCGCTTTGGATGGGAGCGCTCGGCGGCGAGAGACATCCTTCATTTTGGCGGCTGGATTTCTCTCTCGACTGCAGCTTATTTTCTGGGAGGCCAGGGCGAGCGCCTCATCCTGGGCAAATTTGTCACGGCTGCGGAGCTGGGCTGTTTCTCGCTGGCTCTGATGGTGTCGTCGGTACCAGCGGGCGGAGTCAATCAGCTGGTCAGCCAGATTTTCCTGCCCATGATCTCGAAAGCGGTGCGCCGGGGCCGCGAGGAAGCGATCCACGATTTCTTGCAGGCACGGAAACTTTTCTTCGCAATCGGGATGGTGGCGGCCCTAGGCTTCCTCGCGCTCGGCAAACCCTTTGTAGAGTTGGTGCTGACCTCCAAATACCGTATGGCGGGGTGGATGCTCCAGGTCCTTGGTTTGCGCGTGGCCCTGGACCTGTTTGCGGCGCCCGCGTGCAGCCTGATTCTCGCGTACGGAAAGTCGCGATACTCCGCCACCGCCAACACGACGCGGCTCGTAATCATGGTGGGAGGCGTCCTGGTTGCCTTCCACTGGTTTGGCTTAGCGCAGGCCATGATCGTGCTGATCGCGGCGCAGGCTATCTCATATTTGCCGCTGATCTCGGGGCTGAAGAAGGTGCTACCCGAAGTCGCGCGCGCGGAACTTCGCTGGTATGCGGTGTTTGTCGTGCTGTTGGGACTGGCTGCGGCCGTACCCTGGCCAGGTGCAAAGTGAAAAGCGTTTTGAGTCAGGCGGCAGGTGCGGTCACTGAGGGTGTGGCACCTGTGTACGAGCTCGATCCGTTGCAGGACTCGCGCTGGCGGGAGTTCCTGGAGCGGGATGCGCGGGCCTCGATTTTCCATGATCCGGGATGGCTGGAAGCGTTGAGGCGGACTTACGGCTACGTTCCTTTCGTTCTCACTACGTCGCCTCCGGGAGAACCGCTCGCTAATGGTGTGGTGTTCTGCCGGGTGAACAGTTGGCTCACGGGCCGACGGATCGTATCGCTCCCCTTTTCAGATCATTGCGAACCTCTGATCGATCCCAGCGGCTTACAGGGGATTTCGGATTTCCTGCAAGAAGAGGTGAGCGGCTCGAAAGTGCGCTACGTCGAGTTTCGCCCTCTGCGCACCGTGACGGAGACGCTGGGGATCTATACATCAGCTCAATTCGTCTTCCACGCCATTGATCTTCGGCATAGCCGGGAAGAACTCTTCGAGAATCTCCATAAGGATTCCATCCGAAGGAAAGTCCAGCGTGCGGCCAGAGAAGGTTTGATTTGTAAACGGGGAATAGAAAGTTCCCTCCTTCAAGATTTCTATCGGCTTTTTACCATGACTCGTCGTCGCCATGGTCTTCCCCCCACTCCCTATCGTTGGTTTCGCAATGTAGTGGAGTGCCTGGGCAATAACGCACAAGTGTACGTCGCTTACAAGAATCAATCGCCCGCTGCAGGCCTATTCATCCTGAAGCATGGCAAGAAGCTGGTTTATAAATATGGGGGTTCAAACCAGAGCATGAGTAATCTTGGTGGAACTCCATTCCTGTTCTGGAAGCTCATTGAGGACGCAAAAGCGGAGGGTTTCGAGGAATTGGATCTCGGGCGTTCCGATCTGGATAACGAAGGATTGATCACCTTCAAGAATCGCCTCGGAGGCCATTCCTCGCCTTTGCACTACTGGAGATTGGCGCCGAAGCCTCGCCACAAATCGGCCCCAGGATGGATGAATCGATTTGCGAAACAAGCGATGGCTCATTCTCCGGATGCAGTGCGAATACAGCTAGGAAACCTCCTCTATCGCCATCTTGGCTGACACCGAATGAGATCAGAAGGAGACGAATCCGTGAAAGTTTCAGCCATCATTCCAACTTACAACCGGCGTTCTTACATCACGCGCGCCATCGACAGCGTTTTGGCGCAAACTGTTCCGGTTGACGAAATTCTGGTAGTTGATGACGGATCGACCGACGCTACGGCAGAGTTCCTCGATGAGAAATACGGCGCACGGCTTCGCGTTATCAGGCAGTCCAATTCCGGGGTGTCAGGGGCACGGAAGCGGGGAATTCAGGAAGCAAAAGGAGATTGGATCGCATTCCTCGATAGTGACGATGAGTGGATGCCAGGCCGAAATGAGCGACTGTTAGCGGCAGCAGACCAGGTTTCCGATAACGTCGCCTGGATCTTTGGGGATATGCAGGTAATTACGGATCGCGGAGGTGATAGCACGCTTTTTGGGGAGCATGGCTTATCAGTTGTAGGGGACCCACAGGTTTTCGAAGACTCTCTCAGCGTGCAGTTCCCGTTTCAATTCGGCTTGCTGCAGGCGAGTTTTATAAGACGTTCCGCCCTTTTGGAATTGAACTGCTTCATCATAGGCTTGCGCAGTGATGATGATCTGCTGGCAGGGTTTCAGGTTGCGTGCCGGTATCGTTTCGCTGCGATCCCTGCGGTAGTGGGGAAGTACTATCGAACCTCAGATCTGTCTACGAGTTCCGTTGTGGTGAACGGTGTATATAGCGCCGATCACTTTCGTTCGAGAATGCTGTCATTCGGCGGAGTAGTCGAGTCCGGTCGCAGACGACCATGGAACTTAAGATATGCGTCCGAGGTCCAGGGTCTTTGCCGGGTACTGGCAAGACAAGGTTCTGTGCCGAGAAGACTGGTTTTGCAGCAGTTTCGGTACGGAGGAGTCTCCGTTAGAGGGCTCGCGTTCGCGGTCGCAGGAATGCTGGGGCGTCACGGCATTCTCGCTTGGGATAAGCTCGGACAATGGCGGCAGAAGCGTAAGTCCGCCCGGTTCCTGCATGCTGGAAGTGGGAATAATTTGCAGGCATATGCAAGTTCCGCTCGGGAGAAAAGGTGAGCGGATTGCCAGTCCAAATCCGCTTCGTATGTCTTTCGACCGTTCTGCAATGAGTACCATCCCACAACTTGGGAACGTGACGAGCAGTGCTTTATTGGAAGCCTACTGCTGTTCCGAAGATCTATGCCAGTTTGGGGTAACACCGGATCAGCCAAAACAGGCCGGTTTTTTTCGTTTTGGTACAGACACCATTTGCTATGGACAATGTTCAGGAGAGCAGGCCGACAGTTTGGAAGAAGCGCAATATGACGCGATGGAGGACGTTCAGGTTGACGGCGATGTTCCAGTGCTGCTCTTCAACCCCGATGAAGTTATCCATAATTTGCGTGGGGAGCGTTACGTCGCAGAATCATTGGAGGCCGAAAAGCGTCTCCTGCACCACGCCTACTATTTTGTTCGGCCGCTTCTGCCGGTGTCATTCCGCCGACACCTGCAGAGATTCCGTTTCCGGTCCTCGCGAGATCGGTCATTTCCCCAGTGGCCAGTGGACTGCACCGTGGAACGAATTCAAGAATCACTGCTGGCTCTGAGCCTAAAAGCAAAGAAGAGACAATGCCTTCCGTTTGTCTGGTTTTGGCCAGAGAATTATCCGGCGTGTGCAATCGTTACCCATGATGTAGAGACCAAAGCAGGTCTCGATGCTTGCTCCTCGCTGATGGATCTCGACGATTCCTTCGGAATTAAATCGTCCTTTCAGCTGGTTCCTGAGAAACGCTATCGAGTGTCGGATGCAATATTAAGCATGATTCAGGAACGTGGGTTTGAGGTGAATGTTCATGATTTGAATCATGACGGGCACCTCTATTCCGATCGCGCTGAGTTTATGCGCCGAGCTAGAGAGATCAATCGATACGCCCGCGGTTTTAAGGCGGAGGGCTTTCGGGCCGGCGCGATGTACCGCAATCCAGAATGGTATGGAGCTTTCGAGTTCTCCTACGACATGTCGGTTCCGAATGCAGGTCATTTCGAAGCGCAAGCCGGTGGCTGTTGCACGGTTCGCCCATACTTCATAGGACCCCTTGTAGAGCTGCCGCTTACAACCACGCAGGATTACACGCTGTTTCACATTCTGGGCGAGTACTCGATCGAGCGGTGGAAGCAACAGATCGACCTGATCCTTCGCAGAAATGGGCTGATTTCCTTTATCGTTCATCCCGACTACGTGATCGAAAAGAAGGCCCGGGAAGTGTACGTCTCGCTGCTGAGATATCTCGCGCAGCTGAGAGAAGATGGAAAACTGTGGCTCGCGAAACCGGGCCAGGTGGCGCGCTGGTGGCGGCAGCGACAGGAGACGACGCTGACTCAAGACGGCCAAATCTTGAAAATTCATGGGTCAGGGACAGAACGGGCTCGGGTTGCTAGCGCTTGCCTTGACGGAAATTCTGTGAAGTACCGGGTCGAGAATTAATCATGCGGGCAGAAGATAGGCAACCGAGTACATTCGAGCGTTCACAAGCGACGGATAACCCGAGATGAAAATCTGCATGCTGGCGTACGCGTTCTATGAGAGTGATACTCGCATCATGCGGTATGCGGAAACTCTCGCCCAGCGCGGCGATCAAGTAGATGTAATCGCTTTGAGGCGCGAGAACCAGGGCGTGACCGGAATGGTCAGTGGCGTCAACGTCTTTCGTATCCAGCGCCGGTCCCCTAATACCGCTGGCAAGGTTTCATATCTCGTTGAGGTGTTGCTGTTTCTTCTACGAGCCATGGTTCTACTGGCACGTCGCCATGTGGTGAGCCGCTACCATGTGGTCCACGTCCATTCCGTGCCGGATTTTCTGGTGTTTGCTGCTTGGTTCCCGAAACTTACGGGGGCAAGGATCATCCTCGATATCCATGACCTGCTTCCCGAGTTCTATGCGAGCAAATATGGTGCCCCGCCGGATTCGTTACTGTATCGGTCTCTCGTCCTGACGGAACGGGTGTCCGTCATGTTTTCCGATCACGTCATAGCCGCCAACGATCTTTGGCTGGATCGGCTCATTTCTCGTTCGGTGCAAAAAGAAAAATGCAGCTCCATGGTCAATGTGCCGGATGAGGCCATCTTTTCTCTGAAAGGTCGGACGCGCAGCGATGGGAAGTTCATCATCCTGTATCCCGGAACTCTGAACTGGCACCAAGGTGTGGATATCGCACTACGAGCCTTTGCTCTGATCGCGCACGAAGTTCCGGAAGCGGAATTTCATATCTATGGAGAAGGTCCCTACCAGACTTCGCTGGCACTGTTGGTGCAGGAGCGTGGACTGCAAACACGGGTGAGGATGAATGGATTTGTATCAACCCGCGAGATTGCCCGGCTCATCGAAGATGCTGACCTTGGTGTCGTTCCAAAGCGCACAGACGGATTCGGCGATGAGGCTTTCAGCACGAAAATCATGGAGTTCATGGCGCTGGGTGTTCCCGTCATCATTCCAGACAGCCGAGTCGACACGTACTACTTCAACAATTCCATAGCAAGGTTCTTCAAGGGCGGCGACGAGCGCGACTTGGCTCACGCTATGCTCGCACTCATTGGACAGCCGGAACTGCGAAACCAGCTCGCAAGCAACGCACTTGAATTCGTGGAGAGAAACAACTGGGGTCGGATGAAGATGAAATATTTGGCATTGATTGACTCAATGGCAGGCAAGCGCGCGGAAACTTTTGGCCCTGCCTCTGAGATCCCTGGCGTCATTGATCCGAAGCTTTGAGGGCGATAGCGTGCCCGTTAATGGATATGCCTGTGACTTTTTCACTTCCTGACCGAATCTCGACATTGTTTTCATTCCGGACCTTCCAGGTCATGCTGCTGGCTCTTAGCGGCTGTGCCGTCGCGCTCTCGTGCGTTCAGGTGGTGCACTTTCTTCCAGTAACCAGCGAAAATATCTATCCGGAGTCGTCCGGAGTTCTTTCGGCATTACGTTGGTCCCAAGGTCTGCCACTTTACCAGGATTTTCGGCAGCCTCCTTATCTCACGACGCCCTTTCCTCCGCTCTGGTATGCGTTGACGGCTCAGGTGGCGAAATTGGGTGCAACGGATCTGGACTCGCTTACGCAGTTTGGGCGGCTCTTGGCCCTCGTGTGCCTGCTTGGAATCGCTGGACTTGCCTATTTGTGGAATCGACGTTTGGGGTTTTCTCGCCTACTTTCTGTTTTGGCGCCAGCTTTTTTTCTTTCTGTACCAATACTGGTCCCGTGGGCGGTGACCGCGCGTCCGGATTTGCTGGCGCTGCTCCTCAGCTTTCTGGCAGTGTACGTGGCGGCGACTGAAGGCGGGCTTACATCAGTCGGTGCAGCGAGTATCTTGGCCAGCTTCGCCTTCCTTTCCCGCCACAATTCGGTTGCTGCTCCAGTTGCGATTGTGCTTTGGCTGGCTTCTTGTCGAAGATGGCGACCGGCATTGTTGTTCTGTGTACTCTGGGCATTTATCGTCGGTCCTGTGTTGATCGCCTTCCAGATCTCCAGTGGCGGTTTCCTGTTTCTGAATCTGTCAGGCGGCAAATTCGGTCAGCTCTCTTTAAGTTATTCCAGGGATGTCCTGGCGCGACTGTTTGAACCACAGGGTCATGCATTCGCGATCGCTCTGTTCGGGTTTGGTGTATACGGCTTCTTCGAGGCTTTGAGGCGAGGGGATGTCCGCTTGCGCCTGCTCACTCTCTATGCGTTTGTTGCTTTTGGGGTGGCCGTGTTGAGTTCGGCGGCGGCTGGTTCGGCTCCAAACCACTTCCTCGAAGCGGCCTTGGCGTTTGCGGCTCTGATCCCGGTGGGACTTGCGAGCTTAGAGCTCTCGTGGAGCAATGGGGCGCCGTCTTCTGTCTTGGCAATGGTTCTTGTTTTCGTTTTTCTGGTGCCGTCGCTTGATGTGCAACGATCGAATGTTGTGCACAACCGTGCAGACGATCTTAGACCTCTGATCCCTCTGATTGTGAATCGACGTGTATTCACGGACATTCCTTACGTCGCCGCGAGGGCCACACCGCCCGAGTCACTCGATTTGGCTTCCCTCCTTAACTCAGAACGAGGCAGGCGGGGATGGTCTTCTGCAGCAGTGGTCCGCGACCTGAGTGATAAAAGATATTCTCTTGTGATTCTGAGCCAGCCGATCGAAGAAGCCTATCTTCCAGCGGGACTCTACCCCCGCTATCCGAGGATGGATGCGGCAATGCAGGCTGCCATTTCCGAGAACTACAGTCTGTGTTCCCGCCTTGCCAATGCTTATATCTACGCTCCGCTTTCCAGCGAACGGAGTTCGCCCATCTGCCCCTTACGCACCGAGGAAACCAGGCGTGTGGTAGTAGGGCTGGCACCCTAAGCCGCTCGCGAAAAAAGATCCTTGGCACTCACGACAGTCTCTAGATGATCGAAACGCCGCGGAACCAGACGGCATCGAGAATCCGACTACAGGTAAACGGTTTTCTACTTCGCCCTCCCCCACCTTCCCCGCCCAATTTTAGGAGGTTCGCAGCAATGACACTCACTTTAGAATCGAACACTTCGATCGAGCAACAGCTCGTCGCCAGAATTGACGATCGCACGGCACAGGTCGGCGTCATCGGCTTAGGGTATGTGGGACTTCCGCTTGCACTCCTGTTCACCGAACAGGCTTTTCACGTTACGGGATTCGACATTGACACCCGCAAAGTTGAGACTTTGAGCCATGGCGGTTCCTACATCTACCGCATTCCCGAAACTGAAATCCAGAGTGCGCAACAGCATGGGTTCGTTCCAACTGCTGATTTCCGTCGCTTGCGTGATATGGACGCGATCATCATGTGCGTGCCGACGCCGCTGGACGAACACCATTCGCCGGACATGAGCTTCATCGAGAACACGGCGAAATCTATCGCGCCCCATTTACGCGCCGGACAACTCGTTATCCTCGAGAGCACCACTTATCCTGGGACGACAGAAGACTTCCTGGTGCCGATTCTGGAGAAAGGAAATCTCGACGGTCTGAGGGCGTCGCGTAACCACAGTACGGCGAGCGATAATTCTTTTCTTGTAGCATTTTCGCCGGAGCGGGAAGACCCAGGGAATCAGGACGTTGCGCGACGCGACATCCCGAAGGTTGTGGGCGGCCTCGATTCCATTGCGGCCAATGCGGCAGCGGCACTCTACGGCTCGATCTTCAATCGCGTCGTCCCGGTTTCCACACCGGCCGCCGCCGAGATGACCAAACTACTGGAGAACATCTATCGCTGTGTCAACATTGCGCTGGTCAATGAACTGAAGCTTCTCTCGATGCGCATGGGCATTGATATCTGGGAAGTGATTGCGGCAGCCTCCACCAAGCCATTTGGGTTTCAGCCGTTCTATCCAGGACCTGGACTTGGCGGCCATTGCATTCCGGTGGATCCGTTTTATCTCTCATGGAAGGCGAAGGAATGGGACTTCCGGACCCGCTTCATCGAACTGGCGGGGGAAATCAATCTATCTATGCCGTACCACGTCGTGGACTCCGTAGCGTCCGCGTTAGGCCTGCACAAGAAAGCGCTGAACGAGGCTCGAGTCCTGGTTCTGGGCGTCGCATATAAAAAGGATATTGATGACCTGCGAGAATCCCCGTCATTGACGATCATCGAGCTGCTCAAGTCTCGAGGAGCTCAAGTCGACTATAACGATCCCTATTTCCCCGTGGTCGGTAGAGGCCGAAAGTACGATCTGAACATGCGGTCCGCTTCGCTGGAAAGCATTCGCGACTATGATTGCGTTCTGATCGTTACAGATCATTCTGACTACGACTATACCCGCATTGTCCGTGAAGCTCAGTTGGTCGTTGATACTCGCAACGCGACGCGCGATATCCAGTCTCCCAATATCGTTCGTTGCTGAGTGCTGCAGGGCTAGAAACGTCGCGGCCATCTCCACCGGAACACAACTAGGGCGGCGGGCGCACGCGTACGCGTACGCTCGTGCACGGAGGACACCATGAAACTTGTGCAGTTGACCGACGAGGGTGACAAGCCAATCGTAGCGAATGTCGACACAGTGTGCTTCTTTCGATATTGTCCCCGGACCGTGTTGAAATTCATTTCGTGAACGAAACGAGCACTACAGTCAGAGGAAAGGTGGAGTTCGTGAAAATCGCGCTCGAGCGCGTGTTGAGTCTTCCAAACGGCAGATCACAAGGGTCCACCATCCATACGAAGAGTCTTACGCGCCAGAATTCAACGGCCGAGCATGCTCCAAGCTGTATTTAAGCTTGCTGCTAGTCTGCTACTAGAACGCACGGACAGCGCTGGCGGTGCGATATCAGATGAGTGTGATGTCTTTGTTATGGACCGTGTATTGCTGAGTGACAGGCATTACACAGTGTGATCAGATTTTCTTCGGCATCTGATCCTAGGTGCGACCGAAACTCTCTGTGATGAACTTCGAGATTCTCCCGACGACCGCAGACCTGACATCGCCAGCCGTCTCGTCGGAGGACCTGCTGACACAGTTGCCTGTAAGCATGGGGCTCTAACCGCAGCCGGAACACTCTGCCACGCAAGGTTTTCACGAAGCCTTCAGTCCTAGTCGCTCCGTAAAGGCGCCTTTCTGCTCTTCTGGAAGGAACTTGAAATATTTCTCCATCGACATGAGCAGGACCTCTGGGTCTCCGCCGTCCAAGCTCGCTCCCGCCAGGAAGTCTGCACAAATCATCTCCAGGCAGTAGCCGCGAGACTTGTCCGTGCCCAGCATCAGGGCGGCAGTTTCGAGTGCCTGTTCGATGACCGGAATCTGGCTCTTGTAGATCTTGAAATACATGATCTCATGCGGCTCTGAGTCCCACCCCGTCAGTTCCTTTTCCACCTCTCGAGCGAAATCTTCCCGCGGCATTGTTCGTGCTTTGTGCACCCAGGGTGCACACTCGAAGCGCTGACCCTCCGCTCGCGCCAGCTTCGCCAACTCCCTTCCTTTAGTCCAGCCGATTTCCTTCAGGTCTTTCTTCGCCTACGGCGGCAGGTGCTCGTGGATGGACATCAAGTAGTACGCCTTCCTTCTCGATTCCGGGAACCGCCGTTCCAGGAACTCGTCAAATGATTTAAGATTTTCCAGCCTCCAGTACTGTCCCGCCCGAATCTCGCACAGATACCTACCAAGCTCAACGAATCGGGTATCCCGCTCCGCTTCGCTTCTTCGCTCCCACGCTAGGATCTCGTCGATCCTCGTGAGCACGAATAAAGCGCGCTTCTGGTTTAGCTTCGGCAGCATGGGCGGATTGTTAGTATGTAAGCTCGTCAAACAAACCAAGATCGTCTCCTGGACGCCGAACGAGTGTTGTTTCGACCAGTGCCGGCAGTCCCAGACAGAGGCCGACGTACGGGCAACTGGTACAGGGGTTCTGCGGAAACCGGACGCCGCTGTGCGGCAGGAACTGCGCCGATTCGATCCGTCGGATGGTATCGTCGACCAGTCCGCCGAATTCGTCGCGTTGCTCTTCGGTGATGGTGGTACGGAAGTACTGGATCTCGACCAGGCGCTTCCGGACGAAAACGACCTGGGAAACCTCGGAGATGCCAGTAATCCAGCTGTAGCAGACTAGTTGCGGGTCCAGCATCAGCAGTCCTTGCGGCTCCTCCGGGTATCGAGTCGAAGTGGTTTTCCACTCCAGCAGGCAGCGCCTACCGTCCAGGTGTCCGATCGCGTCAATGTAGGCGACAAAGTCATTGCCCTTCGGCAGAGGCCTTGTGAATTTGATCTGCAAGTTCTTCCTGGGCTGCCGGACGCGGACGCGGTCATCCTGGGCGAAGCGATCGAGCAGCTGGATTCCTTGCTGCAGTATGCGGTCCCACGTCGTGCCATTCGAATACTCGAGCTGGTTGTCCTTATGGGCAGCCCATTCGCGAAACAGCACTGCTCCGAGGTCATCTCTGCGGAAGTAGGCGGACAGGGCCTGCTCGAAGGCGCGACCGAACAACATCGCCGCCCGTGTGTCTTTCTCTCTCCAGCCGTCCAGATAGCGATACCGGTAGCGGCGTGGGCAGTTTAGGTACTGGCTGATCTGGGTGTAGCTGTAGGTCATCAGACTACCTCAGATCTGTTTCTCTTCGAGCTGCAAGCCGAAGACAGTTCTGCCCACTGGCTGGCGGGAGCGAACCCGTCGAAGTTAAGCAGGGCTGTGCCGTTGACCGTCGTATGGCTGATCTTCACCACGCCGCGCAGTCCGGAGAGAGCTTTCTCGTCGACTTCATCGCGTCCGAGCAGGTCCGCGTCGTAGAAAAAATCGCGCAAGAACCAACCGAGCTTCCATAGGGCTTTCGCCGTGCAGTACACCCGTCCGGAGATCACCCGCCCGGCGAGTTCCCTTGGTTCCAGGATGGAGAGGCGCAAAATGTAAAAGGGCTTCGCTGGATGAAAGCGGTACTGGGCGCGGTCGACGCGGACCAGGAACACGCCGTCGGGCACAGCATCGGCCGCGGGGTGGGCCGTCTCGCTCAAGCCTTGAATGCGGCGTTTCATGCGGCCACATCAAGTTTGATCCTAAATGATCAAGCCCAGTCAGCCACCCGCGTCAACCGACAAAACGTCCTGCTGAGATGCTCTGCTCCAAAGCCTGGCGTGGACGTCGGAGGCTTTGGTGTGCCTGCTCGCAGGCTGCGCTTCGGTGTAACCGATGGCGCAACTATCCTAAGGGATCGAAGAGCTGGGGGGTAGATCCCGGAAGTGCATACCTGATCACGGCACCAATCCAGTCGCGCACGGGGAAAGTTAATCCGTCGAGATTGCGTGCCAAGTGCGAGGAAGATGCCCCGTGCTAGGCGGAATCTCGCCGGGAGCATGGGCCTGATCACTCTGCGTACTACCTCGGCCCGAGAACAGTAGATCAGAACTCAGGGGGACGAAGGATGCAGTACTACCCGCGGGACGAGAGTCCGTTCTGTGGCGATCAGCAAGGCCAACGGGGGTATCGGGACCAGGAAATACCGCGCATCCTCTTCGGACTCGGCTTCAGCGTATTCCCGAAATCTAAGACGGTATCGAAGTCAGGTCTTTTTTAGCTGATCTGCCGACCCCTGGAAAGTGGGAACCATGCGCCCAAGCCGCCAGAGCCCTGGCCCTCGGAGTTCCGTACCCAATCCTGTGACACTGACCACCTCGGAGCGTCTTCCCGACGGGACGATGCTCGAACTCGTGCGTGTCGAGGGCGAATCGAGACTCCTCATTTGGCGCAACAACCAGGCACGCGTGGCCGCGCGATTTGAATTTGGCGGGAGTGTGTATGAACCGATGTCGCTCAGCCCCACCGTCCTGGAGGCGGTTCGGTTTCCTGGGGGGACTGCCCCTTATGGTTCAACTGGGAAGCTTTTAGAAAAGATCCTGGATGGGGCGAGCTATTACAGTGGGCTTCCCGATCGCGAACTGCGCCCGATTCCGTACTGGGCGCTTAGCTCCTGCTTCCCGGAACTCTTGCCAGCGCTGCCCATCTTGGTGGTGACCGGACCATCAAGGGCGGACGCCCACTCATTCCTCAGGCTCCTGAGATGCTTCTGCCGACGCGGCGTGCTGCTCACGGAGCTGACCCCCGGGGGATTTCTCGCTCTGCCCTTGCAGCTGAGGCCGACGATCCTAATGGAGCAGACCAAGGTCGCTCGCGAGTTGCGCGGATATCTTCGTGCTGGGAGCAGCAGCGGTGCGTACGTCCCAAGGGCCGGCGGGTTCCTTGACCTCCACTGCGTCAAGGCATTGTTCTGCGATGACGATGACCTCGACTCGGAGCTGCGCGAGGGGGTCCTCAGGGTCTCTTTGTACCCCGCAAGGGCGAATGCTGCGTTCTTCGACGTGCGGGAAGAGGATAAGCTCTCGACGGAGATCCAGCCCCAGCTTTTACGGTATCGACTCGAAAACTTTGAAGCGGTACGGGCATCAAGATTTGATGCCCCGGGGTTCACCACGGGCATCAGAGAACTCGCTCGCTCCCTGGCTGCCTCAGTCGTCGGCGATCCGACCCTCACAGCCGGAGTCATCTCTCTGTTATCGGCCCAAGATGAAGAAGTCCGCGCCAGCTGGACTATGCTCCCGGATTTCGCGATTATCGTCGCCGTGCTTGCCCTCGTGCACGAAAGAAAAGAGCCGCGGGTTCCTGTGAAAAAACTCACTGAGTTCGTAAACGCCACCGTCAGCGCGAGTGGGGAGATTAAGGAGTACAACGCCGTTGAGGTTGGGCGCCTCCTTTCTCGGCTGAACCTGCCGCGTTCCAGGACTGGTCCTGGGATGGTAGTCGAGCTAACTCGGCAAGTGAGCCGGCGAGTCCATGATTTGAAGCGCAGGTTTGGAATTACCACGTCGCCAGACAGCTTCCCCGGCTGCCCCGATTGCGAATCACCAGAAGTGCCCGGGAATCGGCGACTCATGTAATGTGTGCAGGTTGTGTACATCTTTTGAAAGGGAGGACCAATTATGCCCAGAAATAGATGGACGCTGACGAGGTCGCAGAAATCGGAGTACGGCACAGCCATAAAGCGAATGCGTGCCGCGGGTGCCGACTTGCCCCCTCGCAGCTCCGACAGCCCGTGGATCAGAGTGACTCATTTTCCGCACGCGAGCTGCGTGCGGACCTGGACAGGAGCCTCTGTTTTCGTGATCCACGTCCGCATTGGTGGGTTGGCCCCCAAGATCGTTCTTCAGGGATTCGACCTGTCGAGCCCAGAGTGGGAACTTAATGCCTACGTTCTCGATGATCCAGGAGTAAAGAATTCCAGAAAACAACTCTACCGCACGTTGGATGGCGTGCGATTCCACCGGACTGAGGTCCTCAATCATCGTGTGGACGTGGAAGGGATCCTCCACCATGGCGAGGTTATGGAGGGGCTGGTGCTCGCCGAGTGTTTCTCCTCGGTGCCGACTTGCTACGACCAACGGAACTCGGTGCCGCTGACCTTGACGACGGCTAACCAATTCGACGACGTTCATGCGTTTGCGTTCGAGTTGCCGGTGGAGCACGTTTCAATTCAGCCTCGGCCCGCGACGCAGCGGGAGTCTCTTTGAACTAGCGGGGGGCACAGGGAACGGCTCTGTTCTGCCTACTACCGATCATCTTGCTCGAGAAATAGCATCCCGGGAGGTGAAGTGGAAAACAACGAAATAGATCGGGTTGGCCTCGCGCCGGGTTCGTACGGCACTCACGAGGCAAGGGGCACGGCAGCACGTGAGATGGTAGTACCGGACGCGCGCGGCTCTTTGCTTTCGTAGCTAGCAGTGCTAGCATTGACAGCATGGCGACATTAACGATCCGACAGCTTGACGAGAAAACCAAGACGCGGCTACGGGTCCGCGCTGCTCATCATGGACGTTCGATGGAGGAGGAAGCCCGGGAGATTTTGCGCTCAGCTCTGAGTTCCGTCCCACCCGCGAAGGGGAATCTGGCAGAGGCCATTCGCCGGCGGTTTGCCGCTTTTGGCGGGCTCGAGTTGAAGTTGCCCCGACGCGATGCTGTGCGCCAAGCGCCGGGATTTGCCGAATGATCATCCTTGACACGAATGTGCTCTCGGAGCTCATGCGGCCCAAGCCCTCGGCGCGGGTCGTGGCGTGGGTTGCGAAACAACCGGCGGCAGAACTCTGCACGACCTCGATCAGCGAGGCAGAAATCTTTTATGGAATTGAGTTGCTCGGCAAGGGCAAGCGCCGTGAGGGACTGCTGGCCGCGGCGGAAGCGATGTTTACCGAGGATTTGGGAGGCCGCATCTTCGGTTTCGAGAGCGATTCAGCGCGAGCTTTTTCCAAGATCGCCGCTTACCGCAGTGCGCTCGGCAGGCCCATCAGTCATGCCGATGCACAGATCGCGGCCATTGCCCAAGCGCGAGGGGCGAAGCTTGCGACGCGCAACCTTGCCGACTTCGAAAACTGCGGTCTCGATGTTGTTGACCCGTGGAACGGCCGGTGAGGAGGTATGACGCGAGACTCCATTCTGAGGAGTCTGCTCGTGAACCCTAAGTCTGTCAGGGACACCTCTCGAGATACGAGCGGTGGAGCAGCGAAAATGGGTGCGGCTGTGCTGCTTCGCTTAGCACGTAAATCGGGGAAAACAATCGAGTAGTTGTTAACGGGAAGAGACAGGGTTTGATGAGATCTACAAGAATCCTCCGATCAGTTCTTCATCGTCCTGATTGTTCCCAAGCGAAGCAGATTGTCGTCGGCCGTGACCAACGTAAGGTCCATGACTTGAGCAGTGGCGGCCAGAAACCGATCTGCGGGATCGGATTGTGGCAGCGGGAGCTGCTGGGCGATCAGCACGATCTCGTGGGTGAGCGGCGCTTCCCGCAGAGGCGCTGTGGCCGCGGTCAGCCACTCGGACAAGTTGGCGGGGAGCCGAATCTTGCCCTTGGCATTCAGCAACAGTGCTTCCCAGGTTGAAACCGGGGAAAGCCACAGCTCGTTGGCAGGGTTTCTCAGCACATCTCTGACGCGGTGGCTGAGTCGGGACAGATCATGCAGAGCCCAAAGCCAGACGTGAGTATCGAGGAGCAGCTTCAATCGCGCAGCGCCTCGATATCTTTCTCGTCGATGACCGGAGACACTATGTCGCCAATGATGTCCATCGTGTCCTTCATGGAGCCGATCCAGCTTTTTTGCCCGGCGTCGGGCGAAGGCGGCACGATTTCAGCCACGGGCTTGCCGAAGCGTGTGACCCGAATGGGTTTTTTCGTCTGGCGCACCTGTTCGAGCAGGGCGAGACACTTGGCCTTAAATTCGGAGATGGCAACTTCCCTCATGAATTAATTGAACCACAAATATAAACCATGGTCAAACTTAATGGTCAGACGCTGGCGTAATAAACAGCCACAATTGAAGGTGAATCTGCAAATTACGAAACGAAGCCATGAAGTCGTTTGTTTTCAATCCGAATTTTGCCGTAGGCCCCAGAGGGAAGCGTTTGGTTTCTCTTAGCCAGATACCGATGCCCTGTTAATCGGGTCAGCTACTGACGTTGGAGATAGGCCTTTTCACGCGGGAGCTGACAAAGAAGCAGAATCCGAGAGAGCATTCGGAATGTCCGACATGGACCTCAATCGCGAGCGGGTTCGTCGGGCATTTTTGCAGGGGCTGGTGCAGCGTCGGAGAGAATAATCATCGGTCGGATGTCGGCAGGCTGCAGATACTTAGATGTTCCGCCCTCCTCACCAAGTGATGTGAAGGCCCTCGATCGTCGGATCTCGTGTTCGCACTGAGAGAAAGTCCCTCGACCTCGCCAACCTGCGAGACAATAACCACAACTTCACATGCGCTCTCGCCCCTGCATAGTCCCGGTGCTCGCTTTACTGGTGTTGCTCGCGCATGGCGAGCAAAAAGCCAGGCGCGTTTCCGTTACCGTGGTCGACGAAAACGGAGTTGCCGTCGCCGGCGCCCGCGTTACTCTCCAGCCTCCATCGCCAGCCCAAGCTCTCAGGTGCGAGACCGAAATTTCCGGCCGGTGTGAACTCCCGTACGTTCCCGCCAGTTTGTACCAGATCCATGTCGAGAAGGAGGGCTACTACACTGCAAACTCCGCGGTCGAACCCGCTGCCGCTTCCGCTGCCGCTTCCGCAATCGAAATCACTCTATACCATCTGAAGGAAATCAAGGAAACGGTCGATGTCCACGAATCGCCACCTATGATCGAGCCCTCGCAAACCCAGTCGCAGGAGCGACTCACCGGCATCGATGTCATCAACATCCCGTACCCAGCCACTCACGACTACCGCAACATCCTCAACTACATTCCATCGGTGGTCCTCGATCCCTACGCGCAACCACACGTGGCCGGCTCGCAGACTTACCAGACGATCACCGTCCTCGATGGACTCAATGTCAGCCAGCCCTCCAACGGCCAACTTATTCTTCATGTTTCGACCGACGCCTTCCGTTCCATTCGCGTCGAGCCCAGCCGTTATTCCGCGGAGTTCGGCAAGGGTAGCGGCGGAGCCATCCTGCTTGAAACGGGCATCGGCGACGACCACTATCGCTTCATCGCCACTGACTTCATTCCCTCCTGGCAGAACAAGAACGGCTGGACGTTTGACCAGGTCAACCCACGCCTCACGTTGTCGGGTCCGGTAGTGAAAGGAAAGATCTGGTTTTTCGATGCTCTGGATGGCGCCTATCAAAATCTAATCGTTACCGAGCTACCCGTGGATCAGAATGAGGATGTCGTTACACGCCTCGGCAATCTTGCTAAGATCCAGGCTAACCTTACCTCCCGCAACATTCTTACCACCAGCTTCAACATCAACGAATCTCACGACCAGCATGCCGGGCTCTCGCCGCAAAATCCGCAAGCTTCCACGCCCGCTGTGAATCAGCCTGCTTACCAGTTCGGCGCAAGGGACCAGCCCTACTTCGCCGGGGGCTCGCTCCTTGAGGCGGCATTCGGTTTCAATCGCTACGATCTCACCGAGATCTCACGCGGCCTGGAGCCCTACTTCATCTCGCCTGAAACCGCCGGCGGCAACTTCTACCTCTCGGCCCATACCCGCGCGGATCGCTGGCAGGTCGCCTCCAACCTCTTCCTGCGTCCACGCGAATGGCACGGCCGCCACGACTTTAAAATCGGCATCGATCTCGATCGCCTTCGCTACGATGCCAACTACGTTCGCGCTCCTATCTCCTACCTGCGCGAAGGCCAGACTGTCCCAACAACAGGCGACTGCATTACCCTCACCGAGCCTCCTCTTAACCAGCCCTCCCCCTGTTCACGCTATTCGGTCTTCCCAGGCCTTCCCGCACTCACCGAGCACAACACCGAACTGAGCGGATACGCTCAGGATCAATGGCTCCTTACCCAGCATGTTTTTTTCGAAGCCGGACTTCGGTACGACTGGGATCAGATCGTCCGTGCCCCGCTATTTTCACCCCGCCTCGCCGCCACCTGGGTCCCTGACAGCGGCGGCAACACCAAGCTTTCCGCTGGACTCGGAGTCTTTTATGACGCGACCGCGATCTTCCTTGTCGCCCGTCCTCGTGCCGGAACACGCATCGATCAGTTCTTTGACCAGAACGGTCTTCCGATTGGCGGCCCGGTTCTCGCTTCTTTTACTGCCGGTCTGCATTCCTTGTACGAGCCGCGCGTCTTGAACGAAAGCCTCGCCCTCGAACGCAAGCTCCCCGCCAACATTTATCTGAAACTGGAGTACATCAGGAAGCGTGGCGTTCACGGCTTCGTTTACGATCTCACCAACCTCTCCAACCTGAACGGGCAGTTCGCGCTGTCCAACACGCGGCAAGACCACTATGACGGGTTTCAAATCGGCGCACGCCACGCCTTTCGAAACGGCCACATGATTGCCGCCTCGTACGTCCGCTCCCATGCTCGTAGCAACCAGGTTCTGGACTTCAACATCGACAACCCACAATTCAGCCCCCAACAGCCGGGGCCTTACTCTTGGGACACGCCGAACCGTTTTCTCTCCTACGGCCTGCTTCCGCTGCTGAAGGGTTTCGACCTCGCCTATTCCACCGAGGTCCGCACTGGATTTCCTTTCAACGTCGTCAACGATCAGCAGCAGGTCGTCGAGGCCCCCGGTTCGCGCCGTTTCCCCACGTGGTTCACGCTGAACACGCACATCGAAAAGCGATTCCACGCGCTCGGTTACTACTGGGCCATCCGTGGTGGATTCAACAACGTGACTGGCCGCAAAAACTGGATCGACGTCAACAATGACATCAACTCGCCCGACTTTCTCGCCTACAGCGTATACAACGGCCGAGCCTTCACCGGCCGCATTCGCTTTCTTGGTCGTAAATAAAGTTCGTTGGTGAGGGTGAACGCGCCGCGGCCAACAATGAGCGACTCGGACAAGTTAGCCGGGAGCCGAACCACAAACTTGCGCTGATCGTGGCTCGGTTGCTGTCTGTGGGACCACGGCCGATCGGTTTTCCGAGCGGTCGCACCACCAAAGTGAGCGATTTTGAACAGACACGACCTGAGACTGTCTGTATTGTTCCGACCACAAGTGCTGGGCCCCGCATTGACCTCTCCCCAAGCGTAGGCGGGTTTGCCTTCAACCAAGCTCGCGGCCAATGTTGGGGGCATTTTTTCCGTGCGCAGAAGCTATTGCCAGCCGCTCGAAGCGGGCGCTTGATTGACGAAGTGCCAACTCCGGCAGCAATAGAATCGCTTTCTCAGCTGATCTGACACTTCCATTCAGAAATTTGTTCTTATCCTTTTGGCCCCGTCTGTGCAAATCTTTCCGTTCGCGGGGACTAAACTCTTTTTTGGAATCTCGAATCGATCCTTCCTGCAATCCCGACTCGCCTTCCCCCACGGGTCGCGGCTCGGCATTGTGATCCTGCGCTCAACTTTCTTTGTGTCTTGACTGGGCTACTCGGGTTGCGTCACATGAGGAAGGGGCAGAGCCAGTTTTGGTGGGCGTTTCGGAGAAGATTGTTCATGCCAGGCAAAAAGAAATATCGCTGGCAGAAGACATTCAACTCGGTGCTCCACGCATCTGATCGTGCCAAAACGCCTTTCTAG